>Ga0207714_1000451_pt1 | contig 28609 bp, 22 predicted proteins | sample PonA232FremontCA_2_FD_187270 | JGI IMG/M metagenome (GOLD analysis project Ga0207714, IMG submission 187270) | Marine sediment microbial community from Fremont, CA, USA - Pond A23 Sediment 2 (SPAdes) | ecosystem: Environmental > Aquatic > Marine > Unclassified | place: USA: Fremont, California...
CCGGAGGCCCGCGCGTGCTACGGAATGAGGACGCCCTGCACCTGGGCCTGCTGAATGGGGCGGTCCGAGTCGATGGTCTGATTGAACTCGACGGAGTCGCCCGGGGTGACGTCCTGTACCTGAATGCGCATTGTCTCGATGCGCCCTCCCTGATCATCGTAAAGACCGACCTCGATTTCGGCGATGCCGATGGTGGACGCTCCAGGGTTTACGAGCGTGCCCGCAAAGACCCGCTCCCCGCTCGGCGTCTGCAAGAGACGTGGGTTCACGACCGTTGCCTCTTTGCTTCCTCCATCTCCCCCGCTACAGGCCGCAACGACTATCGCGAGAAAGACAGTGGCCAGAAATAGAATGTACGGACGGTCAACGGCCATGACGACGGGTACCAAGTCGGGAAGAGACAAAAGTCCCTCTGAATTCGAGGATCACCCTGGACGTAGGCGCGTGGGCCGCCGCGGATCCCGACTGCCTGGACTCAAGCAGCAGGATTTACAGTACAATCATGGACCGCCCCGCTCCAACGCCAAACCCCACGGGACTTGCCCTCCCTCACTCTAGCAAGAACAACTCCGCTGCAAGCAATAGGTATTTGGACTACACCTCTTCCAGGTCGGCCAAGTTGTCCCGGAGCCGCTCTAGCTCCGCCATTGCGTCCTCCCGCTTTTGTCGTTCGCGGCTCACGACCTCGTCGGGCGCCTTGTTCACGAACTGGGGATTGTTGAGCTTCTGCTCCACGCTCTCCAGAAAACCTTCCTTGTTTTCAATCTCGCCGCGGAGGCGCTCGCGTTCCTGTTCCAAATCGATCATGCCGGCGAGCGGTACGAACACCTCGCAGCGCCCCACCACGACCGACGCGCTGGCCTTCGGCTTCTCGGCCCCCGGCTGCACGGTAAGGTCGGTGACGCTCGCCAGTTTGTCGAAGTAGTCGGCGTATTGACGGACCGTGTCGGCCAATTTCTCATCATCCGCCGGCACGTTCACGGTCGCCGCAATGTCCTGCCCCAGCCCCACGCCGTAGTCGCTCTTGATGCCGCGCACGCCGGAGATCATCTCCTGAATCACCTCGAACGTCTCGGCGGCCTCCGCGTCCATCAGGGCCTCATCGGCCTCCGGCCAGTCGGCCACAATGCAGGCCTCGCGTGCCTCGCGCGGCCGCACCTTCCACCACAACTCCTCCGTAATGAAGGGCATGAGCGGGTGCAGCAACTTCAGGAGTGTCTCGTAGATCTCGGCCGCCAGGGCGATCTGGTCCTCGTCCATCTCCTCCCCGTACGGCGGCTTGATGAGCTCCAGGTACCAGTCGCAGTAATCGCGCCAAAAGACGTCGTAGACGCGCTCGGCGACCTCGTTGAGACGGTAGCGATCCAACGACTCCTCGATGTCCTGGATGGCCGTGTGGAGGCGGTGGAGCATCCACTGCTCCGCCAGCTCCAGCTCCTCGAACGAGCGCTCCCGCTGGTAGTCGCGGGTTGGGACATCGTCCGCGTCCCGGTCCATGAACTGGCCGAAGACGTTGAACGCGTTCCAGATTTTGTTGGCGAAGTTGCGGCCCATCTCGAACTTCGACGGCGCCAGCTTGATGTCCTGTCCCTGCGCACACAGCAGCGTGAGCGTGAAGCGCGTGGCGTCGGCGCCGTACTGGTCCACCATCTCCAGCGGGTCGATGCCGTTGCCCAGGCTCTTCGACATCCAGCGGCCCTGCGCGTCCTTCACCATGCCGGTGATGAACACGTTCTTGAACGGCGGCTCACCGGTAAACTCGTAGCCCGCCATGATCATGCGGGCAATCCAGAAGAAGAGAATGTCGTAGCCGCTGACGAGGACGTCGGTCGGGTAGAACTTCTCCAGGTCGTCGGTCTCCTCCGGCCAGCCGAGCGTGGCGAACGGCCAAAGCCAGGAGGAGAACCACGTATCGAGCACATCAGTCTCCTGCACCATGTCCTCCTCCGGCTGATCGATGCTCACCACGTAGCCCTGGTCGGGATCGGCGTCCCCGTTCTCGTCGGTGTAGTACCAGACCGGAATCCGGTGCCCCCACCAGAGCTGGCGGCTGATGCACCAGTCGCGGATGTTCTCCATCCAGCGGAAGTACTCATTGGCCCAGCGGTCGGGAAAGAACTCGATCTCGCCCTCCCGCACCGCCTCGATGGCCGGCTCGGCCAGCGGCTCCATCTCCACGAACCACTGCCGCGAAATCAGCGGCTCGATCACCGCCTCGGACCGCTCGGAAATCGGCACGTTCATCATGTAGTCTTCCACCTTCACGAGCAGGCCCTCGTCTTTGAGGTCCTCCACAATCCGGTCGCGCGCCTCGAAGCGGTCGAGCCCTTCGTAGGGCCCGCCGTTTTCGTTGATCGCGCCCTTCGGACTCATGATGGTGATCTTCTCCAGGTCGTGATCCTCCCCAATCTCGAAGTCCGTCTCGTCATGGGCGGGCGTCACCTTGAGCGCACCGGTGCCAAACTCGCTGTCGATCCGGTCGTCGGCGATGATGGGGATCTCCCGGCCCAACAGCGGCAGGATGGCCGTCTTGCCCACGAGGTGCTCGTACCGCTCGTCGTCGGGGCTCACCGCAATCGCCGTGTCGCCGAGCATCGTTTCGGGACGGGTCGTGGCGATGGTCACGTACTCGTCGTCCGCGTCCTTCAGCGGGTACTTCACGTGCCACAGAGATCCTTCGCGCTCTTCATTTTCCACCTCCTCATCGGAGAGGGCGGTCTCGTTCTCGGGGTCCCAGTTCACCAGGTAGTCGCCGCGGTAGATGAGGCCCTCCTCGTAGAGCTGCACGAAGACCTCCTGCACGGCCCGCGTGAAGCCCTCGTCCATCGTGAAGCGCTCCCGGCTCCAGTCACAGGAGTCGCCGAGGGTGCGCTTCTGGTCGAGGATGAGGTCGCCGTACTCCTGCTTCCAGGCCCACACCCGCTCCACGAACACCTCACGCCCGAGATCGTGGCGCGTCTTGCCCTCCTCCTCGCGGAGGTCGCTCTCCACCGCGTTCTGCGTGGCGATGCCTGCGTGGTCGAGGCCCGGCATCCAGAGCGTCTCGTCGCCCTTCATGCGGTGGATGCGCGTGAGGGCGTCCTGGATCGAATCCTGCAGCGCGTGGCCGATGTGCAGCCGCCCGGTCACGTTGGGCGGCGGCATCATGATGACGTGCGATTCGGCGTCACTGTCGGCGTCGGCCTCGAAGAAGCCGTGCTCTTCCCAGTACTCGTACCACTTGTCCTCGATGTCGGAGGGGTCGTAGGCCGTGCTCATCGAGGCCAGGGCCGGCGCGTCGTCGGGCATAATACGGAGTCGTGCTCTCAAAAAGTCAGCGTGGCGGCTGCGGGGCGTTTTGTGAAGGGAGACGTCCCGCAGAATCAACGTAGCAGGCACCGGCGACGGATGCCGGACCCGACCGCTCTATTTCCATTGAATTTGACACCGTCCCGTCGGATCCATCCCGCATCCCTCGTGGGCTTCGTCGTGGAGCCTAGAATCCCTATCAATACCTGAAATGCAGATGTAGTGGATGAAGACCACACTTCCGTCGCTCCACACTTGATTTATTGCATCATTCGCTTCGCTCGTGTGAAGCCTCTCCGACCGCCGCGAGGGGCACTATCGATCGTCAGATCGGCCCTGAGCCGAGCTCAGAGCAACAGTCGTGATCGGTTTTGTTAGAGACTCCTAGGCTACACAGCCGTGAGCAACCCGGTAACATCTTCCCCACCCGGACGTACGAGCGCTTGTCACGTATTTTGTCTGCTCTCCCCCGGTCCCATGCGGAGCCCGTCGATCGAGGACTACCTCAAGGCCCTCTACAAGCTCGAAGAGCAGGAGGACGCACCGGTCTCCACCGGCGACCTTGCGCAGGCGATGGACGTCTCGTCCGCCTCGGCGTCGAACATGATCAAGCGGCTCGATGAGCTCGACTTCCTCACGTACGAGGCCTACGAGGGGGCCACGCTCACCGACCCGGGGCGGACCGTAGCGCTGGAGGTCCTTCGCCATCACCGCTTGCTGGAGCTCTACCTGAAGGAGGTGATGGGGTTTTCGTGGGACGAAATCCACGAGGAGGCCGAAATTCTGGAGCACCACATCTCCGAGCGATTCGAGGACCGTATCGAAGAAATGCTGGGCCACCCCGAGCGCGACCCGCACGGCCACCCCATCCCGGCCCGCGACGGCACCGTCGACGAGTTGCCCACCCGCTCGCTCACGGACCTGGCAGAGGGGGACGCGGCCTCGATCGATCACATCGCCGACGAAGAGGGGGACCTTCTCGACCTGTTGGAGCAGCGCGGCCTCCTCCCCGGCGCCACCGTCGAGGTCGTCGACACGCGCCCGCTCGACGGCCTGTTCGTCGTGGCGGTCGACGGCGCGGAGCAGGTCATCGGGCGGCCCGTGGCGCAGAAAGTCGTCGTGGAAGCGTGACGTGACGCTGTCCAAAAGTCGCTCAGAGCAGCGTCTCGGCCTGCTCGATGAAGCGTTCAGCCTTCCGGCTCCACTGATCGGCCTCGTCCGGGTCAGGGACAAATAACTCGTAGTCGCACTGCTCCCGCCGATACTGCATCACCGTCGGGAAACTGGTATCAAGTCGCTCCCGGTACTGCGGAACGCGTCCCACGTTGCTCGTCACCGATGCGTGCCGCTCGAAATAGAATCCTTCTTTCTCCAGGAGCGCCCGACACGCATAGTACACCGCGAAGTAGATTTGAGCGGCTCCTGTCCGAACTCGTCCATCCGTCAGCAGAAACCGCGCATCTTCCAGCCGACGATGCGCAACCTCGATCCATTCTTCGGGATGAACTTCCTTCATAGCCGCACCCCACTTTGTCGAGCAGACCGTGCGAGCGCGTCGTTTCGATTCGTGGGGTGGGCGATCACGAACGGATCGTATTCAAGCTCCAAGTTGATGTCCTGCACGGCGTTAGCGATGGCATAATTCAGATCGCCAAGCCGTCCATCGTCCACGTCAGCGAGGACGGCGACGTGGAGGTCGTTGTCTTGACTGGGGCCCTCCGGATCAGAGGGCAGCACATACACCTCAATCCGGTCGTCGAGTTGCTTCAGCAAGCGGGCCAGTTTTTCCAGCGCATCGGCCTTCGGAGCAGTCTTCATGACAATAGAGTCGTGGCCGGAGTGTAAAAATTCACCAGAACGTACGTCAGTAGGGAAAAGACGTTCGGGATTCCAGATGCGTCCACTGTAGTGACGGAACGATTTAGGCGTAGCTAAATTATCTTGTTGTTATGAAAAACTAACGTGCTCTGATTTCTCTTGCTCTCCTTCGCTTCGCATGGGTGCCCGTCGCCTCCCTTTGATCCCGCTCGCCGCTGCTCTGCTTCTCGTGATCGGGGGCTGTGCCCGGCAGACGGGCTCTGGCGGGGCGGCCGACTTCACGGAGCGCAAGATGAACGTGGTGGTGACGACCAACATCATCGGCGACCTCGTGCGGCAGGTCGCCGGCGACCGGGTCAACCTGACGACGCTGATGGGACCGGGCGTCGACCCGCACCTCTACCGCGCCAGCGAAGGGGACGTGCAGACGATGGCCGAGGCCGACCTCGTGCTCTACAACGGCCTGCACCTGGAGGGCAAGATGACGGACGTCTTCGCGCAGATGAACGAGCGCTCGGTGCCCACCTCCGCCCTCGCCGCGGACGCGGTGCCCGACAGCCTGCTCATCCCCTCCACCGAGTACGCGAGCAGTTACGATCCGCACGTGTGGTTCGACGTGCAGCTGTGGCGCCGCGTCACGCAACACGTGGGCAATGTGCTGGCCCGCCGCGACACGGCCCGCGCGGAGGCGTACCGCGCCAACGCGGACGCCTACGCCCAGCGCCTCGACAGCCTCGACCGGTACGTCGCAACGCAGGCCGAGCGCATCCCCGAGGAGCGGCGCGTGCTCATCACGTCGCACGACGCGTTCCGCTACCTGGGGCGGGCCTACGACATCGAGGTGCGGGGCCTGCAGGGCATCTCCACCGCCACGGAGGCCGGGACGCAGGACGTGCAGAACCTGGCCGACTTCGTGGTGAAGCGGCGCATCCCGGCCCTCTTCGTCGAGTCGTCCGTCTCCCCCCGCGGCATCGAGGCCGTGCAGGCAGCGGTGAAGTCCAAGGGGTTTCGGGTCCAGCTTGGCGGCACCCTCTACGGCGACGCCCTCGGCAACCGCGGCACGCCCACCGGCACCTACACCGGCGCCCTCCGCCACAACATCGACACGATTGTACAGGGCCTGCTCAGTGATCCCACTCAGTCGCCAACCGCGGTGCGACAGAGGCGGTAAGAGGGATCATATTGCGTACTTCGTATTGCGTGGGGGTCGAGTGATAGGAGCCATTACGCAATACGCACCACGCAGTACACATCGCTCAGCACTCCCTTCTCCCAGTCTCCTCTCCCATGCCCGACGCCGACCCCGCCCTCACCGTCCGCGACCTGACGGTGGCTTACAACGAGGAGCCCGTGCTCTGGGACATCGATCTGACGGTGCCCGCCGGGACGCTCATGGGCATCGTGGGGCCCAACGGCGCGGGCAAGACGACGCTCCTGCAGGCCATCCTCGGCATTGAGACGCCCGCGGCCGGGCAGGTGCGCATCTTCGGGCAGTCGTACGAGGCGGCGCGGGACCGGGTGGGCTACGTGCCGCAGCGGGGCAGCGTGGACTGGGACTTCCCCACCGACGCCCTCGACGTCGTGCTGATGGGCCTCTACGGCCGTCTCGGCTGGATCCGGCGGCCCGGCGCAAAGGAAAAGGAGGAAGCCCACGCCGCGCTCGAACAGGTGGGCATGGCCGACTACGCCGACCGGCAGATCAGTCAGCTCTCTGGCGGGCAGCAGCAGCGGGTCTTCCTCGCCCGCGCCCTCGTACAGAAGGCCGACCTCTACTTCATGGACGAGCCGCTCCAGGGCGTGGACGCCACCACCGAGCGCGCCATCTTCGACCTCCTGCGGACGCTCCAGCAGCGGGACTGCACGGTGGTCGCCGTCCACCACGACCTGCAGACGGTGCCCGAGTACTTCGACCGCGTGCTGCTCCTGAACGTGCGCCGCATTGCCAGCGGGCCGGTGGAGGAGGTCTTCACGGAAGAGAACCTGCGCCGGACCTATGGCGGGCGCGTTGGCTTCCTGCGCAAGAATGAGTCGCCCATTTCGGACTCTGCTTCCGCCCCGAAACGGAAAGAAGAAAGCCGTGCGTAGTGCCATGATGCGTGAGGCGTGATGCGTGAGACCCATCGGTCGACCCGCTCACATTCACGGATCACGATTCACGCTTGCATTCGCCTGTCCAATCGCCCATCGGCCTCCGATGCTGGACCTCTTCTCACAGCTGCTTACGGATTACACGCTCCGCACCGTGGCGCTCGGGGCCGCCACCCTGGGCATCGTGGGCGGCGGGCTCGGGTCCTACGCGGTGCTGCGCGGCCAGAGCCTCCTGGGCGACGCCATCTCGCATGCTGCGCTGCCCGGCATTGCGCTCGCGTTCCTGATCACGGGGAGCAAGGCCCCGCTTCCGCTCATGCTGGGGGCGGCCGGGACGGGCGTGCTGGCCACACTCCTCATCATCGGCGTCACAACCACGACGCGCGTTCCCTACGACAGTGCCCTCGCCCTCGCACTCTCCGCCTTCTTCGGGATCGGCCTCGTCCTCCTCACATACCTCCAGCAGCACGCCGGGGCGGCTCAGGCGGGCCTCGACTCGTTCCTCTTCGGCCAGGCGGCGGCCCTGGTGGAGCACGACGTGGTGGTGATGGCCGTGCTGGGCGGCATTGCCCTCCTCGCCCTGCTGCTGTTCTGGAAGGAGTTCAAGCTGCTCGCCTTCGATCCGGACTTTGGGCGCAGTCTCGGCTTTCCGATTCGAATGCTCGACATCGTGCTCACGACCCTGCTCGTGGTGGCCATCGTCATTGGGCTGCAGACGGTGGGCGTGGTGCTGATGAGCGCGGTGATCGTGGCCCCCGCGGCGGCGGCCCGGCAGTGGACCGATCGGCTCGGTGTGATGGTCGCCCTCGCGGCAACCTTCGGGGCGCTCAGCGGGGTGAGCGGGGCGGTTGTAAGCGGGGCGACGGCCAACCTCCCGACCGGCCCCACCATCGTGCTGTGTATGGGTGCCATCGTGATCGTGTCGCTCCTGCTTGCCCCCAACCGCGGCCTGCTGTGGCGATGGTGGCGCCAGCGGAGTACCAGCCGACGCCTGCGCCAGGAGCGCGTCCTGTGCGATCTCTACACCCTCGCCGCCAAGCACGGGGCGGGCAATCGTCCCCACGAGGCCGCGACCCTCGACGCGATGGTGTCCGGCCCCACCCGCACGGTATACGTCCTCCGCCGGCTGGCCGAGCAGGGGCTCGTGGCCGAGACGCCGGACGGGCGGTGGCACCTGACGGACGAGGGGCTTGAGGAGGCGCGCCGGCTCGCCGACGAGCGCAATCTTGTCCTCGACGCGACGATCGACGACGCATGAGCCTTCCCCAAATCGAAATTCAGCTCGTGGCCACCGTCGTGGCCGTGGCGTGCGCCCTGCCGGGCGCGTTCCTGGTGCTGCGGCGGATGGGCATGATGAGCGACGCGATCAGTCACGCGATCCTGCCCGGCATCGTGGTGGGCGTCTTCGTGGTGGGCAGCCTGCACTCGCCCCTCCTCGTCGTGGCGGCGGCGCTCACCGGCCTCCTCACTGCTGCCCTCGTGGAGACGATCAACAGCACGGGCCAGGTGAAGGAGGACGCCGCGATCGGGCTGGTTTTCCCCATCCTGTTCAGTCTTGGCGTCATCCTCATCGCCAAGTTTGCGGGCGACATGCACCTCGACACCGACGCGGTGCTCCTCGGCGAGCTGGCGTTTGCCCCCTTCAACCGCTTCACCGCGTTCGGGCTCGACTTTGGGCCGCGGGCGCTCTGGACGATGGGCGGCGTGCTCGTCCTCAACGCCCTCTTCCTCGCGCTCTTCTACAAGGAGCTCAAGCTGGCCACGTTCGACCCCGGCCTCGCCGCCTCCCTCGGCTTCCGCCCGCGGGTGCTGCACTACGCGCTGATGGGGCTCGTTTCCCTCACCGCCGTGAGCGCGTTCGACGCCGTCGGCTCCATCCTGGTGGTGGCGCTCATGGTGGGCCCGCCGATGACGGCCTACCTCCTCACCGACCGGCTGGAGTGGATGATTGGCCTCAGCGCCGCCTTCGGGGTCCTGAACGCCCTCGTGGGCTACTGGGGCGCGCACGTCTTGGACGTGTCGATCGCCGGCACGATGGCCACAACGACGGGCCTCGTGTTCGGACTCGTCCTGCTCGCGGCCCCGGAGCGCGGACTAATCGCGCAGTGGCGCCGCACGCGGCGGCAGAAGTGGCAGTTTGCCGTGGAGATGCTGGCCATCCACCTCCGCCAGCACGAGAACACGCCGGAGGCCGCCCGCGAGTGCCGGGTCGACCATTTGCAGGAGCACCTGAACTGGGACGGCCCGTTCGCCGAGCGCGTGGTGGAACGGGCCGTCTCGCGGGGCTCGGTCCGGCGCGAGAACGGGCACCTGCGCCTCACCGACGAGGGCCGGGAGGTGGCACAGGAGGCCGCAACGCGGACCTGACCGCGGTGGCCTCGCGAATCGTCTTTTCTTCCCCTCTATTCCTTTCTACGCATCCTCCTCCATCTGCTGCGCGAGAACGTAGGCCTTCAATACGGTGTTGATGCGACTCTGATAGCCTTTTCCTTCCCGCTTGAAGTACTCGACGATGTCCTCGTCAAGGCGAATCGTGATCCGCGTTTTCTCCGCAGTCGGCACGACTAGCTTTGCCGTCTGGAACCACTCTTCATCCAAAAGCTCCGTGTCTGGATCCTCTTGGACGGCCTGATGAATCTCTTCGTCGGACAATTCGCGAACACGCTCCCAGTCCGTCTGACTCTCAATCTGATCCAGTTCCTCCAAGTTGATCCGTGTAGTGTTGTCGCTCATCGCTTGAAGCTCTGCGGGCGGAAATAATTCGATACCGATCGTCACGCTTGGTGTAGACGACAACGGCCAGCGGTCCTGACCATCCGTCCGGACGTGCCTCCGGGGGCAAAAGCGGTCCAATCGCCTGCCATCGTGGCTCGTCGTCTTCAACGCGGCGGGACGGCCGCGTCAAATGGGGCCGAGTCAATAGTCGCGCCGCGTCAACGAAATCTACGCCGTGCTTGCGAAGATTGGACTCGCGCTTCTCAGGATCCCATTCGAAATCCATGAGCTTGGGCTACGTAGAAGTACATCTGTAATAATCACGACTGAGCACCCTTCGAACAGCTTATTTGCGGCTTTAGTATGCACAACAGTACACACAAAAAGACGTTCCGTGCGGCGAAGCATCCTCTTCCACAAAGCCAGCGGGACTACGAGTCTTCTGGCGGCTGCAGTTCCCGCAGGCGGTCCCACCGGTAGATGCCGCCGCTGTGCCCGTCGTCCCACGTGATGCGCAGCCCGACGCTGCCCGCCTTCTCGATCTGCACGTTCGTCCAGCGGTTCTTCTGACGGAAGATGTGAAGGAACCCCGGCTTGGGGATGCGCTCGACCTTTTCTCCTTCGCACTCCGCGCACGGGCATGCCTCTCGCAGCCCATCGAGCGGAAAGACCGACGCGTGCCCGTCGGCCCACTCGATGTTGAGCCGCTGCATCTTGACGTCGAGGGAGACACGCTCGGGTGGGGGAATGTCCATGCCGGGATGTCGTCAACTCAGGAGCTACGTCGCTTCTTCCTGTACCATCTCGGTGATGACGTCGATCTGATCCTGCACGCGGGTGAGAAGCATCGGGACGGTGCGGCGGCGCACCTCGTCCTTGTGCGCAAGGTAGGTCTCGAGTTCCTCTTCCGCGAGGTGCCCCACCACCATGCCGAGGAGCGTTCGCTTCAGGCGGCCGTCCTCCTTCATCAGGTTGCGGAGGCGGTCGCGCTGATCCGTGCGATCCATGTCCGCAAAGCCGACCCCGTAGCGGGAGAGCCGCTCGGCCACGAGGCGCAGGATCGTTGGGTTCAGGAGCTTCAAGATGGGGCGCAGCGTCTCATTCTGAAACCGCTCGACGGGCCCTGACTCCGAGGTGTCGAGGTTGAGCACGGGCCGGACGCGTTTCAGTCGCTCGCCGCGGGACGTGGTGCTCCACAGCGTGTTGCTCACCAGCTCCACGCTATTGCCTGCCGGGTCGCGGACGTAAATCGATCGCTGGCCCTCGCCCCACTGCTTCGTGTGCTCTACCGCCACGTCGTGACGATTGAAGTGGCGCCGCCACGCGGCAAGCTGGTCCGTGGGGACGCCGAACGCGACGTGAATGGCCCCCTCGGCGCCGTGGGCGGGGAGGGATTTTCGGTCGCGGCTGGAGGAGGGGTCGAAGATGTGCACCACGCCGGGCCCGCAGCGGAAGGAGACGTGATTACCCTCGGTGCGGAGCACGACGTCCAGTCCCAGGACCTCGCCGTAGAATTGCTCGGCGGCGTTGAGGTCGTCGGCGTAGAGGCTCGTTTCGAGGACGAGGCGGGGTGGAATCGGCACGTGTGTACGAGGGTGTTTGCGTGTGGGGTGGGGCGTGGAATCTGTGCTGCCCTGATCGAGCAGGATTGCAGTCTCCTCTCTTCTGCTCTCTGCCCCCTTCCAAGTTCAAACGCTCACACACTTACCGCGTTGCCCGCACGATCTCACCGAGCTGGAGATTCTTGTACGTCACCGTGGCGGGTGGGAAGAGGCGGTTGCCATAGGCCGCCCGCCAGTCCGCGTGCGTCGCCAGGTTAAACGTCTGCGGGGGGTGCACTTCAAAGATCACTGTGTATGGATCGTCTGGCCCGCCGGGGAGGGCAATGTTGCGGGCGTAGTGGAAGTTGTCGGACTGGTTGACGTGGGGCACGAGCGTCACCTTCTTCACCTGCCCCGTGTCCTCATTTTCGACGGTCGCGAAGAGGTGGAGGTACGGCACAAAGCCCCCTGTCGGGGCCCCCACGTCCTCACTTGCCTCCTCGGTCCACCCGGCCAGCACCTCCAGGTGAAGATCCGAGCGTGCCTCGGAAAGATTCTGCGCCCCGGGCTCTACGTCCCCCGACGGCGCAACCAGAAAGGTGATCTTTGCCCCCGGTCCCAGCACCTCTTCCCCAAAGACTTGTTCTTGGGCATGGGCGGCCGGTCCCTGCAGGGAGAACCCGACGACAAGCAGCGAGAGCAGAAGACGAGGATACGTCATCATGACGCGTGGGGGTTGGGGGTGCGTCAATACGAATCTGGAACCGGTCGAAGACATGCCCTGAGACTTCAGAACGGGTTTAAATCATACAGTCAGAGCAGCCGGGGGTCCATCCACCATCCCGGGGAGAGGGGAAAATCGATCGAAAGTTGGCTCCGTCTCGTCTCTACTCCCGATTATTCCTCCTGAAGAAATTTGTCGAGGCGGACGACGTTCGTGTCGGAGACGAACATCACCCCCGAGCTCTTCTCGAACAGCGGTGTGAGCCCATCCACGATGGTCTGGATGGTCTTCTCCCCGGCCACCGCAAAAAACATGACCAGGCTGTCGCGGTCGTTGAACAGCAGTCGGCCTTCATGGAAGCCGTGCTCGCCGCGCCCCGTCACGTTGTGGTGGATCGTGTATCCGCTCACCTGCGACTCGTCCAGCAGATCGCGGACAAACGGCTCTTTCTCCCCCCGAACGATGATCTCGATCTTCTTGACCGGATGGAAGGTGTGTTCTGTTTCTCCGTGGGTCGAGGACTCATTCATGGCAGATCAGAATCGGTTCGGTTTAGGAATGGACGAGACTGACGTCAGGCCTGGGCCACCGCGGAGGCCGCCTGTTCTTCCTCCCCAGCTGCGGCGTGCGCCGACCACGATCCGCCGGGCTGGTAGTGGCGGAAGGCGTTGTCCTGCTTCGGGTCCATGACCACGAGGCGGACCCACTCGTGGTCAAAGAGGTGGGCGAGGTTGGCATGGCGTTGCATGATGGTGTCGACCCGGTCGACGGGGGCCTGAATGATGGCTGTGAGGCGGAGGGGGCGGTGGTAGACGTGCTCGTCGTCGGCCATCAGGGACTGTAACGGGAGGCCACTCATGAGATCCCCGCCGTTGCCCTGCACCACACCGAGCTTGCCCACCACGTTTTGGGTCACCTTGGACCCGCTGCCGTACGCCGCGTTGTCGACGGTCGAGAAGTAGTACTGGGTGTTGATCCACTCCCCCACCACCAGCGGCCCCGTCATGATGTTCTCCAGGGCCGTGCCGTCCTTATCGGTGCGCCAGTTGTAGGAGTGCAGGAAGCACCGCCCGCCGAGATCGACCTCGCGGGTGAGGGCTCGGGGCCCCACAATGAACGCGGCGTTGCCGGCCAGTCCCCACTCCGGACGCGTCTCCGCCCAATCCGCCGCGCGGCGCTGCGTTTCCTGGGTCGCCGCGTCCGTGCGGCCCGCATCGACCGTCGCATTCATCGTTTCGACGCGTTCGGCGGCGGCGCCGGCCTGAGCCGCACGCAGATCCTGGCGCAGTTGACCAATCCCCTTCGACGACACGGGCGGGTCGTTATCGTCCACAAAGAGCCGAATTCCGTCGGTCGTGGTGTTGTGCTGCCCGGCGAGGAAGACGGTGTCCTCCGGAATGTCGATGCCGCGCTCCCGCAGTTCATCCCGCACCGCATCCTCGTTGCAGATCGCCGCGAGTACGCGGGCGTTGGGCCCACCGGGGTTGCCGGCACAGGCGCCACAGTCGAGGCTCGCCTTGTACGGGTTGTTGGGCGTCTGGCTGCCGTGTCCCGCAAACACGACGATCGGGGCGAAGGTCGTCCAGCCCATGAGCCGAAACGCTGCCTCGGCGTAGAGCACCTTTGCCTCGTGGGAGAGGCCGACGGGCAGACCGTCCCCGCCCTCCCCGTCGGCGGCGGGCGCACGGTCAACCGTCGGTTCGCAGAACGCCTCCGGGCCGGGGAGCCATCGCTCAATCGCCCTGCCGAGCCGAAAGAGGCCGGACGGCACGAGCGTACGGGCCGCCATCGCGCCGCCGAAAAGCCCCCCGCTTCCTTCCACGAAGCCAAACGCCGCCGCGACATTGTCCTTCAGGGCCTTCACGAGTGCCGTGCCGGCCTCTTCCAGACGCGTCCACCAGTCGTACCGGTCGGCCTGCGACCAGTACTGCTCAGCGGGACGCTCGACGATTCGGTGCTTCGGGTCCACAATGGGCGGACAGGATTTTACACGCTCCTGGGTGCCGTAGGGCTGATGCTGCATGGGCACCCCGAAGAAGCCCGCGTAGCCGTGCGTCTCGTAGTCGCCCTGCTGCTCTACGTGGCGCCGGATTACCTCCGACCGCGTGTCAATGCAGAACACGAGTTGGGCGTCCGGGCGCTCCGACTCCGTCTCCGACGGCTGGGCCTGACGCAGGTCGTCCAGCAGACGGGTACGGTAGGTTTCTTCCCAGGCCTGCAACCAGATGCGGGGCAGTGCCGGCTGGTTGGTACCGTTCGCGGGAAGTTCGTCGGTCCGGTCTGGTGCAATCGAAGCCCCCATGCGGTCGGCGAGGGTGAGGCGCACCGCCAGATAGTCGGCCAGCGTAATGGGGTGGGCCGCCTGCCACTCCGTATTCGCCCGGCGTGCCCGCCACTTGATGAACCCCGTCCACCCCGGCAGTGCGACAAGATGATGCACGAAGATGGCCTCCCACCGCGCCTCGGGATAACTACCCAGTACGGCCCCGAACGCATCCACGAGGGTATCGGGCAGGTCCGATGGCCCCTCAACCCCTGGAATGTCCCTGTCGTACGGCGCCACTGTGCGCCACGCCGTGTAAAATCCCTCCGCGCGGTTCGGCATGGGCCAGGCGGACTGCCCCTGATCCAGGAAGGCTGCAAGCCACTTGGTCATCACGCGGTCGAGCGGCCGGTCGGCAGGCGCCGTATTCTCCGCCCGCTCATCGGCCTCCATCCGGTCTAGCAGTACCTCCGGCCGTTCCGTGATGCCGTGTGCGGCGAGCCGACGGGTGAGTACTTCCGCGTCGATGTCCCCGTTCGCCCACGCCTGCCGGAACGCCATGGGCCCCGGATAGCCGCGCCCACCGAAGAGCTGTCCGGCCTGTTGCACGGCCCGGTCGAACGGCTGATCCTCGAAGCCCCCGAGTGGATTGGCCGCGTTGAATGTCTTCAACGGCCAGAGCGGCCCCACGTACTCCGCGGCATTCTCGATGCGCGCCCGAACGACGGATCGGTCAATAGGCATTGTACTGGTCGCGATTGTGTAGAAGAGTCGTCGACGCCGGTTGCGACGTGTTAAGTAGCGTCACGTAAAGCCGCGTGCTGGCCCGGTGCCAGCCCCGCTCGAGGGCAACGTACGCCCCCACAAAAACCGCTATAACTCCCCAGTGCAGAGGTGTGAGCGCCGTGGGCGCCACTGCCCCTGGGACGTCTCCGAGTAACAGCCCGACGCCGTTGTAGAGTCCCGCGTACAGGACAATGGTGGGAAGCAGCACAACTGGCACGAGCCACGTGCGCACGGCGCGCGAGAGCGCTGTCCGGTGGACGAGCGTGCGGGTGGCGTGCAGCACCGCGAGCACCACGAAGAGAACGAGCACGGTGCCACTGTTGAGTGCCGTCAGGGACTTGCCCGTGAGGACGGCGAACAACACCCCCCCAGCGATCGCCGTGATCACCGTCGCGATCCCCTCAACGATTCCCGACCCCGATCGCCCCGATGTCTCGGGACTCGTGTGCTCCACCACCGACCCCGACGCCAGGAACAGGTACGCCTTATAGAACCCGTGCAGGAAGAGGTGCGCGATGGCAGCAGGAATATACCCCAGCCCGCACTGCAGAACCATAAAGCCCATTTGTGCCACCGTCGAGGCCCCCAGGTACCGCTTCACATCAGTCTGCACCAGCATCCAGGCCTGCCCAAGAAGTGCGCTCGTCCCGCCCACCACCACGACGCCCCCCATCACGATCGGCACCTCAAAGACGACCGGCGCGAATCGGGCGAGGAGCACACCCCCCGCATTCACGAGCCCCGCGTGCATGAACGCCGAGACCGGGGTCGGAGCTGTCATCGACGAGAGCAGCCACCGGTGGAACGGCACCAAAGCCGATTGCACCATTGCGGTCACAAGAAGCAGCGCGGCTGCGCCGACGACGACCGGCACTGAGAGCGTTTCGACCGCGGCCAACACCCCATCAATTGTCCATGCCCCAGCCCGTACGCCCAAGAGCCCGAGCGTGCCGGCCAGAAGGGTACTGCCTCCCAGAAAGAATGTCCGTGCGTACCGCGACGCGGCCCGCGCCTGCGGCCAGCCCTGCACATGCCCGATCAGATCGGCCAGCACCCAGCCCATCGCCGTCCACGCCGCCGCAAACAACACGAGGTGATTGGCCGCCGTCAGCAACAGCACGATGAGCGTAAGCCCAAAGAGGCGGCCATAGAACATCTTCAGGCGCTTTGCGCCTGCCATGTAGCGACGGGCAAAACTGTGCACGATGCCGCTCACAAATGTTGTTACCACGGCCAGAAGGCGCGTAAGCCCGTCGACGCGCAGAATTGTGTCGCCCGCCCACTCAGGGTTGGGCGGCCACAGGAGGACGCCGAGGCTGAGCGCGAAGAGGCCCCAGGTTAGGCGCGTGAGCACCCACGGGAGGCGTGCGGACGTGGCGCGAGTCATTCGATCACAGAGTCGGATGGACGTAGGAGTGCAGGCGACGCTCCAGGCCTCGGCCCAACGTCAGAACACAGAAAAGGCCGACACGCAGCGCCGGTGGAGGCGCCGAATGTCGGCCTGCAGTCGTTGCACCCGCTCACATCGAGCGTGTGCGCGGCTTGCATGCCGGAGCAGCATGGGAGCACTGAGGAACCGGTTCGCCCGGTGGGCGCCCCGTTTCATCAGCTGCGTAAAACATACCGTCCACCCCGATACGGGACAAGGACATCCTACTACTCTTACCGAAAGTTTACGGTCCGTCCTTACCGGTTTTGAACAGCCACCTCCAACTCCTCCTGTAGGGTGAAGACAAAAATCCGCTCGCCAGTCCGGGCGCTAATGTCGGTATGCATGCTCACGACCGCACCGCCCGTTTCGTCCTCCACGAGGCCGGACAAGTCCTCGCTGGAGCTCTCGATGAGTCGGGTCCGCATCTGCTTAATGAGCTCCACGCCCCCGTTCTCGTGGCTCAGTTGGCGCTCGGCCGGGCTCAAAATGCCCTGGAGCTTGACGACGACGAGGTTCTCCACAATAAAGGACTTAGCCTCCTTCGGCCCCCGGCCCAGGTAGTCACGCTCGAACTGGGTGATCGCCTCGGTCACCGCGGCCTCGATCTGGCCTTTCGTCTTATCGGTCGGAACAGAGGAATTGGCCATTGGACTGAACTGCCGACGATATGGGAGAGACACTGCGCGCCCCCCTATACGGGCGAAATGATAGGGGCTGCCGCGGAGTTTGTCCACCGCTTTTCTCCGCTATCGTTCATCGGGCACCCCCACGTCATCGGGAGGGGCGGCGGGAAAGGGAACAGGACCGGTGTGGTGAAGAAAGGTGACCAGCGTATCGCGGGCCATGTCGGTGTCTGAGAGGTTGAGGCGGAGAACGGCGTAGCAGCGGCGCCGGTCGATCGCCGTCAGGATTGGGGGAACCGGTCGTAATCCTTTGGTGGTCGCCACGTCCACCGCCACATCCAGATAATCCTCGTCGGCCCGCAACTGAACCGCCTGTACCTGGGCCCAAGTGAGTCGCAAAATCGTCCGGCCGTCGGCCCACATCGTCAACCGGTCTGCGTCGAGCCGGAGTGACATGTCGGTCGCCTCGTCCGGAAAGCGTTGTGCGACGAGGACCGTCACGAGTCCTGCGAGTAGCGCCGTGCCTCCCACCGCCACGACGAGTACCCATGTGTCCGCGGCCCATACGCCCAGCGCCTCCAGCACGAAAAAGACGACCACCGCCGCGATGCCGGCAAAGACGCGCCAGGTGTACCCCCCACATCCGGCCGGTGCCTGCTGTACGATTCGCAGCACCTCAGGGGGTTGCCGTCCGGCGCGGGCCCGATCGTAGGCGGCTCGGCGCTCCGGATCGCAGAGCACCTGATACGCCTCTTTCACCGCCTGGAACCGCTCGGATGCGCCCGGGTCGTCCGGGTTGTGATCAGGGTGCGTGGCCCGCGCCTTCTTGCGGTAGGCCGCCCGAATCTCGTCCGTCGAGGCGGAGGGCCGCACGTCGAGCCGCGCGTAGTAATCGGGCGGAGATGTTTCGTCACGGCGGGCCATGGGAATCAGTTACGCAACGGACGCCGCCTGTGCTCCGGCGCCCTTCTGCCGCACGGTCGTGCCAAACGCCTCTGGATCGGGCACGACGGTGTCGAGCACGCGGGCGGACGAAAGCACGCCCGGAAGGCCGGCCCCTGGGTGCGTGCCCGCTCCTGCAAAGTAGAGGTGCTCCACGTCCTCGCTCTTGTTGTGCGGGCGGAACCAGGCGCTCTGCGTGAGCTTCGGCTCCACGCTGAAGGCTGCGCCTTTAAGCGACTTGTAGTCCGTACGGAATTCGCGGGGCGTAAGCATACGGCTGGTGACGAGGTGCTCGCCAAGGTCCGGCAGAATCGTCCCCGCAAGGTAGTCCTCCACGGCCTGTCGGTACGGCTCGGCCTGCGCGCGCCAGTCCACGCCGCTATCGAGGTGCGGCACGGGCGAGAGGACGTAGAATGCATCCTGCCCCTCCGGTGCCATCGAGGGGTCCGTCTTCGTGGGACGGTGCAGGTACAGGCTAAAGTCGTCGGCCAGTTCCTTGTGGTCGAAAATGTCGTCGAGCAGGCCTTTGTACCGCGGCCCAAGGAGGATGGTGTGGTGCTCTACATCTTCGTAGGTCCGGTCCGTCCCAAAGTACCAGACGAAGAGGCTCATCGAGTAGTCCATGTTCTCTACCCGACGGTCCGTCCAGGTCGTCCGGTGCTCGGGGGCAATGAGGTGCTGGTAGGTCCAGCCCACGTCGGCGTTCGACACCACGAGATCGGCGGGGATGGTCTCGCCGGAGTCGAGGCGCACGCCGCTCGCCGTTTCGTTTTCCACCAGAATCTGGTCGACCTCTGCCCCATAGCGCTGCGTGACATCGAGGTCGGCAAGCAGATCCGAGAGGCCCTGCACGAGCGAGCCGGTGCCGCCCATGGCGTACCACACACCCCACTTCCGCTCCAGGTGCGCAATGAGGGTGTAGATGGAGGTGGTGCTGAAGGGATTGCCCCCCACCAGAAGCGGGTGAAAGGAGAGCACCTTCCGGATCTTGGGGTGAGAGATGTACTTGGAGACGAGACTGTGGACCGTGCGGTGGCTCTCCAGCTTCATCATCGCTGGCACGATACGGAGCATGTCCGACAAGCGGTCGAACGGCACATGCCCCAACTCCTCGAACCCAATCCTGAAAATCTCCTCGCTTTTTTCCAGAAACCGGCGGTAGCCGTCCACGTCCTCCGGCGCAAAGCGGGCGATTTCCTCCTCCATTTCCGCCGTGTCGCCGGTATAGTTGAAGGCCGTCCCGTCGTTAAAGCGGATGTTGTAGAAGGGATCGACCGGTACAAGGTCGACATCCTCCTCCCGCTCCCGCCCGCAGAGCTGCCAGAGCTCGTCGAACAGGAACGGTGCAGTAATGACGGTCGGCCCGGCGTCGAACGTGAAGCCGTCCTGCTCGAAGACGCGGGCCCGACCGCCCGGCTGATCAAGACGCTCAACCAGGGTGACCCGAAAGCCGCGCACCCGCAGGCGAATGGCCGACGCAAGCCCCCCGAAGCCCGCCCCTACGACGATGGCGTGGGGGGCGTTGGGGCCCGCCGGGCGGGGGCGGGAGCGGGTGTTTAGCGAGGCATCGTCGCGATGAACGAGACGGTCGAGCCAGCTCATGCGTTCAGGTGGAATGGAGGATCGGAATACGGGTTGCCAAAACGGCCCTGCGACAGAGGGAGTTCGCCCCGCATCACCACGGTTTGGTTACGTGTAAGGTACTGCCAATCGCCGCTGGACGACGCCACAGATTGGGGGCATGCGGGACCAAGCGCCGCGTAGCAACGACATTGCACCAACCAGAATCTGTCCTTGTTACATTCTGCCCGCCCTTCGCGGCCCCTTTGGTCCCTCTTCACTCCACTCTACGTTCTCACGGTAGTCCTCATGACTCGATCTCTGCTGATCGACCTTCTCTTCGTGGGGATGCTTCTTCTGAGCCTCAACGTGCTCCTTGGCGGCTGAGCGGCGCAGTGCTCAGGGGAGCGCTCCGGACCGTACTACGCCGGGGCTTCCTCGGCGTCGCGAAGGGCATCTTGAAGTGCTCCCTCCAGCTTCTCCGCCGTAAAGGGCTTGGCCAAGAACGTCTGCGCGCCGGCCTCCAAGGCCTCCTCTGTGCACCCGTCCGCCACCCCGCTGGCCGCCACAATTGGGAGGTTCGGACGCCGGGCATGCAGTGTACGGATGAGCTCAAGCCCGCCCATGCCCGGCATCCGAAGATCGGTGACGACGCCATCGATTGTATCGCCTTCCTTCTGGATCCGTCGGAGGGCCGCGGCCGCGTCAAGGGCGGTCACGACCTCGTATCCCACAGCCTCCAGGGTCTGCTGGGCCGATTCGAGCACGAACTCTTCGTCGTCGACAACGAGGAGACGCTTCCCATCCCCGTCGTATGGGGCCCGCTCCGGCTCCGTCGTACCATTTCCGCTCGGCGCCGTTTCTACTTCTTCCTCCGCGACGGGCAGGTACATCCAGAAGGTGGTGCCTACGCCCTCCTCACTCTCCACGTCCAGGAAGCCGTCGTGGCTCTGAATGATGCTGTAGGCTGTGGACAGGCCCAGCCCGGTGCCTTCGCCCTCCTCCTTCGTCGAGAAGAACGGCTCAAAGATTTTGTCCACCACATCGTCGGGCATGCCGATGCCGGTATCCTGCACCTCGATGCGCACGTACGGTCCCGGCTCCGCCTCAATGTTGCGACGAGCGTCGCTCTCGCTAAAGATCACATTGCGCGCCTCGATCGACAGGGTCCCCCCCTCGGGCATGGCGTCGCGGGCGTTGACGCACAGGTTCATGAGAACCTGCTGGATCTGGGTGGCGTCACCCACAATGGGCTGCAGGTCGTCGTCCGTGTGCGTTTGCACCTCAATGTCTTCCGGGAAGGTTTCCTCCGTCATCTCCTCGACTTCCTCAATGACCAGTTCCGGCCTCAGAGCCACGCGTTCGCCCTCTACGCCACGGGCAAAGGCCAGGACCTGCTCCACCATGTCGGACCCGCGCTCCGCACTCTTCTGAATCATAGAGAGCGTTCGGTCCACCTTCGCGTCGCGATCGCCCACGCGGCGCTTGAGCACCTTCACGCCCAGCGTAATGGGCACGAGCAGGTTGCCCAGGTCGTGCGCGATGCCCCCCACGAGGCGCCCGATGCTCTCCATGCGCTGGGAGCGGAGCATCTGGCTCTCCAGTTGCTTGCGCTCGGTAATGTCGGTGTTAATGACGAGGACGTGCTTCGGAGCCCCGGTGCTATCGCGCACGAGCGTCCAGCGGCTTTCTACGATGCGCTCCTCGCCCTCCTTGGTACGCATGCGGAGTTCCCCAGTCCACTCCCCCTCAGCCATCATCGTCTCGTGACATTCCTGGAGCTGTCCCTCCTCCTCGGGATCGTAGAGGCAGTCATGGGCCCACTTGCCCAAGATCTCGTCCTTCGACCAGCCCGTGAGCCGTTCGGCGCTCTTGTTCCAGTATACGATGCGCCCATCCATGTCGTGGGCCAGGATGGCGTCGCGGGCCTTGTCCAGGAGCTGTGCCTGCTCGCGGATGCGACGCTCAGCCTCCTTCCGCTCGGTAATGTCGCGGTAGGTGACGGCCACTCCGTTTTCCACCTTCACGGCCATCACGTGGAACCAGGCGTCGAGCGTGTCGGTGTCGTAGCGGATTTCCATCTCGGCCGGCTCGCCCGTCTCCACCACCTTCCGATAGGCCTCGAACAGGCCTTTCTCCTCCTGCTTCGGCATAGCCTTTCGGAGGCGCACGCCCACCATGTCTTCGGCGGTGTTCCCGATGAGCTTCTCGGCCTGGGGGTTGACCAGCGCGCATTCAAAGTCGACGATGGTGTCGGTCTCGTCCCGGATGGCCGAGAAGACCATCACCCCGTCGAGCGAACTACTGAGGACGCTCGACAGCAGGTCACGCGAGGTCTGCAGGGCCTCTTCCTTAAGGCGCTCGGCGGTGATGTCGTCGAACGAGACGAGCACGGCGTAGGGCGCCTCTTGGCCGTCGCGGAAAAGGGGCTGAGCGTTCACGCGGATCCACCGGGGCGGTGCGTCGGGCGGGTAGATGCCCATCACCTCGTCGCGCACCGGCTCGCGCTCGATATAGGCCCGCCAGAAGGGAAATTCGACGTTGGGCAGGGGCGTGCCGTCCTCGCGAATGCCATTCCAGATGTCGTCGTCGAACCGGCTGCCCACAATCTCGTCGAGCGAGCGACCGAGGATGTTCTGAGCCGCTTCGTTGCCATCGCGAAAGACGCCCTCATCGTCCATCAGGAGTACGCCCTCGCTAATCGTACCGACCAGCTTGTCGAAGCGGTGGTCGACCTGTCGGCGCAGGTTTTTAGCTTGCCGCTCCTCGGTGCGGTCGATGACCGAGAGCAGTATTCCCCGCTCCGAGCCGTCGTCCGTCCGCCACGGGCGCACCTCCCAGTCCAGGCGGTACGTGGGGCCGTCGGGCTGGGTGAGCACGCGCTCGTAGCCCCGCCTGCGCTCCTGGGCCTCCAGGCTCTGTTCGAATGTGTCGTGCCATTCGCCGTCGGGATCCGCAAACACCTCGAAGAAGGCCCGATGGGCCGTGGGGGGAGGCAACGCCTTCTCCGGGGCCGCCGTCATGCCGGTGGGGCCAATGCGATCGAGGGCAATCGGGGTGCGCGTCTCGTCGCTGTCGGTCTGAAAGACCTCCAGCCATTGCGGACTGTGCGTGACGATGCGCCACTCGTTGTCGAGCATGGCGACGGGGCCGGGCATGGCCTCCACAAACTCCTTCAGCGCGTCCGGCGCCCGAACGAGGGGACCAGTCGTACGCACCTCGGAATCGGTCGGGGACGAAGGGGAGTGCGACATATCGTTCTAGCATTGGTGAAACGGGATCGCCTGGCTGAGCGACGGACCGCTTGCGGCCCGGAGTTGCCCTCCGAGCCATGCGGTTGAAAGCCTACGGCGCGTCGCCGTTTCCACTCCGGCCTACCCCACACGCCCCCCTAGGCCGCCCGATCGGCCTCCAGGTGGCGGCGGAGTTCGGGGATGGAGTCGCCGCCGTACTTTCGAAGAAAAGCGTTCGCGACAGTGTAGGCAACAGTGGCCTCCGCGACGGTGGACGCGGCCGGGACGCTCGTGATGTCGCTCCGCTCGTAGCGGGTGGGCTCCGGCTCGCCCGTGGCGGTGTCCACCGAGTCAAGAGGCTTGATGAGCGTGGGAATGGGCTTCATGTAGCCACGCACCACGAGTGGCATGCCGGTGGACGTGCCGCCCTCCGTTCCCCCTGCGTGATTGGTACGGCGCGGGTACGACCGCTCGCCGTCTTCTCGCGGCTCGATCGGGTCGTGCACCTGCGAGCCGCGTCGCTTCGCATTAAAGAAGCCGTCGCCCACCTCCGCGGCCTTCTGCGCCTGAATGGAGCAGATGGCCTGCACGAGCTGCCCGTCGAGCCGGCGATCCCAGTGCACGTAGGACCCGAGGCCGGGAGGCACCCCCGTAACCACCACTTCGTAGACGCCACCAAGCGAGTCGCGATCTTTCTTCGTCTGGTCGATGTGCTCCACGCAGCGCTCCGTCATGTCGTCGTCGAGCATGCGCGTGGCACTCTCGTCGGCGGCCTTGTAGAGCGCACTCGCGCCGCCGTCGTCAATGAGGGCGTTGCGCCGCTCGGTCCACTCCTCTGGCGCGTCGAATCCCACGTCGCCAATGCGCACCACGTGGCTTCCCACCTCAATGCCAAACTCGTTGAGGAGGCGCCGGGCCACGGAGCAACAGGCCACCCGCATGGCCGTCTCGCGGGCGCTCGACCGGTCGATGACTGGGCGCATGTCATCGTGCTCGTACTTCTGCTTGCCTGCCAGATCGGCGTGGCCGGGGCGGGGCATGGTCACCCTTTCCATGTCCTCCGGCGGATCACCCTCGATCGCCATCTTCTCGGGCCATCCGGCCTTGTCTTTTTCGTAGGCCCCATTGTCGATTCGGAAGGCGATGGGGCTTCCCAGGGTTTCCTCGAAGCGGACACCGGAGTAGATGTGCACCTTGTCGTTCTCGATCTTGGACCGTCCCCCCCGGCCGTATCCGAGCCAGCGCCGCGCCAGGTGTTCGTTAATGTCGTCGGGGGATAGGGGAAGTTGGGCCGGCGCACCCTCGAGGATGCCAATAATGGCCTCGCCGTGCGATTCGCCCGCAGTGAGATATCGAAGCATATATTCGGGTGTAAGTTCACAGGTTGAAGGTTGAACATCGTGTGCCCGAGCCCTCCCACGCCCCCGTACCTGTACCAGAGCGACGGACGTTCCGCCCAGCGCTCAACGCCCAATGACACTACTCGATTTCGTAGAAGGCCGGGGTGCCGTCGCGGCGCTGCACCTGTACGAGGACCGGTGCCTCCGCATCGGCAAGGTACTGCACTACGTCGGATGGGGTCTCGATGCGCGTGTCGTCCAGGTGCGTAATGACGACATTTCGGGGAAGACCGGCCGCGGCTGCCTGGCCTCCACTCTCGACGTAGGCCACGTACGCCCCCATCTCGACCCCGAAGGCTGAGGCCTCGTCGGCTGCGATTGTACGAAGGCCAACGTTCCAGCCCTCGATTTCCGTAACGGCCGCATCGTCCCGACGATTCTCGGGCGGCTGCATCTGGGGCGCTTCCGACTCCGGGGCAGCTCCAGAGCGGAGGTCACTCAACCAATTCTCGTAGACCGGCGTGTCCTCCCCCATAAGCTCCACGTTTAGGGTCTGCTCCGCGCCATTCCGCCACACGCCGACCGCTACGGTGTCACCCGGACGCCGCCGAGCCACGAGACTCTGAAGATCGTTGGGGGCATTTACCAGCTCGCCCAGCACCGACACCACCACATCGCCCCCCTCCAGTCCAGCCCGATCCGCCGCGCTGCCTTGCTGCACGCTCTCGATGTAGACCCCGCGGATCTCGTCAAGGCCCAGGTCCGTCGCGCGCTCGGCGTCGACCGGTCGGATGCTCACACCGAGATAACCGCGCCGCACCTCGCCGTACGCGATCAAGTCCGTGGCCACCCGCTCCACCAACGCGGCGGGAATGGCAAACCCATACCCCTCTGTCCGTCGACTCCGGCTGGCAATGGCCGTGTTGATGCCGATGAGCTCACCCTGCAGGTTGACGAGCGCGCCGCCCGAGTTGCCGGGGTTGATGGCTGCATCGGTCTGAATGAAATTCTCAATCCGAAACTGATCTTCGATAATGTTGATCTGGCGGCCCAGGGCGCTCACGATGCCGGCTGTGACGGTGGATGTAAGCTGGAGCGGGTTCCCGATCGCCACCACCCAGTCGCCGACCTGCACACGGTCGGAGTCACCGAAGGAAAGGGCCGGGAAGGCCTCTGTGCCATCGATCTTGATCACGGCGAGGTCTGTCGCCGAGTCGGTCCCCACCACGCGTGCTTCGAACTCTCGTTTGTCGGCCAGGCGCACCCGGACGCGTTCCGCCCCCTCCACGACGTGATTGTTCGTGACAATATAGCCGTCCGGGCTGATCAACACACCGCTGCCCAGACTCTGAGCCGGCCGGCCAAAAGGATTTTCCTCCGCAGCGTCCCCCTCACCGGTTTCCACACGGATGGAGACGACCCCCGCAGTTACCCCTTCTGCCGCCCGCCGAAATAATCGATTCAGGGCGGCAGGTGGGGGACCACTCTCCGTCCACGCCTGCGGAACCGATGCGGTTTGGGTGGTGCCGGCCCGTTCCGCCGTCCCTACGCGTTGTACCACGCGGGTCACGGAGGCGTTGTCTCGATCGCCCTCCATGACTAGCATCGCGAGGACCCCCGCCAACAGGCCCACGAGCACGAGGCCGATTCCAGCAAGCAGTTGGGCGGTCCGCCTCGAAGGCGCCATCAGGAAGGAGCTGAGAGTGAAGAACCAATGGTGCAGACTCCACCCCAGACCCGCGAAATTGTTTCGGTTCAAGCGCGTAGACGACCGGACTGCATGCCCCTCATCACCTCTCATGGTGTGAAACGAATGGCACAAATTGTCTCCCTTCGCCTCCGTCCCGCTTGTGTGAGACCGACCGCGTCCGGCATTCTCTGTTACACTGCCTCCACCTCTGCCGTCTTCGCCTCCGGTGAGCCGTCGGAGGAGCGCGGGAATTCGACCGTAAAGGTGCTGCCCTGATCCTTCTCCGTTTCCACCCGGATGGTCCCGTCCATTTGCTCAGCCAAGCGCGCCGAGATGGCGAGGCCCAACCCGTTCCCCTCGTAGGTGCGAGCACGCCCGCGGGACTCCTGCTTAAACTCCTCAAAGAGATCCGGCAGAAATTCCTGGTCGATCCCGATGCCTGTGTCTTCCACCTCCACGTACGCGGTCTCCTCATCGTAACCTACAGAAACCGCCACGTGCCCTTCATGCGTGTACTTGATGGCGTTCTCAATCAGGTTGCGCAGAATCTGCTCAAGGTACTGCTCATCGACGTCCGCCTGGACGGGCGTGTCGGGGGCGTGAACCTGAAAGGCAAGCCCCTTCTCCTTCGCTTCTTCCCGGAGGTCCGACGCGACACGACGTACGCATTGGTTGAGCGCGGTGGGGGACAGGTTTAAATCTTCGTTTCCCGAGCGGAGCATCGACAGGTCCAGGAGGGCGTTCAGCGTTCGCTTGAGCCGCTGCCCGTTTTGCTCAATCATGTCCAGGAACTCCGCCTGCTCGTCCGTCACCATGTCCCGGAGCACTTCGAGCGCCCCGAGGATGTTGGTGAGGGGGGTGCGCAACTCGTGGGAGGTGGTGGCGAGAAAATCCTCCTTGAGACGATTCGCCTCCCGAAGCCGCTCGTTGGCTTTCTTGAGGCGCTCGGCGACAACACGCTCCCGTTCCAGTTCCCGAACCCGTTCTCGTGCGCGCCGACTTTCCTTTTTGACCTGGCGATATCGCCGGAACCCAAAGGCCAGACCGATGAACGCCGTGCCGTAGAGAAGATACGCCCACACTGTGCGATACCAGGGAGGCTGCACAGTAAGCGTTAACGATGCCGTGTTGCTCACTTCCCTGCGATCATTCCGGGCCTGCACTTGAAGGTCGTACGTTCCTTCCGGAAGGGTGACGTACTGCCGACTCGCGTCGTTCACCCATTCCGACCATTCCTTGCTGATGCCTGTCAGCTTATACCGGTATTCGTGGCTCCCTGTTGTGCTGTAGAAGGGGGCCGCTACGTCGATTCGAATGCCTCGTCCAAACGGAAGCGTGAGGGTAGAGTGCGACGATAGAACAGAGCCTCCCCCCCCGTACACCACCTGGTCTTCTCGGAGCGTCGTCACTGTCCGCACGAGTGCCGAAAAGTCGGTCGCCAGAATGCTATCCGCTGGTGACTCGGAGGTTGAGTACTCCCCCCATTCGTAGTGAAACAAGCGCGCCCCACTACCGAGCCATACTGTGCTGTCCTGCCCCACAGAAAGCCTCGTCACATTTTCTTTCGGGAAATGCAAGGGATCAACTGCATCCCAGGCGTAAGTGCCATCTTCACCCAGTTGACCGACGTACACCCGATTTTCCAGGGCCACCCACAGACTACTGCCGGCCTCCTCTACGGACTTGAGCCTGATTGTATCTGCCTCCTGGACATCGGGCAAGAGCGATGAGCGACGACTAAACCTCCACCCCCCAGGATCCTCCCCCCTATTCCCGATCTGGAAGAGCCCTTTTTCCGAAATGATAGTCACCCGACCATTGATCGCGTCCACTTCCTTGTAGCCTTCAGGAAGACCATCCTGCACATCATACTGCGTGGTAGCCACGGCACGTCGACCATCGGCCGAGAGAACGACACGAAAAACATCGCCGCGGATTGTGCTTGCCCAGAGGGTCCCGTCTTCATCGTACGCAAGGGACCGGACTTCTCCCTGAACCTCATTCACTGAGAACGTTCCCCACTCCTCCTGGGTCGGATCTAGGGCTTTGAGCCCCGAACGCGTTCCCGCATAGATAAACTGTCTATCTTCCGGCTTTATGAAATCGTAGGTGAAGTTCCAATCTGCCACCCTCTCTTTCTTTCCGTTCTCGATCCGGTATCCCCCTTTTTCCTGGGTCGCAACCAGGAGCTCTCCGTTCACGGACATCATGTCCCAGACAATGGGGAGATTTCCCCACCGCTCGAATTGTGCTGATGGACCTCCGAGTTCCTGTTCTCCCTTCTTCTCGAGCACATACAATCCACTTTTCGTCGCTACGTGGGTGGTGCCCATGTGCGTGTGAATCTTATTAATAGTCCCTTCGAGCCCAGTACGCTCGTCGTGGACTGTGACGTCGATCCCAACCCGAAAGACCCCACTGCTGTTGAGGGCCATCCAGAGCTGGCCTTCGCGATCGGTGTAGACATGATTTATGTACTTATCCGGAAGCCCCGACGAACTGTCGAACACACGTACGACATTTCCCTTCGCATCGATCACGAGAACTCCCCCTCCCAGCGTTGCCA
>Ga0207714_1000452_pt1 | contig 28592 bp, 32 predicted proteins | sample PonA232FremontCA_2_FD_187270 | JGI IMG/M metagenome (GOLD analysis project Ga0207714, IMG submission 187270) | Marine sediment microbial community from Fremont, CA, USA - Pond A23 Sediment 2 (SPAdes) | ecosystem: Environmental > Aquatic > Marine > Unclassified | place: USA: Fremont, California...
CTGCTGTTCACTTTTCAAGGTTCTAAAACTTTATTTAAATATAAAAATCGGCTGCCAAATCACGTTTCTTCAACAGCGCGACCTTAATTATAGTAACATCGAGAGGCTGAAATGTCAAGGATAAAAAAGGAATAATAATAATTAATTTTAAGTTATTGATAAAACCCCCGTCTAAAATAAGGTTTAAGACGGGGTTTTAGGTTTTATATTTACACTTATTTTAATTACTCTTTCTCGGTTTCTTCTTTCATTTCTTTTTCATTTTCTTCTTCATCTTCCATTTCTTCAGGCTCAAATTTTCCTACAGAAACTACATAATCATTTTCTTCTACATCTATAACTTTTACTCCCATAGTATTACGGCCTGTTTGGGAAATTTCTTCTACTTTTGTTCTGATTATTATTCCTTCTGCAGTTATTATAATAATTTCTTCATTTTCATTAACTACCTTACCTGCAGCGAGGGGACCATTCTTCTCAGTAATGTTTAAAGTAATAATTCCCTTTCCATATCTCTGTTGTTTTCTATATTTTTTAACTTGAGTTCTTTTTCCATAACCTTTTTCACTAATAACTAACAGATCACTACCTTCAGAATCTATTCCCATACTTATTAGGTAATCATCTTCTTTTAGGTCAATACCCATTACTCCCTGGGCAGCTCTTCCCACGGGTCTAATATCTTTTTCACTAAATCTTATAGCTTTACCTTGATGGGTTATTAATATTATATTTTCATCAACCTTAGTATTTTTTACTTCAATTAATTCATCATCTTCTTGTAAGTTAATACCAATTATACCTGTATAATTGCTATCATATTCACTTAAAGGAGTCTTTTTTATTCTACCTTTTTTAGTGGCCATTGTAAGATACTTACTTTCTTCGAAATCATTTATTGGTATAACTGAACTTACCTTTTCATCTTCCTCTAATTGTAATAAATTTACAATAGCAGTACCTCTGGATTGTCTTCTTGCCTGAGGTATTTGATATCCCTTTAACCTATAAACTAATCCTTTATTTGTGAAAAACAAGAAATAGTTATGAGTAGATGTAATAAATACATCCTTAACAAAGTCATCTTCAGTGGTGGTAGTACCTATTATGCCTTTTCCACCCCTTCTTTGACTCCTATAAGTCTCAACAGGCATTCTTTTTATATAGCCCTGGTTAGTCATTGTTACAACTACTTGTTGTTCTTCTATTAAATCTTCTAGATCTAAATCTGTTGTTTGATCTAATATTTTTGTCCGTCTTTCATCACCATATTTATCTTTTATTTCTTGGATTTCTTCTTTTATAATTTCTAATAGTTTTGACTCACTATTTAATATTTCTTTATAATATTTAATATCTTCTTTTAAATCTGCATATTCTGTATCAATTTTATCTCTTTCTAAAGCAGTTAATCTTTGTAGCCTCATTCTTAAGATTGCATTGGCCTGTTTTTTAGATAAATCATATGTACCCATTAATTGTTCGCGGGCATTATTAACATCAGGTGCCTCTCTGATCATCTGAATTACAGCATCAATATCATCTAAAGCTATCATATATCCTTCTAATATATGAGCTCTACTTTCAGCTTTATCTAATTCATATTGAGTTCTTCTAGTTATTACTTCTTTTTGAAACTCTAAATAGTGATCTATTATTTCTCTTAAATTCAATACTTTAGGCTCATTATCAACAATTGCTAACATAATAATACTAAATGTAATTTGAAGTTGAGAATGTTTAAATAACTGATTTAGTACAATTTTAGGATTTGAACCTCTTTTTATCTTAATTACAATTCTTAATCCTCTTCTATCAGATTCATCTCTAATATCACTGATACCTTCTATTTTTTCATTTCTAACCATATCAGCTATCTTTTCAATCAAGCGAGCTTTATTTACTCTATAAGGTAATTCATTAACAATTATTCTATCTGCTGAGGCTTCATTTTCTTCTATTTCTGCTTCAGCTCTAACAGTTATCTTACCTCGACCTGATTTATATGCTTTATAAATTGATCCTTTCCCCATTATTAAACCACCTGTAGGAAAATCAGGACCTTTAATAACTTCCATTAATTCAGCTAATTCAATATCAGGATTTTCAATAACTCTTATAATGCCGTCAATTACCTCGACTAAATTATGGGGAGGTATACTAGTTGACATCCCAACAGCAATACCTGAACTACCATTAACTAATAAATTAGGAAAACGGGATGGTAAAACATCTGGTTCTTGTAAACTATCATCAAAGTTAGGAATAAAATCTACTGTATTTTTATTCAAATCTCTTAATAATTCAGTGGTTATCTTTGACATTCTAGCTTCTGTATAGCGCATTGCTGCAGCAGAATCACCGTCAACAGAACCAAAATTCCCATGTCCATCCACTAATGGATATCTATATGAAAACTGCTGAGCCATTCTTACCATAGTATCATATACAGCCGTATCACCATGAGGATGGTATTTACCTAGAACTTCCCCCACTATACGCGCTGACTTTTTATGTGATTTATTAGGAGTCATTCCTAAATCATGCAGTGCATATAATATTCTGCGGTGAACAGGCTTAAGCCCGTCCCTTACATCAGGCAGGGCTCTACTAACTATAACACTCATTGCATAATCTAAAAATGCTTCTTTCATTTGATCATCTATATCTACCTGGACAACATTTTTATTTCCAAACTCATCAACCAATTTTTACACCTTCCTTTATCTATATATCAAGATTTTTTACTTCTTGGGCATGGTCTTGTATAAATTCCCTGCGAGGACTAACTTTATCTCCCATCAATGTGGTAAAGGTTTCATCTGCCATAATAGCATCTTCAATTTGAACCTGAAGAATTATTCTGTTATCAGGATCCATAGTAGTATCCCATAATTGATCAGGATTCATTTCACCTAAACCTTTATATCTTTGTAATGAGAAATTTTGATCTTCATATTCATCTGCATATTTTTCTAAAGCTCTATCATTGTATAGATATTCTTCAGATCTACCTCTCTTAACTTTATATAAGGGCGGTTGAGCTATATATATCATACCCTGTTCTAATAAGGGACTCATATACCTGTAAAAGAAGGTTAAAAGTAATGTTCTAATATGTGCACCATCAACATCTGCATCTGTCATTATAATAATTTTACCATATCTACTATTATCTATATCAAAATTTTCACCAATACCAGTTCCAATTGCAGTAATTAAAGTTCTTATTTCATTATTATTTAATATTTTATTCAAACGTGCTTTTTCAACATTTAATATTTTACCTCTTAAAGGTAATATTGCTTGAAAATTCCTATCTCTACCCTGTTTAGCTGAGCCACCAGCTGAATCACCCTCAACTATATATAACTCAGTATTTTCTGTATCTCGTGATGAACAATCAGCTAATTTTCCTGGTAAAGCAGTGGAAAATAAGGCATTTTTTCTTCTAGTTAAATCTCTTGCCTTTTTAGCAGCTTTTCTAGCTTTGGCAGCTTTTATACCTTTTTCTACAATAGTTTTTGCTACCGAAGGGTTTTCTTCCATAAAGGTTTTGAGATGTTGAGAAAGACTTGAATCAACAAAACCTCTTATTTCACTATTACCCAATTTGGTTTTTGTCTGACCTTCAAACTGAGGTTCTTCCAGTTTAATATTTATTATTGCAGTAATTCCTTCTCTAATATCTTCACCTGTTAAATTATCATCTTTTTCTTTGAGAAGGCCTTTACTTCTAGCATATCCATTTACTGTTCTTGTTAAAGCACTTTTAAAACCGCTAAGGTGGGTTCCACCTTCCCTAGTATTTATATTATTAGCAAATGTAAATATTCTTTCCTTAAATCCACCATGATATTGAAAAGAAATTTCTAAATCTGCTTTTTCTCCACTTTCTTCAATATAAACTGGATCAGAAAATAAAGGTTTTTTATTTTTATTTAAGTATTTAACAAATTGAACAATTCCACCTTCATAATGAAATTGATCTTCTTTAATTTTTTCTTCATTTCTTTCATCAGTAACTTTGATTTCAATACCTTTATTCAAAAATGCCATTTCTTTAAATCTTTGCACTAGTTTGTCATATCTAAAATCTACTTCTTCAAATATATCATTATCTGGTTTAAATGTTATCTTTGTACCTGTTTCGCGATCTACTTCACAACTACCTATTTTTTTAAGATCATAAGCAGGAATACCGCGTCTATATTTTTGACGATAGATGTTTCCATCCTTCCACTTAACTTCAACTGTCATCCATTCCGATAAAGCATTAACTACTGAAACACCTACTCCGTGTAAACCACCTGAAACTTTATATCCTTCACTATCAAATTTACCACCAGCATGCAGTGTTGTCATAACAACTTCTACAGCAGGTTTATTTACTTTTGGATGAGATTCAATAGGTATACCTCTACCATTATCTATAACAGTCACAATATTACCTGGTTTTATGTTTACCTCAATACGATCACAATAACCAGCCATTGCTTCATCTATACTGTTATCTACTACTTCATATACTAAGTGAAGTAAACCATCGATGCTTGTCGAACCAATATACATACCCGGTCTTTTCCTAACAGCTTCTAAGCCCTCTAATACTTGTATGTTTTCAGCTTCATATCTACTTTTTTCTATTTCTGCCATCATCATTCCCCCAATTCTACTAAATAATCTTTTCCATTCTACTTCTAAGAGTGGTTGAAGATATTATTGATAAATATATTTTTTCTCCTGTTAAAATAAAAGAACTAACTTCATCTTCAAAATAATTTATTATAAAACCCTCTTCTCTGATTATATCAAAAAATTCATTAGTTATTTCCGAATCCATTGTTGATTCCAAATCACCAATAAAAACTACATTTTCTTTTTCAATCATATGTCCTTTGCCTATATGTAAAAACAAAAAACTCACCTACCTTTTTTCAATAACTCCATCTTTAACATTATAATTATATATGTTATTGTTGTTTTTTTGCAATAATTTATCTATATCTTTTAAATCAGTAGTGGTAATCAAAGTTTGAATTCTCTCATTTATAATCGATAACAATGTATTTCTTCTGTTTTTATCCAATTCAGAAAAGACATCATCTAAAAGTAAAACTGGATACTCCCCACTTTCTGATTTCATAAATTCTAACTCTGCTAATTTTAAAGCCAAAGCAACAGTACGCTGTTGGCCTTGAGAACCATATTTTCTAACATTAATCTCATTAATCTTTAAAATTAAATCATCTCGATGTGGACCAGATAAAGTATATCCTCTTTCAAATTCTTTTTCTCTCTTCTTTTGTAAACTATTTAAGAATATATTTTTAATTTCTTCTTTTTCATTTTTTTTATTTACTTTTAAAGAGCTATCATATTTTATATTTAAATTTTCACTACCAGCTGTTAATTTTCTTTGAGCTAATCTGGCCAGAATCTTTAACTTATTTAAAACCTGAAATCTTTTATAAATAATTTTGGATCCCTTATCTGCAAGTTTGTCATCCCATACTTCTAATAATTTAAGATCTCGATTATTTTTATTATACATTTTTTTTAAGAGATTATTTCGTTGCTTTAAAATATGGTTATATTCTTTTAATATATGATAATAATATGGATTAACCTGGGAAATTTCTAAATTTAAAAATTTTCTCCTATTACTTGGACTACCTTTTACAATTTTTAAATCCTCAGGAGAAAAAAGTATTACATTAAGATTTCCTACTAAATCAGAAATTTTCTCCAGAGGATTTTTATTAATTTTTATTTTTTTATCTCTGCCCTCTATTTTATATGAAATTGTTAGATCATAATTATTTTTTATTAATTTCAATTGAACTAAGGCATTTTCTTTATCCCATTGAATAAGCTCACTATCTCTATTTGTTCTGTGTGATTCAGTAGTAGCAATAAGATAAACTGCTTCTAATAAATTTGTTTTACCTTGTCCATTATTACCTATAAATATATTTAAATTTTTATTCAAATCAAGATAAGTTTTATTTATATTTCTATAGTTTTTTAATAATAATTTTTCTATATACATAATATTATCCGCTCACTTTTAAAGTCTCATCAAACCCTTCAATATTTACTAAATCTCCATCTTTAAGTTTAAGGCCTCTTCTTTTTTCGATTTTATTATTAACTCTAACTTGGCCTGTTTGTATCAATTCTTTAGCTTCCCCACCTGTGGTTACAACATTTGCCCATTTCAAAAATTGATCTAATTTTATTGTTTCTGTATTTATTTTAATCTTTTCCATTATATATATTACTCTCCTTCATTTTCTTCATTACCAGGTCTAATTGGCATTATTAAATATATATAGTCATCAGAATCTTCTTTTTTTAGAACAAGTGGATTTAAAGACCCAATTAAATCTAATTTAACAGTTTCTTCTTCTAATACTTTAAGAACATCAAGTAAATAAGAAGCATCAATACTGATTTTATGATTTTCTCCTTCTAAAGTTATTGGAACTTCTTCGTGAGCACTACCTGAATCTGAATCTTCTGATTCAATTATTAAACTATTATCTTTACTTTTTAGGCTTACTATGTTTGAGTTAAGCTTTGCAATTAAAGAAGCTCTTTTAACAGCAGACTGCAGATATTCTTTATTTACTTTTATAGTTGTATTTTTTTTATCGGGGATTACTTGTTCGAAATTAGGAAACTTTCCTTCTATCAATCTAGATACAACTATTATATCATTGAAATTAAAACTAGCATAATTTTCATTAACTTTCATTTTAACGGTTCCTTCTTCTTCTAATAAACTACTAATTTCTTTAATTGTAGCTCCAGGTAATATTAACTCTAATTTTTCATCTATATCATTTTGATTTTTAATTTTACTGTACGCAAGTCTATATTTATTTGTTGAAACCATTTTAATTTGATTATCTTCTAATACCATTAAAGCACCAGTTAATACAGGTTGAGTTTGATCACTTGAAGTTGAAAATTCTACTTCACTAATAATTTTTTTTAATTTTGTAGAAGGAATTTCTAATTCTGTCGGTATATTAACATCTGGTAATTGTGGATATTCTTCAGGATTATACCCATTAATAGTAAATTGTGAATTTAAACAAGTAATATTAGCTCTATATCTTTCCAGATCAACATCAAAATTTATTTTTTCATTGGGTAGTTCTCTAATAATATTTCTTAATTGATTAGCCGGTAAAACTATTTTACCTTCTTTTTTAACATTTGCAGGTACCCAATTTTCAATTCCAATTTCTAGATCAGTTCCCATTAGATGTAATCCTTTATCTTTTTTAGCTTCAATAAGAATTCCTTTTAAAATAGGCATTGTATTACTTGAAGCACAAGCTCTGTGTGTAATATTCAATTCTTGATAGAAATCTTTTTTTTCAATGTTAAAATTCATCATCTAACCTCCTATTTGATAGATACTTATTAACAAAAAAAATGAAATAATAATTATTTATTTATTTATTTAAAATAGTAGTAGTAGTAGTAGGGAGTGTGGATTTGTGTAAAAGGGTATTGATTCCTACTTATAAAAGAAAGAAGCTATGTAGATAAGATGTACATAATAGTTGGGCGGTTATACACATACTAACATATTAAATCTATTAACAATTAATCCACAACCAGTTAACAACTTTATCAACAAGCTAATTTAAGAGTTATTTATTCTAGATTTTATTTTATTTATTACTTTAGAAAATTCGTCATCTTCATTGATTTTTTCTTCAATTTTATTATATGCATGGATTACTGTAGTATGATCTCTACCTCCAAATTCTTCACCAATATGAGGTAAAGATAATTCTGTTAGTTCTCTTGATAAATACATTGCTATTTGTCTTGGGAAAGCAATTTTTTGAGTTCTTTTTTTAGAAGTCATATCTTCTTTCTTTAAATTATAGTAATTAACTACTACATCTTTGATTAAATCAATATTTACTTCTCTTGGTTCTTCATTTTCAACAATTAGGTCTTTAAGTGCTTTTTCAGCAAGATCTGCATCAATTTCTTTATCTACTAATGAAGAATATGCAATGACCTTTATTAGAGCACCTTCTAATTCTCTAATATTTGATTGTATATTATTAGCAATATAGATAATTACCTCATTTGGTACTTTTAAGTTTTCCATATCTGCTTTTTTCCTTAAAATAGCAATTCTTGTTTCTAAATCCGGTTTTTGAATATCAGTTATCAAACCCCATTCAAAACGCGATCTTAATCTTTCCTCCAAAGTAGGGATTTCTTTAGGAGGTCTATCACTGGAAATTATAAGTTGACGATTTGATTCATGTAATGAATTAAAAGTATGGAAAAATTCTTCTTGAGTTCTTTCTTTATTTGCTAAAAACTGAATATCATCTACCAGTAAAATATCAATATTTCTATATTTATCTCTAAAAGCAGCGGTTTTATCATCTTTAATAGCATTAATTAATTCATTTGTGAAAGTTTCAGAAGAAACATAAACAACCTTATTATCAGGATTATGTTTCAATATGTAATGTGCAATTGCTTGCATCAAGTGTGTTTTACCTAATCCAACATCTCCATATAGGAAAAGAGGATTATATGCTTTTGCTGGTGCTTCTGCGACAGCTAAAGCTGCTGCGTGGGCAAATCTATTACCATTACCTACAACAAATGAATCAAAAGAGTATTTAGGATTTAGATTAGTGTTTATATTGTATTCTTTATCCTTTTCTTTTGTTTTTTTATCATTATTATTTTCAGTTTTATCTTCCTCGATTTCTTCTTCCTCTTCTTCTTGGTTTTTTTCTTTAAGTTCCTCTTCTGTATAGAAACGGCATTCTAAGTTTGTATCGGTCAAGTTTTGAATAATTTCTGTAATGAGATCATTATATCTAGTTTCAATCCAGTCTTTGATAAAATCGTTAGGAACTTCAATTAACATTATATTATCATCTTTCATATCTACCGGTTTTGTATTAGAAAACCAGGTTTTAAAACTTGGATTACTTAATTTATCTTTTACTTCATTTAGAGTTTGGTTCCAAATATGTTCCAATTCTTCTTGGGAAAACGCCATTTATATACCTCCTGCAAAAATTTAGTTAATATCGTATAATTACAATAGTTATCCCCAAACAGTGACCAATATATAGAGTTATCAACAGAATTGTGGATAACAACCTGACTTATCCACAGAAAATAGTTACTTATAATTGCTTTAAACAAAGTGAAAATGGTATTTTTATAAAAATTACCTGTTAAAAACTAGAAATAAATTTCCACATACTGTTTATAATCTGATTATCTATCAACATATTGTGAATAAATGTGGATAAACGTGTGGATAACTAGGAAAATTGTGGATGGGACAGCAATTCTATGTGAATAAATTGATTAACAGGGTGTGTAAATCTTGTAAATTCCTATTATTGAAGTTATAATAGTTATTATAGAAATTTACCATATATTTAATTATCGTTAATCATTAATATTTTAACAGATTATCAACAATTATTCAACAAGAATTAACAGCTTTAAACTTGTGGATAATATGATTTTTGGTAAAAATGAGGTTAATACTCTTTCAAAAGCTTCATTATTTAATGTATATATAATATTTCTTGACTCTAGTGGATAAATAACATATAATTTAAACCGTATGAGAGTTGATATTATAATATTTTTTTATTAAACTAAGTTTGTAGGAGGATGTTTTTTTGAAAACCCTTAAAAAGAAAGAAGATTTTAATAAAGTCTTTAATAGGGGGAAATCTACTGCATCTCGTTATCTTGTGATATATTGGTATCCAAATAAGAAAGAGATAAATCGCTATGGTTTTTCCATTAGTAAAAGAATTGGAAAAGCAGTAGTTAGAAATAAATTAAAAAGGCGTTTAAAGGAGATTATTCGTAGATTTTTAGAAGACTGCTGTTTAAAAGGTTATGATATGATTATTATTGCACGTAACCCAGTGAACAGTTTGGATTTTGATGGTATCAAGAATGATTTAACTAGGCTTTTCAAAAAGGCTGATTTATTTAAAAATTCGGGGAAGTGAGTATAATGAGTAAATTGATTTTATGGGTGATTAAAGTTTATCAGAAAGTAATTTCTCCCTGGACGCCAAAAACATGTAGATTTCATCCTACTTGTTCAGAGTACTCATATCAAGCGGTAAAAAAATACGGTGCATTTAAAGGTGGATTTAAAAGCATAAAACGAATTTCTAAATGCCACCCTTTTAATTCTGGAGGGTATGATCCACTAAAATAATTATTTAGGAGGAAGAAAAATATGTTTGGTTGGTTGATTAATGGAATAGTCGAAGCTTTAATGTTTTTGAATGGAATAGTAAATAATTATGGTGTAACTATAATATTATTTACATTAATAATTAAATTATTGTTATACCCCTTGACAGCAAAACAGACTAAATCAATGAAGGCAATGCAAGATTTACAGCCCGAAATGGATAAAATCAAAAACAAATATGAAGATGATAAAGAAAAACAACAGGAAGCAATGATGGATTTATATAAAGAGCATAATGTTAATCCTGCTGCTGGTTGTTTGCCAATGATTTTTCAATTAGCAATTTTAATCCCGCTTTATAGGGCAATTTTAAGTTTAAGTGATATTTTAAATGATGCTTCATTTTTATGGATAGGTACTTTGACAAATGGTTCGTTAGCAGAACCCGATGTTGCAATTGTATTAGTAAATGCGCTTGCAATGATCGCTCAAACATATGTTACACAGAAAATGCAAGGTGGTGGCGGCAAAAATAGTATGATTATGTGGATAATGCCTGCCTTTATTATATTCATAGGATTCCAATTACCATCTGGTATTTTACTATATTGGTTTACTTCCACAGTATTTACCGCAATACAACAGTATGTAATTTCTAAAGAGTCAATTGATGTTGATAAGGAGGTAACTGAACAGTAATGAAAAAGATGATATATAAAGCTGAATCAGTAAATGAAGCAATTAAGAAAGGGCTTGATGATTTAGATATCGATCGTAGTCAGGCGGAAATCAACATTGTGGAACAAGGGAATAAAGGTTTTTTAGGACTTATTGGAAAAAAGCAAGCTGAAATAGAAATTATAATTGAAGATGATCCTATTAAAAAAGGTAAGGAATTTTTAGAACAGGTTTTTAGTAAAACAAATATTGATGTTGATCTTAATATTATAGAAGAAAAAACTGATGAAGAACAGGTAGTTTACGATCTCCATTCTCCTGATCTTGGAATTGTTATAGGGAGACGTGGGGAAACCCTGGATGCTTTACAATATATAACTTCATTAGTGGTAAATAAAAATACTAACGAGTACTACCGAATTATTCTTGATGCTGAAGGTTATAGAGAGAGGCGCAAAAAAACATTAGAAAGACTAGCACGTAAATTAGCTCAAAAAGCAGTAAATAAAGAAAGAAAAGTTGTTTTAGAGCCTATGCCTCCACATGAACGAAGAATTATTCACATAACCCTAAAGAAAGATTCTCGAGTAAGATCATATAGTGAAGGCGAGGAACCATTCAGAAAGGTTATGATTGAAACAGTTAATTAGGAATGATATACTATAACAATTAATTATAGTTAATTAAACATTTAAAGCCCAGTAGGTGGTCTCCTGCTGGGTTTAATATTTTTAAAGGGGGTTATTAAAATGACTAATATGAAGGAAGACACTATTTCAGCAATAGCAACTCCCTTCGGAACTTCGGGTACAGGTAAAGTAAGAATAAGTGGTCCAGATGCTATTAACATTGGATCGAAAATATTTGAAGCTTCCTCTGGAATTGATATTTACGAAGCTGATTCTCACACAGCTCATCATGGTTATGTAGTCAACCCAAAAACAGGTAAGACTGTAGATGAAGTATTGGCTATAGTTATGATAAAGCCACGTTCTTTTACAGGAGAAAATGTTTTAGAATTTGACTGTCATGGTGGTATGGTACCTCTTGAAGCAGTTTTGGAATTAACCTTAGAACATGGTGCTAGAATGGCTGAGCCAGGAGAGTTTTCACGTCGTGCCTTTATGAATGGGAAATTAGATATGGCTCAGGCGGAAGCAATTATTGATGTTATAAATTCAAAGACTGAAAAAAGTTTAAGTATTGCAATGGAACAACTTAAAGGTGGACTTTCTGAAAAAGTTAATAAAGTTAAAGATGATGTTATGGAGCTATTAGCTCATTTAGAAGCGTCTATAGATTTCCCGGAAGATGAAATAGAAGGGTTTGATTCTAATCAATTAGAAGAAAGATTAAAAGAAATAAAAGAACCTATACAAAAACTTATCAAAACAGCTAAACAAGGAAAATTATATCAAGAAGGTATTAAAACGGTAATAGTTGGGAAACCCAATGTGGGGAAATCAAGTTTGTTAAATTATTTATTACAAGAAAATAGAGCTATAGTTACTGATGTTCCAGGAACTACAAGAGATGTAATTGAAGAATATATTAACTTAGATGGAATACCATTGAAAGTTATTGATACTGCAGGTGTAAGAGAGTCTGAAGATGTTGTAGAAAAAATTGGTGTTGAAAAAACAAGAGAATCTTTAAAAAAAGCTGATCTAGTACTTATGATGCTTGATGTCAGCCAAGGTTTAACTGAAGAAGATATAAAAGTCTATAATTTAATTAAAGAACAACACACTATTGTAGTAGTAAATAAAACAGATTTAGATGAAAATATTGATTTTGATGAACTTGAGGAACAGTTTAAAGAACATCCTCTTCTCTGGACCTCTGTAAAAGAAGAAAAAGGAATGGAAGAGTTAAAAAATACAATTTTAGAAGAGATATTTCAAGAACAAATTAATGTAGATAGTGATGTAATGGTAACTAAAGTAAGACATCGTGACGCCTTAAATAAAGCTTTTGAATCAATAGAAAAAGTAGAGCAATCATTAGAAAATGGTATGCCTTATGATTTCTTAACAATTGATTTAAAAGATGTTTTATTCTATTTAAGTTCTATTACTGGAGAAACCGTTACTGATGATATTATAGACCAAATTTTTAGCGATTTTTGCTTAGGTAAATAGTAAGGAGTGTATTTAATGGAAAATAATTACAATTATAATAAAAAATTTGAAAAAGAGTATGATGTTATTGTTATCGGAGCTGGACATGCGGGTTGTGAGGCTTCATTGGCTCCAGCAAGAATGGGACTTGATGTGTTAACTTTGACTGTAAATCTTGATCATGTAGCCTTTATGCCTTGTAATCCTTCATTGGGAGGGCCGGGTAAAGGTCATATTGTGAGAGAAATCGATGCTCTCGGTGGTGAGATGCCTCGTAATATGGATGAAACAATGTTGCAAATAAGGATGTTAAATACGGCTAAAGGTCCGGCAGTACATGGATTAAGGGGTCAAGCTGATAAGAAGAAGTATCACCAGAGAATGAAACAAATTCTGGAAGAAGAACCAAATTTAGATTTGAAACAAGAAATTGCTGAAACATTAGTAGTTGAAGACGACGAAATAAAGGGAGTAGTTACCAAAACAGGAATATTATTCAAAGGCAAAAAGGTAGTAATAACTACCGGTACTTTTCTGAAAGGAAAAGTTATAATTGGGGAAGCTACTTTTAATGCAGGCCCTAATCAGCAATATCCTGCAAATAAATTATCGGGATCTCTTGAAGAGATTGGTTTTAATTTAAGAAGATTCAAGACCGGTACTCCACCAAGAATTAATAAAAGAAGCATTGATTTTTCTAAAATGCATGAGCAGGAAGGAGAAAAAGGATTAACATTTTCTTTTGATTCACCACCTTTTGAAAGGAACCAAGTTTCATGCTATCTAACTTATACAAATGATAAAACTCATGAAGTCATTCAAGATAATAAGATGCGCACTCCTCTTTTTAGTGGTGTAATAGATGGTGTAGGACCAAGATATTGTCCTTCGATTGAAGATAAAGTAGTACGTTTCCCTGATAAAGGTAGACATCAACTATTTTTAGAACCTGAAGGTGAATTAACTGGTGAATATTATATTTCGGGTTTGTCAACTAGTATGCCAGAAGATGTACAATATGAAATATTAAGTACAATTCCGGGTCTAGAAAATGCTGAGATTATGAGGGCTGGTTATGCTATTGAATATGATTGCATTAATCCTAATGATCTTAAGTTGAACCTAGAAACTAAAAAGGTTGATGGTCTCTTTTCGGCCGGTCAAATTAACGGTACTTCCGGTTATGAAGAAGCAGCAGGTCAAGGCTTAATAGCTGGTATTAATGCAGCTTTAGCATTAAAAGGCAAAGAACCGCTAATATTAGATAGATCTGAAGCATATATTGGAGTACTTATAGATGAACTAGTTACTAAGGGAACTGAAGAACCTTATAGAATGATGACTTCGAGAGCAGAATATAGATTATTATTAAGACAGGATAATGCAGATTTAAGACTCAAGGAAATTGGTTATGAATTAGGATTAATATCTGAAGAAAGATATCAAATGTTTTTGGATAAGAAAAAGGATATTGAAAGAACACTTGAGTTTTTAAGAGATTATCAAGTGACTCCAACTCCTGAAAATCGGGAGAAATTGAAAAGTTTAGATAGTGGGGCTTTGAAAAAGCCTGTGAAATTAGCCAAAATTTTAAAGAGACCCGAAGTAGACTATGATGACTTGAAATTCTTTGCGCCAGAATTACCTGAAGTTAGTCGCGAAGTTAAAGATCAAGTTAGTATTCAGACTAAATATAAAGGTTATATTGATCGCCAGATGTCACAGGTTGAACAGTTTAAAAAGATGGAAGACAATCTTATTCCCGAAGATATTGATTATAGTTCATTAGAAAACATGAGATTAGAGGCGCGAGAAAAATTAAAGAAAATAAAACCTAGGTCTTTAGGTCAAGCTTCAAGGATATCCGGGGTTTCTCCTGCTGATATATCAGTTTTAATGATTTATTTAGAGCAAGAAGAAAGAGAAAACAAAGATGAAGAATAAAGGATTGAATACCTTAATAAAAAAAGGATTTAAAAAGTTAAAAATAGATTTATCAAAAGAACAGCTTTTCCAATTAAATAAATATATAGAATTTTTAATTTCTGAAAACAAAAAGTATAATCTTACTTCAATCACTGAGCCAAAAGAAATTGTAAAATTACACTTTTTAGATTCAGCAGGTATTTTTCTTAAAGCAGATATCAAGGGTAAAGTTATAGATATAGGTACCGGGGCAGGTTTCCCCGGTTTTATTTTTAAGATAATAAATCCAGATTTAGATTTAACTTTAGTAGAAGCAAACTTAAAAAAGGTCAATTTTTTAAAATTGTTACAGATTGAACTGAACCTTTATGAAAATATTGAAGTCTTTCATAAAAGGGCTGAAGATTTAGCTCATGATAAGAACTATAGACACAAGTATGACTTTGTCACTTCTAGAGCTGTTGCTCCTTTAAATATTTTATTAGAATATACAGTTCCCTTTTGTAAGGATGAAGGGAAAATATTATTATATAAAGGACCTTCTTATAAAGAGGAACTTGATAATTCTAAAAAAGCCCTGGATATTTTAAATGTTAAATTAATTAATATTTATGAGTTAGATATTCCATTTCTTAAAGGTGACAGATTTGTATTAGAATTCAAAAGTACTGATATTATAGGACATAAATACCCTAGAAAAGCTGGCATTCCTAAAAAACGTCCTCTTTAGGCAGGAAAAGTATAAATTACAAAGAATAATTATAAAAGTAATGGAGGTAAATAAATGGACTTACCATTTTTAGGCAAGAATAAAAAACATAGGGTAGAAAAGATTAAAATTGATAAAATTGTTCCTAACCCTCATCAACCTAGATCTGACTTTGATGAAGACAATCTAAAGAAATTAGCAGAATCCATCGATAATTTTGGTATCATTCAACCACTTATTGTAAAAGAAGATAAAGGAGAATATCAACTCATAGCAGGCGAAAGACGTCTAAGAGCCGCTAAGATGATAGATTTGAAAGAGGTTCCTGCCATTGTTAATAATTATAAGGAAGAGGAAGTTGCTGAAATTTCATTAGTAGAAAATATTCAAAGACAGGATTTGAATTTTTTAGATGAAGCGCTTGCCTATTATAGTATAATGAATAAATTCGACTTAAGTCAGACTGAATTAGCACAAAAAGTTGGTAAAAGTCAATCTACTGTTGCCAACAAATTAAGGATACTCAGGTTACCAGAACCAATATTAGCTTTAATAAGAAAGTATAATTTATCTGAAAGACATGCTCGTGCATTACTAAAAATAGAAGATAATGAAAAACAGAAAGCTTTGATAAAAGAAATTGATAATAAGAATCTTTCGGTAAGAAGTTTAAATAGGAGAATTAATCAATATTTAAATAAAGATAAAGAGCCTAATAAGGTTAAAACTTTTTATAAAGATACTCGACTATTAAAAAATACATTAAATTCTGCTATTGACCAGATTAGGAAAGCTGGTATAGAAGTAAATGTTAAAAAAGAAGATAAAGATGATTTTATTAGATATGATATAAAGATACCTAAGAAAAAGGATGAAAACGAATAAGGGGGTTATTTATTTGGCAAGGAAAATTGCAATCGTGAATCAGAAAGGCGGTGTGGGTAAAAGCACTACTGCCATTAATTTAGGGGCTAGTATTTCTGATAATGAAAGAAAAGTATTAATTGTAGACGTTGATCCCCAGGGTAATGCTACTAGTGGCTTAGGTTTAGAGAAAGCGGATCTAGAATATAGTATTTATGATGCCTTGATTAATGACACTCCCCTTAATAATATAATTCAACCAACAGGGCACGATAATTTTCATATATTACCATCCAATATTGATTTAGCTGGAGCTGAAATAGAATTAGTTTCTTTAATGTCAAGAGAAAGTAGGTTGAAAAAAAAGATAGAAGAATCTGATATAGATTATGATTACATATTTTTTGACTGCCCTCCTTCTCTTGGATTATTGACATTAAATGCATTAACTGCTTCGGACTATTTAATTGTTCCTATTCAATGTGAATACTATGCTTTAGAAGGTCTAGGGCAACTAATGCAAACGATTGAGCTAGTTCAAAGCAATTTAAACCCGGGTTTACAAATATTGGGGGTAGTTTTGACTATGAACGATGCTAGAACTAATTTATCTAGTCAAGTTATAGAGGAAGTTAAAAATTATTTTGGTGATGATGTATTTAATACAATCATCCCACGAAATGTAAGATTAAGTGAAGCTCCAAGTTTTGGTGAACCTATTGTAACCTATGATTCTAGTTCTCGTGGTGCTAAGGCCTATAAAGAGTTAGCAAAGGAAGTGATTGAGCGTGAATAAAAAGAGATTGGGGAAAGGATTAGATGCCTTATTGTCTAAAAGCCAAGGTGAAAAACGGGAGCATGAAATAAAAGATATAGATATAGATAAAATTAAACCAAACCCATTTCAACCTAGAGACAGGTTTACTGAGGAAGCACTTGAGGAGTTAGCAAATTCTATTGCTCAAAAGGGAGTACTACAACCAGTAACTGTTAGAGAAGTCCAATATGATAAATTCGAACTTGTAACTGGCGAAAGGCGCTGGAGAGCAGCTAAAATGGCAGGGTTAAACACGATCCCTGCAATAATAAGGACTTTTGAAGATGAGGAAATGATGGAAGTTGCTCTTATTGAAAATTTACAGAGGGAAGATTTAAATCCTATCGAAGAAGCATATGCTTATCAAAAAATGATAGAAAAATTTGATATTACCCAGGAAAAAGTGGCGGAAAGAGTTTCTAAAAGTCGTTCCGCAGTGGCCAATACTTTGCGCTTGTTAAACTTGCCCCCATCAGTCCAAGAATTTGTTTCACGTGAAACAATTTCCATGGGCCATGCAAGGGCATTATTAACTTTAGAAGCAAAAAAACAAGCAGAGTTGGCAAAAAAAATTGCGGAAGAAGGCCTTTCTGTTAGGAAAACTGAAGAATTAGTAAAAAAGCATTCAAATAAAAATAAAACCAAAAAATACAAGAAAAAAAAGAAAGAATTGGAACCTAAATGGATCAAAGCTAGAGAATTGTTAGCTGATAAATTAGATGTAGATGTAGATATTAAAGATAAAGTTAGCAAAAAAGTGATTACAATAAATTGTAAAGATTATAAGGAAATGGAAAGTATATTAGACAAACTTGAATAAGACATTAAAATACAATTGTTTCACGTGAAACAATCTCTAATTGAGGTGAAAAGATGTTTGTGATAGTAGTAGGTGGAGGGAAAGTTGGATCTTATTTAATTAAGGAGTTATTAGAGAAAGACTATAAAGTACATGCAGTAGAAAATAAAGATAAAAGTTGTAAAGCATTAAAAGAAAGATATGGAGTAAAAGTTTTTTGTGGGGACGGGACAAATGAAAATGTTTTAGAACAAGCTGGAATTAATGATGCGGATGTAGTTTTGGCAGTAACTGGTGATGATCAAGATAACTTGGTCATTTGTCAGATGGCAGAAAGAAAATTTGATGTTCCAAGAACATTCACAAGGGTTAATACACCAGGGAATGAAAGACTTTTTGACTGGTTAGGTGTGAATGTAGCTGTAAGTAGTTCTTCAATATTAGCAGCTTTAGTTGAACAAGAAATGACCATTCAAGATCTGAGTGTAATATTAAATAAGAACCATGACAAAATTGAACTTGTTAGAATTCCTGTTAATAAAAAATGTGATTTGGTAAACAAAAAATTAAGGGAGATTGATTTACCATTAGAATCTGTATTAGTTACAATATTAAGAGGTGATGAAAGTTTAGTTCCCAGAGGTGATTCTTTAATTAAAGAAGATGACCTACTTGTTGCCTTAACAAGAAGGGAGTATAAAGAAGAGTTGATGAATATGTTCAATGGGGGTTAACACAGATGATAGGAACTATAGTTAATGTAATAGCAATAATAATAGGAAGCATCCTGGGTTTTTCAGTGAAAGGCAAATTACCGGAAAAGTATCAAAATATTGTAATGCAGGGCATAAGTTTGGCGGTTTTAATAATAGGCTTACAAATGGCTTTATCTGTAGAGAGTACAAAAGGTACTTTGGTAGTTATATTTAGCCTAGTTATTGGTGGTATAATAGGAGAACTAATTGGTGTTGAAAACGCTTTAGAAAGATTAGGGGAAAACATCCAAAAAAGATTTGGTAGTGATGAAGGATTGTTTGTCCAGGGATTTGTTCAAAGTAGTTTGATATATTGTGTAGGAGCTATGGCAATTATGGGAGCTATACAGGATGGTTTAAATAATGATCCTTCAATTTTATTTACGAAATCGCTATTAGATGGAACTGCTTCCATAGCTTTTTCAGCAACTTTCGGTATTGGAGTAATATTTTCTAGTATACCAGTGCTAATTTATCAAGGATCAATAACTTTATTATCTTCCTGGGCACAGAATTTTTTAAATCAAGATGTAATTGCCATGATGACCGCTACAGGTGGACTATTGATTATGGCAATTGGATTTAATATACTGCTTTCTGCCGAAATTAAAATTGGGAACCTTTTGCCATCTATATTTGTAGCGATATTTATTGCTCAGTTTGTATTTTAATGGCTATAAAAAGAAATGACTTTAGTATTATATAATAAAACATATATATGGGGGGTATTATATGAATGATTCCCTATGGGATAAAATTAAAAAGTTTTTAGGCGAAAAATTGCACATAACTGTAACACCATCTTCTACCCAAAATAAAATCAGAAATTTTTCTTTACATCGTTATTTGCCCATACTCATCATTTTGATTTTAATTATTGGAATCGGTGTTGTTTCATGCAATTACTACTATTATAAGACTCAATACAAAGCTACAAAAAACAAATTTGAAGAATATAAAGCCAGTGTGGATGTTGATGAGCTTCAGAAAGAAAACAAGAATTTAAAGAAAAATTTACTTGTATTGAGCCAAAACACAGAAGAACTGAGAACTACATTAAGAAAACTAAAAAAATATAATCAGGAAATTAAAAATATTTTAGGTGAAAACACCAATGATAATGAAGAAAAACCAAATAATCAAATTAGAATAACCAGCATTTTGGATTATAATTATAGTATACTAAACCAAGGAGTGCCTATGGGTGGAAGCAAATTAAATTTATATTATCATGATACAGATAATCTTATCGATAAAATGCATTCTAATCTAGAACTTGTTGAAGAAAAAGTAGTAGAACAAAGAAATGTTCAAGAACGACTCCGAGATAGTGCTATAGAGTATAAAGATATGAAGAATTCAATTCCTAAAATATGGCCATTGGCAGACGATGGTGGGAGTTATATATCCTCTAATTTTGGTTGGAGAATTGATCCAATGTCGTCCCAACAAGAATATCATGAAGGATTAGATATTGCTGTGTGGTATAATACACCGGTCTTGGCAACTGCACCGGGGAAAGTCACTTTTGTAGGCTGGAACGGTGGTTATGGATGGAGTGTTGAAATCAACCATGGTCATGGTTACAGTACATATTATTCTCATCTTAATGAAATCAATGTAAGTGAAGGTGAAAAAGTCGATAAGAGACAGAAGATTGCATTAACAGGAAATTCTGGCAAAAGCACTGGGCCACATTTACATTATGAAGTCAGGGTTAACGGGGTTCCTAAAAACCCTAGAAAATTTATCGGGAGGTAATCCTATTGTTTAATAAAGAAGAAGATATTAAAAAAGATGAAATCAATACAATTTTTGGTCAAGAAACCGAATTTGAAGGAAAATTAAACACAAAAGGTTCAATAAGAATTGAAGGGACGATTACTGGTACTGTAAATGCTGATGGTGATGTTTTTGTAGGTGAAGCAGGCACTGTTAAAAGCAATATAGAGGCTAGGAAGGTTGTTATATCAGGAAAAGTAGAAGGTAATGTTGTAGCTAAAGATAAATTAGAAATATTAGAAACAGGAGTTTTAAAAGGAGACCTAAAGGCCAAAAAGTTAGTCGTTGAAGAAGGAGCTAAATTTATTGGTAAGAGTGCTCCCCTCAAAAATAAAGACCACAGTAATACAGATAAAAAAAATAATTCTAAAAATAATGTTGAAAAAAAGAGCAAAAAGGAATAAAATATAAATAAGAAGAAAACATAATAATTGATTGGGATGAATTTCAGATGAGAGACCTTTATATTAAACTTAAAGGCGCCGAAGGAGCAAAGCTTTTAAAAGAGCCGAAACTCTCAGGCAGAAGAAATCTGGAAGGACCAAACTCTGGACACACCAGAACAGGGGAGTTTAAGGAAACTTAAGCTCTCCTTTTTTTATTATCAATATTAGGAGGTGAAAACGTGAAAAGAACAGCTCTTTATGATGCACACTTGGATTCAGGAGCTAAAATTATTGATTTTGGTGGATGGGAAATGCCAGTTCAATACACTAGCATTATTGAAGAACACAAAGCAGTAAGAAATAAAGCAGGTATATTTGATGTCTCTCATATGGGAGAGATTAAAATTTCAGGTAAACAATCAAAGGATTTAGTACAGAGATTAATTACTAATAATGCTGCTAAACTTACTAGGGGTCAAGTAGTATATACCCCAATGTGTTATCAAGACGGCGGCATAGTTGATGACTTATTAGTATATAAACTAGATACCGACCAATTTCTACTAGTGGTTAATGCTTCCAATACTGCAAAAGACTTGCGATGGATTAATAAGAATGCTGAATTTTTTGAAGATGTAGAAGTGGAAGATAAAACTGATGATTATTCTTTAATTGCTATTCAAGGTCCTATTTCCCGGGAAATAATTAATTCTCTTTTAGAAGATGATATTTCTGATATGAAGTTTTATAACTTTATTAACACTAATATTGCAGGGGTTGAAGCAATCGTATCCAGAACTGGTTATACTGGAGAGTTAGGTTTTGAGATTTATTTAGATTCTAAAAATGCTATTGAAGTATGGAAAACGTTAATTAAAGAAGGAGAGGATAAAGGCTTAAAGCCTGCAGGTCTAGGGGCTAGAGATACCTTGCGTCTTGAAAAAGCATTGTGTTTATATGGAAATGATATTGATGAGTCAACAAATCCATTAGAAGCAGGTTTAGATTGGACTGTTAAATTTGACAAAAATGAATTTAATGGGAAAGGGAAATTGCAACAGATAAAACAGAAAGGTATTCAAAAGAAATTAGTTGGCTTCATTATGTCTGAGAGAGGAATACCTAGACATGGATATAAGATCGTAATTGACAATGAAATTGTTGGAGAAGTAACTAGTGGTAGTTATTCTCCTACTTTGGATGAAAATATTGGGATGGCGTATATAGATAAAGAATATGCTAATAAGGATACTGAAATAAATATCCGTATTAGAAAACGTGAAGTAAAAGCAAAAATTGTTGAAACACCATTTATTTAAAATAAAAAAGGGGGACTTTTTTATGAACATTCCAAATGATTTATATTACACAGAAAACCACGAGTGGATTTCGATTGATGGTAAAGAGGCTGTTGTAGGTATTTCTGAACATGCACAAGAAGAATTAGGTGACATAGTGTTTGTTGAATTACCTTCTGTCGAGGAAGAATTAGATCAGTTTGAAGAATTTGGAGTTATTGAATCCGTTAAGGCTGTTTCTGACGTATTTATGCCAGTTAGTGGTGTTATTGTTGAGGTAAATGAAGATTTAATGGATGAACCTGAAAAGATCAATGAAGATCCTTTTGGGAGTGGTTGGTTAATTAAAGTAGAAATCAAAGACAAAGGCGAATTAGATGAATTAATGGATAGTACAGAATATCAAGCCTTTTTAGAGGAGGAATAGCAAATGGACTATGTCTCCAATACAAATAAAGAACGCAATTTAATGTTAAAAGAAATTGGCGTGGAGGCAGTAGAGGAAATATTTAGCTCTATTCCTGAAAAAGTAAGATTAGATAGAGAACTAGATGTTTCAGGGGGTATGTCTGAACTCGAATTAAAAAACCATATCAATGAGTTAGCAGAAAAAAACTACTCATTGGATGAATATACCTCTTTTTTAGGAGCTGGAGCATATGACCATTATATACCAAGTATTATTGATCATCTAATTTCCAGACAGGAATATTATACTGCTTATACACCTTATCAAGCTGAATTAAGTCAAGGAACTCTACAGGCTATTTATGAATATCAAAGTATGATAGCTGAATTAACAGGGATGGATATAGCTAATGCTTCTCTTTTAGACGGAGGATCAGCGGCAGCTGAAGCTGTATTAATGGCTGCAAGGGTATCTAGAAAAAATAAAGTTTTATTATCCAGTGGATTACACCCTGCATATAGGGAAGTAACGAAAACCTATGGTAGTCCAAAAGACTTAGATTTTGTAGAAATTGGATTAGAAGATAGTACTACAGATTTAGATGAATTAGAAAGTCAATTAGATGATGAAGTAGCCGCAATCGTAGTACAATATCCAAATTTTTATGGATCTATTGAAGATTTAGAACGAATTCAAGAAATGAAAGATAAATATAAAAAAGCATTATTAATTGTAGTAGCTAATCCTATAACTTTAGGGACCTTAACACCACCTTCAGAGTTTGGTGCGGATATTGTTGCTGGCGAAGGACAAAGTTTAGGTAATACAGTTAATTATGGCGGGCCATATTTAGGCTATTTGGCTTGTAAGGGAGATCGTAAATTCATGAGACAAATTCCAGGAAGAATTGCTGGAGCCACTGAAGATGCTGAAGGTAATAGAGGTTATGTTTTAACTTTACAAACCAGGGAACAACATATTAGACGGGCTAAAGCTACTTCTAATATTTGTACCAATGAGGCTCTTAATTCAACCATTTCAACTATTTATATGGCTACTATGGGAAAACAAGGTTTGAAAGAAGTAGCTGACCAATCATTTAAAAAAGCTCATTATCTTGCTGATAAAATAAATGAGTTAGATAATTTTGAAGTTGTAAACTTTGACAACTTTTTCCATGAATTCTGGTTAAAATCTAAAAAGCCTATCAATAAATTAATAGCACACCTTAAACAAAACAAGATACTAGGTGGAATAAATTTATCTAGATTTGGTGAAGAAAAGGGATTATTATTGAGTGTTACAGAAAAAAGAACTAAAGCTGAAATAGATGAATTAGTCGAATTAATGGGGGAGATGTAAATGGCTGAAAGATTAATAAAAAATTATTCTAGCCCAGGAAGAAAGGGATATTCATTACCTCCGTTAGATGTACCAGATTTAGAACTAGAAGAATATGTTGGTAATAAATATTCGCGTGATGAACTTAATTTTCCTGAAGTTAGTGAGGTTGATGTAGTTAGACATTATACAGCACTTTCAGAATTAAATTATGGAGTAGATTCAGGAATTTATCCTTTAGGTTCATGTACCATGAAATATAATCCAAAAAGAAATGAAGATATAGCAAGGCTTAATAAATTATCACAGATTCATCCCTATCAAAAGGAAGAAGATGTTCAGGGATCTTTAGAGATATTATATAAATTAAAAGACGATTTAGCTGAAATAAGTGGGATGGATGAGATGACATTGCAACCTGCTTCTGGAGCCCATGGTGAATTTACAGGCTTATTAATTATAAAAAAATATTTCGAAGATAAAGGAATAGAAAAATCAAAAGTCATTGTTCCTGATTCTGCTCATGGTACGAATCCAGCTAGTGCTGTTATGGCAGGTTTTGACGTGGTTGAAATAGATTCAAATGAACACGGTATGATAGACATTGAAAAATTAAAAGAAGCTGTTGATGATGATGTAGCAGCCCTTATGTTAACTAATCCAAATACCCTTGGTATATTTGAAAAAGATATCTCAGAAATAGCAGATATAATTCATGAAGCAGGGGGCCTTTTATATTATGATGGCGCCAATCTTAATGCAGTAATGGGTTATGCAAGACCTGGGGATATGGATTTTGATGTATTGCATTTAAATCTACACAAAACATTTTCCACTCCTCATGGTGGTGGAGGTCCAGGTTCTGGTACAGTTGGAGTCAAGGAATTTCTAAAACCATATCTCCCTCGCCCGGTTCTTAGTAAAAAAGAGGATTGCTACACCTGGGATTATGATAGTCCAAAATCCATTGGAAAATTACATGCGTTTTACGGAAATTACGGAGTATTAATAAGAGCCTATTCCTATATAAAAACACTTGGAAGTGAAGGTCTTAAAAAGACAACAGAAAATGCAGTTTTAAATGCTAATTATATGAAAAACAAGCTAAAAGAAGAATTTGTATTACCATTCGAAGAAAACAATCTACATGAATTTGTTTTATCTGGTGTTAAACAAAAGGAAAAAGGAGCTAGTACCTTAAATATTGCCAAAAGGCTCCTTGATTATGGACAGTACGCTCCAACAATATATTTCCCATTAGTTGTTAAAGAAGCAATGATGATAGAACCCACTGAAACAGAAAATTTAGATACTTTAAATAAATTTATTGAAACTTTGAAAACAATTTCTAAAGAGATTGAAGAAAACCCAGAAGTTGTAAAAAATGCTCCTCACAATACTTCTGTACGGAAATTAGATGAAGTTAAAGCAGCTCGGGAACCCGATTTAAGATGGTAAATTAATATATAATTTATAGCGGCCATCTTGGCCGCTATTTCTTCTTACACTTTTTGCTTTCATTTAATATATATTATATAATAATTAATGTAAAATGAAATCACAAAAAATGATATAAGGGGTAATATAATGCTTGAGAAAAATTATTTGAAAAATATTGATAAGGATATAAAAAATGATTATGAAGAAGCTACAGAATTATTAGATGTTGGTAAGTTTGATGAAGCACAGGGGAAATTCAATGATATATTAAATGAAATTGATGGTTTTATTCCAGCCTTAAATAAAATAGCTGTAATAGAAATTTATAATAACAATCTAGAAAAAGCCGAGCAAATATTATCAGAAATTTTAAAAGAAGATTCAGATTATGTACCGGCTTTAACAAATCTTGGAAGCATAGAAAAGAAAAAAGGTAATTTAGATAAAGCTGAAAAATTATATGAGAAAGCGATTGAAATTGAACCTGAATATGGTAACGCATATAATAATTTAGGAGTCATCTATCGCGAAAAAGGTAAATATACACAATCAGTTAAATATTTAAAAAAAGCTCGTAAAAGAGGATCATATTCCTTTAAATTTGATGATGAACCATTATACAAAAACAAGGGTTGCCTCTTCTTTGTGGGGGTAATAATTATAGTAGTATTATATTTTATATTTTTTTAAGGGGTGTACAAGATGGCAGATCTTAAAGTTGGTGACAGGGTAAAGATGAAAAAAGAACATCCTTGTGGGTCCAATATTTGGAAAGTGATTAGAGTTGGTATGGATATAAAAATTGAATGTGAAAAATGTGATCATATTGTAATGATGCCCAGGAGAAAATTCGAAAAAAATCTTAAAGAAATATTAAAATAAGGTGATAAAATGGAAATAGGAATAGTTGGACTACCTAATGTTGGAAAATCTACATTATTTAACGCATTAACTGAAGCAGGCGTATCAGCGGATAATTATCCTTTTTGTACGATAGATCCAAATGTCGGTGTAGTAGAAGTACCAGATAAAAGACTGGATGATTTATATGAACTGTTTTCTCCACCTGAAAAAATACCTGCTACAATTAAATTTGTTGATATTGCAGGTTTGGTAAAAGGTGCTAATAAGGGAGAAGGTTTAGGTAATAAATTTCTTTCTAATATTAGAGAAGTAGATGCTATTGCACATGTAGTTAGATGTTTTGAAGATAATAATGTTACACATGTAGATAGTGAACTAGACCCTATTAGAGATATTGAAGTAATTAATACCGAACTAATAATGGCTGATCTTGAGACAATACAAAAGAGAAAAGAAAAAACAGAACCGATGTTAAAATCCGGTGAAGATAAGTATAAAGAAGAGTTTAAAATTTTAGAGAAACTTGAAACTAATTTAAATAAAGGTTTACCAATAAGAAACATGAACTTAGATGAAAAAGAAAGAAATCTTGTTGAAGAGCTCTTTCTATTAACAGACAAAAAAGTAATCTACATAGCTAATATCTCAGAAAGTGATATAAATAAAGATAAGGTTGAATGTGTAGAGAAAATCAAAGAATATGCAGCCAAAGAAAATACCGAAGTTGTTAAAATTAGTGCGGATATAGAGTCTGATATTGCTGAATTACCAAACGAAGAAGCGAAATTATTTTTGGAAGAATTAGGGTTAGAAGAATCTGGTTTAAATAGAGTTATAAAATCAAGTTATGAACTTTTAAATTTAATCACATTTTTTACTGCTGTAAAAAAGGAAATTAGGGCTTGGACAGTTGTTAAAGGAACGGAAGCTCCAAAAGCTGCCGGTAAAATACATACTGATATGGAACGGGGTTTCATTAAAGCCGAGGTCATTAGTTATATAGACTTAATGAAAACCGGTTCAATCAGCCAAGCTAGAAATAATGGTTTGTTAAGGATAGAAGGACAAGATTATGTAATTCAAGATGGAGATTTTTGTTATTTCAAATTTAATGTTTAGATAGAAGTTGCAATTTCAATGCTTCGATGCTATAATGATAAAGAATTGTGTTATAAAAATTCATATATTTAATCCATGCTTCATAAAGGCAAATATGGAGCCGCTTAGACCGAATGGAGGGGGTGAAGAGAAATGGATAAAGTTAGGACATATGAAACAGCAATTGTATTAAAACCAGATTTAGATGATGAAAAAAGAGAAGAAATTTTAGAAAGAATTAAGTCTGTTATTACGGATAATGATGGTGAAATAACTAATATTGACGAATGGGGTAACAGACAGTTAGCATATGAAATTGAAGATTATCGTGCTGGTGATTACACATTTATTGAATTTGATTCCTCATCTGAAATATTGGAACAATTAGAGCATAATTATCGCATTTTAGGTGAGATTATTCGTTCATTAATTATCAGGAAAGAAGTATAAATTGAGGGGTGGCTTAATTGTTAAATCATATTGTATTAATCGGTAGGCTAGTTAGAGATCCGGAACTTAGATATACTAGTAACGGGACACCAGTAGCTAATTTCACATTAGCTGTAGAAAGAAATTATACTAATAGAGATGGTGAAACTGATGTTGATTATATCAAAATTGTAACCTGGCGTAAGTTAGCAGAAAATGTGGCCCATCACTTGGGCAAAGGACGTCTTGTTGCTGTAGAAGGATCCCTACAAATCAGAAAAAGTAAAGGTAAAAATGATAATAGAACATATATTAATCCAGAAGTTATTGCTAATAATGTTAAATTTTTAGACTGGCCGAGTGATAGTAAAAAGAATCAAAGTGATAGTAAAAAGAATGAAAGCCGCTCAAATATGGAACAACAAGATTCGAAATCTATGGATGATCAAGATTTATCTGATGATGATTTTGAAGTACCATTTTAAGAAGGAGGTTTAATTATGGGTAGAGGTAGAAATAGGTCATGTTTCTTTTGCGCAAAAGATAAAGAAATAGATTATAAAGATCTAAAAACTTTAAATAGATATATTACAGACAGAGGTAAGATTGTCCCCAGAAGAATTACAGGGAATTGTTCTAA
>Ga0207714_1000454_pt1 | contig 28467 bp, 33 predicted proteins | sample PonA232FremontCA_2_FD_187270 | JGI IMG/M metagenome (GOLD analysis project Ga0207714, IMG submission 187270) | Marine sediment microbial community from Fremont, CA, USA - Pond A23 Sediment 2 (SPAdes) | ecosystem: Environmental > Aquatic > Marine > Unclassified | place: USA: Fremont, California...
TCCGCCGTTGCTCTCGTCAGGGTTGGGGTCGAATATCTCACGGTCGGGTTCGCCCTCAGCCTTTATCTCCGCCATCATACCCTTGTGCACGACCCTCGACAGCGCGTGGTCGACGAGCTTCACGGTTTCGGGGACGGGGAACTCCATCTCGCCTATGAAACAGCTACCCGGCGCAACGGGCTTCGTCTGTACGTTTATCTCAGGCTCCGACTCTATCGCCCCCTCCGCCCACGACTTGCTCCAGACGTTTCCGATCGGATGGAAGTTGGAAGTAACGTTGGGTCCTCCCGTGACGAGGAAGACACGTGCGGTGTCCCCCGTCTCAACCTTGAGCGGACCCTTGTTGTCGGCGGTGTACGCGTACTCCTCCCCGTTGAGGAGGACGTACGTCGGCTCCTCGGCTTTCATAGCCTCGAAGTCGAAGCCGTGGTGCCCCTCCTTGCCCTTGTCCTTGTCGGTGTAGACCTCGTGCTGTCCGAGGTAGAACTCGTGGTCTACCTCGGGAAGACCCTCGCGGGGTTCGACGAGTATCATACCGAACATGCCGCTCGATATGTGGAAGTCCATCGTAGCCACGGCGCAGTGGTAGATGAACGAACCGGGGTACATCGCCTTGAACCGGAGGCGCTCCACCTCCCCCGGTGCGATGGTCGTCGCCTCCGCACCGCCGCCGGTTCCGTAGCACGCGTGGAAGTCGACGTTGTGCGGCTTGTTGTTCCTGTCGGGGTTCCGTATCGTCAGGTCGATCGTATCGCCCTCACGGACACGTATCATCGGACCCGGTACCTCACCTCCGAACGTCATGTAGTTGAAGGTCACACCCGACTCTATCTCCGCCGTGACCTCCTCGCAGACGAGTTCGACCTCGTGTGTCTTCGGCTCGAACCTGTCTATCGGTTCCGGTATGTCGGTCGGATCGGCGGCGACGGACTCCGATGCCTTCGCCTCCGCCTGCTCCATCTGCTCCTTCACCTTACCAGCCGCGCCTTCTGCGAGACTGCCCGATGCGAGCATCCCTGTTCCTAAGCCTATTCCCTTCATCAGGTCCCGCCGAGACGCTGGTATATCTACCATTCTAAGTCACCTACATTCACAGGTACTACGTATGTAGTGTTAAGTGTGTTGAAGGGTTTAGAATCTGAACATGTTGGCGGAAAGATTAATATGTAGTCATATATACGTCCATACGGTGGCTCTGAGCCGGACGACCCGAACATATCAGGCGCAACGGCGATTAGCCCATCGGACGTATCAGGAACGATGTCCGAGTACGAGCTTGACTTACGTGACGTCGCACCGCCGAAGAGACATCCTACCATAATGAAGGCTTTCGAGGAGATGGAGCGCGGTGAGACGTTGACGCTCGTCAACGACCACGAGCCGAAGCCGTTGTACTACCAGATGAAGGAGGAGGTGGAGACGTTCGACGCGGAGGCTTACGAGGTGGAAAAGGAGGAGCAGAACAAGTTCGTGGCACAGCTACCCAAGAACTGATGGTGGAGAGAAAGACCGTGGGCGACGGCGACGCGGTCGTCGACCGTCTTTTCGACGTTCCGCAGACGCTCCGTCTCAAGCTTAGCGAAGGATACGAACGTCCGGAGCACCAGCATCCCGGAAAGGAGATAACGCTGTTCGTGCACCAAGGGGCGCTGTCGCTCCTCCTCGGCGACCAGAGACACCGTGTCGAGGAAGGCGATGCGATCCGTTTTTCCGGCGACCAAGATATATCACCGCGGGCTATCGAGGACACCGTGGCGGTTCTCGTGTTCGTCGACGCCTGACCGGGAACCGACTTCGGTTACGCCGGTTCCGTGGAACCGTGTTGGACAGAGCCACCGAAGAAGTATACCGTACGGGGATGTATGTAAAGCATGGCACGACCTGAGTTCGAAGACATCAACCCATCGACGGAGGAGGTCATCGAGACGTACGAGGGACACGAAACAGGCGAGGTCATAGACGCCGTCGAGAAAGCCGACGACGCCTTCGACGGCTGGAGCGACCGGAGTATAGAGGAACGCGAGTCACTGCTCGCCGACGTTGCGGAGGTTCTACGTGACAACACCGACGAGTACGCAGAGACGATGACGCGCGAGATGGGTAAGCCCGTGTCCGAAGCACGGTCGGAGGTAGAGAAATGCGCATGGGTGTGTGACTACTACGCCGAGCGCGCCGGCGAGCATCTACAGGACGACCGGATCGGCACCGAACCCGGTGCGCGGACGTACGTAAGCTACGAACCCCTCGGCGTCGTTCTCGCCATCATGCCGTGGAACTTCCCTTTCTGGCAGGTGTTCCGTTTCGCTGTGCCGTACCTGACCGCGGGTAACGTCGGGATTCTGAAGCACGCGTCGAACGTCCCCGGATGCGCGCTCGCCATAGAGGAGGTCTTCGACCGTGCCGGATACCCTGACGGCGTCTTCACGACGGTTCTCGCAGAGACGGACGCTGTCGAACCCATGTTGGAGCACGACGCCGTCCGCGCTGTGACGCTCACGGGTAGCAACCGCGCAGGGAGCGCCGTCGGTGAAACCGCGGGACGCGAAATAAAGAAGACGGTGCTCGAACTCGGAGGTAGCGACCCGTTCGTCGTCCTTGACGACGCCGACGTGGATGAGGCGGCGCGCGTCGGCGCGAGGTCGCGTAACCTCAACTCGGGACAGTCGTGTATCGCGGCGAAACGTTTCGTCGTGCACCAAGACGTCTACGAAGGCTTCTTGGAGAGGTTCGTGGAAGAGGTTGAGGCTCTGAACGTCGGCGACCCCACCGACGAGGACGTGGACGTAGGACCACAGGCGCGCGGCGACCTACGTGACGAACTACACGGACAGGTACGGGACTCGGTCGAAGCGGGTGCGGAGGCGGTCGTAGGCGGTGAACCCCTCGACCGTGAGGGCTACTACTACCCGCCGACAGTCCTGACCGACGTACTTGACGGATGCCCCGCCAGCGAAGAGGAGCTTTTCGGTCCCGTCGCCGCCGTCTTCCGTGTCTCGGATGAGGACGAGGCGATCGACCGCGCGAACGACTCACCGTACGGCCTTGGCGCGAGTATCTGGACGGACGATCTTGAACGCGGCGAACGCGTCGCAGGACGTATCAAAGCGGGATCCACGTTCGTTAACGAACTCGTAAAGTCCGATCCGCGTCTACCGTTCGGCGGCGTCAAGAAGTCGGGGTACGGACGCGAACTCGGGCGCGACGGTATACGTGAGTTCACAAACCGTAAGACGGTCTGGGTGCAGGAGGCGGGCGAATGAGGGCGTCGGACGTACTCGTTTCGTGTCTCGAAGACGAAGGCGTCGAACACGTCTTCGGTGTTCCCGGAGAGGAGAACGAGGATCTCCTTTTCTCGTTACGGGGTTCATCGGTCGAGTTCGTGCCGACGCGTCACGAACAGGGCGCGGCTTTCGCGGCGAACGTCTTCGGCAGACTCACGGGCGACGCGGGCGTCTGTCTCGGAACACTCGGTCCCGGAGCGACCAATCTCATAACGGGAGTCGCCGACGCCAACCTCGACAAAGCGCCCCTCGTCGCTATCACGGGACAGGGCGGTCTGGAACGTCTCCACAAGGAGAGCCATCAGGCTCTGAACATCGTCAACATGTTCTCGCCGATCACGAAATGGAACGCGCAGATCTCCGACCCCGACATAGTCCATGAGTCGGTGCGTAAGGCGTTCAAGGTCGCCGAGTACGAGAAGCCGGGTGCGACGCATATCGAACTCCCTGAGGACGTAGCTACCGAGGAGACGGACGCAGTACCGATGCCCGTACGCGATCCGGTGCGTCGTCCCGACCCCGACAGCGAATCCACCGAGTCGGTGGCGCGGTTCCTGCACGAGGCGGAGAAGCCTATTCTCATCGTTGGCAACGGGGCGACACGTACAGAAGCCGCCGACGAGGTACGCGCTCTCGTTGAGAAGACGGACATCCCCGTCGCTTCGACGTACATGGGAAAGGGCGTGGTCTCGGACGACGATCCGCGGTCGTTGATGACGCTCGACTCCGGCGACCACGAGGAGGCTTCGCACGCCATAGACGAGGCGGATCTCGTCGTCACGTTAGGGTACGATATCGCCGAGCACGACCCCGCGGGATGGAACGCGGGCGACGCCGCAGTCGTACATATCGACGCCGAACCCGCGGAGGTCTACGAGGCGTACAGCCCTGACGTGGAGGTCGTCGCAGACGTAGGCGCGGCGGTACGTGAACTCCGCCCTCTCGTCGACGAGGACGAGTACGGATGGTACGACGACCTGCGCGACCATATCGTCACGGACGTCGCCGGAGAAGCCGACACGCCGTTCTCGGTCGAAGGCGTCGTACCCGTGTTACGCGATAGGCTCAACGACGAAGACGTCCTGATATCCGATGTCGGGAGCCACAAGATGCGTATCGCTCAGAACTACCCGACGTACGAACCTAACACATGCATAATCTCGAACGGTCTCGCATCGATGGGTATCGCGGTGCCCGGAGGGATAGGCGCGGATCTCGCCGTCGATGCGAACGTCGTCGCGGCGACGGGTGACGGTGGCTTCCTCATGAACGCCGCCGAACTCGAAACCGCTACGCGTCTCGGATGCGGATACACGGTCGTCGTCTTCAGGGACGACGACTACGGTCTTATCTCAGAGAAGCAGACCGACCACCGCGGCGAGGGGTTCGGTACGCGTCTGTCGAACCCTGACCTTACGACCTTCGCTGAGTCGTTCGGGATCGAGGCGTACAGCCCCGATACCGCCGACGGTCTCCACGGTGCGCTCGGATCAGCCGTGGCTTCGGACGGTATGGCGCTCGTCGAGGTAGACATGACGGAGGGAGCATGACCCAACGGACTGCGGTTGTCGCGGGCGTCGGTCCCAACCTCGGCGAGTCGATCGTCCGAAGGTTCTCCGACGAAGGATGCGCAGTCGCGTGTCTCGCGCGGTCGGAGGAGTACCTGAACGAGGTCGTCGACGGTATACGCGTGTCAGGGGGCGAGGCGCTCGCGGTTCCGTGCGACATCACCGACAACGAAGAGATCGCCGACGCGTTCGAACGTATCAGGAACACGTACGGCGGCGTCGACGTTCTCGTCAACAACGCGTCCGCCGCCGACTGGGACGGTATACTGGAGACGACGCCCGAAGGGTTCGAGCGCGCGTTGAGTGTCTCAGCGTACGGCTCCTTCGTCTGCACCCGGCACGCTGTCGACGACATGCTCGCCGACGGAGGCGGGACGGTGATCTTCACGGGTGCAACGTCGTCGGTACGCGGGCGCGAGGGCGCTGTCGGCTTTAGCGCCGGTAAGTTCGCCGTACGTGGACTCGCCGAGTCGGTCGCGCGCGAACTCGGATCCCAAGGTATACACGTCGCGCACGTGGTCATCGACGGAGGAATCTCCGACGAGGACGACGACGCGACGCTCCATCCCGACGAGATAGCGCGCTCCTACTGGAACCTCGTCGAACAGGACAGGTCGGCGTGGACGCTCGAACTCGACCTGCGTCCGTACGCCGAAGAGTTCTGAGGGGGTTAGCGTCGGCACCGTACGCCGAGGGATACAGAGACAGCGGAAACGGATATACGTCGGCGTCGTGTATCTAACGTATGCCGGTCGAACCGACGTCGGTTAGGGAAATGGAGACAAACCCTGTCGAAGACACGACCACGTTCGGCGTCAGTGCACCGTCGGGGTTCTCGTCGGTCGTCGACCGTAACCTGAGCGCACTCGCGCCGCCGTCCGAACTTGTCGACGCCTTCGAGACTGAGAAACGCGACCGCAAGATGCGCGGTATGTGCGACGAAGGGGCGCACAACTCGGCGTGGGAAGACCTGAATCTCCGTGAGAGGTACCTCGACGCAGTCAGGGGTTCGGACGGGGCGCATGAGGAGTTCACAGCCGTCATGGAAGAGTCCTCCGAGGGTGAACTCCTCCTCGTCTCGAACTACAATCCGCGTAAGAAGAGAACCTTCGCCGGTGTTCTCTCTGAACGCGTACGCGAAGGCAGTCTATAACACGACGGTCTACAACGTTTCGGGGTTCTCGACGCCGTCGACGTGTTCCGGCTCGTCTACGTCAGGCGGTTCGCCGCGGTCACAGTCGACGCAGTCGACCGTCGTACCGAGATGCTCACGTCTGCCTTCGGGCGTCGTCGCCCATTCGCGCCGCACCATCGGCGGGTCGTGGCGGACGTGTTGCGTATGACCGCAGTCGAGTACGGCGACCGTATCACCATCGTCGCCGAGGGCGTAGCCGCGTATACGGCGTTTCACGGTCCTTCCGCCCACCGTCCGTCCGAAGACGAAACGTCGCCCCCCGCGGCGTTGACGGCGTCCACGTCCTCGCCACCGTACCGCTCCTCTATCTCGCGCATACGTTCGTTTATGTCGTCGCTGTTGTGGTGGTCGTCGACACGGACACGAACCTCGTCATAGCCGTGACGGTCGCTCAGACCGTTCCACGCACGGAAGGAGCCGATAGCGAGCGTATGACTCTGAGGACAGAACTCTGTAGTGGGCGTGAACTCGGCGCGTAGAACGCCGTCGTCCTCCGTGTCCTCGGCGTACCTGTACCCTGCGTCGGGATGTCGGCTGTCGAGGTTGAGACGCGTGAGGTTGTAGTTGAACGTCATGTCGTAGACCTTGCGTTCCTCGAAGATATCACGCGTGGTACGGTGGAACTCGACGTGTTCGTCGCCTTCGAGAACATCCTGTCCGCGCAGAAAACCACCCGTCTCCGGGATGTTCCCCCGTACGAAGTCGTCGTACCCGTCAAAATCCTCCTCTCCGCCGAGTAGTGACATACGTTACATAGACCTCGTAGCCGAATAAGAACTACCCCGTACATGTCACCCGCGCGTCATTCGGTTCCGGCGTCGGCGCGTCGGAACAGACCCGTTACGCCGCCAGGCTTGTGTCTCCGCACGGTGAGGAGGACGTTGACGGCGAAGACGGCGTATCCGCCGACTGCGACCGCACCCGAAGCACCCGCGACGGCTACGTTACCGACGCCCGTACCCGCCACGACGCCCGCAGTCCCCACGGCTGTCATGGTGAGGTCGGCACGTTCGAGGCGTGGGTCGTACAGGTCGTCTATCATAGGCACGTCCTCCAGACCGAGACGGTCGCTGTAGCTCTCGACCCAGACGAGGAAGGGGATGATATGGTACACAGTACCGACGACCACGTATCCGACGAAGCCCGCGAGTAGGACGTGCGCGCTCGCCGTACCGCCCGCGAAGCCTGAGGGTAGGGGATGGCTTACCCACGAAGGGGATACGACGACCGTCCATACGATCAGGGCTGGCACGCCGACGGCGTACCTGACGAGCATCGGATGTCCAAGAATGCTGACACGGCTCTCGTACAGCTTTCTGAGAACGATGACGCCGAACCCCAAGAGGGAGACGAGCACGAGCAGGCTTCCTATACGGACGACCGCTTCGGCGGAGAGAAGCCTCCCGACGCCGAGGGCGACGACGCCTACGGGATACGCACGTATCTCGAACCTCTTGACGTAGGTACCCAATCTATGTAGCTCCGTCTGTGTGAACATCGTCACGAGCTGGTACATCGCTCCGAGAACCGTCGTGACGACGATGCCGAAAACGGCGAAGACGGCGTGCGTACCGACGACATCACCTCTTCCGAACGGCGTCTCCGCGAGAAGGCTCCACCGGTAGTCGAGGGCGAGTGTAACGCCGAGCGAGGTCGTGACGAGGACGAACACGAGCGCGAACAGAAAATGCGTCTCCGTAACGTCGAGGCGGCGTACGTCGACCGTCGGGAGCGTCCGTCCGATGTTGTAGACGAAGCCCCAGAGTCCGACGAGAAGTACACCGCCCGGTAGCACGGCGTCCGTGTAACGTCCGAAACCGAACGCCACGGCGAGACCTGCGACCCCGAAACCGGTGGCTACGAGCGCCGCACGTGCCAGCCTTCGTGAATGGAGCGAAACGTCTGACCAGACGGGCACGAACTGTGTCATAGCCCCCATTATACTGATACAGACCCAGCCTACGAGAAGGAGATGGACGTGCGGGAGTACGTGGACGAGCTGGAAGACGGCGAGAGCACCCGCCGACACGCCGGTTACGAGAAAGACGAGTGCGACGACGAAGTGCTGTAACGGTACGGCGGAAGGCGGACCCGTCTCCGCATCCACCTGTCCCAGAGCGGTTCCCATATACAGCATACAGTCCCCGCTTTTGAACCGTTCACCCCGAACATGTATGGGGTAACACCAACCTCTACGGCGCGCCATCTACACGTATGCCTGAGACGAGCTTTGGGGACGAGAGGCTGTACGACGACGAGAGGTTTTCCGCACGGGTGTTCTACTCCGACGGTGCACAGAAGACCGTACTAGGATACTTCGAACCCCGACAGTTCATACCCGTACACGCGCCCGACAGCACATTAACCGTCGTGGTTCAGGACGGCGACGGTACGGTGCGTGACGGCGAGGACGAACACGAGGTCGGTGTAGGCGACGTCGTCTCTGTGCCAGCAGGTGTCGAAAGAGGAGTACGCGCGGGCGACGAAGGTCTGGAAGCCCTTCTCGTCACATCGCCGCCGCCGACCGACGACGACCACGACAAGGTGCGCGAAGGTCTACGTAAAGGGGTTTTCGAGCCTTGAACTCAGTCCGGCTTCCAGATGACGGTCACCGTGCGATCCGACTCGTCGTGCGTGACGTAGTCGTAGCCGCGCTCCTCAAGCTTGGGGTACAGATGCTGTGGCGCGCGGTCGTTCGACTGGACGAGCACGGTTCTGTCATCGAGTTCGGCGAGGGTTTCGAGCGTCTTCGTCAACGGTTCAGGGGGCGGGAGTTCGACGGCGTCTATCCTCTCAAACGGCGCGTCTTCGGGAACACCGTCGGTTCCGAGGTAGCTTTCCGGCTCCATACAGAACCTACACGGTCGACCGAACCAACTCTTGCGCCGAATATGTTCACCGACGGGCGCAAGGGGTATATGAGGGCGTCCCGTTAGGCTGGTCACGTTGCCCGAAGCCAAGATATCCGCAAACGTTCCGGAGTCGATGTGGGTTCACGATGTCTCAAAGAGCCACCCCGACACAGTCTTCCGTGTCGTCTCGGCGCTACCCGGTGACGACCACGGCGTGGGCGTCGTAGAGATAGAGGGAGAGGGGTACGAGGATGCGCTTGACGACATCTCCGAGCACGAAGCTATCCACGATAGCGAGGTTCTGTACGAGCAAGACGAAAACAGAACGGCGTTGGTACAGTTGAAGTCACAGAAACACCTGATCCTGCAGAAGGCGTCGCAGTCGGGCGTTCCAATGGAGATGCCGTTCGAGATACAGGACGGCGTCGGTGAGTGGCGTCTGAGAGCTTCGCACGAAAGCCTCTCCGAACTCGGTTCCGCATTCGATTCGATGGGTATGGAGTACACCATAGAGTACGTCCGTGACGTTGAGGAAGACGCGTGTCTCCTTACCGAAAAGCAGAGGGAGGTGGTCGGCAAAGCGCACGAACTCGGATACTACGACACACCGCGCGAGATCTCACTGTCCGAGGTGGCTAACGAGATGGATATAGCCAAGTCGACGTGTAGCGAGATCCTCCACCGCGCCGAGGGGAAGGTCGTATCCGAGTTTCTGGAAGGTTAAGACGGTCTAAACGCGTACCTGCCTCTCTCTTGACTTATACGTCCGGGTACGTCCACTCCGTTTCTCTTTCGACAGCACGCGCTACGCCGAGCAACGACGTTTCCTCGTACGTCCCGCCTACGAACTGTGCGCCTACGGGAAGACCGTCGGCGGTTCCTGCAGGCAGATTGACGACCGGATGTCCCGTCATGTTGAATATCCACGACAGCATCCATGATGTAGGGAGTCCGTTCGTAGTCTCGCCGTCTATCTCCGTCGGCATCGGTTCGTCGTGTGTCAACGGCGGTGTGGCGAGCGTCGGACAGACGAGTGCGTCGTAACGTGAGACGGTATCCTCTATCTCGTGGTAGAGATCGGTTCTTACGAAGTCCGACCGTGTGTACTCGGTGATACCGTTCGTACGTCCCGTTTCGACGAGCGTGAGAAGGTCACGCGGGAGTTCGTCGACGTGATCCTCGGTTAGGTCTACACCGTACTCGTTGTCTATCTCGTCGACGGCGGTCGCGAAGAACGTCGTGACGGCGACGGTGTATGCGTAGGTCAGGTCGCCGAACTCCGGCGTTCCGATTTCGACGCGTTCGACGGTTGCTCCCGCATCTTCGACGGTCGAGAGGGTTTCCTCGACGGCTTCGCGTACCTCCGGCGCGACCGCGAAAAGATCGAGGTCGGGCGAGTAAGCGAGCGACAGTTCGGAGACGTCGGGGGCTTCCTCGACGGCGTCGGTGTAAGAACCCTCCTTGGGAACGCTGAACGGGTCGGTGGCGTCCTTTCCGGCGACAACGTCGAGTGCGACCGCCGTGTCACGTACGTTACGCGCCATGGGTCCGAGTACGCCGACGGGCGTGTGACCCCGAAAGCCGTTCGTGCGGTTCCCGCGCGGGACGACGCCGTGGCTCGGCTTTACGGAGACGACGCCGCAACACGAAGCCGGGTTACGTAACGAGCCACCAACGTCCGAACCCGTTGCGAGTGCGCAGAGACCGTCGGCGAGCGCCGCCGCGCTACCTCCTGACGAACCACCGGCGTTTCTTTCGAGGTCGAAAGGCGTCGCTGTCGATCCCTGTAGCTCGTTGTCGGTACGGACGGTATGACCGAGTTCGGGCGTGTTCGTCATACCGACGACGACGGCACCCGCGTCTTGGAGACGCCGTACGGTGACCGATGTCTCGTCTGCGACGTTGTCGGCGAACGGCGCGAGTCCCTTCGTGTTACGCACCCCTTCCTTCGTCTCCGACAGATCCTTGACAGCGACGGGCACACCCGCAAGGGGTAGATCCTCGCCGTCCTCGACGCGTCCGCGTACGTCGCGCGCCGCCTCGCGTGCCTCGTCTTCGAGAACCGTCACGTACGCGTTCGTCCTGTCGCCCGTCCGGTCGATACGTCTAAGATACGCGTCGACGACATCGACGGGGTCGAGTTCGCCGGAGCGAACACGGCGCGCTATCCTCGTCGCGGAGTCAAAAACGTCCATGTAAGAACCAGACACGCGCCCGGATTAACGTTTGCGGCGTCGTCAGCCGTTGCTGTACTCCTTCTCGAATCCACGGAACTCCGTACGGTGCGCCTCCTCGTCGGCGAGTACCGTCACCGCCAGATCCTCTGTCACGGGATCTTGTGCTTCCTCGGCGGCTTCGATGAGTTCGCGGTAGGTCGCTATAGCGTCCTCCTCGGCGTCGAGAACACCGCGTATCACCGACAGAACGTCTGTCGACTCCTCTGGCGGCTGGAGCGAGTCCTGACGCGGCGTAAACTCGGACGAGCCGGGAGGTCGCGCATCGAGCTGTTTGAGACGGCGTCCGAGCTGTTCGGCGTGACCAAGCTCCTCCTGTATATCCGCCTTCAGGCTCTCCTTTATCTCCTCCGCACGGACGCCATCGAGAACGATCGCGTTCGTCTGGTAGTTCATTACTGTCTCCATCTCGTCGCCGTACGCCTTCCTCAGTAGTTCGACGACCTTCTTCGATGACATGACATACGAGGTAAGAAGGCGCGTCGGATATAGCCGGCGGTCGTGCGTGTCGGCGAGGAACGCCGCCCTTTTTGCGCTATCGGGTGATCTTTGTGCAATGACACGGAACGAACCGTCGACAGCCGATATCTTCCGTCTCTTGGGCGACGACTACGCGCGCGAGATACTCGCCGCGGCTGAGGAGCCGAAGACGGCACAGGAACTCAGCGACGCGACCGATGCATCGCTAACCACGGTCTACAGACGTCTTTCGACGTTGAAGGAGCACGGTCTCGTAGACGAGAGGTCGACGGTAGACCCGGAAGCCTCGCATAAGAGGGAGTTCGTAACAGCGGTTGGGGCGGTGCATGCTGAACTCTCGGACGGTTCGTTCTCGCTGACGGTCGAGAAACGTGACGAGCTCGCCGATAGCTTCACGTCACTGTGGTCGGATATACAGGACAGTAGATGATACAGCCCGGCTTCGTGGCGGTAAAGCTCGTAGCCCTCGTTCTTAGCCTCGTTGTTGCATACCTCGGGTACCACGGATACAGAAGAAGCGGCAACGAAGCGATGCTGTACGTCTCCGTCGGCTTCATACTCATCGGCGTCGGGGCTGTCTGCGAAGGCGTCGTCTACCGCGTCTTCGACACGACGCTCGTATCCGCCGCCGCCGTACAGGCGGTCATATTTTCAAGCGGTATGCTGTTCGTTCTCGTCTCGCTCACGCGCCAAGGAAACGAAGGCGCGTCCTGACTCAGGAAACCTCGTCTATACCGCGCTCGAAGAGTTCGAGGGGCTGTGCGCCCGAAAGGGAAGTCGAGCGCCCCGTGTCGCGGTTATGTATGACGAAGCCGGGTGTGGCACGCACACCGAGCGAGCGCGCCTTTTCCGCCTGCGAACGCACGACCTCGGCGCGTTCGCCCCTCTCGGACGCGAGACAGTCCTCCACGCGCCCCGCGTCGATGCCCGACACCGCTTCGGTGATGGCGGTTAGGCTGTCGGCGGACGCCCATCCTGAGTTACGGTCACCCTGCTGTGACATGACCGCTGTGTGCCAGTTCCAGTACTTCGATACGTCGCCACCCCTGACCTCGTCCCAGACGCACGACGAAGCAACCGCGGCGGTCATCGAGTCCTCGCCGAAGAAGGGGACTGTCGTCAGAACCATGCGGACGTCGCCCGTCTCGACGTGGTCGCGGTACAGATCCGGAAAGGTTTGGCGCTCGAACCTCTCGCAGAACGGGCACTGGAAGTCCATCCAGTAGTACATCTCAACGTCAGCGTCCGACGAACCTAAGATCGGCTTACCGTCGAAAGCCACGCCCTCGTATCCGGTGCCGTCGTCGGTGTGGAAGGAAGGCGAAACCGCGGGTTCGTGTCCGCTCAGGTCGACATCTTCTCCGTCTCCTCCTCCGGATCCGACGAGGTAGCCGCCTCCCGCCGCGGTGGCGACGCCGGCGACAGCGAGCAGTGAACGTCTCGATATCTCCATAACCCGGTATCGGTAGCGGCGTAGTATAAAGACCTCAGGCGTTTTTCACTCCGAGTAAACCGTGGCGAGCCTTTTACAGCCGTCACGTCTACGACCTACATGGAACACGGAACGCACGAGCGGTTCCTGAAAGATCTCTCGGACGCGGTCGCCTACCCGTTCGGCTCCCTACCGAGGTCGGTACTCGCCCTGTCTATCTCCGTCGTGATGTACGTCGTACTCGTCCTCAGTACGATGCCGACTTTTTCGGCGCAGATGCTGAGCGACGGCGTCGGCTGGCTCGGCTACGTCGTCGTATCCCTGACAGAGACGACGTACCGGTCAAGCGGTCTAACGGGCGTCTCGCTCGTCGTACTCTACGCCGTCCTGACGGGCGTCGCCGTCGTCAATACGGTCGGGCAGATACGCGCCGTGGGTCTGTCAAAGCCAAAGGAGTTCGTAGGTGTTGTTCCCGGACTCCTCGCCTCGGGTTGCGCAAGCTGTGGCGCGGGTCTACTCGGCTTCATCGGTCTGACAGGTGCTCTCGCCGCTATGCCGTACGACGGAACGCTTCTCCGTGTAGGCGGTCTGGCTCTCCTCGTCTTCTTCCTCGGACGCGCGGGACATCCGGAAAGGTGCGGCGTCACACAGGGCGGTGGATCGTGATCGAAGCCGTCGCGTCGCAGGTGGTCGCCCCCGTGGCTCTCCGCGTCGAACCCTCGGATGTACTTCGGACGGTATGACACCTCTCACAACATCTGTACGGCGAAAAGAACGACGAGTACGAGCGCAACCGCCGCCGCGCCGACGAGCGGCTTGTTCTCCATCGCCTTCTCGTGCGCGGGCATCCCGGCGTACTCGTCGCGGAAGGATTCGAGGTTCGTTTCGTCGTAGAAGTACTTCTTGCTTAACGCGAACCTCTCCGTTACGGCACATCCGGTGCAGACAGGTTCACCCTCGACGCGCTCCGTCTTCGTGTGCGACGGGCAGTTTATGCTACCGCAGTTTTCGCAGAAAGTGTACGTCTCGGCGTCGGAACCGCCGCACTGTACGCACCGGTGGACGCCGTCCTCCGTAACCTCCTTGGCGGTCGTCGTCTCGTACCACTCGTACGGGTAGTCGTAGCCGCGTGCATCGACGTTGGCGCGGACGCGGGGCAGGTAGACGGGTGTCAGGTCGACGACATCGACGTCCGACCCGTCGGGTACGCAGTCCTTTGTGTACGTCACGTTGTTGTCGCCCGTGTAACGGACGGTCGTCGCGTGTTCGTCGCGTCGGCGTTCCACGACCGGGTCGACGTAGTCCTCCTCCGTCCCCTCGAACCTCTGGACGTTGACCTCGTCGAAGGGATCCTCGAAGCCGTCGTCGATCTCCACCGTCGTATCCGCTCCGAGGTCTCGGGATACGAGAGCCTCGACCTCCGACGGTAACGTGTCGCCGCCACGTCTACCTGCGTCGAGGTAGACGGTGTCAGAGTCGTGGACACGGTGTACGACGCCGACACCCGTCTCGAAGACGGCGTCCGTCTCCGTCTCGACAGCCACGACAGGATGGAGCGTCAGCGCTGTGTCGGGTTCGTCGGCGAGCGACGCGGGGAAGTTCTCGATACCGCGGAAGGCGTCTCTGACCGTCACCGCGGGGTCGTCGGCTTCGAAACACCGGTCGCAGAGTACCTCAATACGTCCGTTGTACATGTCCATACCTATCTCGTCGCCTATCTCGCGCAGGTCGCGTCCGTCGGTTAGCTCGATACCGACCTTCTCGGCGTACTCCTGCGCGGGCGACGTGAACCGTCCCGTCGTGACCACCATACCGCGCGTCGATCCGTCAGCCTCGTACGTCTCGACCGCCGAATGTAGCTTCTGTACGACGGGACGTCCGACGGTCTCCGTATGCTTACACTCTACGACGACGGTTCCGTCGCCGTCCTCCATGACGACATCGCGTCCCTTGTCGCCGGTTCTGGGTAGCTGTCGGACGTTCTCGTACCCGAGCTTTTCGAAGATACGGACAGTCTTCTCCTCAAACTCGTAGCCTGAGAGTTCGTCCAAGAGCGTCATCCGTCCGGGTCGGTGTACGTATCCGTCGGTGGTAACGTTTACGCCGCCCGGTGTCGCTGTCCATGATCTCCATCAGTTCCGAACGTCCACCGGAGGTAACGTTTACGCTGTCCGTGCCTCAGTCCCCGATCCTCCTTCTGTGGAACTCGACGGGGACGCCGCCGCCTTCGAGCAGACGGCTCCGGAAGGAGGCGTCGCGTCCGTCACAGAGTTCGAGGAGTGCGCGCGTACCGACGAGGCGCGAGACCTGCGCGCCGGGTTCACGTCCGTATCCGCGTACCTCCGCAACAGCTTCCTCGCCCTCAACACCCGCCTCGTCGGCGAGGTACGAGGCGGCGTCACGTACCGTCATCTCGCCCGTCTGTAGCTTGATGTCGACGAGTGCGCGACACGCGGCGACGAGACGGTTGCGCGCGACGTAAGCCTCGTAACGCGCGTCGCCGTATCCGTGCTCAACGCCGAGACGTTCGACGTACCCTTTCCATCCCTCGGCGAAGTCGTCGCCGAAGGCGTTGAAACGTCCTGCGAGTATGACGGGGTTCGAAGCCGACGCGCGCTCGAAGGTCTTCTGGAGATGCTCGCCGGGGTACAGGTCGGTGACGGCGCGTCCGGCTATCTCGGCGCGCGGATGGTCGCCCGGCGGTGTTACGTAGTAAGCCGGCGTCTCATCGCCGAAAGGCGTGGGTTCGAGGTACGCCGTATCCGGAACCAGAGGTGCGATATGCTCAGGCGTTTCGGCGACGTTGACGCCCTCCTCAGGGAGTTCGACGACCGACGACGCGAAGGAACGCGCCTCACGCGCCGCGCCGAGGTACTCGTCAAGGACGGCGTCGGGTTCGGGTCTGTCGTGTTCGACAGCGTCGACGGCGTCGGTCGGCTCCGCACCGAGCGCCTCGACGGCGTCGGCGAGTGCGTCGTTCGCTTTCTCGACCTCTTCCTCCGCGAGCGTGAGAACCTCGTCCGACGGTGGCATACACCGGCGCGCGAGAAGCTCGTCGAGAGCATCGCGTCCTATACGCCAGTCGGAGCGCGTACCGAGCGATTCGAGCCATTCGAGATGCTCGTCGAGGGCGTCGACAGTATTCTCGCACGCGACGCTGACGCGGTAAGCGAGATCCTGACGTTCCATACCGCCCGCCTCGTCGGCGATTAGCTGGAGAAAGCCGGGTACCGTTTCGCACGCCTCCTTCTCCGTCTCGACCCATGCATCGACGGGTTCGACGACGCGTTCGCGCGACTCCTCAAGATAGCCGGGGACGTCTTCGAGACGGTCGGCGATACTTTCGACGCGTTCGTGAAACGGTGCGAAGTTACGCGTATACAGAGGGTAGACGAAGGAGACGACGGCGTCCGCCGCCTGCGGGTCGCGCTCCCATAGACGGAGTTCGTCCATCTCGTAAAGATCGTAGTCGAGGCTGGCACGTACGAGTTCCGCCTCGTAGCCGTCGGTACCGTTGAGTTCGTCGCGGAGTGACCGCGCCGTGTCTATCTCTTCCTCCACGGATGCGCGCGTACCGCTTGGAAGTTCGTCGTCGTACTTGTGGACACCGAGAACGGTGGCGACGTGGGGGTTCCGTTCGAGTGTACCGTCGAGATACCCGTCCAGCAGATCGTTGAGCGTCATACTCAGGGTTACGGCGCGCGACGTATAACTGGAACGGACGCGCGGTACCTTTTTTATACCCGCGGTGCCTACAGTTAGACACGATGCCCGGTTCTGAAACATCCCAAGGCTCGGTCGTTTCGGAGCTTCGGGAGAGATACCCCGGTTCGGTAAGGGCGGTCGCAACGTACGATCAGGACAGCTACAGTCTGCAGTACTCCGCCGAAGGTATCGACGACGAGTACTCGCCGGAGGATATGGAGAGTATCTACGACGACGTGGTGCTACAGGACGTCGGCTCCGTGTTCCACGAGACCCTTTTCCACGAAATGGGAGACGTAAGGGGCAAGATACGTATATTCGAGAACGGGACGGTTGCGCATTTCTGGCCCACGGACGACGAGGAAGGGCTGTTCGTATCACTCGACGGCGATGCTGACCCCGGTATTCGGACGCTGTACGGGATAGCTGAGGGATACTACGGTTAGTCGCGGAACCCTCTTACGAGGGGGTGCAGGCGACGGTCACCTCGCGCGTCCTGGGTCCGTCGCACTCCACGAAAAGAACGCTCTGCCATGTCCCAAGCGCGAGTTCGCCGTCCTCGACAGGTATAGAAACGTCCGAACCGATGACCGTCGCGCGTAGATGTGAGTCCGCATTTCCGGAACCGTCGGCTCCGGATAGCTCGTCAGACCGCGTCTGACGAACGTTTTCGTCGAGCGCGTCGTGTGCGTGCCCTTCGTCGGGAACGAGGTCACGGAGAAAGTCCTCGATATCGCCGACGAGACGATCCTCGTTCTCCTGTACGACGACGCCCGCTGTCGTGTGGCGAACGAAGACGGTGCAGACGCCCGTCGCGTCGTCGGGGACAGCCGAACGGACGCGATCCGTGATACCGACGACCTGTGTCCGCGAGTCGGTTTCGACCTCGAAGCTACGCATTCTACGCCTCCGCCTCTGTGCGTTCGGCGAGTCTACGCGCCCTCTCCTCCGCCTCGGCGGTGACCCTTCCGGCGTCGACCGTCTCGACGTGTCCGTCCTCCATCAGAACTTCGCCGTCGACGACCGTATGTACGACATCGCCGCCGTTTGCGGCGTAGACGGCGTGCGAAACGAGGCTGTGGCGCGGCGTCAGATGTGGCGCGTCGAGATCGACGACGGCGATGTCGGCGGGTCGCCCTTCGGCGATAACGCCCGATTGGGTGCCGAGTAGCTCAGCGCCCCCGCGCGTCGCCGCGTCGAGAGCCTCGCGTGCGGGTACGACGGAGGCGTCGCCCTCGCGGCTCTTTGCGACGAGGGCTGTGTGACGCGTCTCCTTGAACATGTCGAGCGTATTGTTCGACGCGGGTCCGTCGGTACCGATACCCACCGTCATACCGGCGTCGAGCATCTCTGCGACGGGCGCGGTTCCCGACGCCAGCTTCATGTTTGCCGACGGGCAGTGTGCGACGCCTACGCCGCGGTTTGCGAGCATCTCTATCTCGTCACCGTCGAGATGGACGCCGTGGGCGACGTATACGTCACCATCGAAGAAGTCTAAGGATTCGAGATACGCCGGCGGACGTTCGGCGTGTGAATCGACCGAGTCCCGAACCTCTCCGTCGGTTTCGCTTAGATGCGTATGGAGCGTCACCCCCTCGTCGCGTGCCGCCCTCGCGGCTTCGCGTAACGTCTGTTCGTCGCACGTGTACGGCGCGTGAGGGCATAGCATCGTCGAGATACGTCCGTCCCCTGCACCGTCGTACTCACGTACGAAGCCGACGCCTTCGTTTAGCTCCTCGCGCGCCTCGTCGTCGTCCTTCCCGACTGTAATGATACCGTATCCGAGTGAGGCGCGTAGACCCGATACATCGACGGCGTCCGCGACCTCGTCCATACCGAAGTACATGTCTGCGAAAGCCGTTGTGCCCGTTCTTATCATCTCGACAGCGGCGAGTTCCGCGCCCACACGGATGTCTTGGGGTTCGAGATGCGCCTCTATGGGCCAGATATGCTCCTCAAGCCATCTATCCAGAGGGAGGTCGTCGGCGTACCCGCGCAGAAGAGACATAGAGGCGTGCGTATGTGCGTTCACCATTCCGGGAAGTACGAGACATCCCGACGCGTCGAGAACACGGTCGGCGTCGCGGACGTCACCCACCTCGGCGATACGTCCGTCGCGGACGCCGACATCGGCTTCGACAGCCTCGCCGTCCGTATACACGTGTCCGTCCTCTATCAGTAGCTCCATGACCGACCGTCGTCTGCCGAAGCCTAAAGTGCGTCGGTAGGCTACCTCAGTTGATGACTGTCACCGTAGAGACGCCCGCACGTCTGCATTTCGGATTCCTCGATCTTTCGGGTGAGACGGGGCGTCTGTTCTGCGGCGTCGGTATCGGAATAGACCGTCCGCGTGCCGTCGTAGAGGCTGAGAAAACGGACGGCGTTGAGACGGATGCGGGCGGTTACTTCGAGGAACTCGTACGCGAAGCCGTCGACGTACTCGGTGTCGGTGGCGCACGTCTCAGTGTCAAGGACTCAGTTCCACGACACGTCGGCTTGGGTAGCGGCACACAGCACGCGTCCGCGGTTCTCGAAGCCGTCGCGGGCGCAAACGGCGTCGAGGCTAAACGCCGTCACGTCCGTGAGATGGGACGCGGCGTACGTTCGGGCGTCGGACGCGCCGTCTTCGAGGGCGGCGGTTTCGTGGTGGACGCGGGACATCCGGTCGACGCCGACCGCGGCGAACGCCGGATCCCTTCGGTCGCCGTCCGTCACGACCTACCGTCGGACTGGCGTTTCGTCGTCGCGGTTCCCGACGGCGCAGGGGCGCACGGTGAGGCGGAGGAAAGAAGCATGCGTCGTGTCGTCGGCGACGAAGCCGGTATAGGCGACGCGGTTCGACGTGAGTTCGTGGGTCATGTCCTTCCCGGAGCCGCGGAGGGCGACATCGACGCGTTCGGCGCGGGGGTTGCCGAAGTAGACCGTCTCAACGGCGAACGGTACGCTGACGAACAGGACGGCGTCTACCACCGTAAGTCGGAACCCCTCGTCGAACGCCTTTCTGACCGCGACGACGTTGCAGGCGCGGGTCAGTCGTCTTGGGGTCCTTCGGTCTACGCCGTAACGACCGCCGAGGACGCCGAGGACGTGGCTAACTCGATCGACGCCGAAAGCTACGTCGCGTGTCCCGACAACAGGGGCGCGCGCGTCAGTCTTCCCTCTTGACCACGTCCGTGATACGGCTACGGAGCGACGACGACCGGTCGCGCGACAGGTATACAGATGTCTCACCGTCCTGATAGTAGTTCCCGACACGTCTCTCGACCTCGAAGCCGAGATGACGGTAGAACTCGACGGCGTTGGTGTTGGATACGCGCGTATGGCACGTCAGCTTGTCGTGATCCTCGGCGGTCTTTTCGACGAGGCTTCTTCCGACACCCTCGCCGCGCCTGTCGGTACGTACCGCGAGGAACAGCACGTAGCCGTCGCCCCGGACGACCGCGAAGCCTACCGCACCCTGTTCGTCGAGGAGTACGTACGCCGTGTTCCGTTCGTACGCGGACGAAAAAAAGTCCCACGTCTGGCGTAGGAAGCCTTCCTCGCGGCGTATATCCTGTTTCAGCTCCCAGACCTCGTCGAGGTAGGAGGTGTCGTCGGGCGGGCTACGTTCGTAACGCACTACACGGTTTACGTAAGGATGGAATATAATTCCAACGGGTGGATGGCTCCGAACGGGCGGTCGGAGCGACGCCCCGTCCTCGTCAGGGCGGTACGGGTCGCGCCGTCGTTTCTTCGCCCGTCACGACGACGAGCTTCGGCTCGTCCGCCGTTTCGGGGCATGCTTCGGAAACCTCCACGGGTATACCTTCGCGGTTCGGCATGAGATTCGTGAGTTCCCCGTCCTCGTGGTCGAAGAAGGAGCTTCCGGCGACGGTAACGTCAAATCCGCGCGTTTCACCGCCTCCGAGTACAAGGCTGTACGGGACGTCGCGTCTGAGGGAGACGTGTCTCCTTTCGGGTGTATAGAGACAGCCCGTGACAGACGGGGGATCTGCTCTGCGCGAAAGGACGAACGGGTTCTTCGCCACCGTCTCGCCAACGACGACCTGTTCGTCGATACCATCGGGTATATCGACCGTGTCACGGAACTCCTGCGAATAACCCGGCTGTGCACCGGTGGCGTCGAAGACGAGGAGACCGACGACGAGTACGAGGACGACGGCGATACCGACCACCGCCTTGGTGCGGTCGACCTCGAACACGCCCTTGCTCGACGCGTATCCGAGCGCGACGAAGAGGGCGGAAGAGCCGGCGAGGAGCGCGAAGACACCGCCGTCGCCGAGGTCGTATGTTTCGAGGACGTAGGCTACGAAGACGAGGTACGAGCCTGCGGAGAGGGCGTAGAAGACGGTGTCGAGGCTTCCGTTTCTGGCGTAAAGACCCGCGAAGAGGAAGACGACGAACCCGAGGAAGAGCGTCGCGGAAGTCGTCGTCGGTGACAAGTCTTCGAGTAGACGGAAGCCGAAGTAGAAGGTGGCGATCACTCCGAGCAGGACGCCAACGGCGTACAGTATCCTGACAGGATCTATCTCCGTGTCCATACCCCGACATCGTACGTGTGTCAGTTATATCCACGGGGTAGGTCAAAGATCCGTTTCGGCTTACGCAGGTTACTTGTACGGTGACGCACAACGAACCCTATGAACTTAACGCGCCGCGGCTTTCTGAGGAGCGCCGTGGGTGCGTCGGCCGTCGCCGTCGCGGGATGCGCCGACCCGCGCGCGGTACTGATACTGAACGAGGTGAACGACACCCAACTCGCCGACAGGGTCGCCGAGGAGGTCGAAGGTACGGACGACGAGGAGGTCGTACGACGCGCCGTCGAGAACCGAAGCTACACGACGGAAGGCGACGAATCGGGTCTCGAACCGCCCGTCGAAGCCGGTTCCGTTCTCTACGAAGGAGCCTACTACGACCTCTCGGTGGAGGCGAGAACAGTCTCGGAGGATCGCCTTTACGTCCTGCGTGTCGAGAACGTCGGTTCGTCGTCGGTCGACGGCGAGATGGCTTACGACGAGCTACCCGAAGCCGACAGACGCGCACTCATGGAGGTCTTCGGGGACGAGAACGCGACCGACGAAGGTTTCGAGGGCGGCACCGAGTTCCCGTACGGGGAGGGGGAGTACGGAGCCTCCGTCCTCATCGACGGCGCGACGGTTGTCCACGAGGGGCTGAGGTACGAGGTCGACGCCGAACGACGCCGGGGTATCGAGAGACAGGAGTTTACGTACACCGCCGACGAGGTAGCCGAGGACGCGGAGGGGTTCGGCGCGTGGGCGCGGGACGAGTACAGCTTTACGCTCGACGGTCTGTCGGATGAGGAGCGCGCGATCGTTGACGACGCTCTCGACGGAGGCTACTACGAGGGGAGCGCGACCGAGGCGTTCGAGTCGCTCGTCCGGCGTTTCCGCGAACACGAGGCGGTTACGAAGGACGAATGGGGTGGCGAGTGGGTCGTCGAGTACGAGGGTACGACCTACCGGGCGGAGATGAGTTACACCCCGAACGTGGTGGAAGACGGAGGATAGCTATCCTCGGAGCGCCTCGACGGGGCGTTCGTTCGCCGCCTTCCATGCGGGATACGCGCCGCTGAGCAACGATATACCGACGGCGAATCCGAGAGCCATACCGAGGTAACGCAGGTTTCCGGGTCGGAGCACCATGAGTGCATCGTCGAGCATGAAGTGGTTGATGACGCCGCCCACGAGGAGGCTGACGACGACGCCGACAGCACCGCCGACGAAGCCGAGAAGCGTAGCCTCGGCGAGGAGTATCTTGAGAACGCTGGTGCGCTGTACGCCGACGGCACGGAGGACGCCTATCTCCTCGCGGCGTTCGACGGTCGACATCAGCATGACGTTGAGTATGCTGACACCCGCGACGAACAGCGATATGGAGCCGACGGCGATAAGGAACAGGCTGAGAAGACGTTGCTGTGACCGTACCTGCTCTATAAGCTCGCTGTTCTCCTGAACCTCGACAACCTCCTCACGTCTGTTCATGCTCTCACGTATATCCTGCGCGGTCTCGTTGGCGGCGCTCGCCGACCCCTCCTCCACGATTACGCGGCTGTACCCCGCGTCACGTAGCTCGGTTTCGGGGACGACGATGTTGAAGTTAGGGTTGACGGGCGCTGTCCAAGGCTCCTCTGCGAGGACGCCGACGACACGGTACGACGAGTTGTCGACCGTAACGGCGCTACCGACGTTGATCTCCAGCTGGTCGGCGAACGTGCTACCCACGAGAACACCGCTCGAAAGGCTCGCGGGCACGCGTCCTTCGTCCGCCTCAAAGAGAGCTTCGGGGTTCTCGACGGCGTACGCGTTCCTCCCCGCCGACGTGTCGCCGTAGCTAATATCCACCGTCTGTTGCTTTACGGGCGTAACCGTCGCACCCACGGCGGTGCGGCGTACGTCACGTACCTCACGGTCGGTAAGCGTCTGGCTCGTAACCGTACCGAAGCCGGCGTCCGTATCCGTCGCAGGGACGACCTCGACCTGATTTGCAACATCGCCCATGTTCTGCGTAAAACCCGCCTGAAGCGTAAAGCCGAGTATGCCGAGCGACGCTATGGCGACGACGCCTATGACGATACCGAAGCACGCAAGACCCGACCTCAGAGGGTTACGTACGAGGTTCCTGCGCGCCATCAGAAGGCTCGGCATGAGACGGTAAAGACGTCTCAGAGTACCACCCCGTCGTCAAGCTCCACGTCGCGGTCGGAGTAGTCCTTGATACGTTCGTCGTGTGTGACGGCGACGACGCCGACGCCTTCGTCACACAGGTCACGTATGAGCTGAAGCGTTTCGTCGCCCGTCTCCTTGTCGAGGTTACCCGTGGGTTCGTCGGCGAGGATCACGTCGGGCGAGTTTACGAGCGCACGCGCTATGGCGACGCGCTGTTTCTGACCGCCCGAAAGCTCCGCGGGCTTGTGCTCCTTTCTGTCGCCTAAACCGACCTTTTCGAGGAGTTCGCCGGCGCGTCCGCCGCTTCCGCCTGAGAAGACCGTGGGGGCTTCGACGTTCTCCTGAGCCGTCAGCGAAGGTATGAGGTAGAAGTACTGAAAGACGAAGCCCACGAACCTCTTGCGCGCCTCCGTGCGCTCTCGGTCGTCGAGACCCGTCACGTCGTCGCCGTCGAGCCGTACGGTTCCCTCCGAAGGCTCGTCAAGGAGTCCGAGTATGTTTAGCATCGTCGTCTTTCCGCATCCGCTCGGACCCATGACGGTCACGAACTCGCCGCGTTCGACACCGAAGTCGACGCCTTCGAGGACTGTCAGCGTCTCGTCGCCGCTGTCGTACCGTTTTACGACGTTCTCAAGCCGGGCTATCATCCGCGTTTCCTCCAGCCGTAGGCGACGACGCCGACGACCAGAACAGCGATAACGACCGAGGCGGACGTGGGTACACCTGACGAGCCTTCACCCGAACCGTCCTGAGACGACGAGGCTTCGGAAGCCTGCGTCGTCATACCCGCGCCGACAGCCGAGTACGTGACGTTGTAGACGCGTTCGACTGAGTCGCCGTCGGCTACGTAGCTAACCAAGACGGGTATCTCGGACACGTTTCCCGTCACGCGTGCGTTGAGCTCGAACGTACCGAAGTCGCTCGCGGGTACGGTTCCGACGAAGTAGTCCGACTGCGGCGGCGCGGGTTCGACGTTGGGTGTCTCTGCGACCCCGACCACGACGCCCTCTGCGTCCTCGACACCCACGTTGCTCGCGCTACCCGTGACCGTAACAGAACCAGCGCCTTCGACCGAGGTACCGGTTAGACGTATGTTGGAACGCGGCGTGTAGTCGATCGTTGTCGTCGTTGTCCTGCGTTCGCCGTCGAGCCCGTACGAGGCGGTAACCTCGACCGTCGTCTCGCGTTGTACGCCCGTGACGTTCATAACGACCGTCTCAGAGGAACGCGCGCCGAGGTCGCCGACATCGACGGACGAAACCGCAACGCCTCCGCGTACACGGACGTTCTGTACGGCGGCGTTACCGACGTTGGCGACCGTAGCCTCCACACCGTTCTCCGACGAGGAGGCGCGTAACCCGAGTTCGTGGTCGCGTTCCTCGAAACGTGCGGTGACCGTATCCTCGACGGTCAGGCTGTTTCCGTCTGAGTTGGTGTAGCCGACGGAGACGCGTATATCCTTCTCACCAGCTACGTCGGACGAGACGAGAACGTCGACCGTCCCTGTCTCACCCGCCGACAGGTTGGTGAGAAAGCCGTCCTTCTCTGTCGTAAAGCCGTATCCGTCGGCGGTCACACGGAGACCACGTATCTCGCCCGCACCGCCGTTCGAAACCTCTACCTCGACCGGGTTCCACGCGCCGACGGCGGCTGAACGGACGGACGCGTCCGCCCTCACGGGGCTGTCCTCAACGTCCACCGAAACCGGGTAGTTTACGGTTCCGATGTTTGTACCTTTTCCGCTCGCGCGTACTTCGAACCGTTTGGTGCCTTCGGTTTCGAACGTCGTCGTCAACGGAACCTGTATGCTCTCGCCCGGCGCGATGGTTCCTATGTTGGTGGTTCCTAAGCTTGACGACTCCTCCCAACGGAGCAGACTGACCTGACTTAGTGAGAAAGCAGTCTCTCCGTCGTTCTCCACCGTCGCCGTCACGGTCACCGTCTCGCCGACCTGCGGCGTTTCGGGGGTTACGTTTACGTCTGAGATATGTATACCCTCCGTCCCCGACTGCGCAGAGACGGCGGAGGCGGAGACGAACAGGAGTACGACCATACCCAAGATGGCTACAGTACGCCGCATCAGTAGAACACCCCCATTACGGCTGTCAGGAGAGCGCCACCGAAGAGATCCCACGCGACGATGACAGCTACAGCCGTGACGGCGGGCACCGTAGCCTTACGAAGTTCAAGCCCGTGGACGTGTTTAATCCCGAAGCTCCATATGAAAGCCTGCCATCCAACGAAGACATACCCAAGCGCACGTACCTGAACCGAACGGAGCGTCTCGAACATCGTACGCTGTACCTCTACGGCTTCCTGAATACCCGACGGGTTCGTGCCTCCGAGTATGTACAGCGTCAAGCCCAAGGTTACGAGAGCACCGAAGAGCGCGGGTACGAAGCCCCATCCTGCGACTGAGAGCGTTTCTGTGCCGCCCCCTTCGCCTCCGAGGTAGGTACAGACACCGACGAAGATACCACCAACAACGAGCCACGGTACGAAAGGTATGATCAGCGAGGGGAGCGTGAAAAGTACGCGCATCCCTGTACCCGCGCCCGCGCCGGCGCTTCCTCCGGCTTCCATAGCGGACGTCGTGTAGTTGCTCACGTAAAGACCTCTTCCTGCACGGACGACGCCTATCAGAAGAACGACGACCGCGGGTATCCATAGACGTGGGGTTTGGGACTCGGCGTCGAAGAAGCCGTCGGGGTCGAGAACGAGGTTATGCGCCCTGTAAGCCACCGTCACCACCTACGCGGTCTTTGTGTCGTATACCGATCAACATGAACAACCTTTGTGGAGCCGGCTTAAAGTAGCTGGCGTAAGCCCAAAATACCTTTTCGGGTATCCGCTTAGGACAGCTGGTTCCACGAGGCACGGAAACGCTGTACAGCCGTCAGGTTGCCGACGACGCCGAAGAAGACAAGCAACCATCCGAGAGCCGTCAGACCCTCGACGAGTGGGACGAAGGGCTGTACGACGCCGACGAGTATGATGAGAGCCATACGGTCGGCGCGTCCGAGGAGTCCGCCGTAGTCGCGTCCCGCACCCACAGCCTGCGCCTGAGTGCCCATGTACGAGGTCAGGAAGACGCCCGTGACAGCGAAGAAACCGACATCCCACGCACCGACACCGCCCGCAATACCCGCGATAAGTACGAGGTCTGAGTAACGGTCGAGCGTGTGGTCGAGCATGTCGCCCTGGGGGCTCGCCTTTCCGGTTCGGCGCGCTAACTGACCGTCGACGGCGTCGAGGACGGCGCTTACGGCGACGAGGAGCGAGCCACCGACGTATCCGGCTGTCGTGGCGGTGTAGAAGCTCCCCGCGGCTGTGACGGCGACGAGGAAGGAGACGACAGAAACCTGATTCGGCGTTGCGCCGAGGCGTTCGATCCCAGAGACGAAGGGTTCGAAGGCGTCCTCGGCGGATTCATCGAGGTCGGCGAGCGTCATACACGTCCCTCCACGTACGCCGACCAGTCGACAACACCGGTGCGTTCGTCGCGTTCCTCGACAGCCCGCGCGACGCGTTCGACCGTCTCTTCCACAGTCGGTTCGGTCGTGTCGAACTCGAAGACGGGCGCTTCCGTGTCGAGCGCCTCGGCTGTCGTAACGTCGAGAGCCTCCGCCTCGGCGTTCTCGTCTATCTTCTCGTCACCCCAGCCGCGTTCTTCGAGACGTGAACGCAGAACGTCGGGTTCGCAACGTAGGACGACCGTAAAGCCGGGTTCGAGACGGTGCGAGAGATGTCCGTCGAAGACGGCGTCTTCGGGTAGATCGTCGCGTAGTGCGTCGACATCAGCAACAGGGGCTTGGCGTTCCTCGTCGTACCCCTTCGATGCGCCTTCACGGACACGCCGCGTTATATCGACGTAGCTCACACCGCGTTCGTCTGCGAGGCGGCGCGCGACGGTCGTCTTTCCAACGCCCGGCGTCCCTGTAACCGCGATCCTCATCCACTTTCACCCCGTGCGTCGGCGTAAACGTCGTTTATCTCGCGCACCGCACGCCGTGTCTCCTCGCGTGTACCGACGGAGACACGTATGCATTCGGGGAGACCGAAGGATGTGGTATCACGTACGATTACGCCGCGTCTTTCGAGTTCACCCGCAACCTCCGAGGCGTCGCACGGCGATACGTCGACGAGAACGAAGTTTGCGGCGGTGTCGTACGTCGGCGCGTCGAGGTTCTCGGTCATGTACTCACGCCCCCACCGTGCGAGTTCGACCGTCTCGGTTACATGCCCGTCGTCACCCAGAGCGGCGCTTGCGGCACGTAACGAAACACCGCCGACACAGAACGGAGTGACGACCTTCCTGTATGCGCTCGCCATACCGTCGGGGAGGACGCCGTAACCGACACGCAGACCCGCGAGACCGTACGCCTTCGAGAAGGTGCGAGCAACCGCAACGTCGTCACGTTCGAGGGCGAGCGGTACGGCGCTCTCACGGTCGGAGAACTCGTGGTAAGCCTCGTCGACGAAGACGAGTCCGTCGACCTCGTCGGCGACACGTTCGACGGTTTCGACCGTCGTGTCCGTCCCCGTCGGGTTGTTCGGCGCTGTTATATAGACGATCTTTTCGCCGTCGTAGGCGTCGACTATACGTCCGGCGTCGTAGCCGAAGCCGCCGTCGTCAGTCCGCAGACCGTAGCTACTCTCGTAGCCTCCGAGGTTGCGCGCCGACATGCCGTAGTAGGAGAAGCCGGGCGAGGGCGTCAGCACCCCGTCGCTGTCTTCGAGAACCGCGCGCCCAACAGTGTCGAAGACGCCGTCGGCACCCGCACCCAGAACGACGTTCTCGACGGGAGCACCGACCGCCTCGGCGACCTCCCCGCGTACGTCTTCGTGTAAAGCCGTCGGGTAGACGTTGACGGTCGGCGCGGCTTCACGTACCGCCTCCTCGACGGCGGGCGGGGGTCCAAGAGGGTTCTCGTTCGAAGCCAGCTTTGCGAGTTCGTCGGGATCGAGACCGTGTTCGCGCGCGACCTCCTCGACGCCGCGTCCCGGGACGTACTCGTCGAGTTCCGACAGGTC
>Ga0207714_1000455_pt1 | contig 28428 bp, 29 predicted proteins | sample PonA232FremontCA_2_FD_187270 | JGI IMG/M metagenome (GOLD analysis project Ga0207714, IMG submission 187270) | Marine sediment microbial community from Fremont, CA, USA - Pond A23 Sediment 2 (SPAdes) | ecosystem: Environmental > Aquatic > Marine > Unclassified | place: USA: Fremont, California...
CTGGCGAGCTGTCGGGAATGACGTCTCAGTAGAAGACGCAGCGGAGCTTAAGAGAGCGGTCGCCGAGAGGGCTCGGCTCCTACAATGCGGCGGCATGCCTTTGATGGCGGCCCTATCCCGGCACGTCATACCGGACAAGCCGCGAGGCGCGATCCGGTATCTCGATGTTTAGCTGTCAGGGTGGCTATTGCCACCGATTCAGGGGCACGACGAGATTCCTGATCGGCTCTACCGAGCCATCAGGAATGACGTGCCATTTGGAGGGCTGGTGGCAGTGGCACTTGCCGCCATACAGGGGCCAAGCGAGATCCCGGATGCGCTCTAACGAGCGCTCCGGGATGACGACACAAACAATCGAAGAGGATGTGGATGTTCGACAGTATCTTCATCGACCTGCTGCACCGGGTCACGGGCTGGCTCCTGGAGCCGGTTCTGGTCCTGCTCGCCATCACAGTGATGCTCGTGGTCTGGGAGACCGGCATCGCCTTCGGTGAGCGCAGCATCGGTCTACGCGGTCTCAAGAAGGCATCACCGCGCGGTGTTGAGGCCTTGGCGCGCCGGCGCATCGACCGCGCCGATCTGCTCGCCCGAAGCGCGCCCATGTTGGGGCTGATGGGTACGCTCATCCCGCTGGGGCCAGGCCTGAGCGCGCTCGGTGAGGGCGACCTGGAGGTCCTGGCCACGGCTGTAACTGTTGCCTTCGATACCACCGTTATCGGCCTGCTGACCGGCATGGTGAGCTTCATCATCGGCCGGCTGCGGCGGCGCTGGTACGACGAGCTGCTGGACGAGCTGGAGGGCACCGATGCGACGGCGTAATCGGCTCGCGGGACGCTTCGACGACAACGATGCCGATCCGCTCGGTCCGCTGGCGAATCTGGTTGATATCATGCTGGTGTTCGTCTGCGGCCTACTGGTGGCCCTGGCCGCGCGCAGCGGGGACATCGAGAAGGCCCTGCAGGGTGGCCAGGCCGTGGATCAGGGCCGCGAGCTCGCCGAGCCGCCCGAGGGCGTGGGCGATTCGGGCGGCGGGGGTATGAAACCCGTGGGCCAGGTCTACCGCGACCCGGAGACCGGTAAACTCATCATGGTAGGGGAATCCGAGTGACCGATAGCGACTACGATCCCGAAGAGTGGCGTCGGCGCCAGCAGCGCCAGAAGCGCATCATCGACCGCCGCATCGCCAAGGCCGACCAGGACCGCGGCGTCATCGTGGTCAACACGGGCAATGGCAAGGGCAAGTCCACCGCCGCCTTCGGCATGGTCGCCCGGGCGCTGGGACACGGCTATAAGGTGGGCGTGATTCAGTTCATTAAGGGCAGCTTCTCCACCGGCGAGGAGACCTTCTTTCGTCAATTCGATGACGTGGATTATCACGTCATGGGCGAGGGTTTTACCTGGGAGACCCAGGACCGGGATCGAGACGTCGCCGCCGCCGAAGTCGCCTTCGCCGAGGCCGAGCGCATGCTGTCAGACCCCTCCTACCATCTGGTGGTCATGGACGAGCTCAACATCGTGCTGCACAAGGAATACCTGCCTATGGAGCGGGTCATGAAGGCCCTCGCGGATCGGCCCGAGATGCAACACGTGGTGATCACCGGACGCTACGCCCCGGAAGAGCTCACCGAGGTGGCCGATACGGTCTCGCACGTAAAGATGGTCAAACACGCCTTCAAGGAGGGCGTTCGGGCGCAGACGGGTGTCGAGCTCTAACGTGGCCTCGCTGCCAGCGAGCCAGCGATGAGCCTGCTCATCGGTCATCCCCTTGTGGCGCTGCTGGCGCTGATCGCGGACTGGCTGCTGCCGGAGCCGCGGCATCATCCGCTAGCGCTATTCGGTCGATTCGCGAGCTGGTTGGACCACCGGTTCAATCGCCCCGATCTGGCGAGCAACCGCGACCGCGGCATCTGGGCCGTCATGGCCGCCGTTGTGCCGTTAACGCTCATCGCCTTAGGACTACAGCACCTGCCGTTCTACGCTGGCGAGCTCGCCGGACTAATCCTACTGACTCTGGCCTTGGGCGGCGGCAGTCTGGCCGCCCACGGTCGGTCGGTCGCCCGGGCCTTGGCCGCTGACAATCTGGTCGGCGCGCGCGAGGCGGCAGGCCGGCTGGTGAGCCGCGACAACCAGGCCATGGACGAGACGGCCTGCGCCACGGCCACCACCGAATCCATGCTGGAGAACGGCAACGACGCGGTCATCGGCACGCTCTTCTGGTTCCTCGTCGCCGGCGCCGGCGGCGTGATTGCCTATCGGCTGATCAACACGCTGGATGCTATGTGGGGTTACTGGACCGAGGACTATCGCCTGTTCGGCTGGGCCGCCGCCCGAACGGACGATCTGATGAACTATGTGCCGGCGCGCCTGACGGCCGCCGGCTACGCCCTGCTGGGCAGCCGCCGACAAGAGGCCTGGCGTGCCTGGCAGGAGGATTCGCTGGAATGGGTCAGCCCCAACGCTGGCGTCGTCATGGCCGCCGGAGCGGGTGCCCTGGGCCTCAAGCTGGGCGGGCCCGCGACCTATCACGGTGGCCGGCGCGAGCGACCCTGGCTGGGTAATGGGCGCCGCGCCCAGGGCAGCGACATTAACCGCGCCATCGCATTGATCTACCGCGTGGCGGTAGCGGTGGTCGCCATCAGCTTGGGAGTTTGGTTCCTTGCCTGAGCATGGCGGCCGGCTACTCGCCGCAGCACAGCGTTACGGCATCCCGGCAGATCAGTGGGCGGATCTGTCCACCGGCATTAGCCCGTGGGCGCGCATGCCGGACGAGCCGCCCACCAGCGTCTGGCAGCGGCTGCCGGAGGAAGAAGACAGGCTCATGGAGATCGCCGCCCGCTACTACGGCACCGACGCGCTGCTAGCCACGCCGGGCACCCAGGCCGCGCTGCAGGCCCTCCCGCGCCTGCGCGAGCCGGGCCGCGTCGCGATCACCCGGGGCAGCTACGCCGAGCACGCCGCCGCGTGGCGGGCCGCAGGCCACGAGGTCAGCCTGGCCGATGACGCCGATCTAGTGGACGCCTCAGAGGCGTGTGACGCTGTGGTGGTGGTCAACCCCGACAACCCAACGGGCCGTAAGATACGCCGTGCCACCTTGCTGAGCCTCCGAGCCCGACTAGCTGTGCGGGGCGGTTGGCTCGTGGTGGACGAGGCCTTCGTGGACCCGGCACCGATGACATCGCTGGCGCCGCTCTCCGGCACCGAGGGCCTGGTGGTGCTGCGCTCGCTGGGTAAGTTCTTCGGGCTCGCCGGGGTGCGGCTGGGCTTCGCGGGCCTGCCACCGGCGCTACGCGAGGCGATGGCGGCCCATCTCGGCCCCTGGGCGGTATCAAACCCGGCTCGCTGGGCCGGTGCCTGCGCCCTCGCCGACGCGGCCTGGCAGGAGCAACAGTGCCAGCGCCTCCACGAGGCCGTGGAACGGCTGGATCGGCTCCTCCATGAGGCCGGGCTGCCTGTGACCGGCGGCACGGCCCTATTTCGCTATAGCCGCACTGACGCTGCGCCGCTACTGGCTCATACCCTGGCCCAGGCGGGCGTGCTCGTGCGCCCCTTCGACGAGCCCCCGGCGCTGCGCCTGGGGCTACCGGCAACGGAGACCGCATGGCAGCAACTCGCCAACGCCCTGCCGCGTTCGACCACCGCCTCGTGACCCGGCTCGTCCTAACACTGGGCGCGCTGATCATCAGCGCCACCGCCTCGGCCGATGGCATCAAGGTTACCGACGATGCCGGCCGCGCCGTGCGGCTCGACGAGCCCGCGCAGCGCGTCGTCAGCCTCGCGCCCCATGCCACCGAGCTACTGTTCGCGGTGGGCGCGGGCGAGCGCATCGTCGGCGCCGTGGATCACAGCGATTACCCGCCGGAGGCCAAAAAGATCCCCCGCGTGGGCGGCTACGACGGCGTGGATATCGAGCGCATCGTCAGCATGAACCCGGACCTGGTGGTGGCCTGGGGCTCCGGCAACGGCGACGCCACCATCCAGCGCCTCAAGGCCCTGGATCTGACGGTCTTCGTCAACGAGCCCCGTTCGCTATCGGATATCGCCCATAGCCTGGAGCGGCTGGGCGCCCTAACCGGCAACGACACGCAAGGTACCGAGGCCGCCGACGCCCTGCGTGGGCGCCGAACCCAGCTGCACGAGCGCTACGCCAAGCGCCCGACGGTGACCGTCTTCTACGAGGTCTGGCACGACCCGCTAATGACCGTTAGCGATAAGCACCTCATTAGCGAGATCATCCGCCTGTGCGGCGGGCGTAATGTCTTCGCGGATCTGGGCAGCCGAGTGCCGACCATCGACACCGAAGCCGTGCTCGGCGCCGAGCCCGAGGCCATCATCGCCTCCGGCATGGGCAGTGAGCGGCCCGAATGGCTGGACGCCTGGAGGGACTGGCAGGATCTGCCGGCCGTCCAACGCGGCAACCTGTTCCATATCCCGCCGTCGCAGACCCAGCGCGCCGGCCCGCGCCTGCTTGACGGCGCCGAACGCCTCTGCGAACAGCTCGAGACCGCCCGCGAGCGCCGCCCGGAGGCGCCATGAGCGCCATCACGCTCATGGTCCAGGGCTGCACCTCGGACGCCGGCAAGAGCGCCGTGGCCACCGGGCTGTGCCGCGCCCTGGCGAGCCGCGGCTGGCGCGTCGCGCCGTTTAAGCCGCAGAACATGGCGCTCAACAGCGCGGTGACCAGCGACGGCGGCGAGATCGGACGCTCGCAGGCGGCCCAGGCCGCGGCCTGCCGGCTCCAGCCGCATTCCGACATGAATCCGGTGCTGCTCAAGCCCAGCGCCGATCGCCGCGCCCAGGTCATCGTCCACGGCCAGGCGCGCGAGGACATGGACGCCCGCACGTACCACCAGCACAAGGGCGTTGTTCGCGAGGCCATGATGGAATCGCACGCCCGGCTTCGCGCCCATTACGACCTCATCATTGCCGAGGGCGCCGGCAGCCCGGCCGAGATCAATCTGCGTGATGGCGACATCGCCAACATGGGCTTCGCCGAGGCCGTGGACTGCCCCGTCCTGCTGGTGGCCGATATCGACCGCGGCGGCGTTTTTGCAACGCTAGTCGGGACGCTGGAGATTATCGAGCCCAGCGAGCGCGAGCGTATCGCGGGCATCGTGATCAACCGCTTCCGCGGTGACCCCTCGCTGCTGGACTCCGGCCTCACCTGGTTCGAGAACTACACGGGCAAGGCCGTGCTGGGCGTGCTACCCATGCTGCCCGGTCTCTTCCTGGAGGCCGAGGACGCACTGGCGCGCCAGGACGCCCCGAGCGAGAACGCCGAGCTTCGCGTCGTCGTCCCGTCGCTACCGCGGATCAGCAATCACACCGATTTCGACGCCCTAGGCCTCCAGCCCGAGATCGATCTGCGCTTCATCGGGACCGGCGAGACGCCCCCGCCGGCGGATCTCGTCATCATCCCGGGCAGTAAGTCGGTGCGCGCCGATCTGGCGTGGCTGCGCGAGCACGGCTGGGAGGCGTATCTCGCGCGGCATCTCCGCTACGGCGGGCGCGTCATCGGCATCTGCGGCGGCTATCAGATGCTCGGCGAGCGCATCGACGATCCCGAAGGCGTCGACGGCGAGCCGGGCAGCTCCGAGGGCCTGGGCTGGCTGACGGTGACCACCCGCATGGCCGGCGACAAGCACCTTAACCGGGTCGAAGGCCGGCTCGCCGGCAGCGAGGTCGGCGTCACCGGCTACGAGATCCACATGGGCCGCACCGAGGGCACCGACCGCGAGCGGCCCACGGTGCACCTGGCCGACCACGACGACGGCGCCACGAGTGCGGACGGCCAGGTCATGGGGACCTACCTCCACGGCTTCTTCGACCAACCCGAGGCAAGGCAATCAGTGCTGGCCTGGGCAGGGCTAGAGGTAACCAACGCGGTGGACCTGGACGCCGAGCGCGAGCACGGCATCGAGCAGCTGGCGGATGCGGTCGAGGAGCACATGGAACTGGATGGGCTGCTTGAGCGCATCGGCGCCGGGAAGGCCGGTCGGGCTAAAGACTAGTACCGAGTGACAAGCTACAAGTTGCAAGTTGCAACTCCTCAGCGGGCCGGGCCGCCCCGCGTTTGAGCGGGCTGTGCCATGTATGCCGGCGCGGGCTAATACGGGGCATCCGACCGAGTGGTCCCGTGCTTTGGAGATGGCCGTATCATTCTCGAGCGCCGCAGGCGGATCGAGAATCCCGACGTATTGCTGTACGGCTAGCTCGTGGCACCCATCCGGGGAGCAAGCGGGCTTCCCGGTGGCGTCTACCGACGCGGCGGGAATGACGTGCCGTTATAGACGCCCAAGACGACATCGTCGAACCCGGGAGTGAGTGGCAACTTGGAAGGCGTTACTTAGGAAGTTGCAGGATCCCGGGGCTCCTCCCATCGGGGTGTCAAACTCACAACCAGCGGGTGGCTACTCTTGGCTAGTCAGAACGGTGCCCCCACCGGTTTCCCCATCAATTCGTTAGCCGCTATTGGCTAAACCTCACGCGCCAGGCGTTATTGCTGGCGTACTGCCGATTGACACTCCGGGCTCCAGGGTCCAGCACCGATTATTGTGTTGGTAGCCAATGTGGCGATAGTACGAATTAGCCTCAGGCGCTGCGATGAGTATCAACTTACAGCGAGCACCCAGTTGCTCTTGAGTGAGAGACTGCAAACGCTTACCTATGCCTAACTTCTGATAGCGCCGATGAACCGCCAGATCTGACAGGTAACAGGCATAGTGAAAATCGGTGATACTCCGGGCAATGCCAATAATCCGGGAATCATCCCAGGCACTAACGATGAGGTTGGAGTTGGCAACAGCCCCCTCCATACAATCCCGATCATGAATAGGCCGACGTTCTCCGAGACTGGAATCCATCAGCAGATTAATGAACTGATCCGTAGTAATCGGATGATTTACCGCGAAATGGATGGCCATAGCGCTACCTACCACCACGGTGTTATTCGCTTAGGCGACGGTGCCACTAGCCGCTGAGGGCCAGACACGCTCCCAACAGCGCCGCGGTCTCGACCAGCTCGATGCCGGCGCCGGTGCAATCGCCGGTGACCCCGCCGAGGTAGCGCTGGTAGACCGCGCCCAGGCCGACCAGGACCGCGCCCGCGGCGATCAGGCTCAACGGGCTGATCAGCAGGGCGACGCCGGCCGTTCCCAGTAGGGCGTAGCGCACGTAGGAACGCGGCATATCCGAGATAACGGCGCTACCGAGGCCGCCGTCGCGCAGGTAGGGCAGGCCGAGGAGCCAGGCGCCGGCGGCGGCGCGCCCCAGGGCCGGCGCGGCGATGAGGGAGTAGTCGGCGCCGGCCGCGAACAACGCGCTGGCAGCGGCGGTCTTGAGCAGGAGGACAATCACAACCGCCGCCACGCCGACGGGGCCGACCATGGTGTCTTTCATGATGGCCAGCATGCGCTCGCGATCCCCCTGTCCGCCGATCCAGGCGTCGGCTGTATCGGCCAGGCCATCCAGATGCAGGCCGCCGCTAACCGCCGCCAGGGTCGCGACGAAGACGGCCGCCGGCAACAGCGACTCACTGCCGCCCGTGAACGGCCACGCGAGGACGACAGCTAGCAATGCCAGCCCGGCACCCACGACTGGATACCATGGCAGCGACCAGGTAGCACCAAGGCCGCCGCCACCATTGACGGGCAGACGGGTGAGGAACTGGACCGCTGAGCGTAGGCCCGCTTCGGCGTTATTCATTCCAATCGCTCCCGGGCGTGGAAGACGAGGCTCGGCGCCGGATTGCCATTGATGTCGTCCTGCAGGCGGACCCGAGTGAGCCCCGCGTTGGGCACCTCCAAGCGCAGCACGGCCGATAGCGGCATCTCCAGAACGTGCGTCATCAGCGTACGGATTAGACCACCGTGCGCCACGACCAGGACATGACCACCGCGATGGCGGTCCGCGACCGCCTGCCAGGCCGCCACGCAGCGGTCACGGAAGTCCGACAGGGATTCACCCCCCGGGGGCGTATTCGCCACGGGGTCCTGCCAGTAGCGCTCCACCTGGCCCGGATCCTCGTCCAGGATCTCCTGGACATGACGCCCCTCCCAGTCGCCGAAGCTGATCTCGGTGATGCCCTCGTCGATCTCGACGGGGCAGCCGCACTGCTCGCCTAAGGCATAGGCGAAATCGGCGCAACGCCGCAGCGGCGAGGTAACGATGGCATCCCAGGGCCGCTGATCCCCGACGGCGTGCCACATCTGCTGCCAGCCGTCGTCCGATAGGGGGTCATCGATATGTCCCCGGTAACGTCGACCGCCGACGGGCATTCCGTGCCGGATGAGATCGACGAACGTCATGGGATGGGAGTCGATTCGCTGCATGGTTCCATCTCTTTGCCCGGCTTGGGCGCTAGCTTGTATCGCCGGTGGCGATACCGGCGGATTCGAAGGTCGCCATCTCGGCGTGCACGATGCAAGCCGTGCGAATCAAGGGGACCGCCACAGCCGCGCCGCTGGCCTCGCCGAGACGCAGCCCCAGATCCAGTAGCGGCTCCACAGCCAGATGGCTTTGCAGATGGGCGTGGCCCGGCTCGGCCGAGCGATGGCTGGCGAGCAGCCAGGGCACGATTGCCGGCTCACGTTGAACGGCAGCGAGCGCCGCGGTGGTCGCGATGAACCCATCCAGAAGGACCGGCATGCCAAGCGCCGCGGCCCGGCGGTAGGTGCCCATCAGCGCCGCGATCTCGTAGCCGCCCAGGCGCTCCATAATCGCGTCGGGGCCGGTCAACGCATCACCATGCCAAGCTAGGGCGCGCTCGATCACGGCGATCTTGTGGCGAACCCCGTCGCTATCCAGGCCGCTGCCAGCGCCCACCAATGCCTCCGGTCGGGCCCCGAGCAGGGCGCAGGCGACGGCGGCCGCCGATGCGGTATTGCCGATGCCCATCTCACCCGGAATATAGAGGTCCGCGCCAGCCTTGGCCGCCCGCTCGGCGGCGGCGGCGCCACTCGCCATAGCGTGTTCCCGGGCTTGGGTGGTCATGGCGGGGCCCTCGGCGAGGTTGGCGGTACCCCGGCCGACCCGCTCGCAACGCACGCCGGCGGGCGATGGTGCGTCACTGGCCGTGCCGACATCCACGACTTCCAGGTGCGCGCCGATGTGCCGGGCGAGGGCATTGATAGCGGCGCCGCCGGCGGCGAAATTGGCGACCATTTGCGTCGTCACGGCCTGCGGGAAGGCCGATATCCCCTCGACGGTGACGCCGTGGTCGGCGGCGAAGACGGTGATGGCACAGGTGTCAACGCGGGGGCACTCGCGCCCCTGGAGGCCCGCCAGGCGAATCACCAAGGCCTCCAGGCCGCCCAGGGCGCCAGGCGGTTTGGTCAGCTGGGCCTGGCGGGCCTCGGCGGCGGCAAGCGCGGCTTGGTCGATCGCCGGGACGCTCGACTCCGTCATGGTTGGGTCCCTTTCAGGTGCATGGGCAGGCCGGCCGCCATGAAGACGACACGCTCGCAGCAGCCGGCGACGGCCTGATTCATGCGGCCCGCCAGATCCACGAAGCGGCGACTGATGGCATCCATGGGCACGACGCCGAGACCGGTCTCGTTGGAGACCAGTACGACCGAGCCGCTGAGTTGCGGTAGGGTCTGAGTCAGCGCGTCGATGCCCGCGCTCGCCCGATCCGCGTCGTCGACGAGGGCGGTTAGCCAGAGGGTGAGGCAATCCACCAGCTGATAGGCATCGGGGCCATCGTTAGCGGCCAGATCCGCTGCGAGATCGCCCTGGCACTCCAGGGTACGCCAGTGCGCCGGCCGGCGGGCGCGGTGGGCACGAATACGCTCGCGCATCGCCTCGTCGTTGCCGATGGCGGTGGCTATATAGGTTACGGAGCGGCCGTCGGACGGCATCAGGGACTCGGCGTAGCGGCTCTTCCCGGAGCGCTGCCCGCCCAGAACGAGTGTCGGCATGTGTTACTAGTCGACCCACTGCACTGGCTGCGCCAGAATAGCCGACGTGAACGGCAACCGCCACCGATGCGGCGGCCTGGTCGAGGCAATTTCGAGGAGACCGCATGGAATATCGCTACCTGGGCACCACCAACGAGCGCGTTAGTGTCATCTGTCTCGGGACCATGACCTGGGGTGAGCAGAACACCGAGGCCCAGGCCCACGAACAGATGGACTACGCCGTAGAGCGCGGCATCAACTTCTTCGATACGGCCGAGATGTATCCGGTACCGCCGAGGCCGGAGACCCAGGGCGAGACCGAGCGCCACATCGGCAGCTGGCTAGCCCGTCGCGGCAAGCGCGATGACATCTTCCTGGCCACAAAGGTATCCGGACCCGGTGTCGATCACGTCCGCAACGGGCGACCGAGCTTCGACGGCAAGGGTCTGCGCGAGGCCCTGGACGCCAGCCTGGAACGGATGCAGACGGACTACGTCGATCTCTACCAGCTCCACTGGCCCGAGCGTAACGCCAACTTCTTCGGGCGCCTGGGCTATACCGTGGACGACGACCCCGTGCCGCCCCGTATCGCCGAGACCCTGGAGGCGCTTGGCGAGCTCGTCGAGGCGGGGCGTATCCGCTATATCGGCCTGTCCAATGAAACACCCTGGGGCGTCATGAAATTCCTCCAGACGGCCCACGAGCGGGGCCTACCGCGGGTGGTGTCGGTCCAGAACCCCTACAACCTGCTCAACCGCACCTACGAGATCGGCCTCGCCGAGGTCTCGCATCGCGAGCAATGCGGTCTGCTGGCCTATTCGCCGTTGGGCTTCGGGGTCCTGTCCGGCAAGTACCTGGGCGACCAGCGGCCGGCCGGCGCCAGGCTCACCGAGTTCACCCGGTTCACCCGCTACCTCAAGGAGGCGGGGCAGGCGGTGACTCAGCGCTACGTCGAGCTCGCCCGTGATCACGGGCTGGACCCGGCCCGAATGAGCCTGGCCTACGTGAACACGCGGCCCTTTGTGACCAGCAACATCATCGGGGCGACTAAAATGGACCAGCTCAAGGCGGATATCGATTCCATCGAGATCACGCTATCCAACGAGGTCCTGGAGGGCATCGAAGCGATCCACACCGACCACCCGAACCCGTGTCCGTGACCGGCGAGCTACAAGTTATAAGGAACAAGCGGCAAAGGAAGTAGCGACGGCCCGCCGTGCCATCGCTGGACTTTAAGGCGGTAGCCCATACCGGACGCGCCGCTAGGCGCGATCCGGTCTCTGGCTGTTGTTGCGGCATGGGATTGCGAGCGGCAACCGTACAGGGGCCCAGCGAGATTCCTGATCGGCCCTAACAAGCCGTCAGGAATGACGTGCTAGTAGTGAGAACAGCCAGGATCGAACGAGTGGGCCGTGGAAGCGCCAGCCCAGCTGGAGTAGTCCGTGCCAGTCGCTCGTCGATGGCGCCGAGCACTGCAGTAGGCTGGGTTGAGTGGCAACGAAACCCAGCAATGACTTGTCCGAACCATAAACCGTCGATTGCTGGGATTACGCTAACGCTCCATCCCAGCCTACGGCCCTAAATAGACGCCGGTGGTCACCACAGAGGGGCGGGCGGGGTGCATAGGCATTTAGCCGGCTAAACGGCATTCAGGCGTCGGGGCAAAACCCAACGTTGGGTCGCCGAGAGGGCTCGGCTCCTACGGCGGGTCCGAAATCAACTGACCCGCCAAAGGGCGGGTCAGTCTCAGGCTACTGCGATTGGCCCTCGTCGAGGAAGCTGCGCAACCCTTCGGATCGGGTGGGATGGCGGAGCTTGCGCAGGGCCTTGGCCTCGATCTGGCGGATACGCTCGCGGGTGACATCGAACTGCTTGCCGACCTCCTCGAGGGTGTGGTCGGTGTTCATGTCGATACCGAAGCGCATGCGCAGCACCTTGGCCTCGCGTGGGGTCAGACCCGACAAGACCTCGCGAACCGACTCGCGCAGTCCCTCGCGCGTGGCCGAATCGATGGGCGACATCACGGCAATATCCTCGATGAAGTCGCCCAGGTGGGAGTCCTCATCGTCGCCGATGGGCGTCTCCATGGAGATCGGCTCCTTGGCGATCTTGAGGACCTTGCGCACCTTGTCCTCGGGCATCTCCATGCGCTCGGCCAGCTCCTCGGGCTGCGGCTCGCGCCCCATCTCCTGGAGCATTTGCCGCGACACGCGGTTGAGCTTATTGATCGTCTCGATCATGTGGACCGGGATGCGGATGGTCCGCGCCTGGTCCGCGATCGACCGCGTGATGGCCTGGCGGATCCACCACGTGGCGTAGGTAGAGAACTTATAGCCGCGGCGGTACTCGAACTTATCCACGGCCTTCATGAGGCCGATATTGCCCTCCTGGATGAGATCCAGGAACTGCAAGCCACGATTGGTGTACTTCTTGGCGATGGAGATGACCAGGCGCAGGTTCGCCTCCACCATCTCCTTTTTGGCGCGGCGGGCCTTGGCCTCGCCGATGGACATCTTACGGTTGATCTCCTTGACCTCAGCGATGGATAGCCCCGTCGACTCGTAGATCGCAGACAGGCCCATCTGGGCCTCCAGGATATCGTTGCGATAGTCCTTGAGCTTTTCCGAGTGGGCAGCCCCCGAGGCGATGACATCGTCGACCCAGCTGGGATCGGCCTCGCGCCCCGGGAAGGACTTGATGAACTCGCGCCGCGGCATGCCCGCCTTCTTGACGGTCATGCGCATGACCTCGCGCTCCATGCGCCGAATGCGCTCAACCGTTCGGCGCAGATTCTCGGAGAGTCCGTCGATGACCTTGGGCACGAACTTCATCGACAGGAACAACCGCGCGAGCTCGTCGCGAATCACCTCGACGCGCGGATCGTCACTGCCCTTTTCCGTGAGCACATCCACCATCTCGTCATTGAGTTCCTGGATGCGCTCGAAGATAGGCGCTGCCTCCTCGGCGCTCAGACCGATGGCAGCACCTTCCTCCTCGTCCTCGCCGTCAGATGCGGTCTCCTCGTCGCTCGCGTCACTCTCCATCTGGGCGACCTGACGAACGACCTCGGGGACGTCGGAGCCCATCTCCTCGAGATCGCGAAAGCCTGCCATGATGTCGGGCAGGCGCATCTCGCTATTCTGCACCCGCGAGAACAGCGACAGCAGGCCGCGCACGGCCTCCGGGTACTGGGCTAGCGCGCGCAGCACTTGGTCCAGACCGTCCTCGATACGCTTGGCAAGCTCGATCTCACCCTCACGGGTAAGGAGCTCGACGGTACCCATCTCGCGCATGTACATGCGGACGGGGTCCGTGGTGCGACCGTACTCGGCATCCACGGCGGCGAGGGCAGCGGCGGCCTCCTCGGCCTCATCTTCGTCGGGCGTGACGGTCTCATCGCCCAGGAGGAGCTGATCCGAATCCGGGGCGGTCTCGTGGACCTTTATCCCCATGTCATTGATCATGCCGATGATGTCCTCGATCTGATCGGGATCGACGATGTCATCGGGCAGGTGATCGTTGACCTCGGCGTAGGTCAGATAACCCTGCTCCTTGCCGCGCGCAATGAGCTCGCGGATCTGGGTCTGCTGATCCTCCGTGGTGCCCTGACCCTGCTGATCCTGATTCTGGGACTGCTGTTCTTGGCTTGCCATAAGCTACCGAGCGTTCGGGTATGTAGCCGCGCTAACGCGGCAAAAGGATCGCGGATTATAGCCTAAGCGTCGGTATTGACAAACACCGGCGCCTTCAACTATCGCGATGCGCCTTGTAACAACCGATTCCATTCGGCCAACTCCTCGTTGGTGATTTGCCCTCTCTGCAGCCTGTCGTAGAGGTATTGCAGTCTTTGGTCGCGTCGTATCGCTTCCAGCCGAGCGAGCGCATCCAGAAACTCCGCTTGCTGTCCGGATTCGGGCACCATGTGATCCCAGGTAGCCAGCCGCCACAGGGCGGACTCGTGCTCACTGCCCCGAAACCGTTCAAGGAGCGCTCCTGCTGGTATGTTGGGCTGTTTGCGAGCAATTTCAACCATATCGGCGAGCAAACCAACCCCCGGGAGATCGATCTCGCGCAGGCTGGCCGGCTCCGCGACATCCGCGCCCAGGCTCGGCTGCTGGAGCAATAAGGCAATAGCCAAGCGAACCGATGTGCGCCGCAGCGTGGGTTCCCGGCGCGCCGTGGTCGCCGGGCGCTCACGACTGGCATCGCGCTCCTGACCATCCACGACCCCTTCCAGGTACTCCGTGCCAACCCGTCCCATGCCCGCGATTCGTTCGATCAGCATGTGTCGGTAGATATCGGCCGGCAGGCGGCGGAGCAGCGGCAGGGCGTGATCGAGCAAGCGAGCACGGCCATCCATACTAGTCAGATCCACCTGCTCGCTAAGACGCGCCACGAGGAAATCGGACAGAGGTTGTGCCCCGGCCATGGCCTGCTCGAAGCCCGCGCCGCCCGCGCGTTGAACGAGCGAATCCGGGTCATCGCCCTCGGGCAGGAACAAAAAGCGCGCCTGGCGCCCCTCGCGCATGGCCGGCAAGACGTTCTCAAGTGCTCGCCAGGCGGCCTGGCGCCCAGCCTCATCGCCGTCGAAGCAGAACACCAGATCCTTGGTGACGCGGAACAACCGCTCGACCTGGCGCACCGAGGTCGCCGTGCCCAGTGTAGCCACCGCGTGATCCACCCCGGCCTCGGCGAGTGCGATGACATCCATGTAGCCCTCGACGACGACGACGGCCTCGGGGTTTCGCTCGCGCTGGAGGAGCTCATAGAGGCCATACAGCTCGTGGCCCTTATGGAAGACAGCCGTCTCCGGCGAATTGAGATACTTCGGCTCGCCGTCACCAAGCACCCGCCCCCCGAAGGCGATGACGCGCCCGCGGCGATCGCGTATCGGGAACATGAGCCGGTCGCGGAAGCGATCGTAGACCCGATTATCACCGCGATCGATGACCAGCCCTGCGGCCTTGAGCGCGTCGCGGTCGTCGCTGGCGCGTAGCAGATTCTCCCAGCCCGGCGGGGCGAAGCCGAGGGCGTAGCGCTGGGCGGTCTCGCCGCTTATACCGCGACCCTTGAGATAGTCCACGGCACGCTGTCCGTCCTGGCGCAACCAACCACGGTAGAGCTCGGTCGCATGCGACAGCACGCGGTAGACGCCTTGGTGATCCTCGCCCGGACCCGCATCCTGCGCCTCCTCGGGGATGGCAAGGCCGACCACGTCGGCGAGATGGGCCACCGCCTCCCGGAATTCCATGCCGTCGTATTCCATGAGGAAGCGAATGGCGGTGCCATGCGCGCCACAGCCGAAGCAGTGGTAGAACTGCTTGGTACTAGAGACCGTAAAGGACGGCGTGCGCTCGTTGTGGAAGGGGCAACGCGCGTGGTGGTTGCTACCAGAGCGCTTGAGGGAAACGCGGTCGCCAACGACCTCGACGATGTCCACGCGAGCCAGGAGCTCGTCGATGAAATGCTGTGGGATGAGGCCCGCCATTCACGCGGCCATTCGGCAGTTGGCGTTACCTGGAAGCGGCCGGCGGCTGCCGGCCGGGGTCGTCATGCGGCGCCCAGGCGAGCCTTCACCCGGGCGCTTACCGCGCTCATGTCGGCGCGACCCTGGACACGCGGCTTGAGCTGACCCATGACCTGACCCATCTCGCGCACCGAGGACGCACCGGTCGCCTGAATAACCTCATCGATCAGCGCGTCGAGCTCGGCATCACTCAGGGCGGCGGGCAGGAATTCGCTAATGACCGCGATTCGGGCCCGCTCGGTCGCCGCGAGGTCGTCGCGCCCAGCGCCCTCGTAGTGTTCCAGGGACTCGCGCGACTGCTTGACCAGGCGGCTCAATTCCTCGATGACCTCGTCGTCACCGAGTTCGGCGCGGCTATCGACCTCACGCTGCTTGAGCGCTGCCGTCGCCATGCGAAGCGTGCCCAGGCGATCTTTATCACCGGAGCGCATGGCCGCCTTAACGGCCTCCTGGAGCCGCGCCTTGACCTCGCTCATGACGACGGGCCTTTAGTACATGCGCTTGTGGCGCTGCTGCTCGCGCTGCAGCCGCTTGAGATGGCGCTTCACCGCAGCGGCATGCTTACGCTTACGCATCTGCGTGGGCTTTTCGTAATGCTCCCGGCGACGGATCTCGGAGAGCACACCCGCCTTCTCGCAGGAGCGCTTGAATCGACGCAGGGCCACCTCAAAGGGCTCGTTTTCGCGAACCTTTACACTCGGCATGTGTACTCCACACTCCGCTTATCTGGGTTTGGTTTGCATAGCGATGGGCCGTGACGGGCCAACAATAGGCGCGATAGTATAAACGAGCTGTGTCAACCAACGCAAAACGCAAAGGGCCTTTCCATGCGTGTGCTCGGCGTCGAGACCTCCTGTGACGAGACGGGGGTCGCCGTCTACGACAGTGAGCGGGGCCTTATGGCCCATTGCCTGCACAGTCAGAGCGACACCCACGCCGTTTACGGCGGCGTCGTCCCCGAGCTCGCCTCACGCGACCACATCCGGCGGATCAGCCCCCTCATCCAGGAGGTGCTGGCTAGGGCCGGTAGTGATCGCCACGACCTGGACGCCCTGGCCTACACGCGGGGCCCGGGACTGGCCGGCGCGCTGTTAGTCGGCGCCTCGGTGGCGCGCTCCATGGCCTGGGCCCTGCAGCGACCGGGCCTGGGCGTCCACCATATGGAGGCGCATCTGCTAGCGCCGATGCTCGAGGAGCAAGCGCCGAGCTTTCCCTTCGTCGCCCTGCTGGTCTCAGGCGGCCACACCATGCTGGTTCGCGTTGACGGCGTGGGCCGCTACCAGGTTTTGGGCCAGTCGCTGGACGATGCCGCCGGCGAGGCCTTCGACAAGACGGCCAAGCTGTTAGGGCTGTCGTATCCGGGCGGGCCCGCTGTGGCCTCGCTGGCAAACACCGGCGACCCGCAACGCTTTCGTTTCCCCCGCCCCATGACGGACCGACCCGGGCTCGACTTCAGCTTTAGCGGTCTCAAGACCTTTACCGCCAACACCGCCCAATCGGCCGGCGAGGACGAGGCCACCCGGGCCGATCTCGCGCGGGGCTTCGAGGAGGCCATGGTGGATACGCTGGTCACGAAGTGCCGGCGGGCACTGGCTGAGACCGGGGTCTCGCGCCTGGTAGTCGCTGGCGGCGTGGGGGCCAATGCGCGCCTGCGCGAGCGCCTGGACGCGCTCGATGCCACCGAGGTGTTCTACCCGCGCATCGATTTCTGCACCGACAATGGCGCCATGATTGCCTACGCCGGCCATGCCCGACTGAGCGCCGGCGAGTCGGGCGACAACGATTTCAATGTCACGCCGCGCTGGGATTTGGCCTCGCTGACGGCGCCGGCAGCCTAGCCCGAGTTACCGATCCGGGGCTCGGTGCCGGCCACGATGCGCCGGATGTTGCTGGTATGGCGCCAGACGACGGCGGCTGTAACCGCCACCGCAGCGGCGCTGATCCAGGGCGTTGCCTCAAAGCCATAGATGTAGAACGGGGCGAGGAACAAGGCGACCAGGGCGGCCAGCGACGACATCCGGAAGATGGCGGCGACCGCCAGCCAGGTGGCAGCGGCGGCCAAGAAGGCCAGCCACGACCAACCCAGAAGCACACCCAGGCCGGTCGCCACGCCTTTGCCGCCCTGGAAACCGAAGAACACGGGGAATACATGCCCCAGCAGGGCAGCCAGGCCCACGGCGGCGAGCCCCGCATCCGGCACACCTAGCAGCAGCGCGGCCAGGACGGGGACGGTTCCCTTAGCGCCATCGCCGACTAGGGTCGCGGCCCCGGCAATCCGGCCGCCGTAGCGCAATACATTGGTGGCGCCGGGGTTACCCGAGCCCTCACCGCGCGGATCCGGCAACCCCATGACCCGAGCGACCAGGATGGCGCTGGCCAGCGAACCCAGCAGGTAGGCAGCGATGGTTACAGCGATAGCGGTCAACATGGTGGCATTGCAACCGGCACGGCCGAGCGGGTCAATCAGCAATTCTCATGTTGGCCTTCGAGGTGGTCGCGTTAGCCCCTGCCGAGGCCGTCGGCGGCCAGGGAAGGCCGCCGTCGAGCCGCCAGGGACGGTTTATGGCGTCCCTCGGCAGGGGGGGACGCGACCACGCCCCCTCCTGGGGACCACATAATTAGAGTCGTTGCGGGTCGCTACTGGCTTGGTCGCGAGCCGCCGGACCACTAGTATAGAGGGATTTGAGAGGAGCCATGGACACCGTCTTCATCGAGGCCCTTGAAGTCAGCACCTTAACCGGCGTCCACGACTGGGAGCGCGAGATCCGCCAGCGCCTGCGTCTGGATCTCACCCTCGGCTGGGATACCGCGCCGGCGGGGCGCAGCGATGCCCTGACGGATGCGCTGGACTATGCGGCGGTCAGTGAACGAGCCCGGTCCATTGCGGAGGCCAGCAAGTACTACCTGCTCGAGGCCCTGGCCAACGAACTGGCCCAGGCCCTGCGCTCGGAGTTCGGCATCCCGTGGCTGCGGATCACCCTCACCAAACCCGGCTGTTTGCCCGGCGCCAAGGCCGCAGGCATCACCCTCGAACGCGGCGACGCACAATCGGCATGAAACGGGTCTACGTCAGCATCGGCACGAATATCGATCGCGAGCACAACGTCCGCGCGGCCGTGGCGGCCCTGCGTCGGCACTACGGCCCGCTACGCATCTCACCGGTCTACGAAACGGCGGCCGTCGGCTTCGCGGGCGATGCGTTCTACAACCTGGTGGTCGGCCTCGACACCGAGGAGCCGCCGGAGGCCCTGCGCGACCGATTCCAGGCCATCGAGAGCGAGCAGGGGCGGCGCCGGGGCGGCGAGCGCTTCGCCTCACGCACCCTGGATATCGATCTGCTCACCTGGGGCGATCGCGTCATGGAGGCGCCGGGGATGAGCCTACCGCGCGGCGAGATCCGCAAGCACGCCTTCGTCCTGCGGCCGCTGGCCGATATCGCCCCTGATGCCACCCATCCGGTAACGGGACTGACCTACGGCGAGCTCTGGGCCCGCTTCGAGGGCGGCGGCAACATGCGTCCGGTTGAACTGGGGTTCGAGAGTGACCAACCAGACTGAGCGGGGGCTCCCCGAGCCCGACGAGCAGGCACGAGCCCACAGCGAGCGGGTCGAGGCCCATATCCGGCGCGCCATTGCCGATGCCGGCGGGGCCCTGCCCTTCGACGACTACATGGCAGCGGCCTTGTACGCGCCCGGGCTGGGTTACTACTCGGCGGGCCAGGCCCGCTTTGGCCGTGGCGGCGACTACATCACCGCGCCACTCGTCAGTGAGCTATTCGCCCGCACGCTAGCCCGCGAGATAGCGCGCATCCTCGACGAGCTAGGCGGCGGGGAGATCCTGGAGATCGGCGCGGGCACGGGCCACATGGCCGGCGACATTCTAGCCGAGCTGGCACGCCTGGGAAGGCTGCCGGAGCGCTACCGCATCCTGGAGGTCAGCGCCAGCCTGCGCGCCGAGCAGGCCGAGACACTCGCCGAACGCGCCGGCGGATTAAGCGAGCATGTCGCCTGGCTGGATGGCTTGCCGGATGAGCCCATTAACGGCGTCATCCTGGCCAACGAGGTCATGGATGCCTTACCGGTTAAGCGCTTCCGCATGGACGGCCAGCAAGTCCGCGAGATCGTGGTTAGCGACAACGACGGCCTACGCCTCGACCTGGCCGCTCCCGATGACGGACTGGCCGAGGCCGTCGCCACCATTGAGGCGGCGATCGGCCGGTCACTGGGCAGCGGTTATACCAGCGAATGGAGCCCGTCGCTGACCCCGTGGCTGGGATCCGTGGGCGATAGCCTCGCCCGTGGGGTAGCCCTCCTCGTCGACTACGGCCTACCGCGCCCCGAGTACTACCACCCCCAGCGCAGCGCCGGCACGCTGGTCTGTCACTACCGCCATCATGCGCATGACGACGCCCTTGTGTGGCCGGGGCTCCAGGACATCTCGGCGTTCGTGGATTTCAGCCTCGCCGCGCAAGCCGTCACCCAGGCCGGGCTCGATATCGCGGGCTACAATACCCAGGCCCATTTCCTTATGGGCGCCGGCCTGCCCCAATTGCTCGAGGAGATCGCGGCGAGCGACAGCAATCGCGCGGTCGAGCTGACCCAGGAGTCGAAACAGCTCATGCTGCCGAGTGAGATGGGCGAGCGCTTTAAGGTCCTCGCCGCGACGCGCCACTACGACGGCGAGCTGGCCGGCTTTAGCCAGTTCGACCACCGCCATCGCCTCTAACGCGGGAGGGGCTGCTATGGACTGGCTTCAGGCACTTATTCTTGCCCTGGTCCAGGGCATCACGGAATTCCTGCCCATCTCCAGTTCGGCCCATCTCATCCTGGTCCCCGAGCTACTCGGCTGGCCGGACCAGGGACTAACCTTCGATATCGCCGTCCACTTGGGCACGCTCACGGCGGTGCTGGCCTACTTCCGCCACACGGTGGGGCGGCTCCTGCGCGACTGGCTGGGCTCAATCAAGCACCGCCAAGCCGTCGGCGAGAGCGCGCTCGCCTGGTACGTCATCATCGCCACGGTACCCGTAGTGATCGCGGGCGCCGTGTTGGGCGATGCCGCCGAGACCGTGCTGCGTGGCCCCCTGATCATCGCCGCGACGACCATCGGCTTCGGGCTCGCGCTGTGGCTCGCGGCCCGTTACGCCGGTGGCTACCGCACCGAGACCGGGCTGCGGTGGCGGGACGCGCTGATGATCGGCGGCTCACAGGTGCTCGCCATCATCCCGGGAACGTCGCGCTCCGGGATCACCATTACCGCCGGACTGATGGTCGGTATGACGCCTAGCGCGTCGGCGCGATTCTCGTTTCTGCTGTCGATGCCGACCATCGCCCTGGCGGGGGGCTGGCGCGGCCTCGAACTGATGGGCAATCCGGAGGCCGTGGACTACGGGCTGCTGGCCCTAGGCACCGGGGCCTCGGCCCTCGCGGCGTATCTGTGCATCAGCGCGTTCCTCGCGCTACTCGAACGCGTCGGCCTAGCTCCGTTCATCGCCTACCGCCTCATCCTGGGCATCGTGCTGGTGGTTATCTTCGTCTAGGGAGACGCTGAATAATTCTCGCGGGCCTCTGCGCGCCACGGCGGCGCTGTGGCAAGGCGGGCTTCGCCGTGAATGGCCGTCGCCCTTTACAAGAAGCCCAACGCCGCCCACAGCGCCGCCGGGGCGCGCCCGCCGGGGCGCTAAGCGCGTGCGCAGGCGGTACCGCAAAGCTTGACTGTACTGCCAGTACAGTACAGCGCTCCGGGCTCTGCCTGCGCGCGCGCTTAGCAGCCAGAGGCTCGTGCGAATTGTTCAGCGACTCCCTAGTCCGGCCGCTCGTGGGCCCATTCATCATGGATGGCGGCCACGCAGCGACAGCGCTGCTCGTGCACCGCCTCGGCGATGGCGGGCCCCTTCAACCCCTCGGCCACGAACGGCCGCGCGGTGACCTCGCGGCTGGCCTCGAAGGCCGCATGTAGATAGCCACGCTGCGGATAGCGACGGTCCTCGAAGCCGCTACGGCCCCGGGCATCGGCCTCGCAGGCATCCAGGTAGCGCACCAGACGCTCGGGCTTGCGGAAGGCATCGAGGTCCTCGAACAGCTGCACGACGCGCGCCGGCCGCAGCTGGAGCGCGATATGGGCGAGCAGATGGTGCTGCGCCACGAGGCGCCCGGCCTCGCGACAGGCGTTGGGCACGCGGTAGCGATCACACAGCGCCTGGACGAGCGGCACGCCGCGCTGCTCATGCCCGCGATGGCGCGGCAGCTCATCGCCCGGAGTGTTGCCCTTGCCAAGGTCATGGACCAGCACAGCGAAGCGCGTTTCGAGCTCATCGGTGAGCGGTACGGCCTGCTCTAACGTCATGAGCACGTGGACCCCGGTATCGACCTCCGGATGATGGTCGGCTCGTTGGGGAATGCCGAACAGGCAATCGATCTCGGGGAATAGGACCGCCAGGGCGCCGCAATCGCGCAGGACGCGAATGAACACCGCCGGGGCGGGCTCGGTCAGCGCGCGGCTGAGCTCCTGCCAGACGCGCTCGGGGACGAGGGCGTCCACCTCGCCGGCGTCGACCATCGCCCGGCACAGCACGAGGGTCTCCTCGGCGACCTCGAAGCCGAGGGGGGCGAAGCGCGCGGCGAAGCGCGCCAGGCGCAGGATTCGAACGGGATCCTCACGAAAGGCCGGCGAGCAGTGACGCAGGAGGCGATGGTCGAGATCCTGCCGACCGCCCAGGGGATCGATGATGTCGCCGGCCTCGTCCTGGGCCATGGCATTAATCGTCAGATCGCGTCGGGCGAGGTCCTGGTCAAGGGTTACATCGGGCGCCGCGTGGAACTCAAAGCCATGGTAGCCCGGAGCAACCTTGCGCTCCGTACGCGCCAGGGCGTACTCCTCGTTGGTCTGCGGATGCAGGAATACGGGGAAGGAGCGGCCCACCGGCTTATAGCCAGCGGCCTCCATATCGGCCGGGTGGGCCCCAACAACGACCCAGTCCCGTTCGCGGAGGGGGCGAGCGAGCAGTTGATCGCGAACCGCTCCGCCTACCAGATAGGTTGCCATGGATCGGCTCCCCGGGTGCGGCGGCGCGACCTAGCGGCGCGCCAGACGCCGGTACTCGCTATAGCGTTGGCGCTGGCGGCGACCACCGAGATAGTACGGCACAACCGCATCCAGGCCAGTTGCTTGAATCCCAAGCTCGGCGAGGTCATTGCCCGAGCAGACATTATCGACGGTGGCCGAGAGGTAGTTATCGTAGGTATACAGCTTGCCCGGCAGATGCTGCATGATCCGCCCCTGCAACCGCGACAGCCCATCCGAGAGGCCGATAACGCGGCGCTTCAAGCCCATGACCCGGGCGCAGTACTCGACCAGCTGGCGCAACGTGTAGACCTCTGGACCGCAGAGATCGTAGCGTTGGCCGAAGCTCGCGCGGCGGTCCATGGCCTGGATGAAGGCATCGGCGACGTCGCCCACGTAGATGGGCTGGAAGCGCGCCTCCGGCATCGGGATCACCAGTACGGGCGCTAGGCGCAGCATGCTGGCGAAGGTGTTGAGGAAGTTGTCCTCCCGACCGAAAACGACGGAGGGGCGAAAGACAGTCACGGCCAGGTCATCGCCATGCGCCGCCATGATGCGCTGCTCACCACGGCCCTTGGTCTGCTGATAACGGCTGGGCGCCTCGGGTGAGGCCCCCAACGCGCTCATATGCAGCAGGCGCTCAACACCGCTAGCGCGACAGGCGCTAACCAGCTTATCGGGCAGCTCCACGTGCGCCGCTTCGAAACCGGCACCCGGCTTGTTGCTGTCGTTGAGCACGCCCACTAGGTTGATGACCGTATCGACATCGGCGAGCTCGCGCCGCAGCGTCGCTTCATCATGGGCATTGCCGCCGATCAACTGGAGGTTGGGTATCGGTAGGAGGTGGCGATTACGCTCCGGATGGCCCGTGAGGACCTTAATCCGGACATCCGTGTTCGCCAGGCGATTGGCGATGTGGCGCCCGACGAAACCCGTTCCACCCAGGATGCAAACCGTGTCGCTATGCATGGAGCGTGTCGACTCCCTAACTGCTTTAGAGGCAACTGCCTCAGGTACTATTGTACGGTATTGCAGCGCGTCGTCGTCAGCTCAGGCCCAATTTCTTCTCAAGATAATGGATGTTCGTTCCCCCTAGCTGAAAGGCGCTGTCACTGAGGATATCCAGATGCATCATGGCATTGGTATCGATGCCCTCCACCACGAGCTCCGATAGCGCCATGCGCATGCGCTGCATGGCGCTATGCCGGTCGTCGCCCCAGGTGATGAGCTTACCGATCATGGAGTCGTAGTGGGGCGGCACCACGTAGCCGTCGTAGACATGGGAATCCACTCGCACCCCGGGCCCCCCAGGGGCGTGGTACATCGTGATCTTGCCGGGTGACGGCACGAAGCGCCGCGGATCCTCGGCGTTGAGCCGGCACTCCAGCGCATGACCGCTGAAGCCGATATCCGATTGCTTGTAGGTAAGCTCGTCGCCCGAGGCGATACGGAGCTGCTCCTTGACCAGGTCCACGCCCGTAACGGCCTCGGTGACCGGATGCTCCACCTGGATGCGGGTATTCATCTCAATGAAGAAGAACTCGCCATCCTGATACAGGAACTCAAAGGTCCCGGCGCCCCGATAGCCGAGCTCACGACAGGCCTTGGCGCAACGCTCGCCGATGTAGCGGCGCTTGTCAGGGTCGATGCCCGGGGCGGGGCTCTCCTCAACCACCTTCTGGTGGCGGCGCTGCATGGAGCAATCCCGCTCGCCAAGATGGATCGCATTGCCGTGCTGATCGGCCAGGACCTGGACCTCGATGTGACGCGGATCGTCGAGGTATTTCTCCATGTAGAGCACGCCACTACCGAAACTATTCTCCGCTTCGCTGCGCGTCATGGAGATGGCATGGGGAAGGTTGGTTTCGCTGCGCACGACCCGCATGCCGCGCCCACCACCACCGGCCGCAGCCTTGATGATAACGGGGTAGCCGATAGCGCGGGCGAGGCCCTTGTTTTCCTCGATGTCGTCGCCCAGCGGGCCGTCCGAACCCGGAACGCAGGGCACACCCACTTCCTTCATGGTCTCGATCGCGGAGACCTTATCGCCCATGAGCTGGATCGTCTCAGCGCTCGGGCCGACGAAGACGAAGCCGGACTGCTCAACGCGCTCAGCGAAATCCGCATTCTCGGAGAGGAAACCGTAGCCAGGATGGATCGCCAGCGAGTCGGTAACCTCCGCGGCGCTAATAATTGCCGGGATATTGAGGTAGCTGTCCGCGGATAGGGGGCCGCCGATACACACGGACTCGTCCGCCAGACGCACGTGCTTGAGGTCTCGGTCGGCGCTGGAGTGCACAGCGACGCTGCGAATACCCAGTTCGCGGCAGGCCCGCAGTATCCGCAGGGCGATCTCGCCCCGGTTGGCTATAACGACTTTATCCAGCATGAGGGTGATCCGTTTCGACCGTCACTGGGGCGCCGGCTATTCGATGGCGAACAGGGGCTGATCGTATTCCACAGGTTGGCCGTTTTCGACCAGTACACTGCGAACCGTGCCGCTGGCATCGGATTCGATCTGGTTGAGCATCTTCATCGCCTCGATGATGCACAGGGTATCCCCCTGGCCAACGCTCTGCCCCTCCTCGACGAAGGCGGCATCGTTGGGCGACGACGCTCGATAGAAGGTGCCAACCATCGGCGAGCGTATAAGATGGCCGCTGGGCTCGCCGTCGGCCTCACTCGCGCCAGCAGCCTCGCCGCCGGCCTCAAGGTTGCCCGCCGCCGGAGCCGGCGCGGGCGCTGGCGCGGCTTGCGGCGGATAGGCTGGGGCCTGCGCCGGCAAGGACCCGCCGCGACTGATGCGAACGGACTCCTCGCCCTCGTGGATCTCGATCTCTTGGACGCCGGACTCGTCCAGCAGCTCGATGAGGCGTTTGATCTTTCGGATATCCATGGCTTGTTAACCTTGCTGGCAATGCCTCAGGGCCGTCTCCAGGGCGTACTCATAACCAGCCGCGCCCAGGCCGGTGATCACTCCGAGCGCAATATCGGAGAAATACGAATCGCGCCGGAACGGCTCGCGCGCGTGGGTATTAGACAGATGGACCTCGACGAATGGGATGGCCACGGCGGAGAGTGCGTCTCGTAACGCCACACTGGTATGCGTAAACGCCGCCGGATTGATGATGATGAACTCAATTCCCTCATCGCCGGCGGCGTGGATGCGCTCAACGAGCTCATGCTCGGCGTTGCTCTGGAATGCCGACAACGTGGCACCGGCGCGCTGAGCTCGCGCCTCAAGACCGCCGGTGATCTGATCCAGCGTCACCCGCCCGTACTGTTCGGGCTCCCGACTGCCGAGTCGGTTCAGATTCGGCCCATTGAGGACCAGGATTCCGGGCATTGTTCGCCGCACACATCCGTTTAACCCCGTTGAGCACCTGAGTCTGGATGATACGCCCGGCGTTGTCCAGATAGCGACTTTTTACGCCCGATCTGGACCATCTGGCACCACATAGGCGACGAATCGCGGCCTTGGCGTCACGCCGAGCCGACCATTTGCGCCAGAATCGGCGCCAACTCACCCGCCTCGACGAGCTCGGGGAAGATATGACGCACGAAACCATCACCATCGATCACCACGGTGTAGGGCAAGGTCCCCGCCGTGTTGCCGTAGCGTGACTGGACATCGAGGACGCGGTCCATGCCGTAGAGGATGGGGTAGTTGATGTTATGGGCGTCGGCGAAGTCGGCGGCGCGCGAACGCCGATCCACCGCCACGCCTACGAATTGAACGCCGCGATCCCTGAATCGCTGCTGCAGCTCGACGAAGCGCGGGATCTCCTCGCGGCAGGGTGGGCACCAGGTGGCCCAGAAGTTGAGCACGATAACCTGGCCATCCCACTCGCTGATAGCGCGCCGGTCACCATCGAGATCCGGCAGGCTGAACGCCGGCCGATGGGTACCCTCAACGCCGTCGCTAGACCACCCCCAGTAGCCCAATGCGCCTACGCCGATTCCTACCGCGAAGGTCAGCGCCGCCATGCCACCGATGAGCCAACGACGCATCACCCCGCCCCTCCCGCCAATCCACGGCGGGCCCGCGCGATGAAGGCCTCGGGAGCGAGGAATTGGACGACTCGCAATGATTCGGCCTCGTTACCGTCCGGCCCGTAGAAGATAACGGCCGGCGGCAATACGACACTCAGGTGCTGTTGCAACGCCTCATCGGCCGAGCTCTGCGCGGTAACATCCACGCGCAGCAGCACGGCATCGGCTACCAACTCTTGAACCCGGTCGTCCGTGAACGTGTGCTCCTCGAGCTCGACGCAAGAGACGCACCAGTCGGCGTAGACATCGATCAGAACCGGCTTATCCGCGCTACGCGCCTCAGTGAGCACTGTTTCCAGCTCGTTGACGCTGTCTACGCTGCGAAAATCCAAGCCGGTACCCGCGGATGATGGCCCTTGCTGGCCCAACTGAGTCGCCATGGGCCTGTCCCAAGAGGCCAGCGGTCGTAGCAAGTCGTGACCGCCCGCCGAGGCACCCACGAGCGCCACGGCCCCCCAGATAACCAGCACCAATCCAGCCGCACGGCGGACGCGATGCCAGCCGGGACTGTCGGGGCCTAGGCCGTCGAACGCGCCCGCGAACACCCCGCAGCCGACGAGCAGCGCGCCCCAGGCCGCCAGAGTCATCGGCCCCGGAAGGACGCGACCCAGCAACCACAGGGCAACCCCCAGGAAGACCACGCCAAAGAGCTTGCGCACGGTCGCCATCCAGCCGCCGGCGCGCGGCAGCCACTTGCCGGCCCCGACGCCGATGAGGAGCAGCGGCAGACCCATGCCGTTGGCGAGGGCGAACAGGGCGGTGCCGCCGAGCCAGAAGTCTCCGGTGCGGGCGATGAATGCCAGCGCTGCCGCCAGCGCTGGTCCCGAACAGGCGCCGACGATCAGGGTAGACAGCACCCCCATCACGGCGACGCCCATAACGGTGCCGCCACGCTGACGGGACGACACAGCTGTAATGCGTGTCTGCCACGCGGCGGGGAGCTGGAGTTCGAAGAGACCGAACATCGATAGGGCGAGCACCACGAACAAACCCGCGAACGGCGCCAACACCCACGGCGACTGCATATCGGCCTGGATCGCCGAGCCGCTCAGGCCGGCAAGCACACCGGCGGCGGCGTAGGTGATCGCGGTGGCCTCGACATAGACCAGCGACAGCCCCAACGCTCGCCACGCACTGCCACGCTCGCGGTCACCAGCGATCAGGCCCGACAAGATCGGGATCATGGGATACAGGCAAGCCGTAAAGGCGAGGGCCAGCCCCGCCAGCGCGAAGACCGCGATAATAATGAGCGGCTCACCCTCGACCAAGGTGGTGCCAAGCGCTGCCTTCGGCGTATCGATCCAGCCGCCGCCACTGGCCAACGGTGCCGCCGAGTCGCGGCGCGGGGTAGCGCTCGGCTTGAGCTCAGTGGTAACGCTCTGCGGCGGATAGCACAGCCCCGATTCGGCGCAGCCTTGGTAATCCGTCGCCACGGTGATTGGGCGGTCGACGGCCCGGGCCAACTGGATGGTTGCCGTTACAGGCTCGCGATAGATCCGCTGCTCGCCGAAGTACTCATCGTCATGGGTCTCTCCCGGCGGCAGGTCGACCGACTCGATGAGGCCGTCGTGGTCTTGGATGCGGAAAGCGATCTTGTCGCGATAGAGGTAATAGCCCTCCTGGACCGACCAGCGGGCGAGCAGTCGCCTCGGCCCCGTGCGCTCGAGCTGGAACGGAAACGCCTCCGCCACGGGCAGGGCATCGGCCTGGCCGCCAGCCGAGCCTATCGAATCCAGCTGAGCCTGCACCGGGACAGCGATGACAGCCACGAGGCCCAGCAGACATGCCGCCCACCAGCAACGCAGCCTGTCAGGCATGCAGCGTTTGCCCACGCACCCACTGCAGATAGGAGGTCAGCCCCTCTTCCAACGGCGCGGCCACGATCTCGGGCAC
>Ga0207714_1000456_pt1 | contig 28417 bp, 35 predicted proteins | sample PonA232FremontCA_2_FD_187270 | JGI IMG/M metagenome (GOLD analysis project Ga0207714, IMG submission 187270) | Marine sediment microbial community from Fremont, CA, USA - Pond A23 Sediment 2 (SPAdes) | ecosystem: Environmental > Aquatic > Marine > Unclassified | place: USA: Fremont, California...
AGAAGGCGGAGGAGAAGCTCGAAGAAACCATAGAGGACGACGTTGTCGATGAGAAGGTCGAGGAGAAGGTTGAACAGAAGGCGGAGAAGAAGGTTGAGGAGACTGTTGAAAAGAAGGCTGAGGAGAAGATAGAACAGAAAGCCGAGGAGAAAGCGGAGGAGAAGGTCGAGGAGATAGTCGAGGAGAAGGTTGAAGAGGAAGACGACGGATGACCGAGCTGGCGCTTCTGAGCCTCGGTCTCCTAACAGCCGTCTTCGTCGCTATCAACGTCGGCGGTTCGTCGACGGGCGTCTGTTTCGGTCCCGCCGTCGGTAGCGGTGTCGTGTCGATGCGGGCGGCGTCGGCGCTCATGGCGTTCTTCGCTCTCATAGGTGGCGTGGTCGTAGGACCTAACGTCGTCGAGACTATGGGACGTGACCTCGTGCCTCCGAGTGAGTTCACTCTCGCCGCCGCGACGGCGGTTCTTCTGTTTACGGGTATCGGACTCGTTCTCAGCAACTACCTACGTATCTCCGCGAGCACGAGCCAGATCGCCGTCGTTGCTATCGCAGGTATGGGTGTCGCGCTCAACGTTCTCGACTGGGGGATCTTCGGCTTCATACTCACGTGGTGGATACTCTCGGCGATTATCGCCTTCTGGATATCCGTCGTCGTCGGCAGGTACTTCTACGACCGTCTCGTCTCCGTCCTCGACTTCGGCGACGACGGCGACAAGAGCGCGTTCGGCGAGTACCTCGTTATCGGCGTCGGCTGTTACATGGCGTTTAGCGCGGGGGCGTCGAACGTCGCAAACGCAGTCGCGCCCCTCGTGGGAGGCGGCGAGAGCATAGCGATGGTTCCCGCCGTCGTTATGGGAGGCGTCGCGATCGGCGTCGGTGCGTTCGTCATAGGTCCACGGACGATGGACACCGTGGGTAACAAGATAACCGATCTGTCGCTCGAAGCCGCGCTCGTGGTCGAACTCGTCGCAGGAACCATTATCACGCTCCTGAGCCTCGCAGGTATACCCGCGAGCCTTGCGATAGTCGCCACGCTCTCGGTCATAGGACTCGGCTGGGGACGTGCGACGAGACGCGTACCCGTGCGTTCGGACGTAGCCGTCGGCGAACTCCCACAGGAGGAACGCGCCAAGATACGTGAGGATCGCCTCAACATGTACGACCTCGGCACGTCACGGCGTATCGTGGCGACGTGGATAATAGCGCCCGTACTCGCCGGGAGTCTCGCGTTCGCCGCCTTCGGCGCGGCGGTCTACGTCGGACTGATATAGAGTTATCCGTTAGGCGCGTCATCGTTCCGTATGGACGAAGAACCGCTTGGGTTCCTACGCACATTGGTAGAGACAGCTTCGCCGTCGGGTTTTGAGGACGAGAACCTCGCCAACTGGCGCGAACGCGTCGAGGAAGTCGCCGACGAGGTAGAGACGGACGCCTACGGAAACACGACGGCGACGGTCAACCCCGGATCCGAAACGTCGGTCGTCGTCACGGGACACGTCGACGAGATCGCGCTCATGGTTAACCATATCACCGACGACGGCTACGTCTACCTCAAGAAGGTGGGCGGTATCGACACGGGCGTGGCTCAGGGACAGCGCCTCCGTATACACGGCGGCGACAGCGACGTACCCGGAGTCGTCGCACGGAAGCCCGTACATCTACAGGAGGACGAGGAGCGCGAAAAGATACCCGACATGGGCGAAATCTACGTCGATATAGGCGCGGAGGACGCCGAAGAAGCACGCGACGCGGGCGTACACGTCGGCGCGACGGCGACGTACGAAGCCGGCTTCGAACACCTACTCGGCGACACTGTCGCGGGACGTGGACTCGACAACCGTATAGGAGCGTGGATAGCCGCCGAAACGCTGCGCTCCGTCGACGCAGATGAACTCGACGTGACCCTGCACGCGACCGCGACGGTACAGGAGGAACTCGGTCTACGCGGCGCACGTATGGCAGGCTACTCGCTCGATCCTGACGTCGCACTCGTCGTCGACGTGACCTTCGCAACCGACGTACCCGACGTCGCGGAGACCGAGCACGGCGACGTCTCGCTCGGTGAGGGTCCGACGCTGAAACACGGAAAGGAGAACCATCCCGTCGTCCTCGACCGTCTGCGCGAGGTCGCCGACACGAACGGTATCGAGACACAGGACGAGGCGATAATGACACGCGGCGCGACCGACGGTGACGCCTTCTACGTCGCACGCGGCGCGACACCCACAGTCTCCGTCGGCGTACCCAACCGCAACATGCATACAACCTCCGAACTCGTCGACCTCAACGATCTTGAGAACGCGCGCGACCTCTTTACAGGATTCGTCGAGTCGCTCGAAGACGGCGCGGGTTTCGGACGCCCGGACAGCCGTTCGGTGTAGATGAGACGGCGCGTTTAAGTCGGTGGCTTTCCGACGTTCCCGTATGAAGCTCACCTTTCTCGGGACAGGGAGCGCCATACCTTCCGAACGCGTACACAGCGGTCTTATCGTCGAGGACGAGGGCTTCCTGTTCGACTGCGGTAGCGGTGTTCTGCACAACCTCAACAGGTCACGTGTTCCCGTCGACGGAGTTACGAACATCTTTCTGACGCATACGCATCTCGACCACGTCAACGACCTGATGGCGCTCGTCAAGGCGGACTGGTTGCTCGGACGCGAGGCTATACACGTATACGGACCCCCCGGAACCACGGAGACGTTGAACCATCTCGTCGACGCGTACGACTACCTCCGCGACAAGATGACTATCGGTATCACCGAGTTCGAACCCGGTGACTCGTTCGAGGTTGGCGGGCATAGCTTCGAGACGTTCCCGACGGAGCACAGCGTGCCGTCGACGGCGTACCGTATGGACGACTCTTTCGTCTACACGGGCGACACCGAGGCGGTCGAGGGTATCGCGGAGTTTGCGAGCGGCTGTGACGTTCTTATACACGAATGCTCGTTCCCCGACGAGATCGAGGTCAGCAACCATACGCGCCCTTCGACTCTCGCGCCCGTTCTCGAAGACTGCTTCGTGAACCGTGTCTACCTGACACATCTCTATCCGCATACGCGCGGCGAGGAGGAGGCGATGGTTGAGACGGTTGGTGAGCATTACGGAGGCGAGGTTCATATCGCCGAGGACATGCAGACCGTGGAGGTCAAGGACTGACGGTGTCTGTCGTCGGTTCGAGTAGTGCGACGTAGAATCCGCCCGTGTCGTTCTGGTGCGGGTAGAAACGGCGTGTGTCGCGCACCGGGTCGGCGTACGTCTCTCCTTGCCATTCCGTAACACCCGGCGACGAACCGAGACCGACGTCGAACGGTACGACGCGCGCATCGTCGTTACGTACGGCGTGATCGACGACCGCCTCGTTCTCCTCCGGCGCGAACGTACACGTCGAGTAGACGACGCGTCCGCCGTCGCGTACGAGCTTGAGCGCCCGCGTCAGTATCCCTTTCTGGACACCTGAGACCGACGCGCGTTCGTCGTCGGAGACCGCGCCGGCTTCGCTGTACTCGGGGTTCTTACGTACAGTGCCCTCTGACGTACACGGAACGTCGACAAGGGCGGCGTCGAAGTCGACACCGCCGGGGAACCTGCGTCCGTCATAGCTCGTAACCGCGACGTTGGTGAGACCGAGACGGTCGGTGTTGTTACGCAGGGCGGCTATACGTCCCACGTTGTCGTCGTTTGCTACGACGCCCGCTGAGTGGGCGGCGACCTGCGTCGTCTTGCTACCCGGTGCGGCGCAGATATCGAGAACGAGACCGTCTCCGAGCGACACCTCCGACCGGCGGAGGACGACGGGCGGTAGCATGCTGACCTCTTCCTGTACCGCGATCCAGCCGAGGTAGTGCGCCACCGTGTTACCGACCTTTGCGTCGTCGGGTTCGTCGATACGGAAGCCGTCCGCGAACCAGTCGAAACGGTCGACGCCGAAGCCTGCGGCGGTAAGAGAGTCGCGCACCTCTCCGAACGACGACTTGGCGGGGTTGACACGTCCCGTACGCGGAACGGGCTTTTCGCAAGCCTCGACGAACGCCTCGTAGCCGTCTACGATTGAGCGGTAACGTTCGAGCGTCATAGAACCCTTTCGAGCGGGTTCTCGTCGGCGTCGTGTTCACGTAGACGGTCGGCTGTATCAGCGAGCGTTTCGTCACGCAGGAGGTCGTTCAGGGCTTCGAGACGTTCCGCCGCGCCGTCGACGTAGACGATATCCTGTAACGTCAGCACGGCGTTGCCGTCAAGGTTCTCCGAAACAGTTCCCTGAACCTCGTTTCCCTCGTACGTTCCCTCGAACTCGGCGTGCGAGGCACCCGGCGCGAACTCGGCTACGTCGATGTCCTCGAAATCGGCGTCGAAGACCTCGGTGACCGCGTTCTCGACGGCGTCGACACCGACCGAGTCCAAACGGACGATGAGACGGTAGGTACGTTCGGCGAAGAGTTCGAGGGTTTCGTCCGTCATATCTCCTCCCTAAGCGCGTCGTTCATATCTTCGACGGGCGCGTCCCGTCCCGTCCATATCTCGAAAGCCTCAGCACCCTGATAGACGAGCATCCACGCGCCGTCTACGGTGGTCGCTCCGGCGTCGTCGGCGTCGTGGAGGAGACGCGTCTCCAACGGCGTGTAGACAACGTCGAAGACGACGTGGTGCGACCGCAAGGCGTCCGCCGGAACCGGCGAAACGTCCTCCTCCATGCCCACCGTCGTCGCGTTGACGACTATATCCGCGTCGGGTACCACGTCACCGAGTTCGTCGAGCGAATGCGGTGTCGCCTCACCGAAGCCGCACAGCTCGTCGGCGACCGTTTCGGCGCGTCCGAACGTCCGGTTGGCTATACGGACGGTCGCCCCCTCCTCGGCGAGCGCGAAGGAGACGGCACGTCCGGCACCTCCCGCTCCGACGACGACGACGTGTTTACCCTCGACAGCCGTCTCACGTTCGATGGCGCGTAAAGCGCCCGATGCGTCGGTGTTGTATCCGCGTACCTCGTCGCCGAAGTCGACCGTGTTGACCGCGCCTATACGTTCCGCCGTCTCGTCGAGCGCCACGCCGTCGAGCGCCGCGACCGTCTCCTTATGCGGCACGGTGACGTTGAGACCGTCGATGCTCAGGGCGTCGGCACCGCGTACAGCGGCGCGCACGTCGTCCTCGCCGACACGGTAACGCGAGTACGTCGCGTCGATCCCCGTCGCCTCGTACGCTGTTGCGTGCATCGGCGGCGACACCGAATGCTCGACGGGATCACCGATTATACCGTACAGTTTCATCGGTTCGTCTTCTCCGCGCGGTACAAAAACACCGTCGAAAAAGATTATACGGGGCGGTACGTACACCGAACGTGTACAAGGTCGTCGGATGCTCGAACTGCGAGAGCGTCAAGATAGCCGTCGAGGACGACGAAAAGACTGTCTGCAACCGGTGCCAGAACCAGATAGACGTTGCCGACGCGCGCGCCATCTTCCGATCCGAGAACCTCGAAGAGGCGAAGGAAGCAAGATCGATGGCGCTCGCCCGACAGCAGGGATTCGACGGTATCGCCGACGAGATAGTCGAGGGCGGGATCGTCTCGGAGAACGTCGGCGACCGTTTCGGCGAGGACGAACTCATGGAAGACCGGGGTATCGACACCGACGCGGTCGAAGAGGCGGGCGAAGTCAACCGCGAGACGACCGACGGCGACTCTAAGCCCCAGACACGTATTGTAAAGGACGCCGTCGAGTTCCTCGACGAACCGACCGACGACGATATCGCAGAGTTCGCGGAGGAGCGCGGGGTCGACCGCGACAAGGCGTTTGAGATTCTCGACAGCCTATGTATGGAGGGCGAGGCGATGAGGACGCGCGAGGGGACGGTACGTCTTCTCTAAAACGTAAGCCGTTTAAGCAGGCACACCAAACGACCGCTCACGAGCGCACACGGTAGCGCGTGTTTCGACACGCCGGTATGTGGTCGCAAGACTGAACCGCCGAAGCGCCGTGGTGATAACATGGCAAAGTCGTTCTACACACATATACGCGACGAATGGAAGAACCTCGACGAGGGCGAAATCGAGGAAGTACAGTGGCGACGGTTACAGGACTGGCGCGAACAGGGCGCTGTCGAACGTATCGAGCGTCCGACGCGTCTCGACAGGGCGCGGTCTCTTGGCTACAAGGCGAAGCAGGGCGTTATCGTCGTTCGTGCGCGTGTCCGTAAGGGTAGCGCGCGTAAGCCGCGTCCCAACAAGGGGCGACGGTCGAAACGCCTCGGCACGACGCGTATCACGCGCGACAAGAGCCTCCAGCGTATCGCCGAGGAGCGCGCGTCGGAGAAGCACCCCAACCTCGAATCCCTGAACTCGTACTGGGTCGGTGCCGACGGTAGCCACAAGTGGTTCGAGATTATCCTTCTCGACCCCGACCATCCCGCGATACAGAACGACGACGACCTTGGCTGGATAGCCGACACCGGAAGCGGACGCGCCGAACGCGGAAAGACATCGGCGGGCAAGCGCGGACGCGGTCAGCGCGAGAAGGGTAAGGGAACCGAGAGAACCCGTCCGAGCAAGCAGTAGGTCGCCGTTCCGACTCTCCGTCTACTCCAGATTCTCCAGAGCTTCCGTAACCACCCGTCTGTAGTCACGTTCCCCGTACACCTCGTCCGCTCTACCGCTCAGTTCGCCGTCCTTGATACGTTCGAGCGTCCGTTCCGCCGTCTCCGCAATCCATCTGTCGCGCGTGTCTGCGTCGACGACGGTCATCGACTCGGGACGTACCGACGTAATCACGTCGTCGGAGTCGTCGGGTTCGTACGTGTCGGGCTTTCCGACCACGGCGACGTACTCAGGCGGCTGTACGTCACGTATCACGTCGACCGCCTCAGGCTGGTACTGTCCCGCGTAGACGAGGAACGTCCCCGTCGGGTCGACGACGCGTGCGCGCCAGTACTCGGAGTCGCTACCTATGTCGTCCTTCTCCGTGAGCGTACCGACGGCGAAGACACGGTTCGCCTTCTCGCCCGTCGGTAGGAGGAGGTAGGTCGGCGCGCGCTCCTCTTCGCTCTCCTTGAACGTATGTCCCGCGTCACGGAACTCGCCCGCGAAGACGCGTTTAGCGACCTCGCGGCGCATCTCGGTGCTCATGCCGACCGCGCCTCCATCAGAAGCGCATCGGCGTCGGGTGTCTCGTCGACCTCTTCTACATCGTCACCGAGTACGTACCTGCCGACGCGAGGACCTTCGACCCTGAAGTACCTTCCGACGAGCAACGACTTGATGCGATCGGTGACAACGCTCGTGTCGAGCGCGTCCATCGCCTCCTGCTTCGCCTCCTCCATCTCTATCCCCGTCACGCGTTCGGTCGCGTCGCGGTCGAGTAGTACATCGTACGTCTTGTTTCCGTCGTCGAGAACGCCCTTTACGCGCATGTCGAACTCGCCCTCGACCTCGCCGTGTTCGGAGCAACGTCCGTTCTGTAGGACGCGCGTGCAGTCGTCCTCAGGGCACCGTTTTATGAGACCGCTACCCGACTGCACGGCGACGAGGGCACCCTCGACCTCTATCTCCTGCTCACCCACCTCGATCTCGGCGTCTATCTCCTCAACCTCCGTCGACGAGTTGAGCTTTACGCTCATACGTCCCTGAAACTCGTCGGTAACGACGTTTTGGAGTCTGTACGTCGCGCCTTCTTCGAGAGTCGGTACGTCGCTCTTAGCCCACGACGTGAACTTGATCGTCCCCGTTTCGTCGCCGACGAGACCCGTCTGTGCGATCGAGTCGCTCGACGGCTCCCAGAGTTCGGCGACCTTTACGTCGACCGTGAGCCACTCCTCCGGCGTGTCGATTTGGGCGACGGTCGCGTTCTCGGAGCCTTCGCTCCCGAGTTCGTCACGCGAGACGCCCGTCTCCTTTGCGAAATGGCTCGTGACGCTCCGGCGCGCCTCGTCCATCGGTACCTTGTACTCCTCCACAAGGTTTTGGAGCCTCTCCTCCACGTCGTCGACCGACACGTCCGCCTGTTCTGAGAAACGTTCGGCTATCTGCTCGGCTGTCTGTCGTATCTCTGTTTCTGTCATCTTTTTCTCCAGCCTCCTACTCCTTTTAGTCGGGAGGCAGGAAGGTTACGCACCCCCGGCACTTAACTCCCGTGGTCAGACCGACTCGGCGGGCTGGCGCGACATACCGCCGCCTTCGAGCACGTCGAGCGCCGTCATGATGTCGGTACGTGAGACGATACCGACGAGGTCGCCGTCCTCGACGACGACGAGCCTACCGAACGACTCACGGCTGATCGTCTGTAAGACCTCGAAGGCGTCCTCGCCGGGTTCGACGGTGACTATATCCTCGGTCATTATTTCCTCGACGACGAACGCCTCGCGCTCCTCAGGGCGCACCTCCTTTGCGTCCGACAGCGTAACGATACCTACGACGTTTCCGTTACGGACGACAGGGTAGCCCGTATGGCGCTCGACGAGCATACGGTCGAAAAGCTCCTGTACGGTGTCTTCGGGTGAGACGGTGCTGACCTCGCGCGTCATGAGATCCGCGACGGTTACGTCGGTCAACGACTCGCTTATGGCTGTCATCCTAGACTCGCTCGAAGCCGCGACGTATACGAAGAGGGCTATGAGTATGAGAACCGGGTTTCCGAGGAGACCGAGTATACCCATGGCGACGGCGAGGAACTTGGCGACGGTCGCGGCGCTCTGTGTCGCCTTCGCGTAAGGACGGTTACGTGCGAGAAGTGCACGGAGGACGCGTCCGCCGTCCATCGGGAACGCCGGAACCATGTTGAAGACGGCGAGTACGACGTTCATGATCGTGAGCCACCCGAAGACGAAGACGAGAGCGGGTACCGACGGGACAGCCTGTAACGCCACGTAGAAAGCGCCCGCGACGACGACGCTTGTTATAGGTCCCGCGACAGCTATCCAGAACTCAGTACGCCAGTCCGTCGGGTTCTCCTCCATATGCGCCATACCCCCGAATATCCAGAGCGTTATGGAAGAGATTTCGAGGTCGTACCTCCGCGCCGTCCATGCGTGTCCGAGTTCGTGGACGGTGACGCCGAAGAACAGCCCCACCGCCGCGAGAGCACCGAGTAGCCACGGCGTGTTTCCTCCGCGCAGTTGCTCCGCCGAGAGTTCGGCGTCCGAGAGACCGGAGAGTATATCAACCCATATCTCCGCGCCCTGAGGGGTTCCTATGTTGCTACCTATCAGCCAGACTATCACGGGTATGAACAGCAGGAGCGTTATGTTGACCCGTATAGGGATCCCCGTGACCGTGACCACCCTGTAGTTCCACATTACTTCTACTCTTCCTTGAGCGGTGCCTGCGCTATCTTGGTGTACAGTGCTTCGAGCACCTCCTCACGCTTCCCCTGCACGAAGTTTATAGAACCGACGACGAGATGACCGCCGCCGTCGACGCCCGCGCCGTCCACCTCGTCCTGTAGCTCGTCAACTATCTCGGGTATGTTGATACCGACACCTTCGGCGCGTATGACACAGAAGTCGGGTCCGTGCCCGACGGTGACGACGTTACCGTCGTGTTCGTCAACCTTCTCGTCGTGTATACGTCCCGTCGTCTTTCCGGGACCCGGGAAGGTGAACTTATGTGTGTACTTCTCGACGTCGAGCGTACAGAGCGTCGCACTGTTCGGCGTCGATACGTCGTCGACGTGCCTCCTCGCCGAGTCCATCTGTTTCTCGAACGCCTCCTCGGCGAGCGTCTTGAGATGGGGCACGAGTTCGTCGTGCGCCTCGTTCTCCTCCACGTCGAGTATATGGTTTATGAGGTGACGCCCGTCGTCGTACTTTAGCTGGTACGACTCGTAGTCGAGTGCGTCGGCGATATCCTCGACGTGTTCCTCGCCGTACCCGTGTTCGCGCGCGAGTTCAACGTACTTGTCCATCTCGGATGCTTCGGAGTAGTCGCCCTTTCCTGCGACGGCGGGGACGTGTAGAAGCTCGTCCTCGACGGAGGGTTCGATAAGGCGCGCGAGTTCGACACAGAGCATGCCCGACGTTATCGAGTAGTCGCCGTCTTCGAGGTACGGGTTGACGTGTTCCTCGACGAGCGGCTCTATCTCGTCGTCGGGCGAGTGGTGATCGACGACGTAGACGGGTATGTCGTAGGCGTCGAGCGTCCTGTACGCGTCGCCGTCCTCGCCCGTCGAACCGTTGTCGAGCATAAGGACGATAGGCTTGGGATGTCCGTGGCGCTCGACATCCTTCAGTGCGTAGTTCAGGTCGCGCGTCACGTCCTCCATCTCGTAGAAGGGGGCGCGCGACGGCATCCTGTTGAAACGGTGGTACTGCGCCTCAGGGTCGTCGGCGACCTCGTCGAGCAACGAGAAGACGGCGCGTTCGACGGCGACGCCGCTCGCCATTCCGTCGGCATCGGCGTGGTGACGGACGACGACCGGACGATCCTTGAGGACGGCGCGGCGTACGCCGAATGCGAGACGCCGGAGACGCGGATAGAGGTCGTGGAGTATCTCGGAGTCTACGAGAGGTTCGAGTTCGGGAGGTTCGGCGCGGTCGTCGAGAGCCTCCGAAAGACGGTCACGTACCTCCCCTTCGTCTTCGCCTTCCAGAACTTCGAGTTCGTCTGTCTCGACCTGTAGCTCGCCGTTACGCGTTTCGACCTCTCCGGTGACACGGACGGCGTCGCCGTCCTCGGCTTCCGGGTACGCGCGTTCGCCTGCACCTACGAAGGCGGCGCAGTCGACCGTACCCGTGCCGTCGGCGACGGTGAAGACGGTCGGTCCGCTCGTCTGGCGCACGGAGAGAGCCTCACCTTCGAGTACGACATCGTCGCCTTCGACGACCTCGCCTATCGGCGTACGTCTTTCCTCTCCGCCGTCCTCGCCCCCGTCTTCGCCTATGTAGACCTCCTCGTAGTCGTGCATATGGACGGGCGTGAGCGACAGGTTGCCGTCGTCACGTATCTCCTCCACGCGCACCTTCGTGTCCTCGCCGACCTCAAGCGACGAAGCGAGGTTCGACTCGTGTATCAGACCGCTTACGGAGTCGTTTAGGCTTACGAAGACGCCGTAGTCGGCTGTTCCGTTCACGTATCCCGAGTAGGCGTGTCCTTCTTCGACATCTTCGAGTCCACACGAGTCGTCGAGGTGGTAGAGAACCGGACCGTCGAGTTCGTCTCTTTTTTCCATCATCGGCGTACCCTATGGACGCGCCTCTAATCCGTGTTTGGGTTCGATGACAAGAGTAATTAACGCGACGCACCCATCTCCGTCGAATGGGTCTGTTCAGGTCGAGTTCGGTTGTCGGAATCGCCGACGAGACGTTGGAGTTCGTCCTCGAAACGTGCGCCGACAGCCATCCCAACGAGTTCATGGGTCTTCTGCGCGCCGAGGAGGTGTCGAGCCCCCGTCTCCGTTTCGACGGAGAGGAACCCGGTTCGGGACGCGTCATAACCGACGTTCTTGTTATACCCGGCACGACTTCGGGCGAGGCGATGGCGTCGGTCAGGGAGGAGATGGTACCCGCGAACGTCGGCGGCGTCGGCACCGTACATTCGCACCCGTCGGGGAGTATACGTCCGAGCGAGGAGGATCTGCGGACGTTCGGCAGTAAGGGCGCGCGGCATATAATCGTAGGAAGGCCGTACGACCGCGACACGTGGCGTTGCTACAGCTCCGAGGGCGAAGGCGTCCATCTCGATGTTCTCGACGTCGATTTTGAGGAGGAGCCTTTTGAGACAGACGGCGACGGCTTCTTCGGGAGGCGTTAGTGTGACGAAGGTACTCGCAACCGGAACCTTCGATCTCCTCCATCCGGGTCACGTACATTACCTCCGCGAGTCGGCGGCGGAAGGCGACGAACTCGTCGTCATCGTCGCGCGCGAGTCGATGGTAGACCACAAGAACCCGCCCGTCGTCCCCGAGGAACAGAGACGTGAGATGGTAGGCGCGCTCGGCGTCGTTGACAAAGCCGTTCTCGGTAGCGAGGACTCCATATTCGAACCTCTACGCCGTATACGTCCCGACATCATAACCCTCGGTCACGACCAGCACTACGACGAGGACGATCTACGTGACGAACTGCGCGACCGTGGCTTCGAAGCCGACGTCGTCCGTGTATCGGGGCGCGACGAGACCGACGAAGAGATACTTTCTACGAGCCGTATAGTCGAGAGGGTTGTCGAAAGACGGTCTTAGAGGTACGGCGCGAAACGTTCGACGCCTTCCTTGATACGTTCCTCGCTCGTCGCGTACGATACGCGCATGTAACCCGGCACGCCGAATGCGCTACCCGGCGTCGTGGCGACGTACTCCTCCTGTAGCACCTCCTCACAGAGCGCGGCGTCGTCTTCGGCGTCGACGGGTACGAAGGCGTAGAACGCCCCCTCCGGCTTGGGTATCTCCACACCCGCGTCGGCGAGCGCATCGACGAGCGTGTCGCGGCGCGACTCGAAGGCGTCGACCATCTTTTCGACAGGCTCCTGAGGACCGTCTATGGCGGCGACGGCACCGCGCTGTGCGAACGACGTGGCGCAAGAAACCGAGTGTGAATGTACCTTCGACGCCTGTTCGCGCACGTCTTGGGGACCGACGAAGTAGCCGAGACGCCATCCCGTCATGGCGTACGACTTCGAGAAGCCGTTGACCGTCACCGTACGTTCGCTCATACCGTCCATCGCCGCGAGGGAGAGGTGTTCCGCCCCGTACGTGATCTTCTCGTAGATTTCGTCGCTTATCACCCGGAAGTCGTGGTCGACGGCGAGGTCACGTATCTCTTCGAGTTCGTCCTCCGAGAAGACGCCGCCCGTCGGGTTCGACGGCGTGTTGACCACCATGAGACGCGTGTCGTCGCTCACATGCTCGGCGAGGTCGACCTCTCCGGGCGTGAAACCCGTCTGAGGGTCGAGCGTAACGCGGTTTAGCTCGCCGCCCGCCATCTTCACCATAGCCTCGTACGAGACCCACGCAGGATCGAGGAGTACGACCTCGTCACCATCACGTACGAGCGAGAATATAACCTCGAAAAGCGCCTGCTTCCCGCCCGGCGTCACGACAACCTCGTCACGCTCGACACGCAGGTCGTTCTCCTCCCTAAGCTTGTGGGCTATCGCCTCGCGCAGATCCGGTATACCCGCGCTCGGCGTGTACCCCGTCTCGCCACGGTCGAGCGACGCCTTAGCCTCCTCACGTATATGCTCCGGTGTCGTGAAGTCGGGTTCGCCGACGCTGAGGTCGACGACGTCCGCCCCCTTTCCTTCGAGTTCACCCGCGAGATCGCTTATACGTAACGTGGCGCTCGGCTCCACGCGCTCAACGGCTTCTGAGAACTTGCCCATGGGATAAAGTACCACGCCCGTATAATAAGAGTCCCGCTTGTCGCCGCCTCAGTCGTCGGCGTTCTTGTCGGCGAGTTCACGCATACGTTCGCTGATACGTCCGCGATCCGAAAACTCGTCGTCAGCCATGCTTTCAGCCATCTCCTGTCCCAGAACGAAGATAGCGTGTTTGTGCTCGCTCTTGCTCTGGTGTATGTCCGACGGTCCTACGTCGAGATCCCCGTACTCCTCGAAGACCTCTTCGCCCTCGGCGTCCTCGAAGTAGCCCTGAACCTCCGACATCAGCTCGTGTAGCTGTATGAGCTCTTCCTTATGCATCGTGCTTTCGTCTACGTGCCGTGGGAAGTTAAAGCTTCGCCGGTACCCCGACTCGGTGAAGTTAAGAGGCGCGAGCGCGTACGTTCTCCATGAAGATCCGGCAGACTGTCAGGCATTTTGCGGCGAAGAAGGCGCTTGAGACACCCGTCGTCGGAGGGGTTGTCAACGACAGGCTCGTCAGCCTGCATACGGGCGTCTTTCTCGACAAAGCCGACGAAGCGCACGCCGAGGAAAGACGTGAACGTCTCGAAGGCTTCTTCGACGCCACGATGGACGCCTACCTGACCGCGCTCAACGAAGGCTATACGGAGGCTGAGGCGCGCGAGATCACGCATGTGCAGGCGAACTTCGACTTCTACAGCCACGGATGGACGGAGATGATGGAGTTCCCGGCTGGCGAGGTCGATGAGCATTACGACCGTTACGGTGACTTCTTCGAACGCCACGGGGTTACGGTCGAAGACCCTCTTGGGGCGTTCGGCGAAGCGCCCGACGCACCCGCGACGCCGGAGAAGCTCGACGAACCCGACCATCCCCACGCGGTCGAAGGGTACGACGACGGCGTCTACGTCGAGGATGAGAAGGGGGATACGGCACGCGGCGGACGCGACGAACCCGACGATGTCGATGTCTCCGAAGCCCCCGGTGTGGGGACGGACGGGGTAGACGCAGTACAGGAGGGCGACGATGGCTGATGTCGAACTCGTCGCCGAGGAGCCCGTCGACAGGCTCGTCTCACTCTCGGAGACGGCGGAGGACGAGGGCTTCGACGGCGTCTGGGTTACCGACCACTACAACAACCGTAACCCGTTCGTCGCACTGACGGCGATAGCGGGGGCGACCGAGGATGTCGATATAGGACCCGGTATCACCAACCCTTACTACGCCCATCCCGCGTACACGGCGAACGCGGTTGCGACTCTCGACGAGTACACCGGCGGACGCGCGCGTCTCGGTGTCGGACCCGGCGACCCCAATACGCTCAAGGCGCTCGAAATCGAACGTGACTCTCCGCTGTACGAGGTTCTCGACGCCGTTAAGCTTACGCGCTCCCTGCTCGCCGGCGAGAAGGTGACCGAGGAGGGTCTTACCAAGGGTGCAAAGCTAAACTACGAGACGGAGACAGTACCCGTCTACGTCGGCGCACAGGGTCCCAACATGCTCCGTATGGCTAACGACCACGGCGACGGTATACTCATAAACGCGTCACATCCTGACGACTTCGTCTGGTCGTTCGAGCAGATAGACGAGGCCGACGCCGAGATCGTCGCTTACACCTCGTTCTCGGTGAGCGACGACCGCGAGGAGGCGAAGAAGTCGGCACGCCAGCCCGTGGCGTTCATCGCGTCCGCGTCACCACCGCCGGTTCTCGAACGGCACGGTGTCGACGCCGAACTCGCGGACGAAATAGGCGGTCATATCGAACGTGGCGAGTTCTCGGAGGCGTTCGGTAAGGTTACCGACCCGATGCTCGACGCTTTCTCCGTCTACGGAACCCCGGAGGAGTGCGGCGAGCGCGTCGACGCACTGTACGAGACGGGCGTCGACACCGTGGTTGTAGGTTCGCCCCTCGGTCCCGAACCTAAGGAGGCGTTACGTGTAACGTCCGAGTTAGTCTGAGAGCAAAGACGGGTTCTTACACGTCCATCGACTTCGCCCGTCGTCTCGTCCGTCTCGTCTGAGAGCTACGACGGGTTTTTACGCGTCGTTTCCGACCCGCATACTCCGCACCGTTTCTTTTCGTCGTAGACGCGTCCGCATCCCGCGCACTGATAACGCCAGTCGCGTTCCTCATCGATACGTTTCTTTCCTATACCTCTGCTCCCGACACCGAGACGTGACGCGACGTTCTGCATCGCGTAGTCGTCGGTGACGAGCGTCGCGTCTTCGTCGCATGCGAGAGCGACGAGACGTATGTCGGTACCGCTAAGGACGGACGCGTCGCCCGTCTCACGCGCCGCACCGCGCACCTCGCGCACCGCTTCGTCCGACGGCGTTTCGAGTCTCATCCCCTGCCCTACCGTGGCGTCGAAACGGAAACGCGAGGCGTCTTCGAGTTCGTCGCGCACACCCGGTAAGGAGAGAGCGTCCTCGTCGCCTTCGAGCGACCTGTCCTCGATAAAGAACGACGAGTCGAGTACGAGCACTATCGCTTGATTACGATGTAGTCCTTGACCGCGGACAGACGCCGCGTCGGTATATGAACGTCGCCGTCGTCACGTACCTCGTACCTGTCGCGCGCCTTCTCCGTAGGGTCTACGACGAGGTCGCCGAGGTTACCCGTTTCGAGGTCACACGTGATGTTACGGAGTTCGCCGAGTTCGGTTCCGTCGTTTCCCATTACGTCCATCTCGGTCAGGTTCATTCCGAGTACCTTACTCATACGTCGCCTAACGGGTGGATCCGGCTTAACCCTGTCGCTCGTTCGTCCTCACTCGCCGTGGTAGACCATACGGTTACGTAACGCGTCGGCGGAAAGACGCCCCAGAGCCGGGTTGAGTACGACGACGCGCCCCGAAACGTCGAGGCTTTCGACGCCCGCGAGCGCGACGCCACCGGCGGGTGAGACGGAGACACCCTCACGTGATGCGTCGAGACACGCGTCGAGTGCGTCGCCATCGGATACTGCGACCGCCTCGCCGTTTGCCTCGACGGTCGCCCTGAGTTCATCGACACGTGGGGGCGACGGGTCTTCGAGTTCGCCGACCACGGTGTCGGGTGTTTCAACCTCCTCGGACAGCGTCGCGCACCCTTCGGGCTGTACGGCGTGTACGGGAACACCGTCGAGTTCGTCGGCGAAGGCTGTGTAGAGATCCCCGGTTCCGACGGGACAGACGACCGCATCGGGATCCGTCTCTGCAACCTCGCGCGCCGCCGTTGCGTATCCCGCGCGCAGACGGTCGTCGGGCGAAGATACGGCGTAGCCGTCGTCCTCGTCCGCCTCACGGCGCGCGTCGTTGAGGTTGCCGCGTACGACCTTCATGTCGCCGCCGTGGACATTCACCGAAGCCTTGACATCGAAACGCGTACGTGACGGAACGTAGGCTTTGGAGCCGATACCCGCACGCGCCGTGTAGCAAGCCACGGAGACGGCGAGGTCGCCCGCGGCGTGACACGTGACGCGTTCCGCACCCTCGTCGCGCGCTACGGAGACACCGACGGAGACAGCGCGGTCGTGTATGCTCCCCGTCGGGTTACGTGACTCGTCCTTGAAAAGTAGCTCCTCAACGCCGAGGTCGTCGGCGATACACGGCGCGGGTACGACCGGCGTGTCGCCCTCCTCCGCTGTCACGGGGTTCACGTCGGGTAGGTCGTCCTCTCTTTCCCAAATGCTCATAGAACCTCCGGCACCTCCGTCAGGTCGTCGACCGTGTGGTCGGGTTCCCCATGGGCGGTGCCGTCGCCGTGGCTGTTCTTGACCCAGACCGTCTCCATGCCGAACCGCTCCGCCATCACGAGGTCGGTACTCACCTCGTCGCCGACCATGACGGCGTCGTCGTAGCCGTCACAGAGACGCGAGTAGCCTTCGGGGTGCGGCTTGACACGTCCGATATCGCTCGAAACCACGGTGTCGTCGAAAAGGTCGGCGATACCGAGGCGTCCGAGAAACCCGTCGATCCAGACGCGAACCTGATCCGTAAACAGGGCGAGCGAGTGGTCGTCGGCGAGTTCACGCAGGACTCGTTCGCGGTCGTCGGGTAGCGAAACTGCCTCCTTCCGCTCCTCAAGGTATGCACGACAGTCTTCGACGGTGTCTCCCGAAAGTGCGGAGAGAGCGCGCAGATACTCGTCCTCCGTCTGTATAATCCCCCTCTCGAACGCCGAGTAAGCGACGAACGCGGGATGGCGCACGACACCGTCGCCGAGCGTCCGCGAGTACTCGTAGTCGTCGATACGGTCAACGATCGTACCGCCGTAGTCAAGAACTATCCTCATACAGTAAAGTACCGGCGTAAGGTCTTCCCTCTTTCGACGTACACCGAACAGGAGACGAGAGGTAGCTTATCTGAGACGACAGCCCTGATGAGGTCTAAGTTAGGTAGCAAAGAGTGAAGTTAACCGAGTTACATGTTCTGTGCATGTCGAAGAAGCCGGTGCCTTTCGGAGAGGGTTCACGTAGCATCCTCGGCATCGTCTCCGCCTTTCTCGTCCTCATTGGCTACGCGCTCGCCGGCTTCGGCGCTATACTGATACTCGACGGCGGTATACGTGTCGTCTCTATGGTTCTACAGCACGGTGTTCTCGTCGCGCCACGGAGCGTAAGCGTAGAGTTCGTAACCGCCGTATCGCTCGTGGTCGCGGGTGTCGTCGTGTTCATCGTCGGACGTTTCTTCGCCGGGGTTGCGTCCGCGAGGGCACAGCGTTACACGTAACCCGCTAACTCGGCGAGTACGACCGTACCCGCGAGGAAGACGTGTTCGCCGTCTATGACCAAGCCGTAGAACAACGTACCGCGATCCCTCGTAGCGAAAGGCGTGTACGCGACGGTGTAGCAGAGGTAGACGAGTAGGACGAGGAGGTCACGCGAAACGACCGAGGCGGAGGCTAAGACGACGGGGACGAGGGCGATGTAGACGATCGCCGAACCAATACGTGTCGCATGCGATCCGTAGACGTTCGGGACGGTACGTATACCCTCCTGTCGGTCGCCCTCGATGTCCTTTATGTCGAAAAGCGCCGCGGCGACGGTGAGCGTAACGCCGAAGAAGACCGACAGGAACAGAACCTCGGCGTCGAAAAGGACGCCGTAGTAGACGCCGACGCCGAGAGGTATAGCCCCCCACGCGAAGCCGACGATGAGGTTCTTGACCAACAGGACGCGTTTGGCGCGACCGACCGAGTAGACGATACCGACGACGACGGGGAGTGCGACGAAGGGCGCTCCGGGCAGGTCGAAGACGAAGGCGAGCACGAGTGCGGTCAGGTACAGGACGACACCGACGGCGAAGAGCGCGCGCCCGTACCTCCGTGTGAAGTTCGCACGACGGGGCACGTTCTCCTCGTCCTCCGAGATATCCGTTATACGGTTGAACGAGTAGACGAAAAGCGTCGCGGCGAAGACTATGAAAAGAGGCACGGGATCGGGACGGAGGTCGGCGAGCAGTACGGTCGTGACCGCGACCGATGTCGCCGAAAGCGATATGAAGATGTTGCTGTGTACGAGTAGCTCGACCGCGGCGACGATGGGTGAGAACGACCGCCGAACCGCCGTCGCTGTATCGGTCATCTACCGACCGTACGCGCCCCGGACTGTTGACTCTTCCGTGTCCGAACCCGACGGCTCTTTACGAACAACCGTATAAACCACCGCTTATGGACGGGAAGAAGGTTTAGACCGTTCGAACCCAATAAGGCGTATGGCGCTTGACTACGACAGCCTTGAATCGCCTTTCGAGTGGTACCGCGCGGCTAAGAAACACGGTGTCTGGGATCCGGAGGAGATAGATTTCGAGCAGGACAGACGCGACTGGGAGGAGAAGTTCGACGAGGAGGAGCGCAGACAGTTCATGACTATCTGTTCGCTTTTCTACGAGGGCGAGGAGTCTGTGACACAGACGCTCGCGCCGTATCCCATGGCTGTCGGAGCGCTTGAGGACGCGAGCTTCGACACGCTTCAGGAGGAGATGTACCTCACGACGCATCTCTGGGAGGAGTCGAAACACGTCGACTTCTTCAGCAGGTACTTTAACGAGGTCTTCGGCACGCAGGATACCATGGGAGGCGACTTCGACGAAGGCTTCTGGAACCCTGAGATACAGGAGTACCTCATCGACGACCTCGACCGAGTTTCGGGTGAGCTACGCGACGCCGTCGGACGCGCCGAGCAGTCGAAGAGACAGGGCGACGAGGACGAGATAGAACGTACACAGCGCGAACTCCGGCACAGGCTCGGCGACGCGACGATGCATTACATGGGTATCGTAGAGGCACAGCTCGCCGAAACGGGTTACAACGTACTCGAACAGGCTCTCGACGAGAAGGACGCGATGCCCGGCTTTCAGAAGGGCATGCGTATGACTCAGAAGGACGAGGCGCGGCATATCAACAACGGAAGATGGCTTATGAAACGTCTCGCCGAGGAGGATCCGAGCATCGTACGTGAGCAGTACGAGCCGCATATACGCCGTTTCGAGGATGTTGTCGTGGGCCCGACGGTGCAGAACATCTACGTCCCCAACCCGCTCGGCGTCGATCTCCCCGATATGGTCGATGCGTCGCTCAGCTACATGCGTTCGAGCTTCGAGACAGTAGGTAAGGAGAAGTTCAGCGACGAGTTCCACGAGGAGTACATAGAGAAGACCGACGCCGAACTCGAAGCCAGAATCATGCGTAAGGTGCAGGAAGCCGCATAGGACGCCGCAACCCTTTTGCGGTACGACGGCGTGCCCAACCGTATGAACCGCCGTCGGTTCGTCGCAGGTCTGTTCTCGGCGGGCGTAGGCGCATCCGTAGCCGGATGTCTCGGTTCGACCGGAGCGGACACGGGTTCGCCGAGACCCGTCGAAACTCTACCGCCGAGCGCCACGGCGGGCTTCGACTACGTGGACGCCGACGACGTACGCGCCCACGACGAACTCCGTATCCGTGACTACTCCGTACCCCGTTCAGTCGGCGGTATCCCCGGCGTCTCCCTCGATCAGGTGAACGGAGCCGTCGCCTTCGGTGAAAGGAACGCGACGGTGACGGCGGAGGGGGAGTTCAACGTCTCGGAAGCCTCGACGGCGCTCGGCTCCGAAGGCTTCACTGAGTCGGACGGGAGAGAAGGTTACAGGCTGTTCGAGCGATACGACGGTGCGGTTGCCCTTGACGGTGAAACGTGTATACGTTCCGCGCTCGGTCCCGACGCAGTCCGTCGAACCGTCGACGCCTCCGCGGACACCGGTGTTAAGGCGACCGACACCGACGACGGCTTCGCCTCCCTCGTCGACGCGCTCGGCAACGGTACGTTCGTGACCGGCAGGGCGGTCTACGACGATCCGGTGGTCGCACGAGGTAAACGCGTGGGTACCGAAGCCGGGGGTTCGACAGCCGAGGTTACGGTCGTCCGCGTCTTCCGAACCGAAGCCGAGGCGACGAACCGAACCGCGACGGTAAACGCGACGGCGGATGGCGGTATCCGGGGGCGGGTCGCCGAATCCGACGGCAGGGTCGTACGCGTTACCGGTGAGGCTGACGTCGACCGTCTTTAGTCGATCGCGTTTACTCGACAGCCTTCTGGAGCTGTTCCTCCGTCATCGAGAGCGCGGACTCGCTGTCGTCGCGCGGCGCGTCGCATTCGGAGCATCTCTCTATCTCACCGTCCCTGTACCATTCGGGCGGCACGACGAAGCACCCGGTACAGATGTTCTCGCTACGTCTTACCGGCAGTTCGTCGAGCATCTCGCGTTTGTCCATGATCGCCGTACGTACGGAGAGGTTAAAAGACCGCCGCCTACTATCCATAACCGTTAAGCGCCGACACCGCGACGTTCCGAACGCGCGTGGGTAGCCAAGCTAGGCCAACGGCGCAGCGCTTAGGACGCTGTCCCGTAGGGGTCCGCCGGTTCAAATCCGGTCCCACGCAGTCTTTTCGAGTGAGGTACGAGAGAGAAAACGACAAGTAGGAGCGGATTTGAACTCGTGAGTGGAGCGTCAGCGGAACGACCAAAGTTCAAATCCGGTCCTACGCTGTAACCGGCTTCCGCGGGTGACGGTAGATCCGTCTGTAGGCTTTAGTTGACGCGCCCGTTACAGACGGTATGGACAGGAGGGGCATATACGACTACATGCCGTGGTACGCTTGGTGCGTCTGCGTGTCGCTGGCGGCGGTAGCCGCGGTCGGTCTGTTCGCCGGTCTTCCGTTGGGAAGGCAACTCGGTCTTTCGGTAAGGGAAGCCGTGTTAGCCACGGCGTTCGTAGAAGCCGTCGCCGCCGTCGGGATAGGCGGAACCGTTGTCTACTACCACGATCCGGACGAGGAACCCGATGAGTGGAGGTACTACCCTTAGAGGAATCCCCTGTCGTCGTCACCCCGGACGGAGCCCTCGCCCGGAAGATCCTCCGTCTCCCTCCCCGCGAGGTACTCGTTGTATGCCACGTCGTACTTCTGGCGCAGATGTGCGTCGAGAACCTGGTTTCCGAGAAGAACGCGCAGGTACTCGTGGACGGCACGGCGCATGACCTCGTCGGCGTCGGTTCCGAGTACGGCGGCGAGCAGGGCGAGTTCATCGCGTGACTGACCGTCGAGAGGGACGTGTACATCGTCGCCGAGCGCGCGTCTGTTACGTTCTAACTGACCGTCGAGTTCGTCAAGTCCCATGTTGGGATGTTGTCGTCCCGACCCAAGACGTTTTCGTCAGAACTCCGTCTCATCGATACGTGTCGCCGTCACGAAGTCGGTGTCACCGAGGTCGTACTCCGCGGGTTCGTTGCGCGAGTAAAGCGGATCGAGGGGTTCGCCGTCACGCACACCGCGGACGAGGTAGAACTCATCCGTCTCCGAAACATCGACGCGGTCGCCGTAGACGCGTTCGGCGAGACGCCGTGACAGCCATTCATTCTCGCTTACCGACGGTTCAAGAACCTCCGCGGTGCGTGCGTAACGCGTCAGGTACCAGTCGAGGTCGTTGAGTAGTGCGAGAGCACCGCCGAGCGTCGCAGTCTCGACAGCAACGGCGTTGTCGATACGCGTGTCGAGGAGGTCGTAGGTTGCGAGAGCCTCACGCGACGTCTCGCTGGCGATGAGTTCGCCCCTGATGTCGTAGCCGTCCTTTCCGAGTACACGGACACGTGTCACGGAGGGGATACGCGGACGACACTAACTAAGCTTTCGTCCCGCGACCTTGCGCGCGACGGCGTAACCGACCGCTCCGAGTACGACGTATACGGCTACGTGCCCGTACGTCGCCCATGTCGCGCTCCCTACAGCGAGCTTTGCGACGGTGTTCGCAGACGGTTCGGGGAGCGCGAACGTCATAACGAAGAAAGCCATGACGCCGACAGAGTAGACGAACTGCGCCTGTTTCCTCTCTTGGAACGAAAGGGCGACCGAAGCACCGAAGCCGACAGCCACCGCCGTTACACCCGCGACGAGTGCGATGAGACCGACGGGTGACGCAACCACAACGCCGTTGAGGCTCAGGAGGGCGAGCCAGAGAGCCGCCTGCGCGGGGGCTATGACGACCGCCGTCGCCGTCTTACCGTCGAAGACCGCGGCGTCGGAGAGGGGTGAGACACGCAGAAGGTCGAGCGTCCCGCGTTCGAACTCCTCCGTAACCGAATCGGCGGCTATGCTTCCGCTGATGAAGACGGGGAGGAACATGAGCAGGGGGACGAGTACGGCGTACGTGAAGCCGTGGTACGGCGACGCTTCTCCTTCAGGAACTTCGACCGTCTCGACACCGAGTGAGGCGGCGCGTCTCTCGCGCTCCGTGTCCTCGTACCTCTCCAGAAGGTCGCGCGCCGACGAGACGACGAGCGTCGTACGGAGGTCGCTACGTGGCGCTATAACCGTGACCTCGACGTCGCCTCCGCCACCCGGACGTTCGACAAAAAGGACGGCGTCGGCGTCGCCCCTTTCGAAGAAATCGACCGCCTCGGCGCGCGTCGCGTGTCTCGTCGCCGTCCACGCGTCCTCGTCCTCTACTATATCGACGATCTCGTCGGTGTCGCCTGCCACGGCGAACTCGACCGAACCCGAACCCGGGTCGTAGAGTGAGACGAGACCGACGACGAGGAACGAGGAGAAAGCCGCTATGAAAAGCTGTATCGCAAGCGCGAGAACCACGGTCTTCTCCGAACGGAGAGACGCGAGTTCGCGCCGTGCGAGACGTAGTCTACGCAACGAGGCTCACCACCGCGAGGTTGTACGCGACGTGGACGGCGACGGCGGCGGACAGACCGACGCCGAACTCGCGTTTCCCGTAACTCGCCCCCACGGACGCGATACACGTTGTGACGGTATGGAGAACGAGAGGGGCGACGAGTAGGACGGCGAGTACGAGGGGTGACGCGTCCGAAGCTATACCAAGCGCCGCGCGTCCTACCTCCAGACGGTCGAGACCCACGACCTGCGCGAGATGTGCCGCCTTCTCGCCGACGAAGAAGCCGACGCCGCTGAGAGCACCGAGAACGACGGCGTTCGGCGTCGTGCGTTCGAAGACGGAGGAGACGAAGCCCGCGTAGACCGCCATGCTCTTGGCTGTCTCCTCGACCACGGCGGCGACGACGAGGAGAAGAGGAACCGAGATACCGACGGGTAATGCGAAGACGACGGCGACCACGAGTAGCTGTGCGACGAAGACGAACGGGATCAGAAGGACGCTGACCTTGGCGACGCTTGCACGCCGGTGGAGCCACGATACGAGGGCGTCGAGAGCCTTGAGACGTACAGGGCGTTGTGTGAACATATCCTCCTCGCGGTAGACGCCCGCACCGAGTGAGAAAAGAACTGCCGACGAGAAGACGAGGGGTGCGCCGGAGAATAGGTACCACGACACAGGCGCGGTCGCGCCCTGAAGATCACGTACGACGATGCTCAGGGGCGATATGGCGGCGATAGGGTCGACGTCGGTGAACACCGCGGGGACGAAGACGTACGAGGTTACTGAGACGCTGACGAAGACGGTAACGAAGGTGAGTTCCTTGTACGACCGCGCGAACATAGAACCTACGAAGGTTAGCGCGAGGAAGACGAACGCGACGGGTGCGACGGCGACGACAGACGCCACACCTCCGCTCACGGCGACGGCTACGACCGCGACGGTACCGAGGGCTATGGCGAAGTAGGGGACTGTCTTCCCGGCAACTATCTCGTACCGCGAAACCGGCGAGGCGAGCGTCAGGACGCCGCGTCTGTCGATACGTTCGTTCATGATACTCGTCGAGTACGCCTGTATGACGAAGTTCAGGGGTACGAGGAAGGCGAACGCAAGAACCAGAGAGCTAAACGGAAACGGGGGTGTTATACCGCCGGGTGTTCCGGCGCGTCCGCCCTGACCGAGGACTCCGTCGAGACCGCCGGACGGGAACGAAAAACCGTCTTCTTCGCCCGAAGCTTCTACGTCGGTACCGCCGTCGGTACCCCCCTCCGTCCCGTCTCCACCGGACGAACCGCCTGAGACAGATTCCGACGCGTCGTCCGCACTCACCGCCGTACCGCGGTCGACGTACCTGAGATCGACAGAGACGGGGTACGCCGTGTCGTATCCGTCGAGGAGATCGGCGTTGTAAGCGCGAACCGCGTCACGTAGCTCAGAGACGGCGGCACGTCCTTTGCCCGTGTCGGCGGCTCTTACACCGTCGGTTACGAGTACGTCGAGACGCCCCGACGAGAAAGCTTCCTCCGACGGCTCGACGGCGCGTAACGTCTCGCTCCTCTCGACAGCGTCGTGGTAACCGCTTTCCTCGTCGACGCCTACGACGTACAGACCGTCGTACAGACCGCCGTCGACCGCGAACGGCGCGACACCGGCGACGAGGAGAAGAGCAACGAGTGCGTACGCGAGGCTTCTACGGTCGAGACCCCCGGCGCTCCGCGACACCTCCCACCGTGCGATACGGAGAACCTTCCGCGGTCTCACGTAGCCTCCGCAACATCGAGGAAGATGTCTTCGAGGCTCGGTTCGCGCGTCCGTATGTCGACGACCTCTCCGCCGTTCTCACGCGCCTCCTCACGGACGCGTTCGACACCGTCCATATCCTCGACGGTGGTACGGTAACCCCCGCCCTCCTCGGTCGCTCCTTCGACCTCGACGGTTGTCTCTACGGTGTACTCGACCCCTCCGTGTTCGTCACGTATCTCCTCAAGGGTACCGCGTGCAACGATGTCCCCCTCGTTCATAATCACGACGCGGTCGCAGACGCGTTCGACATGGTAGAGGTTGTGTGCGCTGAAGACGACCGTCTTTCCCTCGTCGGCAAGTTCACGCACGAACTCAACGACGTAGTTCGTCGTCAGAGGGTCAAGACCGCTCGCGGGTTCGTCGTAGACCAGAACGTCGGGGTCGTTTACGAGCGACCGCGCGACCGCAACCTTACGTTTCATGCCTTTCGACATGTCGCCCGTCCGTGTCTCGCGTCTGTCGAGTTCGAGCCTGTCGAGGGTGTCGTGTATACGTTCGTCGGCGACACCGCGCGGAACGTCGTAAAGGTCGGCGAAGAAACGGAGGTACGAGAGCGCCGTCATCTCCTCGTACAGCGGCGACTCCTCAGGAAGGTAGCCGAGCGACCTGCGCGTCTCCGCCTCGGTAGGATCACCGCCCGCGACACGTACCTCGCCCTCGGTGGGTTCGACGAGTCCCGCAACCGTCTTGAGCGTCGTCGTCTTACCCGCACCGTTGGGACCTACGACGCCGAAAACCTCGCCGGGTTCGACCTCGAACGTGGAGCCTGAGACGGCGACGTGTCCCGCGTACTCCTTCCGCAGGTCTCGAACCTCTATCATCGCCCGTGTTACGTCGTCGTCTCACTTTACGGTGATGGATAGAGTAAAACGGCTGTTTCAGCCTACGTAAGGTCTATCAAAAAGCCGAACGAAACTGAGTCTATGAGACGCAGACAGTTCGTTTCCGCCCTGTCGGTCGCCGGGGCGACGGGCGTTACGGGATGTATAGGAAACGGTGAGGGTAACGAGACCGACGGTAACCGAACCGACGGAAACACGACCGACGGCGACGGCGCAGACGGTGCGACCGTTACCGGTACCTCGTTCTCAACCTCGCCTGTACGCGGCGGCGATATAGGCGAATCCGCCTCGTACTCGTTCGAAGACGGAAGCCTGAACGTCACAGGAGTAATCGTGGGTTCGGACGCGTGCAAGGTCGCAGAACTCGGATCCGCGGTGTACGACGAGGAACGCGGCGCTATCGTCGTCAGCGTCACCACGGTCAACGCCGACGACGCTAACAGAAGGATGTGCGCGCAGGTTCTGACGCCGATACGTTACGAGGCGACCGTCGGCTTCGACGGCGGACAGCCCGAAGTCGTCGTTACGCACGACGGCGAGGAGGTCGGTGCTACCGAAGGGGTCGGAGGCGACAGGAGCGAGACGAACACGACGGTCACAGACTCGGAGTTCGAGGTGACGGCTTCGGGATGCGGCGAGGAGGTCGACGAAGCCGAGTACACCGCGACACAGGGTATGTCGGAGGGGGACGAAAGCATCGGCATAGTCGAAGGCACGCTGTCGGGTCCCGACTCGTGTACGACCGCCGAACTCGGATACACGAGCTATGACGCCGAGGACGACACGCTCGTCGCCGACGTACGTACGGCGCGTACCGACGACGACGCCTGCGCCGACTGTATAACCGAGGTCGGGTACAGGATCGAAGCGACGTTCGAGAACGGCGTCGCGGGTTCGGCGTCCGTCTCGCACGACGGCGTCGTGGTCGACGGTATCGGCGACGGTATCGAGACGGCGGGGTTCACCGTCGAAGGGCGCGAGAACGCATCGGGCGACGAAGGAGCCGCCAGTACCGAGTTCAACGAAGACGAAGGACGTATCGTCGTCTCAGGTACGGTAGTAGGAAACAACGGGTGCGCTACCGCACGTCTCGCCGAGGCGACCGTCAAGAACGGCACGCTGAACGTCGATGTAGGGACGGTCAGCGACGGGAGCGAGGTATGTACGCAGGCGCTCGTCGCCGTAAGGTACGAGGCGACGTTCAGCTTCGACGGCGAGATACCCGACGAGGTCTCTGTTTCGCACGACGGAACGGGTGTGATGAGCGGTGCGTACGCCTCCGAGAGCACCTCGGCGTCGAACGTATCCGAGTAGCTCAGCCGTCGAGTTCGACGCGTTCGCCGTCGGCGTACAGACGCGGTTGGGTGACGACACCGTCGACGTGTAGGTCGCATTCGACATCTCCGCCGAAGCCCGACGAGTCACCGACCGCGACGTGCACGGTACCACGTACCTTCTCGTCCTGAAGAACGTTGCCTATGAGCGTCGCCGTCGGGTTTACGCCCACACCGAGTTCTGCGAGGTTGCGCCCGCAGTCGCCGACGTCGTCCATCCTCTCACGGAGACCATCATGGGAAACGGAGGTTGCGCGTCCGTCTTCGAACTCGACGCGGACGGCTTCGTCGAGAACCCCGAAGCCCGCAAGCGAACCGTCGATTACGAGCGTACCGTCGCCCGTCTCAGGCGCGACGTAGACCTCACCCGCGGGCAGGTTGGTGACGCATCCGTCTTCGTGGCAGATACCGTCGTCCGGGTGCCAGTCCCTCGCGCCGATACGGAGCGTCAGGTCGGTGCCTGCATCGGTCTCTATACGCACCTCGTCCGCACCGCCGAGTTCATCGAGGAGATCGGCGGCATTGTCGGCAACCTCACCGTAGTCGGCACGCATCGCACCCTCCATAACCTCGCGCGTTATACCCGGAAGCGTGGCGACACGCACACCCGCACCGCACGCCTCCTGACGCGCCTCCGTGTGGGTCAGACTCCGTGTCGTCGCCGCGAAGACGACGTCGCTCGAACGCATCGCCGACCCGACGGGCGCGGGCGGCTCCGCACCGTGGTTTTCGTCGACGGCTATCTCAACGTAGACTGTCTCAGAGCCGACACGACCAGCGGCGTCGTACAACGCCCGTCCTATCTCACGTCTCTCCTCATCCGTGACTACGAGAACCGTCTCGTCCGCGGAGACGTTCATACAGTCCTCAACGGCGACACGTGCGCTTTCTTCCATACCCTATACTGTACCGGAACGGTTAAAAATCGTACGTGCCTACGACGGTACGCGCGCCGGCGTAGCTCAGCTGGGAGAGCGAGTCCTTCGTAAGGACTAGGTCGAGGGTTCAAATCCCTCCGCCGGCT
>Ga0207714_1000457_pt1 | contig 28374 bp, 30 predicted proteins | sample PonA232FremontCA_2_FD_187270 | JGI IMG/M metagenome (GOLD analysis project Ga0207714, IMG submission 187270) | Marine sediment microbial community from Fremont, CA, USA - Pond A23 Sediment 2 (SPAdes) | ecosystem: Environmental > Aquatic > Marine > Unclassified | place: USA: Fremont, California...
CTCGGCGTACTACGTCATGGTCGGCTTCTTCCTCGCCTCAATGGTGTCAGCACTGCTCACGCTCCCGCTGCTCTACGTCACCAGGGACCGGCGGTCGGACGGGCCGTAGACGACACTTAATCCCTCCTACAGAAAGGGGCTGCTCCGGGTAGAGTCGTCGGGGCCTGCCGACTCACTGCGTTCCGGTCGGCGACTGCTCCGAGACGGTACCCACCCCCGACCGCTTTTCGACGAGCGCCGCGCCCAGAAGTGCACGGAGGGCAGCGCCGCTGCTCGCAGTGCTTCGGCCGAACAGACCGCAGACCCCTGCGCCGACGGCGGCGAAGGCGGCCGCGCACTCCGCCCGCTTGGCGGTACATTCCAGACGTGACATACATCCGTCACGCTGGCTCCAGGAATAGGCACACCGGTCGTGGGGACAGTGCGGGCGACGCGAGCCGGTCAGCCGCACCGCGGCTCCCGTCGCTGTGGACCCCCTGCGGCCGGATTCGCCCGCATCCCCCCGTACCTATTACCGACTGGCGTCGGGAGCGTATGCCTGAATGAGTTCAGAACCGACGGGGACCAATATCGAGGGCGAAGCCCCGGACGCGGAGCCGGTCGTCGAGACCGACGAGGCGACGCTCACCGAGGACGCCGAGCTGGAGCGGACGCTCGGGCTGGGCGGCGGGCTCGCGATCGGCATCGGCACGATGATCGGTGCCGGGATCTTCGTATTCCCGGGGCTGGCCGGGGCGGAAGTCGGCACGGCCGCCACGGCCTCCTTCGCAATCGGTGGCCTCGTCGCATTGCTGGTGGCACTGCCCACCTCCGAACTCGCGACCGCCATGCCAAAGAGCGGCGGCGGCTACTATTTCGTCTCGCGTGGACTCGGAACCCTGGCGGGGACGGTCATCGGGCTCTCGCTGTGGCTCGGGCTTGTGTTCGCGACGGCCTTCTATCTCGTCGGCCTGGGGTTCTACGCGCTCGATGCACTCGCCCAGGTCGGGGTCACCGTCGGCACGAGTCCGGGCCTGATCGTGTCGGTCATCGCCGTCCTCGCGGGGGTCGGGTTCACGGTGCTGAACGTCACCGGCACGGAGAACGCGGCCAAACTCCAGAACGGCATCGTCGCCCTGCTCCTGTCCATGCTGGTCGTCTTCCTCGCCTTCGGGATGCTTGACGCGCTGGGGATCGTCGACGCCGGGACGCCGCCCGGGGAAGCCCAGGACGTCTGGTCGGTGGTGCCGATCATGTCCGTCGCGGCGCTCGTGTTCACTTCCTATCTGGGGTTCGCCCAGGTCGCGACGGTCGCCGGCGAGATGAAGAATCCGGGGCGGAACCTCCCGCTGGCGATGATCGGCTCGGTACTGGTCGTCACGGTGCTGTACGTGCTGACGATCTTCGTCGCGACGAGCGTCTTCACCCAGGACGGGCTGGCTATCGCCGGCGAGACGGCGATGGTTGAGGTCGGACGGGAGCTGCTCGGCTCACCCGGCGCGCTCGTCATCGTCGTCGGCGGCCTTCTGGCGACGATGTCCTCCGCGAACGCGTCGATCCTCAGCACCTCCCGGGCGATTTACGGCGTCTCGAAGGATGCACTCTTGCCGCGGTGGGCCAGCCGTATCAACCTCACGTACGGAACGCCACACGTCGCACTCGGACTGGCAGGCGGCCCCGTTATCGTTCTCGCGGCGACCCGGCAGGTCCAGTTACTCGCCGAAGTCGCCTCGTTCCTGCACCTGGTCATGTACGGGCTGATGTGCGTCGCCCTGGTCGCTATCCGCCGGGACAGGCCCGACTGGTACGACCCGGAGTTCCGGGTGCCTGGCGGGGCGGTCATCCCGGTCGTCGGGGCGCTCGCGAGCTTCGGGCTCATCGCGTTCATGGACCCGCTGTCGATCGCCATCGGACTCGCCGTTATCGTACTCACCGCCGGGTGGTACTTCTATTACGCCCGCGACGTGAAACTCAAGGGGGCGCTGTGATGACGCGAGTACTCGTCCCTGTCGCGATTCTCGAGGGGGAGACGGTCTCCGCGGGGTTGATGGACCTGCTCGGGACGGTCGACGTGACCGTCCTCGGCTATCACGTCCTCCCCGAACAGACGCCGCCGGACCAGGCCCGCCTCCAGTACGAGGAGCGCGCGACCGCGGCACTGGAGGACCTGACCGAGGAGTTCCGGTCGGCCGGGGGGGCTGCCGACCACCGGCTCGTGTTCACTCACGACCGGGAACAGACAGTAAACAGGGTCGCCGACGAGGTGGACGCCCGGGCCTTCGCCATCTCCGGGGTGACCGGCGACGTCGACCGGCTGCTCGTCTCGCTGTCCGGCGACGTCGCGGTGGACCGGGTCCTGGATTTCGTCGTGGAGGTCGTCGGTGACCGCGAGGTCGGCGTGACGCTGCTGCTGGCGAGCACGGCGGACGGGGCGGCGGACCGGCTCGACGCGGCCGCCGAACGGCTCCGCGGGGCCGGCCTCTCCGTGGAGACGAGACTCGAACGGGACGGCTCCACGTTCGACGCGCTGCTGGACGCCGTCCCGGACCACGACGCGGTCGTCATGGGTGAGTCGGCCCCTTCGCTGCGCTCGCTCGTGTTCGGGGAGGAGGCCGACCGCGTCGCGTCGGCGTCGGTCGGGCCGGTTCTGGTCGTCCGGGCCGACGAGCCCACCGACGGGGACGCGGGATAACCCTCCCGCGGCTTGCCTTGAGGGAGAACGCGGACCCACGCAGGACTCAGGGTGGAGCCTGCCAGCAGTGTGTCTCCTCCGGTCACGACACACCTGGCCCGGCCGCCGAGAGCCTCGAGACCCGGAACGGATCCAGGTCGACGTCCGTGGGCTCGCCGAGTACCAGCTTCGACCCGACCTCGCCGACGGCGCTCGCGGTCATGAACCCGCTGCCGGAGAACCCGCCCGCGACGTAGACGTCGGAGTCCTCGCCGTAGGTGTCGAACAGGTACTGCTTGTCCGGTGCCCGCGTCGTCATACACGCGGTCAGCCGGAGCGTCGGTCCCGCAGCCGTCGGCATGTGCTCCTCCAGGAACCGGCGGAGCATCCCCTCCTCCTCTCTCGTGACCTCCCGGTCCATCCCGTCGGGGTCGACGGCCGTCTCACTCTCGAAGTCGGTCGCTCCGCCGATCTTCACGCCGTCGATCCGGTAGGCGGGCGTCCCGTAGAAGTAGCCGTTCTCGGTGTCCCAGCCGAAGGAGGGGAACGTGTCCTGCCTGAACCGCCCGGGCTCCTCCGGGCGGAACCATCCCATGACCGCCCGCCGCGGCGTCACGTCGCCGAGCTCCTCGACGACCTCGGAGAGCCAGGGGCCAGCGGTGACCAGCAGCTTGCCCGCCTCGTACTCCCCTTTGGTCGTCCGGACACGGACCCCGGCCTCGGTCGACTCCCAGCCCTCGACGCGCTCGTGGGCCCGGATCTCCGCGCCGTGGTCGTGGGCGGCGTTCATGTGCGCGATGGTACACTCGGGCACGTCGAGCACGCCGCCGTCTGGCTGGTAGAGGAACCTGAAGTCGCCGGAGAGGTCGTAGCCGGGAAACCGCCGCTCGACCTCCTCGGCGGTGAGCACCTCGTATGGCAGCCCCTGACTCTCGCACAGCTCGACCGCCTCCTCGAGGGAGTCGCGGTGCCCCTCGTAGTCCGGGCCGGTCCAGCCCCGGAGCGCGCCCGTCTCGCAGACGAGCTGGTTCGGGTGGCGCTCCTGCAGCTCGTTCCACAGCTCGAGCGACCGCTGGATGAGCTGTACGTACTGGGGGTTCTCCCGGACTGCCGGGTTGATTACGCGAGTGAAGCCGCGCGATGACCCCCGGTTGTTCGGGACGCCGAACTGGTCGATCCCGAGCACCGACGCGCCGCGTCTCGCGAGGTGGTAGGTGGCGGCGCTCCCGGCTGCACCGACGCCGAGGACGATGGCATCGTACTCGTTAGCGTTTCCCATGACACGGTGTGAGCAGCCGCTCGTATATATTCGTACTGTCGGACTTCGCGTAGTGCGCTCGTCTCCGACCGCTCGCCCGTTCCGGACACTCAGGTCCCGCTCGCGTGGGTGTGGACGAACTCGACGAGGTCGTCGATGTCACCGGTGGTCCCCGACTCCACGTACGTGACTGCGCAGGCGTTTGCCATCGCCAGCGTCACGTCCCAGTCCCAGCCACACGCCAGTGCGTGGGCCAGACCGCCGGTGAACCTGTCGCCGCCGCCGGTGTGTCGCTCCGGCGCGTCGACCCGGTAGTTGGCGACCCGGACTCGCCCGTCGGGCGTTGCCGCGGCCGCCTCGTCTCTGGCGTGCATGACGGCGGCCGCGATACCCGTCTCCTCCCGGACCGCGGCAAGCCGGTCGAGGTCGTCGTCGTACGTTCCCGAAAGCGGCGCGGCCGTCGCTCCGATTTCCGCCCTGTTTGCGTTATAGACGACGTCGAAGGTGTCCTGGAGAGCACTCATCGCCTCGTGCAGCGGTTCGACCTCCTCGGCGTCGTGGCCGACGACGTCGCCCGGGTCGAAGACGAACGGGGCCCGCGGAACGTCCAGTCCACCCAGTCGGTGGAAGGCGCGTTCGAGGCCCGGGGCCGAGACCCAGTTGCTACAGCAGATGCCGTCGGCGGCAAAGACCGTCGAGAGGTCAGCCACCCCCTCAAGCTCCGCGAGCGTCCACTCCGCGAGGTCGGTGTTCCTGGCGAGCATGAGGTCCCTGTCGTCGAAGGCAAACACGTAGACTTCGGACGGCTCGCCCATCGAAACCGTCTCGAAGGGGAGCGATGCGAACGCGGGCGCGTCCAGGTGGCCGTAGCAGGTGACGGGGTCGCCGAGCGCGTGCAGTTGCATCGCCGCGTTGACCGCCTGGCCGCCGGGTTCGACCGTGTCGACGCGAAACCGGAGTGAGTCCCGCTCCTCCAGCACCGCCCGGGCAAACGCCTCGCGCGACTCGATGCGCCCGTCGCCGTCCTCCGCGACAGTACAGAAGTAGTCGAGGCTCCCGTCCGGCAGCGTCGTCAGCGCCGCCGTCTCCCGGTCGGCCAGCTTCCGCGCGAGACGGTCGTACGGCATCGTCCAGTTCCCCACTGGCTCGACGGCCACCCAAGCGTTACGCTTTCGACCTCGAGAGCCCGCCCGGTCGACAGGCAGCCCCCGGCCCGGCTGACCTCCGGGCCGTCCGGCCGGTCAGGCGGTCTATCACCCGGTCGTCTCCCGGTGTGGGTTCACCCGAACGTTGACGGGGCCGCCCGTCGAGGTCTTTCACCATGGTCGACCCCCTCACGGACCCCTTCCAGCTGGTCCTCGTCCGCATCGCACTCGCGTTCGGGGTCGGCGCACTCATCGGTCTCGAGCGGGAACAGAGCGAGTCCGGCGGGACGTTCGCCGGGAGCCGCACGTTCCCGCTTTTCGCACTCCTGGGGGCGATCGTCGGGGCGTTCTACCCGGCGGTGCTTCCAGTCCTCCTCCTCGCCGCGGCGCTCCCCTTGACCGTCGCGTACGGGGCGAAGGTCGCGATGGAGGGTGACATCGGGCTCACGACGCTGACCGCGGCCCTGCTCACCGTCGTGCTCGGCGCGCTGGTGACCCACTCCGAACGCGGTGCGCTCGTCGCCGTCGTCGTCGCCGGCGCCGTGACGGCGATCCTCGCCGAGAAGGGGGCCATCCACCGGTTCGTCGACCGGATCGACGAGCAGGAGCGGCGCGCGTCAGTCACGTTCGTCCTCGTCGCGTTCGTCGTGTATCCGGTGCTGCCCGACAGGCAGGTTCCGGCCCTGTTCGGCCTCAATCCCCAGTTCGTCTGGCTGATGGTGGTCTTCGTCACCGGCTTGAGCTTCGCGGCCTACGTCCTGAGTCGGGTCCTGGGTGCCAGGCGCGGGATCGCGGTCACCGGCGTGTTCGGCGGGTTCGTCTCCTCGACCGCGACGACGGTCTCGATGGCCGAGCGCGCGACGGACTCGCCCGTCCTCTATCGCGTCTGTGCGTTCGCGACGGTCGTCGCGTCTATCGTGATGTTCCCGCGGGCGCTTCTGGAGGTCGCGGTGGTCAACCGGTCGCTGGCCCCCCAGGTCGCCGCCCCGCTCGGTTTGATGACCGGCGTCGGCGTCGTCGTCGCGGTAGCCGTGTACTGGCTGGCGGGGTCGGCGGAGACCGTCGACTCCGATATCGAGAACCCGTTTCGGCTGCGGCCGGCGCTGTTTTTCGGGGTCGTTTTCGCCGTCGTCCTCCTGGTTTCGGAGCACGCCCACGAGTGGTTCGGCGCGTCGGGGGTCTACGCGACGGCGTTTCTCTCCGGCCTGGCCGACGTGGACGCGATAACGATCACTCTGAGCAGGCTGTCGGGGAATGGAGCCATCACCCGGGAGGTGGCGACGACCGGCATCGTCGTCGGCGCCGTCGCGAACACGCTCGTCAAGGCCGGGCTCACGTGGGTCCTCGGCACCCGGAAACTCGCGCTCGTCGTGACGGCCGTCCTCGGTGTCGTCTCCGGCGTCGGCCTCCTGTACGTCTTCCTCGTGTGAGTGTGGCCGCGGCTACCCGGTGGGGGGCGTGCCTGGCTCCGAGAGGGGTCGGGGGTCGGGAAGCGATGCATCCAGGGCGTCACCCATCTACGACCGGTGCTCGGGCACGGAGGACGACGTGGTTATGCGTCTCCGGAGGGTAGGTACAGGGATGACGCCCTCCACCGAGCGCAAGCCGGCCGACGAGGCGACACTCTACTGTCCCGAGTGCGGTCACGAAAGCCGTATCAACGGAGACTGGACCATCCACGTACTCGTCGAATCCACGACTTACGAATGTCCCGACTGCGCAACGACGGTCAACTCCAACCAGAATCGGGACGCACTGATAGCACGGAGTGGTGGCTCACTCCGCTTCGGGGCGGAGGACTGACCCGCGAGTCGTCTCTCTACGGTGTGCGAGCACCCCCTCGATGTCTGGGTCTCTCCCGTGAACAAGATAGCTGGCACCAACGGACGCTCTGCAGCAGACCCCGATCAGAGCGGCCCCGGGTAGGAGCCGCTGTATCCAGGGGGCACCGCTGAAAGACGACCACGGACGCGAGCCACTATTCACAACTCCCAGTCAGCGGCTTCATCGGAACTGGGCGTACAAGAATATGACCGCGCTGACCCGCCCCTGCAAGCCATCTGGAGGGTGCCCGCACAATCGGGTAATCGAAGAGTGTGAAGCCGCCCAACTAAAGAAGAGTGCGTCGAAGTGCCCATCGTCGAGGTCGCTGCATCCAATCCGGCGAGGCTCGATAACTTACCATCTTAACTCTGGATGGCCGGTTGAGGAAGTGAGTTCGCGATGTGATGTCAGTGTGGAAGTGCTGGAGAAACATTATGATGCCCGTACTCATGAAGACAAGAGAGGAGGCAGGTCAGAGTATGTTAACGACCTGTAACTGAGATAACGTCTGTCCACAACTGATTTTTATAGAAATACATCAACTAAATAATAGTAATACTGTGGGAACGTAGATTACATAACTGATCACTTTATACTTTACTCCACTGTATATTTGTCGTTCAGTTGGGAGTCCGTGAGCAATATAATAAAAACGAACAAGATGCCGGACACAAAAAATTGAGAAGAATAGCAACAGAATGTCTGTGGGTGAGCCCAAAAGAAAAGACAGCAAAAAAGCACTGCCCAGGTAGACGATACCGAGTACGATAAATAGTAGAACCAGCAGCAGCGAGTGCCAAATCCGGAAAACATCGTCCGAGTCCATTCCTAAGCCGCCCACTTGAGTATCTATCCGATCCTCTATCTCTTGAAAGATTTCTTCCACTTCGTTTAGCTCTTCAGGCAGTTGGTTCACTTTGGACGCCCTCAGAGCAAGTAAAGCGGTAATACCGCCCAAAGTTCTGTTAAGAGTGTTCTCGGCCTTTATTGCACGAGCCATACTGAAGCTCCCCCACCAGATCATGTAATTCCCAAATAACATCTCTTGCACGACGATTAGTAGAATAACTGCTTCCGGTATCAGGACTGTTGTTAGGAACAAAGTCTCCTGAGCCAAATTGAACGTTGAGTTGACTATCTGCGATATCGCGTAGAAAGAATGGAAAAATACCAATATAATAAGCAATTCAAGAGGGACCAATGATACTTTTAGAAACCAGTCTTCACTGCTGTATCGACTGGTGACTATCATTCGCCGCAAGAGGGTCAATAAAAGCAGGAAAATTGAAACGGCTTTCATCAAATCCGAATTGACGCTCCCGGCGTTAAGCGTAGCAAGTACGATTGTTGCGAGCGTGGCGGTAAAAGCAATCTCAAAGTCGGCTGCGCTTAGAGCGTCTTTGTCAAATATAAGATCTACGAGGGTGTCATATTCAGCATCATCAGACATGATTGACCAATGTACTGCTTGGAAGAACTATTCGTTTACTGTGAATTAGATGTTGTCGTTTTTATACCCTATGCTGGTGGTGATTGAATGATCTCTCTCAATCAGATTCCAGATATATTTGAGAGAATTCTCTTCGATTAGGGGTGCAACTCCGGTTAGAGCCCAACCCCGGATACCGGAGAAATCAGCAGTTTAAGTGGCATAGAGGTGGCGCGGGGGTCTTTTGATCATGCTGCAGTATTGCGATTAGTGGGTGTAAAACAACGAGGGTATGGGCTCGGAGGGATTTGAACCCCCGATCGGCTGATATCTCCGGTAGCGCCTCGGTACTCCAGAGGGTCATCAAGGCACGCGGTGATCAGCCGCGCGCTCAGTATATCAGCTGGAGTGTCGTCCCGGGCGCCGTAGCCTCTGGAGTCAGCCGCCTTCCCGGACTAGGCCACGAGCCCGCACTCTCCGGTTGTGCCATCCGGAGTAAAGGGATTTCGATCACTCCCGGTCGGTGTCGCTCCAGTCACAGTCCTGGCACTTCCAGCCGGTGACGAACTCCATCGCTGAGGGCATGTACCCGACCTCCAGAACGTCGCCGCCGCAGTCCGGACACGAGCGGTCGGCGTCCCGGATCGGCTCGGCGTCGATCACGTTCTCGCCCTCGATCAGTTCCGCCAGCGACTGCGGGGTCACCATTCGACCCTGAACCACGCGGTTCTCTGCCATACCCGCAGGTGGGCCCTCCCGCCCCTAAGCGTTCCCCTCGCGCCGCAGTTTCGCCGCCGTCGTGGTCCCGTAGACGTCGGACTCTGAGGTCGACCCTGGGTCGGACTCGCCGTCGGCCCCGCCGCCGTCGACCGCGACGGTCCCGGGAGCAGGGCCGCCGTCGTCGTCGTCATCGTCGCCCGAGCTCCCGGACAGGGCGGCCGTGAGGTCGACGTCGTCGGGCCGATACCGGTCGATCGTCTCCTCGCCGGGGTCCAGCGCGAGCAACGCGGTCACCGCGAGCACGGCCAGCGCGATAGGGGCCTCGTTCGGGACGAGGCCGGCCACCGACAGGCCGAGCACGCCCAGCGCGACCGCGCTCCCGAAGCGGAAGCGGTCGATGTCGACCAGCTCTTGGAGGACCGGGCTGGCGAGTGCCGTCCCCGCGGCGACAGCGACCCCGACGCCCGCGGCGGCGCCGGCGCGCACGAGCAGTCCGGGGTCGACCTGCAGCGCAAGCGTCGCGCCGGCGAGGTCGAGACTCCCCAGCGCACCCAGCGCGACGACTACCGCCGGTCGGGGCAGGTACTCCCCGACGCGGGCGCTGGCGGTCGCCGCCGCCACCGCGAGGATCACCACGGCCGCGAACCGCTCGAACACCACGAGGTCCAGCACGCTCGCGAGCGTCGGCGCCAGGGCGGCCTCGACGACCGCGAGCGCGACGAGGGCGGCCCCGACGAGCAGGACCGACCGGGCGCGCTCGACCGGTGACCCCTCCATCTCCGCGAGCACGACCGCGATCGTCGCACTCCCGCCGAAGACCAGCAGACCGACCTCGAGGATGCCGGCGACGCTGTCCAGTGCCCCCGCGAGGACGAGCGCGGGGAAGATCCCGTCCACGAGCGGGAGGAGCATCACGACCGCGAGCAGCCGGGTCGCGCCGCCCACCCGCTGCTCGATGGAGAGGGCGACCGGGTGTCGGGAACTGCTCATGCACTACGGACGGCCGTACCCCGTGGCCGGTGGGTAGTGGTGCCTCCGGTACCTCTGAAGGGCGTGGGTGGGCGTCTCCGTCCGCATCCACATCCCCGTCCGGAAGCAGAAGGTGTACTCCGCGTCGAATTTGGTCCCCATCGATGTATTGGTCCGCGTGCTGCCCGCGAGCTCGGAAGCGGTGCTGCCGCCGATGGGGGTGGCGGAGTACATACACATCAATATTCCTTATACTGGTAAAAACATTGTGCGACATCGGTCACCACACCCACAGTCCCCGGCCGTTTGTCACGGTATCCCACGTGAAACTCGACCAGCGTCCAGGTCGCGATGCCAGGACCGGGGGGCGAGGGCTGTCGCTGGGGGCGCTCACGGGCGTCTCGCAACGCTTTTGAGACCGGCCGGCCCACGGATTACATGGCGAACGACTCCGGACCTTTCTCCGAGAAACTCCGCGTGCCCGAGGCGCTGACCTTCGATGACGTCCTCCTGCGACCCAAGGAGAGCCACGTCGAGCCCGACGAAGCGGACACCACGACTCGCGTCTCCAAAAACGTCAAGCTCACCGTCCCCGTGCTCTCGGCGGCGATGGACACCGTCACCGAGGGCGATATGGCGGTCGCGATGGCCCGCCAGGGCGGGCTGGGCGTGCTCCACCGGAACATGACCGTCGACCAGATGGTCGCCGAGGTTGAGCGGGTCAAGCGGGTTGACGAGCTGATCATCCGGGACGTCGTCACGGCCGAGCCCGACCAGACCGTCCGCGAGGTCGACGAGATGATGGAACGGCAGGGCGTCTCCGGCGCCCCCGTGGTCAGCGAGGACGACGAGGTCCTGGGGATCATCTCCGGGACCGACATCCGCCCGTACCTGGAGGTCGGCGAGTCCGACGCCGTCCGCGAGGCGATGACCGACGAGGTGGTCACCGTCCCCGAGTCAGTCACCCCCCGGGAGGCGCTGGAGCTGATGTACGAACACAAGATCGAGCGCGTCCCGGTCGTCGACGGCGGCAACCGCCTGGTCGGGCTGGTGACGATGGCGGGCATCCTCCAGCGCCGGGAGTACGACCAGGCCGCGCGGGACGCGGACGGGCACCTCCGCGTGGGCGCCGCGGTCGGCCCCTTCGAGGACGACCGGGCGGGCGCCGTCGACGAGGCCGGCGTGGATATCATCTTCATCGACTGCGCGCACGCGCACAACCGCGATGTCGTCGAGAGCGCCCGGGACATCGCCGCGGAGGTCGAGGCCGATGTCGTCGTCGGCAACATCGGCACCCGGGAGGCCGCCAGGGAGGTCGTCGACTTCGCCGACGGCGTCAAGGTCGGCATCGGTCCGGGCTCGATCTGCACGACCCGCGTCGTGACGGGCGCGGGGATGCCACAGATCTCCGCGGTTGCGCAGGTGGCCGACGTCGCCAGCGAACACGACGTGCCGGTCATCGCCGACGGCGGCATCCGCTACTCCGGCGACGCGATCAAGGCCATCGCCGCCGGCGCCGACGCGGTCATGCTCGGCTCCTACTTCGCGGGCACCGACGAGGCCCCCGGCCGCGTCATCACGATGAACGGCAAGAAGTACAAGCAGTATCGCGGGATGGGCTCTGTCGGCGCGATGCAGTCCGGCGGCGGCGACCGCTATCTCAAGGACGACGACGAAGAGGATTACGTCCCCGAGGGAGTCGAGGCCGCCACGCCCTACCAGGGACCCGTCGCGGAGGAACTCCACCAGCTCGTCGGCGGGATGCAGTCGGGCATGGGCTACGTCGGCGCCGAGACCATCCCCGAGTTCAAGCAGCGCGCGGAGTTCGTCCGCGTCTCCTCGGCCGGCCAGCAGGAGTCCCACCCACACGACGTCGTCATCACCGACGAGGCGCCCAACTACCAGCCCGACGGCGGCTGACGGGGACTCCCGCTCTTTCGACCGGTCAACCGGCCAGTCCCTTGCCGGCCGTCTCGCAGGCCGGGCTACAGTAGCTGTTCTGGGCGGCGTTCGCGCTCGGGTGTGCGGCGAACGCCTCGCTACAGTTCGCACACTCGAAGGTCTCGAAGCTCGGCATACGGACGACGGTTGCGCCGCCGGCTTCAAATGAATTACTCCGCCCGCGCGTCCGGGCCGCTTTTGACCGTGACGGACGCATCCCCCGACGATGACCACCTACGACATCCGTACTGTCCCGGGGGAAGGGACCCTCGCTGACGCCCACACTGTCCGGCGGGCAGTCTTCATCGAGGGACAGGGCGTCTCCGAGGCCGAGGAGATGGACGGGCGCGACGCCGAGGCCTTCCACGTCGTCGTCTACGACCGCGACGACGGCCAGGCCGTCGGCACGACCCGGCTCCGGGAGGCCGACGGCCAAGCGAAGGTCGAACGGGTCGCCGTTCGGGAGTCGTATCGGGAGGAGGGACTCGGCCGGAAGCTGATGGCCGTCGTCGAGGCCCGCGCCCGCCGGGAGGGCCACGACCAGGTCGTCCTCCACGCCCAGACCGACGTCGAGGGGTTCTACGCGGATTTGGGCTACGAGACTGTCAGCGACGTCTTCTACGAGGCCGACATCCCTCACGTCGAGATGGTCAAGGAGCTGTGAACTTCGCGGCCAGAACCCCGCGAGGGCGGTGGCGCGCGCTGTCGGCCGTTCCGTCGACCGAGGCGCCGTGCGAGGTCCTCGGGAACAGCGAGGGACGACCGTCTCTCGGGCAGCCGGCGCGGAGCGGCGGCGACGGAGTGACCGAGGGCTCGGAAGGCGAGCGTTGCGAGACGTGACCGAGGGGAGCGTCTCGGGTAGGCGAGCGGCGACCACGGGAGCCGCGAGCCAAGCGACTCGGCCGGGGAGGCTTGTGGCGGTCGGGCTGTGGAACTCTCTCGGCGAGCATCCGTGCGCTGCAGGCGCGCGGTTCACCGTCAGAGCAAGCTCTGACGAGCCCTCGTTCGCGGTGCTCACGAGGACACCGGAGCCGAGTACCGCGAGGCTCCGGCTTTTTTCACTATGTTTTTTGCGCCGAGAGGTGACGAGTGAAGCGAGCCACCCGAGGCGCAAAAAAAGTACTACGGGCCGAGAGGGATTTGAACCCTCGACCGACGGCTTAAGAGGCCGTCGCTCTCCCTGACTGAGCTATCGGCCCAGCGATCTCAAGTTGCGCCAGCGGAGGGAAATACGTTTCCTTATCGGTCGTGGCCACCCCGGCCGCCACGGTTGGTCTGGGGCTCCCCACCTGCGCCGCCCTGTGGCGGCCCCTGGGGTGGTGCACCGCTCCCCTGAGGCGGCTGGACCGCACCGCGGCCGTCCGAGGGCAGATTCCGTGCAGCCCAGACCGTGCCGGCACCGGCGACGGCGGACCCGATGGCCGCGAAGATCAGCGCGAGAAACAGCTGTCCGGCCCCACCGCCGCCACCGCCGCCGCCGGCGGCGATGGCGGAGGCGATGACGACGATGATTCCGAGCAGGACTGTCCCGACTGCGCCCGTGACGGCCGCCGTGGCGTAGGCGAGGGTGTCCGGCGTGTCGTCGAGGTTGTCGCTCTGACGCAGTCCGAACAACCCACCGAGGGCTGGCGTCACGGCCAGCGAGCCGACCGCGATCAACACGCCGAAGCCGAACCCGAGCCCGCCCTGCGAGGTCAGGCCCGACAGGATAGTGACCAGTCCAGCCCCGACGCCGATGAGGGTGAACGCCGCGATGCCGACTTTCATCTCGTTTTTCGTGTCGAGCCGGCTGAAGATGTCGCCGACGCTCGGCCCGGTCTGGACCGGCTGACGAGCACCGGCCTGCTGGTACCCCCCCTGTGGTTGCTGGGCGGCGGGCTGGCCCTGTGGCTGTCCGCCGGCTCCGCCATGGGGCTGTCCGCCGGCTCCGTGGGGTTGTCCCTTGGGTTGACTCTGGCCGGTTCCCCCCTCCTGCTGTGGCGGCTCGCCGGCCTCTTCCTCCGGCGGCTGCACGTCTGCACTTTCCTCCTCCGGGTCACTCTGGTCACCAGACATCGTCTATTCCTGTACGTAGCAGTCACTAAAAACTGCGGTCTAGACAAGTAGTGGTACTATACTGGCACGTACCACCGGGGCAGCGACGGACCCGCGGGCCAGCCAGTCCGGCCGGGAGAACCTGTCCGTTATAAGGCTTCCCGCACCAACCGTCTGATATCATGAGTACGGCCGGGACGGGCATCACGATGGCCTCGATGTCCACCTACGCGATCCTGGGGTGTGGGAGCGTGGGCCACGCGGTCGCGGAGGAACTCGTCGCGGAGGGGAAGGACGTCCACATCATCGACGCCGACGAGGGTCGGGTCGAGGCGCTGCGCGACCAGGACATGGACGCCAGGCAGGCCGACATCCGCGACGAAGCCGTCGCCGAGGCGGTCGCCGACCGGGACGTCATCCTCATTCTCTCCTCGGACGTGGAGGCGAACGCCGCCGCCGTCGAGAACATCCGCGGGCGCGGGGACGACCAGTACATCGTCGCCCGGGCATCCGACCCCGTCTCGGCGGACGACCTCACCGAACTCGGTGCCGACGTGGTGATCAACCCCTCGGCCGTCATCGCCGACTCCGCGCTCCGGGCGCTCGAGTCGGGCGAACTCGAGTACAAGGCCCGACAGCTGACCGACGTGATCGCCGAGACCGACGGGAAACTCGCCATCCGGATCCACCGCAGCCCGGACCCCGACTCGATCGCCAGCGCCGCCGCCCTCCAGACGATCGCCGAGAGCCTCGACATCGAGGCGACGATCATCTACGACGGCGAGATCGGCCACCAGGAGAACCGCGCGTTCGTGAACCTGCTGGGGATCGAACTCGTCGCGGGCGGGGAGGTCGACCTCGCGGAGTACGGGACGGTCGCGCTCGTCGACCACGCCAAATCCGGCGAGCCCGAGGCGGAGGTCGACGCCGATATCATCATCGACCACTACGAGCACGAACACGAGCACGACGTGGCCTTCGCCGACATCCGCCCCAACGTCTCCGCCACCTCGACGGTCCTCACCAAGTACATCCAGGAGCTCGACCTCACACTCGAGGAGAACGTCGCAACCGCACTGCTGTACGGCATCCGCGCGGAGACGCTGGATTTCAAGCGCGACACCACCCCTGCGGACCTGACGGCGGCAGCCTATCTCTACCCGTTCGCGGACCACGACACCCTCGAACAGGTCGAGTCACCCTCGATGTCGCCCGAGACACTCGACGTCCTCGCAGAGGCGATCCGCAAACGACAGGTCCAGGGCTCCCATCTCGTTTCGAACGCCGGGTTCATCCGCGACCGCGACGCCCTCTCACAGGCTGCCCAGCACCTCCTGAACCTCGAGGGGATCACCACCACCGCGGTCTTCGCCATCGCCGACGACACGATCTATCTGGCGGCCCGCTCGAAGGACATCCGGATGGACATCGGGAAGATCCTCGAGGACGCCTTCGGCGACATCGGCGAGCCGGCCGGCCACTCGACGGACGCGACCGCGGAGATCCCGCTGGGCATCTTCACCGGGATCGAGGTCAGCGAGGACAACCGCGAGACGCTGCTGGAGCTGACCGAGGAGGCCGTCACCAAGAAACTCTTCCAGGCGATGGGCGTGGACGGCGAGAGCAACAACGGCGGGTAAAGCGGGGACGGTCGGCCCGGGCCGGCACGCTAGCGGGGGAGCGCGGCCCGGTGGATTGCTCTCAGGCCGGAGCCTCTTCGTCGCTGCCGCGTTTGGCGTCCTGGATCCGCTCGACGAGGTTGTTGACGATGATGATGTCACCCACCGACTGGACCCACCGGTAGGGGATGATGATGCCGCGGGCGGTCAGGGCCTCGCTGTCGAACAGTTCGCGGTTGAGTTCGTGCAGCGCCAGTCCCGTCACCTCCTCGGTATCCAGGTCCAGTCTGATGTCCTCCACCTCGCCGAGGAAGACGCCGTTGTTCGAGTAGACCTCGCGGCCGACGAGGCTCGTGATCTCCTGTGGCGCGGAGTCGCGGTCCATGTGGCCACACTCGTGCGGTGGCCCCTTAAATGGTGTGTCAGACGGGTTGCCGGGGGAGACGACGGCCGGCCGCTCACGCTACCTGACTCACCGCAAGACTCATCGCGGCCGCGTCGCTCGGTAGCGTATGCCGTCGACGCTGGTTCACGTCGCCCTCGCGGGCCTGCTGGCCGCGGCACTTCTGGGAGCGGCCTACGACCTGCGGGCGCTCGTCGTCGTCCTCGCGGTAGCCACCCTGCCGGACCTCGACGCGTTCGGTGCCTTTCTGTTCTCTGGCGCTCACCGGGCACTGTTGCACACCTTCCTGATCCCCCTCGTCGCCGCCGGCGTGGTGGCCGTGGACACGCGCCTGCGCGACCAGTCGGGGCTGCGCGACCGGTTCGGTCCCCGGGGTGTCCGGGTGACGTGGGTGGGGGTTCTCGCGTTCGCAGTTGCGGGCATCGGGCTCGACTTCGTCACCAACGGCGTCAACGCGCTGTACCCTGTAGTCGACCAGTTCTACGTGCTCGATGGCAAGCTCGAGCTCTCGACGACCGAGGGGCTGGTCCAGACGTTCGTCGAGGTCCCCGCAAAAACCGGGGCTGGGACCGGGAGCGGGGTGCCGGCCCCGGAGAGCGTCGGCACGACCGAGAACGTCACCTACACCACGGGCGTCGACCCCGAACCTGACCCCGGCGTCGAGTCCGGCCCCGTCGAGCGGGTGTTCCCGGTCGTCCGCTCGGGGTGGCAGCTACTGGTCGTCCTCGCCGGTGCCGTGACGGTCCTCGCGAGATTCCGGCTTGGCGGCGACCTCGAGTGACTGCCGGGGGCAGCGGTCCGGGGCGCGGCAGGCGGTCCCGGCGCCGTCGGGCGCGGATTCCGGGCCCTTGAAATACCTACCCGTCAACGGCCGGGTATGGCGTTCCGGGTCCGGGACCGGCTGGCCGTCGCCGATGTCGTCACGCTGTTGAACGCCGGGCTCGGCGTGGTGGCGATGGTAGCGGCGGTCACCGAGAGCCCGGCGCTGGCCGCCCGGCTCATCCTGCTTGCGGCCGTCGCGGACGGCCTCGACGGACTGGTCGCCCGGCACCTGGGCTCGAGCGAGGTCGGCCTGACCCTGGATTCGATGGCCGACATCGTCTCGTTCGGGACCGCGCCGGCCGTGTTACTGTTCGCTATCGCTCACCGGGCGTGGGAGCCGCTTTCGTCCGCGCCGGCGCTGTACGCCGCGGCCGTGCTCGTGCCGACGCTGTTTGCGGTGCTCGCCCTCCTGCGGGCCGCGCTGTACACCGTCTACTACGGTGAGGAGACTACCAGACCGGGCGTCCAGAACACGCTCGCCGCTTCGGTGCTCGCCGTCGGCTACCTCGCCGTCGGGGCGATGCTCGACCCCGACGCCACGGCGGCGGCCGCGCTGGCTGCCGGGGCCGCGCTGGCCGTGCTGATGCTGGCGCCGCTTCCCTACCCGAAGCTGCTCGACCGTGACGCCCTGGCGATGGGGGTCGTCCAGATGGGGGCGGTCCTGTTCCCGGCGGTCATCTCCCGGGCCTTCCCGCGGGCGTTGCTGCTCGCGGCGACGGCGTACCTCCTGCTCGCCCCCCGCTTTTACTGGGCGGAGTGAGCACCGAACCGGCCGAGCTCGGGGGTGTTCAGCCGACCCAGTCACTCCCCGGCGGCGTCCAGCTCTGTCGCGGCCTCCTCGTTTGCGACCGACAGCGTTCCACAGGCAAGTGCGACCAGGAATGCGAGAAGCGCTCTGCCGTAGCGTCCGCGCCGGGCTGCCACGACAGTCAGCGCGCCGAAGGCGCCCGCCAGCGCCCCGAAACCGTAGCCCTTCAGCCGGAAGACACTCGGTGACATACGCTGTGAACGGGCGGGAGCGTCTTAACGTGCCGGAATGCCCGGGGCGACCGCTGCAGTCGTGTGGCCGGACCGCCAGGTAGAAACAGGTCTAAGGGCGTCCACGCCCTCTATTCACACGATGGAACAGGCTCCGGTTCCCGCGTCGGCGAACGTCCCCAGCCCCGAGTCGCTCGCCGACACGTTCTACGTCTACGATGTCGAGGAGACCGACGAGGGGGTGCGATACTACGGGGAACCCCTCGCGGAGAAAGACAGCGTCGTCCAGCAACTCGGCCCGTTGTTCCGGGAGCGTGGCTACCGCGTACAGCTCACCTACGACACCGGGGAGTACGTCCTGGAGGCGACCGAACGCTCTACGTCGATCGACGGAGTGCCGTGGACGAACGTCGTCCTCTTTCTGGCGACGGTGGCGGCGACCCTGCTGGCGGGCAGTCGCTGGTACGGGGTCGACGTCGCGGCCGAGCCGGCCGCCGCGCTGGGTGCGTGGCCGTTTGCGCTCTCGGTGATGGGCGTGCTCGCCGTCCACGAGTTCGGCCACTACCTCTTCAGCCGGTATCACGACGTGCAGGCGACCCTGCCCTACTTCATTCCGCTGCCGTTCAACGCCATCGGTACGCTCGGGGCCGTGATACGCATGAAGGACAACATCCCAAGCCGGCGTTCGCTGTTCGACATCGGCGTCGCCGGGCCGCTCGCGGGGATCGCCGCCACCGTCGTCGTCGCGGCGATCGGCGTCACGCTCCCGCCGATCCAGGCCCCCGAGGGGTCGCTGGTGGCACAGATCGAGCTCGGCTACCCGCTGCTCATCCAGGGGATCGCGGCGCTTCTGGGCGAACCGCTCTCCTACGGGCCGGGGCAGATGGTCAACCCCGTCGTCGTCGGGGCCTGGGTCGGCGCCTTCGTCACGTTCCTGAACCTCATTCCGGTCGGCCAACTCGACGGCGCTCACGTCGTGCGGGCGCTCGTTGGGGACCGGATGAGTCGCGTCCAGCAGGTCGTCCCGCTTCTCCTGTTCGGGCTCGCGGGCTACCTCGTCGCCTTCGAGGGGGGTCGGAGCGCCTCGATCTGGGTGCTCTGGGGCTTCCTGACGCTCATCTTCAGCCGGGCAGGAAACGCGAGACCGCTGGACGAGTCGTCGGTCGGCCGCTCCCGGCAGGCCGTGGCGGCCCTCACGCTCGTGCTCGGGCTGCTCTGTTTCACTCCCATCCCGTTCTCCTTTACCCCCTGATTCAGGTATCTCGAGCCCCTCTCACGTGTATGGACCGACAGCGCGTCCGGCAGGCCTGGGACGAGGTTGCCGACACCTACTCGCACAACCGTGACCCCGACGGAGAGGATGCCGCGCTCGTGGCGGAGCTGCTCGAGGACCTGCCGCCCGAACCGACTGTCCTGGACGCCGGCTGTGGGGACGGAAAACGAACGCTCGCCCGCCTCGGGAACGCCCGTGCGGTCGGGCTCGACTTCTCGCGGCGCGGGCTCGAACTCGCCCGCAGAAACGTCCCCGGGGCGGCGCTCGTCCAGGGTGACATGGTCGACCTCCCGCTCGCAGACGGGACCGTCGACGGCATAACGGCTTACCACGCCGTCTTCCACGTCGACCGGGACCGCCACACCGACGTCTACCGGGAATTCGCCCGCGTCCTCCGGCCCGGCGGGCGCGTCCTGATGACGGTCGGGACCGCAGCCTACGAACAGGTTCGGTCGGGCTGGATGGGCGGCCGGATGTTCTTCTCGACGCCGGGCCGCGAGCGGACGATCGCCCAACTGCGTGAGGCAGGCTTCGAGATCGCCTGGGACCGCCACGTCGACGACCCGCTAGGGAGCTCGGCCTACTTCGTCTGCGCGGCCCTGCCGGCGTAGGCCCGCCAGCTGCGGCCCTACTCCCGCTCCAGCTTTGGCTACGCGAGCGCGTCCCACACTTTTATCATGGCGTCAACTGTCTATTCTTTCATGGTTTACGATACGGGAAACCGGACCGTCGACGACGCCGTCGAGCGGGTGCTCGCGGGCGAGCGACTGGACCGCCGGGACGGCCTGGCGCTGGTCGCACAGCCGGTCGAGGACCTGGCGCCCGCCGCCGACTACGTCCGGGCCGAACTGGGCGACGACACCGTCGACGCCTGCTCGATCGTGAACGCGAAGGCGGGCAACTGCGCGGAGGACTGCGGGTTCTGTGCGCAGTCGGTCCACTTCGACACCGGCATCGACACCTACGGCTTCCTCGACCCCGAGCGGATCCTCGAGGCCGCGAAGCGCGCCGAACGCGACGGTGCCCAGCGCTTCGGCGTCGTGGTCGCCGAGAAGGGCGTCTCGAAGCGCGAGCGCCCCGGGGAGTGGGCAGAGGTCCTGCGGGCCATCCGGCTGGTGCGCGACGAGACCGACGTCGAGGTGGACGCGTCGCTGGGCATTCTGACCGAGGAGGAGGCTCGCATTCTCGCCGAGGAGGGGATCAACCACTACAACCACAACATCGAGACCTCACCGCGCTTTTTCCCCGAGATCGTCGAAACGCACTCCTTCGAGGACCGCGTCCACACCCTGGAGGTCGCGAAGGAGGCCGGGATGGACCTGTGTGCGGGCGTGATCCTCGGGATGGGCGAGTCCCCGACCGACCGGGTCGACGCCGCGGTTGCTCTCCAGGACGTGGGCGTCTCCTCGCTGCCGGTGAACATCCTCAACCCCGTGGCTGGGACACCGCTCGGCGAGGAATTCGGTGACTCGGCGGATATCACGACCGAGGAGATCCTGCAGACCATCGCGGTCTACCGGCTGCTGCACCCGGAGGCGCGGGTCCGGCTGACCGGGGGGCGGGAGGCCAATCTCGCGGTCGACGAGCAGCACCTCCCCTTCGAGGCCGGCGCCGACGGTATTCTGACCGGGGACTATCTCACCACCTCGGGCCAGTCGCCGGGTGACGACATCGGGATCATCGAGCGGGCCGGGATGGAACCGAACCGGGAGGCAAACGAGTTCGACCCCGAGGCGGTGAAGGCCCGGACGGCGGCCGACGAGGGGCCCGACACCGCCGCGGGGACCGCGACGAGCAACGCGACCGAGGACTGATACGGACTGTTGTGCGTCAGTACCGCATTGACTGCCCGATGTCGAGTGGTCGTCGGGGCAAACGGGTACAGCGGTCCGTCTGGGGCCTGCGGCTGGCGGTCGGCGCGAGCGACCGGTGCGGCGGCTGGCCGGCGAGGACACAAAGGGAACGAGGGGACCGGGGGGCCCCCTGCGTGTGACACTACGGAGCCAGCTGGCTCCGTTATTTCGTAGCGCCTGCGGCGACAAAAGCCTGTTCGTGACGTGCGCGAAGTGGGCGCGAACGCCCGCTAGCAGCGTGTGAGGCACGTCTCGCCTGCTCTGACCGAGTCACCCTCCGAGACGGTCAGGTCCGAGCGGTCGACCTCGGGCGGGAACAGGAGGTCGACGCGGCTGCTGAAGGAGATGTGCCCGATCCGTTCGCCGCGGTCGACGGTGACCCCCTCGGCGACGTAGGGGTGGATCCGGCGGGCGACCGCGCCGGCGATCAGGACGACCTCGTGGTCGCCGAAATCGACCCGGAGCCTCTCGTTGCGGTCCGAGGACTTCGTGAAGGCCGGCCAGTGCCCGCCCGGCGAGTGCTCGACGGCCTCGACGGTCCCGCCGAACGGTGCCCGGTTCACGTGGACGTGATGGAGGTTCATGAAGATGCCGAGCCGGAGCCGGTCGCCTTCCTCACGCAACACGGAGACGGTCCCGTCGGCCGGTGCGACGACTCCATCGGGGGGGACGGCCCGTTCCGGGTCGCGGTGAAACCAGAATACCGCGCCGGTGGTCGCCCAGAGCGCCACACCCAGCGGTAACCAGATGACCGCGGCGACCAGCCCGGCCGCCGCGACGGGGAGCCCGTACCGCCACGCGCCGCGTGCGAACGCGTCCACGGACGCACCTTCGCGCCGCCGGGCACAAAGCTGTCGGCTTCCCCGGCCGCCGCACCTAAGCCGGCTCGCCGCATATCCCACTCATGCCCCGCGACGAGCTGGCCGCCTTCGACGATGACCTGCTGGCGGAGGTCGGCGAGGCCGACTCCGGGCGGCTGGCGACGCTTGCCCGCGAACACCAGGCCGGCGTCCGCGCGCTTCCCGGCGTCGACGACATCGTCTACGAGTGGCGGCGCACTCTCCCGGGAGAGCCGCTGCTGTACCGCTCGAGGGCGCTCTACGTCCTCGCCCTCCCCGGGCGCGTCTGGCTGGAGTTTCTCGAGAGGATGGAGGTCACCGAGAGCGAGGCTTCCGCGCTCCGGGAGCTCCACGGCCGGCAGGCCCGGCGGCTCCTCGCAGCGGCCGACGGTGCGCCCGAACCGCCGGCCATGACCGACGCGCTCGATGCGGACGGCGCGATGGTCCTGACACGGTCGTGAAGGAGCCGTCCGTGGGTGGAGGATGGGTATCACCTGGTAAGGCGGGACGACCTCGGGGACCCGACGCCAGCCGGCCCACAGTGCGCCCGGCTTACCGCCCGGCCCTTTGGCCCGCGTATTTTCGGCTTGCCAAAACATCGTTTTTTTATCGAAAAGAATTGTTCGCGATAGCAGTCTTTATGTGGCTGGCGGCCACATTTGGAGACGCAATGAGCACCCAGAAACGCGTCCAGCAGGAGTTCGGAACCGTCGAGGAGAGCGAGGCCCTTCGCCTCGACGAGGAGAAGGCAGAACAGATCGTCGACGCGCTGAACACGGAACTCGCGGACACCTACACGCTGTACCACCAGCTCAAGAAACACCACTGGAACGTCGAGGGCGCGGAGTTCCGCGACCTTCACCTGTTCCTGGGTGACGCTGCCGAGAACGCCGAGGAGGCCGCCGACGAACTCGCAGAGCGCGCGCAGGCGCTGGGCGGGACTCCCGTCGCAGGCATGGAAGCCATGCAGGAGCACGCGACCGTCGAGCCCGAAGACGAGGACGTCTACGGGATCCGCGACTCCCTGGAAGCCGACCTGGAGGTCTACGGCGACATGATCGAGACCATGCGCGACCACGTCGACCTCGCGCAGAACCTTGGCGACCACGCGACCGCCCACATCATCCGTGAGATCCTGGTGGAGGTCGAGGAGGACGCCCACCACATCGAGCACTACCTCGAGGACGACTCGCTGGTGCTCGAGGAGAGCGTCAACTGACGCCGGCCGACGGCAGTCTGCGGTCTTCTCTCTCCTGCGTGTGAACAACCCAGAAGCAACGGCACCATCCACCGACGGAAGGGACGGACTGGTCGTCGGGCCGGGACGGTCGGCGTCGGCTACCGACCGGAGAATGGCCGCTGTCGGCTACGGCTCCAGCGCGACGGTGAGGTCGGTCGCGATCCAGCCGTCCTTGTTGCCCTGTTCGACGAAAACGGTACGGTCCGGAGAGCTGTTGTGTGCAGTCACCGACTGCTCGTGGTCGTCGGCCAGCCGTTCCCTGCGGGGCGCGGTCATTGACAGGGATTAGGCTACCCTAAATCTAAAAGCGTTTTGGTCGACCTAGTCCGTGACTGGCTTGTGCGCCGAGCCCTCAGTAGGGCGTATGAGCGACGGCCAGCGGCGCGGTGGCGACGAGAGACCCCGCGACGACCAGCGGGGCGAGCGTGGGCCGGCGGAGCTGGCCGGCGACGACGAGCTCCGCGAACAGGTGGCGGAGCTCGCCGAGACGCTGGCGGACCTAGAGGGTGAACTCCGCGAGGAGCGTCGCCGCCCCCGGCTGCGGGACCTTGTCCGGTTCACCCGGGAGGTGACGATCCCGGGCGTGATCCTCGTGCTCCGGACGAACATCGAGGCACTGAAGCTGCTCCAGCGGGCGCTGGCCCTCGGCGACCCGGACGGGAGTAAAGCCGAGAGCCCGCTCAGAGACCGGGCGGAGGCGGCCGGCCGGTCGGCGCTGTCCGAACTCGACGGCGCGCTCGAGGACCTCGGCGACGCGCTGTCGGGCGCCCCGCGGGACGGACGCGCCCGGGACCTGCTGGCGGAGGCCCGGGACCTCCAGGCCGAAGTCGAGTCCGAACTGTCCCGCGGCTCGGGCCTCTCCGGCCCTTCGTCGAGTTCCCGGTCACCTTCCGGGGTCGAGGAACCGGCGGGCGTCGACATCGACGTCGACGCCGAACTCCGGTCGATCAAGGACGAACTCGGCGACGAAGGCGCAGCCGGCAACGAAGGTGCAGCCGGCAACGAGGGTGCAGCCGGCGACGAAGGCGAGGACGGCGGGGAGGAGAGCGGGGGGGACGGCGCCGGACGGGGATAGCGTCGCGGGCTACTCCATCGGCTCGAACCGGTAGCCGTCCCACGCCTGGCTCGCTGGCTCCCGGATCCCGGCTCCGGGTTCCCGGAGTTCGTCGACGTGGACCGGCCGGACCGGGTCGCCCGTCTCTACCTCGTCGGTCGTCGTTCCGCCCAGCACCCGCACCGAGCTCCCCTCGACGTCGAACTCGACGATTGCGAGCGTGTTCGGTTCCCGCACGCCGGGGGGTGTGGCGGTGCTGGTCGTCCAGGTTACCACCTCGGCCGTCCGGTCGGCGAGGTCCACAGTTTCGGTCTGCTGGTGCCCACACTCCGGGCAGACTCCGTGGCCCGGGTAGGTGAGATGGCCGTTCGGACACCGGTGGGCGTCGAAGCTCATGCGCTCACCCCCTCGACCAGCGTCGTCACGACGCAGTTCCCGAACCCGCCGACGTTGCAGGCCAGCCCGCGGTCGGCCTCGACCTGCCGGTCGCCCGCCTCGCCCTGGATCTGCTCGTACAGTTCGACCACCTGAGCCACGCCGCTCGCCCCCAGCGGGTGACCCTTCGACTTGAGCCCGCCGGAGGTGTTCACCGGCAGGTCGCCGTCCCGGGCCGTCGTCCCCTCCCGGGCCATCTTCCAGGCGGTTCCCTGGTCGGCGAAGCCGAGCCCCTCCAGCTGGAGGAACTCGAGGATCGTGAACATGTCGTGTAGCTCGGCGACGTCGACGTCGTCGCGGTCCCAGCCGGCCATCCCGAACGCTTGCTCGCTGCTCTCGACGACGCCGTTCATGACTGTGGGGTCCTCGCGCTCGTGGACGACGTGGGTGTCGGTCGCGCCCGCGACGCCGGCAACCCGGACGAACTCGTCGGTGTACTCCTCGGCGCGGTCGGCCGGACAGAACAGTAGCGCGGCGCTGCCGTCGGTCACCGGGCAGAAGTCGTACAGCCGCAGCGGGTCCGCGATGATGGGACTGTCGAGAGCGGTCTCGACGTCGATCTCCTTCTGGAACTGGGCGTTGGGGTTGAGTGCCCCGTTGGCGTGGTTCTTGACCGCGACCTCCGCGAGGCTCTCCCGGGGCGCGTCGAAGCGTTCGAGGTAGTGGCGGGCGGTCAGCCCCGCGAACGAGGGGAGGGTGACGCCGTGTTTGTACTCCACGGGGTGGGTCAGCGAGGCGATGACGTCCGTCGACTCCGCGGTCGTCCTGTGGGTCATCTTCTCCGCGCCCACCAGGAGGCTGCAGTCGCTGGCGCCCGAGGCGACGGACTGCCAGGCCTCGTAAACCCCCGCGCCGCCGGTCGCGGAGGTGTTGTCGACCCGCTCGGCGTACGCGCCCAGCATCCCCATGTCGTGTGCCAGGGCGTTCATCAGGCCGGTCTGTCCCTCGAACTCGCCGCTCGCCATGTTGGCGACGTAGAGGTGCTCGACATCCTCGCGGGGCACCCCGGCGTCGGCGAGACACGTTTCCCCTGCCTCCGCGAGCAGCTCGCGGACCCAGGCGTCGCGCTGGCCGAACTGTGTCATCGACGCGCCGATGATTGCGACGTCCATACACCCACCATCGACCCCCCCGGTCTTTGCCCTTGCTGTCGGGATGGAGCGACAGGTATTTTAGGGTTGCCTAAAGACGTCCGTGTAGAGATGTTAGGTCAGCCTAAATCGCCGGCTTCTGGCGACGTCTGCGTCGTCGTTCCGACGGTGCGCGAGCCCGAGTGCGTGCGGGCCTACGTCGCCAACGCCCGCCGACACGGGTTCGACGCCGACCGGCTCCACGTCGTTCTCGTCACCGAGGACTTCTGTGACACCGCCGAGATGGCAGCGATGCTCGAGGACCTGGAGGTGTCGGGCGCCGTCTTCGACGGGACCCGCCGCGAGCAGTGGCTCGACCGGAACGGCGTGGGCGAGTTCGCTCACCTGATCCCCGCGGCCAGCCACGCACAGACCTCCTTTGGCCTGCTCTACCTCTGGGCGCACGACTTCCCCTACGGCGTCTTCATCGACGACGACACCCTCCCCCACGACGACCAGGACTTCTTCGGGACTCACCTGCGCAACCTCGGCTTCGAGGGCGATATCGAGTGGGTGGCCTCAGACGAGCAGTGGGTGAACGTCCTCTACCAGAACGTCGACGAGCACGACCTCTACCCCCGGGGATACCCCTACAGCGCGATGGGCGAGACCGTCGAGCGCACGACGGCGACGGTGGACGACGTCGTCGCCTCCCAGGGGCTGTGGACGAACGTTCCCGACCTGGACGCCGTCCGGATCCTGATGGACGGCGACCTCCGGGGTCAGGCACAGACCCGAACCAGTGCCGGGGACTTCCAGGGCGACTTCGTGGTCGCGCCGGGGAACTATCTGACTGTGTGCTCGATGAATCTGGCCTTCCGGCGGGAAGTCGTCCCCGCCTTCTACCAGATGCCGATGGACGACAACGAGTGGGACGTGGGCCGGTTCGACGACATCTGGAGCGGCCTCTTTCTCAAGCGGGCCTGCGACGTCCTGGGCAAGCAGGTGTACAATGGCCGCCCGCTGTGTGAGCACAACAAGGCCCCCCGCTCGACGTTCTCGGACCTCACGAACGAGGTCCACGGGCTGGAGCTCAACGAACACATCTGGGAGGTGGTCGACGACGCGGGGGCCGACGCCGACAGCTACGCCGGCGTCGCCCGCGACATCGCCCGCCGGCTGGCCGAGGGCGACTTCTCCGACTACGAGAACGGCGCCTTCCTCAACCACTGCGGGGAGTACACGCTGGACTGGCTCGACTGTCTCGAGGCACTGACCGACACGCAGCCGACCGCTGTCGCCCAGCCTGTGGGGGACGACTGACATATGACCGACGACACCACAATACCGACGGACCGGCGTACCGACACCACAACGAGCCGCCTCTCGCGGCGAAAAGTACTCGCGACAACCGGGCTCGCCGGTACGACTGCCCTCGCCGGTTGCGGGGGCTTTCTCGGAGGGGGCGGGGACAACCCGTCGGCCGACGGAGCCGGCCTCGCACAGTTCCGCGGCTCGGGCCCGCTCGTGGAGTCCCGCGGCGAGCTCGGCGGGACCCGGATCGCCGACCTTCCGGACCTCTCGGGGGAGCTGAACCTCTACATCGGCGGCGGCGAGGGGGGACTCTACATCGAGCTGCTCGACCTGTTCAAACGGATCTACGACGACTTCTCGTACAACCAGAACATGGACGCCTCGGCCAGCCTGGCAAACACCATCGTCACCGAGGTCGAGCAGGGCAGCAGCCGCGCGGACATGTTCATCTCCGTCGACGCCGGCTCGCTGGCCTCCGTCGCACAGGAGGACGCCGCCGAATCGCTCCCCTCCGAGGTGACCGACATGCCCGACGGCGACTTCGCGACCGACAGCTGGGTCGGGGTCGCCGGCCGTGCCCGTGCCATCCCCTACAACTCCAACCGGTTCTCCGCGAGTGACATCCCGGACAGCGTCCGGGACTTCCCCGAGGTCGCGGCCTTCGAGAACGACCTCGGGTGGGCGCCGAGCTACAGCGCCTTCCAGTCCTTTGTCACCGCGATGCGGCTGCTGCGCGGGGAGGAGGCCACCCGGCAGTGGCTCGTCGACCTCCGGGAGATGGGGACGCTCACCTTCGACAACGAGTTCCTGGTGTCGACCAGCGTGGCCGACGGCGAGCTCGCGGCCGGGTTCGCCAACCACTACTACGCCCTCCGGGTGCGCAACTCCCGGCAGAACGCGCCGCTCGACCTGGCCTTTACGAGTGGGGATGCCGGCGCGCTCATCAACGTCTCCGGCGGCCTGGTCATTCGGGGAACCGAGAGGCAGGACCTCGCGAACCTCCTGTTGCGCCACCTCCTCTCCGCGGAAGCGCAGGAGTTTTTCGCCACCCGCACGTTCGCCTACCCGACCGTGCCCGAAGTCCCACCCGCCGGCGGTCTCCCGAGCATCGACGAACTCAACCCGCCGGACATCGACCTCACAGAACTCTCGGACCAGGACGCCACCCTGGACCTGCTCCGGGAGACGAACGTCCTCTGAGCCATGCCAGACGACGCCAGCGGAGTCACGGACGGCGGCCGGACGATAGTCCTGCCGGGTCGACTGCGCGCCCGTCTTGGAGAGCTGGTCCCCGGGGCGCTGACTGCCGTCTCCGCTGTCGTCGCGCTCACGCTGCTCGTCCCCCTGGTCTGGGTCGTCCTCCAGGCCACGCAACTGGACGCCGCCCGGGCACTCGATTTCTTCCTCCGGCCCGACACCCTCGGCATCGCGGTCAACTCCGTCGTGCTCGTGGCGGCTGTCACGCTCGGCTCGGTGCTGGTGGGCGTACCCCTGGCCTTCCTGA
>Ga0207714_1000458_pt1 | contig 28298 bp, 25 predicted proteins | sample PonA232FremontCA_2_FD_187270 | JGI IMG/M metagenome (GOLD analysis project Ga0207714, IMG submission 187270) | Marine sediment microbial community from Fremont, CA, USA - Pond A23 Sediment 2 (SPAdes) | ecosystem: Environmental > Aquatic > Marine > Unclassified | place: USA: Fremont, California...
CTTGTAGAGGCCCGCCTTGCCCACCGGCGGGGTGAGGTAGCTGATCAGCGTCGCCGCCGAGCGCCGCTTGGCGATGGAGCCCTCGGACGGGTTGTTGGCAGCGTAGAGGTAGTAGTTGGGCAGATCGCCGATGAGCCGGTCCGGCCAGCAGGAGTCGCTCATGCCGCACTGCTTGCCCGGCATGAACTCCAGCGCCCCGTGGGTGCCGAAGTGCAGCACGGCGTCGGCGCCGAAGTCCTCCCGGAGGTAGCGGTAGAACGCCGACATGGCGTGGGTCGGCGTCAGGCCCTTCTCGAAGAGCAGCCGCATCGGGTCGCCCTCGTAGCCGAAGCCAGGCTGTACGCCGATGAAGACGTTGCCGAACTGCTCGCCGAGGACGAAGATCGACTGCCCGTCGCTCTGCGCCTTGCCTGGGGCGGGCCCCCACTGCTCCTCGATCTCGTGGAGGTAGGGCTCGCGGGTGACGTAGTCGTCCACCGTGACCCGCTTGTGCACGTTGGCGTGGGCGCCGTAGGCGTTGGCGTTGCCCTTGATGATGCGGTCGCGCAGCTCATCCACCGAGGCCGGGAGCTCCACCTGGTAGCCGGCGTCGCGCAGCTCCACCAGGGTATTGTAGAGCGAGGCGAACACCGACAGGTAGGCGGCCGAGCCGAGGGCCCCCGCTTCCGGCGGGAAGCTGAAGATCACGATGCTGAGCCGGCGCTCGCTGCGCTCGCTGCGCCGCAGCTGCACCAGCCGGTCCACCCGCGCGGCCAGCGTGGCGGCCCGCTCGTGGTGGGCCTCCATGCGGCAGACCCCGTCGGCTCCGGGCACTGCGGCGCGGCCGGCGAAGACCATCGGCCCGGTGGCGCCATCGAGCTCGGGGATGGCCACCATCATGGTCGTCTCTACCGGCGTCAGGCCGCGGTCCGAGGCCTCCCACTGTTCCAGGGACTGGAACTCCAGGGCCTGGGCGTTGAGATACGGCACGTCCAGCTGGCGGAGCAGCTTCTCGGCAGCGCCAGCCTTGTTGTAGGCCGGTCCGCCGACGAGGGAGAAGCTGGTCAGGGAGATCACCGCATCCACGGCGGCGCGGCCGTCCTGCATGAAGAACCGCTGCACGGCGGGCCGGTTGTCGAGCCCGCTAGCGAACGCCGGGATGACCCGGTAGCCGCGGCTCTCCAGCACCTCGATCACCCCGTCGTAGTGGGCCGAGTCGCCGGCGAGCACGTAGGAGCGCATCAGCAGGAGCCCGACCGTCCCCCTCGCCTCGCCGGCGGCAGGCGCCGGCAGCTGCCGCGGATCGCTGCCGATACGCCGCTCCATGCGGGGGTGGTAGATGCCAACATCGGGGTACTCGACCGGATCCTGGACTGCCAGCGTCCCGCGGATCCCGCTGCGCGGGCCGTCGGCGTAGCGGTTGACCAGGAACCGCACCATGTTCTCGACATTCTCGTCCGAGCTGGACAGGAAGTACTGCCAGGTCAAGAAATAGGCACGCACGTCCTGGGCCGTACCGGGGATAAAGCGCAGGATCCGGGGGATGCGGCGCAGCATTGCGGCCTGCTTCTCCCCCGAGCTGCTGTCGTCGTCCTCGTCCTGATCCGCCTTGCCCTTCTTGCCGCGCAACTTCTTGAGCAGCGACATCGGCCCCTTGGTGGCGCCGTCCATGGTGAACTTGCCCATACGGGTAAGCTTCATCACCTCGCTAGCGGACATGATGGCCAGCAAGGCATCGCAGTCGTCGCGCCGAGCCTTGAGGTCCTCGAGGACCGGCTCGATGTGCTCCTCCATGAAGAGCATCGTGGCGACGATGATATCCGCCTCCGCGATCCGCGCCCGGGCCCGCTCCAGCGCCGCCTGGTTGTTATTCCAGTCCGAGGCGGCGTGGTAGGACAGCTCGAGGCCGGGTATATCCAGCTGCAGCGCCGGTCGCGCACGCTCCACGGCGCCCGCCATGTGATTGTCCAGCGTGATGATGGCGACGCGCACCGGCGTCGGGTCAGCGACTGAAGTGGGCTTTGGCATCGTAGATCGTCTCCACTGTTATGGTCGCAATGCCTCGATCGGCGGCGAAGCGCTCGGTGTTGCGCCGGGCCTTGCCTCGCACGAAGAACGGGATCTTCTTGAGCTCGGCCTCGGCCTCCGGCGTCCAGCGTAGCTCGGCGTCATCCTCCGCCTCGGCAGCGACGGTCGCCGTATCGGCATCTTCCCCGGAACCCCCCGCCTCCGCCGGCGCGCCGGCCGAGTCAACGTGCGAGGGGACCTCGGCCGAGAACTCGAAGTCCTCCTTGAACATCCCGAGGAGGTGCTCCTCGAGCCCCATCATCAACGGATGGACCCAGGTATCGAAGATGACGTTGGCCCCCTCCAGCCCCATGTTCGGGGCGTAGCGGGCCGGGAAATCCTGCACATGGGCCGGCGCGGAGATCACGGCGCAGGGCACCCCCAGCCGCTTGGCGATGTGCCGCTCCATCTGCGTCCCGAGGACCAGCTCCGGCGCCGCCTCGGAGACGGCCTGCTCGACCTCCAGGTAGTCATCGGTGATCAGCGGATCGAGGCCGTACGCCTTGGCCGCCTGGCGGACCTCCCGCGCCTGCTCGCGGGCGTAGGTCCCCAGCCCGACCACCCGGAAGCCGAGCTCCTCGCTGGCGATGCGCGCTGCGGCCACGGCGTGGGTGGCATCGCCGAAGATGAATACGCGCTTGCCGGTCAGGTAGTTGGAGTCCACGGAGCGGCTGTACCACGCCATGCGGGCCGAGGCCTGCGCCACGGCGGCGCTAGGATCCAGGCCCAGGGCCTCGCCGACCTCGCGCAGGAAGTCGCGGATACCGCCCAGCCCCAGGGGGACAGTGGTGGCCATCGGCTGCCTGAGCCGACGCTGCAGCCACTCGCAGGTGGTCCGGGCCACCTCGGGGTAGAGGCAGATATTGAGATCGGCCTCGGGGATGCGGCGCAGGTCGTCCGAGCTGGCCCCGAGGGGCGCCACGACGTTGACCTCGACACCGAGGAGATCGAGCAGCTTGGTGACCTCCTGGACATCGTCCCGGCACCGGAACCCCAGGGAGGTCGGCCCCAGGATATTGGCCCGCGGGGCCTCCCCGGCAGGCCGCTCCTCGGCCCGATCCCCCCGGTCATCCACCATGGCGCGGACCAGCTGATAGAAGGCCTCGCTGGCGCCGTAGTCCTCCTTGCGGGCGTAGGCCGACAGCTCCAGGCCGATCACCGGCACCGGCAGATCCATGCCCCGCGCCAGATCCGCCGGCTGATCCTGGAGCAGCTCCGCTGTGCAGGAGTCTCCCACCAGCAGGGCCTGCGGCTGGTAGCGCTCGTAGGCGGCCGCGACGGTCTCGCGCACCAGCTCGGCCGTGTCGCGGCTCAGGTGCCGGGCGTTGAAGGTAGTGTAGGTGACGGGGGGACGCGCCGGGCGGCGCTCGATCATGGTGAACAGCAGATCGGCGTAGGTATCGCCCTGCGGGGCGTGGAGGACGCAGTGCACCCCCGTCATCGAGGCCGCCACGCGCAGGGCGCCGACATGGGGGGGACCTTCGTAGCTCCAGAGTGTCAGCTGCATCCCTACACCTTCAGCGTCGCGTGCCGGACTAGCGGCCGAGCGAACAGCTCAGCGAGGTCACCAGCCTGCTCGAAGCCCTGGATGGGCGAGAAGACCAGCTCGATGGACCACTTGGTCCGCAGCCCTTCCGCCTCCAGCGGGTTGGCCAGCCCCAGCCCGCAGACGGTCAGGTCCGGGCTGTCGGCGCGCAGCCGCTCGAGCTGGCGGTCGACATCCTGGCCCTCGATCAGGCGTACCTCCTCTCCGAGGGCATCGCGCTCCACGCCGTGGCACTCGCGATCGAAGTACGGGGTCGCCACCTCCACCAGCTCCATACCGCACTCCTGGGCCAGGAACCGCGCCAGGGGCAGCTCCAGCTGCGAGTCCGGCAGGAAGGTAATCCGCTTGCCTGCCAGGGTCTCGCGCTGGGGCGCCAGCGCCGCCCGGGCCCGCTCGACGGGCGCCTCGGTAACGGCATCGACCCGCTCATCCGATACCCCGAAGGCGTGGGCCGCTGCCCGCAGCCAGGCGAGCGTGCCCTCGACGCCTAGAGGGTACGGGGCATCCACCCGCTCTGCGCCGCGGCGAATAAGCGCACGCGTAGCCTCGCCCGTGAACGGCTGGGCCTGCATGACTCGCGTGCCGGGACCCACGGGCGGGAGATCGTCGCTGCTGCGCGGCGGCAGGAAGTGCACCGGCCCGATACCCAGCTCCTCAAGCAGCCGGTGGAGCTGATCCTCCACCACCTCGGCCAGCGTACCGAGGACGATCAGCGACGGCGCCTCATCCTGCTTGGCGGGCAGCTGCTCGACGAGCGTGGTTAGGAACTGATCCTCGCCCTGGGTGAACGTCGTCTCCAGGCCGCTACCCGAGTAGGAGAGCACCCGCACCCGCCCCTCGTGAGCGGCAGTCAGCCGCTCGGCGGCCTTGCTCAGGTCCAGCTTGATGACCTCCGAGGGGCAGGAGCCGACGAGGAACAGGGTGCGGATCTCCGGACGGCGCTCGAGGAGCTCGTGGACCACGCGATCCAGCTCCTCGTTGCAATCGGCCAGGCCCGCCAGGTCGCGCTCGCCGAGGATAGCGGTCGCAAAGCGCGGCTCGGCGAAGATCATCACCCCGGCAGCAGACTGGAGCAGGTGGGCACAGGTGCGCGAGCCGACAACCAGGAAGAAGGCGTCGTGCATCTTGCGGTGCAGCCAGACGATGCTGGTCAGCCCGCAGAAGACCTGCCGCTGCCCCTCCTCCTGGACCAGCCCGCCTCGGCAGTAGGCGGCATCACAGCCGGTGTTGTCGCTATCGCTCATTCAGCGGCCCCCTCTTCGGCTGCGCGCATCTGCTCGCCCTGGCGCCGGGCAGCACGCAGCTTGAGCAGGAACTGCGTGGCATTGATCGCGTAGGCCGCATAGGCCGCCAGCGCGACAGCCATCTGCTGCGCGTGGGTGAACATATCCCCGAACCAGACCACCAGATAGGCCGTGTGCAGGAGGATGACAGCCATGCTGAAGACATCCTCCCAGAAAAAGGCGGGCGCGAAGAGATAATGCCCGTATACGTCCTTCTCCCAGATAGCCCCGGTGATCATGATGGTGTAGAGGACCAGGGTTTTGATAACCACGGACCAGGCCGCCCACGCCAGCAGATCTCCTGTGGCCAAATACCACAGGACCAGGGCCAGGCTGAGCAGGAAAACCAGGAACTGCGTCGGGGCAAGAATCCCCTGGACCAGTGTCCACGGCGAGGCGTCGCGGCGGCGCCGCTGCTCCTCGGTATATAGCCCGGGTGGAGGCGCTCTCATAGGGCGCTGACGCTCCTTTGCGCTTATCCCAGCGATCAGGAAGGTGGAACTCAGAATTGAATCTAAAGCCGCCCTCGGGGCGTGTCAAGCTACCTGGACGTAACGCCTAATTGACACAGGCTTTCAGATGTACGTACAGGCATCAGTCCCGTAAACGGACACGTCGTCGCAACCATGCATGTTTTTCTTGAATCGCGCAGCCAAAATCTAGGGAAATAACTGGCCCATACCTATTCCCGATGAAATTCGTCTACATTCAACGCCCCCAAGCCGGAAAGGCCTAGAGACGACGCCCTGAGGACAGCCGTTTTTGCAACCGATGAGCGCGCCAAGGCAGACACTGGATGGCCTGTCGGCGGAGACCGTAGGCGAGCTTCTCGCGGCGGCCGTCGACATCACCCTCGTGCTCGATCACGAGGGCGTCATCCGTGATCTAGCGCTGAGCAGCGAGGACCCGGCGCTGCAGGCGTCAACGGACTGGATCGGCAAGCGCTGGGTTGACGTGGCCACTGCCCCGGGGCGGGAAGCGATCGCTAGCCTGCTGAGCGGCCATGAGACAGCCGCAGGGGGGCTCACGGTCTGCCACCGGGAGGCTACCGGGAGTCCGGTGCCCGTTCGCTACCGGGTCGTGCGGCTCGACAACGGCTATCGAGCCGCCCTCGGCCGGGATCTGCGCCCTAGCACCGAGCCGCACCGGCAGCTGCGGGAGCATGAGCGGCTCCGCTCCATCGAGCAGACCACCGCCCTGGTGGGCCAGGTACCGCTGCGCGATCTCGTCCGTGAGGCCACGGACCTGATCGAGCGCATGTGCATAGAGACCGCGCTACACGCCACCCACAACAATCGGGCCTCCGCGGCCGAGCTGCTCGGGCTCAGCCGCCAGAGCCTCTACTCCAAGCTGCGCCGCCACGGGCTGATGGCCTCCCACCACGACGCCGAGTGACGCACTTGACCCGCTACGCGGGCACCCCTAGCTTGGCCACGCCACCGCACGGGAGGACTACACCACCCATGGAGACACCGGCAAACGCTTCCCAGGTCCAGCCGCAAAGCCCCGCTGAAGGGATGCAGACCCCGCCCGTCGCAGCAGCTGCATGGCGGGAGCTGTGCACCGATTGCGGGCTCTCCCGGACCACGGATCCGGGACGCTGCGGCCGCGCCTGCCAATTCCTGCGCCCGGACTATCCCGCCATGGAGCGCCGCGTCCACGGCCGCGCCCGGGACCCGGGACAGCACCCGGACGAGCTCCACTTCGGGGTACACCGGCGCATGCTGCAGGCCGCCCTCCGCCATCCGCGGCCGGGAGCGCAGTGGACCGGCATCACCACCCGCCTCGGCGAGCGCCTCCTGGAGACCGGCACCGTGGACGCCATCTTGACCGTGACCGGCGCCCCGGATGACAGCTGGCACCCCCAGCCCGCGCTGGTCACCGAGCCAGCGCTGATGGCCGAGTGCCGCGGCATGCGCATGGGATACGCCCCCCTGCTCGCCCTGCTCGAGACGGCACGAGCACGCGGCTACCGGCGTCTGGGCGTCATCGCCCTGCCCTGCCAGGTCTATCCGCTGCGGGTGCTCGAGCACGAGCTGGGCCTGGAGCGGCTGGAGATCATCGGCACCCCGTGCGCGGACAATACCACCACCGAGCGCTTCCACGAGTTCCTGGGCCTGCTCACGGCAGAGCCAGGACAGGTCAACTACCTGGAGTTCCGGGCCGACTACTACGTGGAGCTGCACTTCCAGGGGGGCGGCAAGGAGGAGATGCCCTTCCTGCAGCTACCGATCTCCCAGCTGCCTAGCGATTTCTGGCCGCTGACCTGCCGGACCTGCGTGGACTACACCAACGCCCTCGCCGATCTGACCGTCGGCTATATGGCCGGCCGCGGCGAGCAGTGGCTCATCGTGCGCAACCAGCGCGGCGAGCGGCTGCTCGAGCTGCTCGGCGACGAGCTCCGCTGCCGCGAGCCGCGCAGCGGGGGCAAGCGTCGCGGTCCCGTCCAGGGATTCATCAACAATACCGAGCGCGCGGCTGGCGGGATGCCCACCCGCGGCATGCCCAACTGGTTGCGCCCCATCGTCGGCCGGCTCATGCCGTACGTCGGCCCGCGAGGCCTGGAGCTGGCCCGCGCGCGGCTGGAGATGAAGGCCGCCGAGACCCTCATCCACCTGCACCAGGTGGCGCCGCGCCGGGTGAAATCCATGGTGCCCGACCACGTCTGGCAGCTGGTGGCAGGCTACCAGATCAGCGGGATTACGGAGGTTCACGAGGAGAACAGGGGGCAGGACGGCAGCGGCCCGGCGGCCTGAGCCGCCGGGCGCCCGGTGTGCACCGCTCCGGGCACGTACCGGGACTGCGGGGCGGTATCAGGCCGGCTCGACGAGCAGGAGATAGCGCAGCGCGTCGGCATATTCGCGGGGCGTGGCTCGCTCGCCGTTCCTCTCGCGCTCCAGGGCAGTATCCACCTGCGTGCGCGCCACCAGGGAGAGCTCGCGCATACCGGCGGCGCCCACGGTATCCACGTATTGGGTCACGAACTGCTGCGACTGCAGCCGCTCCACCTCGCCGCTGATCGCCCGGGTCCAGAGCACCCGGCGCACCCCAACCAGCACGAAGATGGCCGCCGGCAGGGCGATCGCGACGATCAAGATCGCCAGGGTGCCCTCGGCGCCGGGGAGCAGGTCCCGCTGGATGCCGATCAGGTAGGCGATAACCCCGCCGACGGCGGCCGCCGGGAAGCTGATCCCGGAGGCCTGCCACGTCGTCCGGGTGAGCTGCTTGAGCAGGTGCGCCCGCTCCTCGTGGATCCAGTTTGTCATGCCGAGCTCCTTACCTCCTTCACTGGTCTGCCGATGCCTCTGCCAGGGGCCGGAACCGCACCCGTCAGCCCTCCACCGAGGGCAGCCCCGACAATGCCATGGCGGCTTCCACCTCACTGCCGGCCAGGTCGCTGAGGTTCCCGGCGAGGTAGTCGGTGTAGGCCTGCATGTCGAAGTTCCCGTGGCCGCACAGATTGAAGAGGATCGCCTTGGACGTCCCTTGCTCGCGGCACGCCAGCGCCTCGTCGATCGCCCCCTTGACGGCGTGGTTGGCCTCCGGGGCGGGGATAATCCCCTCGGCCTGGGCGAACTGCAGCCCCGCGGCAAAGCACTCGAGCTGCTTGTAGGCCCGGGCCTTGAGGTAGCCGAGATCCTTCAGGTGGCTGATCTGCGGCGCCATGCCGTGGTAGCGCAAGCCACCCGCATGGAATCCCGGCGGCACGAAACCGGCGCCAAGGGTGTGCATCTTGGTCAACGGCGTCAACTGCGCGGAATCGCCGTAGTCGTAGGCAAAGCGCCCCTGGGTCAGGGTCGGGCAGGCCAGCGGCTCCACGGCGATGGTCTCGACGTCGCGACCGCCGCGCATGGCCTCACCGAGGAAGGGGAAGACGATGCCGGCGAAGTTGCTACCGCCGCCGGCACAGGCGACGATCGTATCCGGGTAGTCATCGGCCAGCGCCAGCTGCTCCATGGCCTCGAGCCCCGTGACCGTCTGGTGCAGCAGGACGTGATTGAGGACACTGCCCAGGGCGTAGTGGGTGTCCCCCCGCTGCGCCGCCTCCTCGACCGCCTCGCCGATGGCGATACCGAGGCTGCCGGTGCTCTCGGGATTCTCGGCCAGCACGGCACGACCAAAGGCGGTACGCTCGCTGGGGCTGGCGACGCACCCCGCTCCGAAGCTCTCCATGAAGGCCCGCCGATACGGCTTCTGCCGGTAGCTGACGCCGACCATATAGACCTCGATATCGAGGTCGAACATGGCGCCGGCCAGCGCTAGCGACGACCCCCATTGGCCGGCCCCCGTCTCGGTCGTGATCCGGCGCACCCCCTCGGCGTAGTTGTAGAACGCCTGCGGGATGGCGGTATTCGGCTTGTGGCTCCCTACGGGGCTGACGCCCTCGTACTTGTAGTAGATGCGCGCCGGGGTATCGAGCGCCGCCTCCAGGCGGCGCGCCCGGTACAGCGGTGACGGGCGCCACTGCCGGTAGACATCGCGTACCGGCTCCGGGATCTCGATCGACCGCTCCGTACTCAGCTCCTGCTCGATGACCCCCTGCGGGAAGAGCGGCGCCAGATCCGTCGGCGAGAGCGGCTCCTTGGTGACCGGATGGCGCGCTGGCGCTAGCGGGACCGGCAGATCGGCGTTAATGTTGTACCAGGAGCGCGGGATGCGCGCCTCGTCGAGGACGAACTTCACCGTCTCGCTGCTCATCGATAAGCTCCCAGCTAGCGTGGCCCGAAACGCAGCTCATGGTAGCCCTGGGCAGCTCGCGGGGAAAGCTGGACAGCTGCGACATAGCGCCTCTCGGGCACGCCACGGCAAGGCCTGCACGGTACAGGTGGATGAATCCCTGAGCCCATTCAACCATTCTAGGGGCGTGTAACCCCCCAATGACGGAACCCCCATCATGGATAGTGATACCCCTGCGCAAGACGCCTCTGCCCCCGCCCCCCTCTACGCCGTATTCGGCGCCAGCGGCTACATCGGCTCCCACCTCGTCCCCGAGCTACTAGGCGCTGGCTGCCGCGTGCGCGCCATCGCCCGCAACCGCGAGGTCCTGGCCGCCCGCAACTGGGAGGGGGCGGAGCTTGTGGCTGCCGACGCCTTCAAGCCCGACACCCTGGCCGAGGCCCTGGCGGGGGCCGATATCGCCTACTACCTCGTCCACTCGATGGGCGCCGGTAAGGACTTCGGGGAGCTGGATATCAAGGCCGCCCGCAACTTCGCCCACGCCGCCGCCGAGGCCGGCGTGCAGCGGATCGTCTACCTGGGCGGCCTCGTCCCCGAGTCAGCGAGCTCGGCGCACATCATCTCCCGGCGACAGACCGGGGATACCCTGCGCGAGGGCCGCGTCCCGGTGACCGAGCTGCGCGCCGGGATCATCGTCGGCCCCGGCTCCGCCGCCTTCGAGGTCATGCGTGACCTGGTCCTGCACCTGCCCGTCATGGTCACGCCACGCTGGGTCTTCGCCAGATCGCCCCCCATCGCCCTGCAGGACCTGCTCGAGTATCTGCGGCGGGCACCGCAGACCCCGGAGACCGCCGGTCGCATCCTCGATGTCGCCGGCCCGGAGCACCTGACCTATGCACAGATGATGCGCATCCTCGCCGAGGAGGCCGGACGGCGCCCGCCGCGCATCATCTCGGTACCGCTGCTCTCGCCCAAGCTCTCCTCGTACTGGCTCCGCCTGATCACCGCCGTGCCGACCCCCATCGCACGCGCCCTCATCGAGGGCCTGCGGGAGGACTATACCGCCGACGACAGCGAGATCCGCGAGCTGGTCCCGCAGCAGCTGCTGGACTTCCGCAGCGCCGTCCAGGCCGTCTTCCGCGCCGAGCAAGAGAACGCCGTGGCCGCCCGCTGGACAGAGGGGGCCTTCATGTTCCGGGACTACCGGGTCGACTACAGCTACTACGCCAAGAAGGCCTCCGGCTCGGCAACCACCAGCGCCTCGCCGGCGGCGGTGTGGTCCGTCGTCACCGCTATCGGCGGCAAGAACCGCTACTACTACGCGAACACGCTGTGGAAGCTCCGCGAGACCCTCGACTGGATGGTCGGGGGACCCGGACGCAACTACGGGCGCCGCCACCCTACGGAGCTGCGCCTCGGCGACATGATCGATTCCTGGCGCGTCATCGGGCTCGAGCCGGAGCGGCGCCTGACCCTGTGGTTCGGGATGCGTGCACCTGGCTCGGGCGTGCTGGAGATCGAGCTCACGCCGCTGCGTGAGGGCGGCACCCAGATCACCGTGTCCAACCACTGGCACCCGGCCGGGGTCTGGGGCCTGCTCTACTGGTACGCCCTCTACCCGGCTCACTCGCTCCTGTTCTCCGGGCTGGCACGCTCCATCGGCACGCGTGCCGAGGCGCTATCGGCGGCCTCCGGGGCGCAATCGACGGCGCCCGATGCGGACTGAGCCTCGCCCATCTGCGCCAGGACGGCGCCGGCGACTACGGCTGTAGCGGCAACCAGCAGGGCGGGATCGGGCTCGGTGAAACCAGTCAAGATCAGCAGCACCGCCGCGATCACCGGGACCATATAGGTAAGCACCCCGATCAGGCCGGCCGGCCCCTTGCGCAGCGCTACGCCCCAGGTCATGAAGGCGATGCCGTAGGGGCCGGCCCCGATCAGGACCGGTGCCAGCCAGCCCGCGTCCAGCGGTGCGCTGAGCTCGCCGGCGAGCACCAGGCGCAGGGCCAGGGTCACGCCCGCGGCCTGTGCGAACATCCGCGCATAGCCTCGGAACGGGATCGCCCCGCACTGCCGCAGGTAGACGGAGAAGGCGGCCCAGGCGCAGCCGCTGATCAGCCCGAAGGTATACGCTACGAGCGGCGTCTCCACACCGCCGGGGGCCTCGTCGAGTACCAGCGGGACCACACCGGCGAAGGCAACGCCCATCCCCAGAAGCACTCGCAAGGGGACCCCACGCCCCGCAAGCGCGCTAGCCACGACGACGAAGACGACCGGCCAGAGATAGGTTACCAGCGTCACACGTGCCGGCTCGCCCCAGCCTAGCGCGGCGAAATAGAAATAGAGCGCAGCGGCCAAGGCACCGACACCGCCTAGCCAATAGCGCAGGTCGGCTACCGGCCTCCCGCCTTGAGGCTCACCCACGATGAGGGCAGATAGCCAGGCCACGATCGCAGCGGTGGCCAGCGCCACCACCGAGGTCACCAGGGCTGGCAGATCCGTGAGCTGGCGCAGAAGGGGGAGGCTGCCCCACAAAGAGACCGAGAAAAGACCGGCCAAAACGCCCGAAAGTAGCGAACGGTTCAGCACCGGACCACCTCCTTTAAGCCTTTATTGAATAAAAAGATACGGTACAATCTAGGGCCTTTCTCTCGATCTTTTAAACGAATCTTTATAATAAGCTCATCGTGTTTCTCGATCGCCTATGCCTGACCGCCCTCTCGATCTGAGCCTGCTGCAGACCTTCGTCACCGTCGTCGAGACCGGCGGCTTCACCAGCGCCAGCGAGACGCTGCACCTGGCCCAGTCCACGGTCAGTGCGCACATCACGCGCCTCGAGGAGATGGCGGGGTACCGCCTGCTGCACCGCGATCAGCGACGCCCCACCACCACGCCCAAAGGCGAGCGCCTGCTTGCGCACGCCCGCCGGATGCTCCAGCAGAACGCCCTGGCCTGGCAGGAGCTACGGGAGGAACGGCTAGGGGGGCGAGTCCGCCTGGGCATCCCGGACGACTACATCATCTTCCTCCCGGATAGCCTCCGCGAGTTCGAGGCCCGCTACCCGGCCGTCGAGCTGGAGGTAACCTGCGCCCTGAGCGTGGACCTGGTCGAGCTGGTTCAGTCGGGGCGCCTGGATCTAGCCGTCGTCACCCGGCAACCGAAGAGCCCCGGCGGTGAGGTGCTGCGCCGAGAGCGGCTGGTCTGGGTGGCGGCCGCCGACCACGCCACGGAGGAGCGCACCCCCGTGCCCCTTGCCCTGTCCCGACAGGGGATCTGCACCTTCCGAGAGCAGGCCGTCGCAGCCCTGTCAGCGGCCGATCTCACCTGGCGGATCGCCTATACGAGCGCCAGCCTGGCCGGGCTAAGCGCCGCAGTCCGGGCCGGTCTCGCCGTCACGGTGCTGACGCCCTCCATGCTAGACGCAGACTTGCGCCCCCTCGGCCGCGAGAGCGGGCTGCCAGAGCTGCCGAGCATCGAGATCGCTCTGCACCGCAGCCCTGGCCGGCCCAGCGAGCCGGCACGGCAGTTATTCAGCACCCTGCAGGCGCAGCTCAGCAATATCGGCGCTAGCTAGCCTTGCCGCCGTAGGGAGGCCCCCAGCTTTCGCCTCCCTGTTTACAGGCGGCGGCTGTCCCCGGCTCGCGGCATCGGCGCTCAGGCGGGCCTTATAACGGGATACAGAAAAATAGGCGTAAAGCGCTTGCAGGCGCGGGCACCGCCAAGTAGTTTAATGGCGCGCCGCTAGCGGATCGCTCCGCACGGGGCGCGGGGCCACGACCCCGCACCGGTGCGGACAAAGGAAAGGATTGGCTTATGCAACGCAATGCAGCGATTATTGAGCAGCTCCGCGTCTATACCAACCGCCAGATCCCGCTGCTCTGGGGTAGCGTCCTGGCGGCCTTCGTCGCAACCCACCTGGTAGCCGCCTACCTGATCGAGCAGCTCTGGGGCGAGCACTACGCCGTCAATCCCTGGGTTGGCGTAGCTGCCGCCCTAGTCGGGCTCGCCTTCCTCCTGTACGAGAAGGTGGGCCATCGGCTCCAGGCTGCCGAGTTCGAGCTCAAGCGCACGGCGATGGGCTTCTGGGACTACGAGCGCGGCTATCAGCACTGCGACAGCATCCGCCGCGCCGCCGACGTCGGATTCCTCGGAGCGGTCCTGATCTACGCCGCCTTCCTCCTCGGACAGATGGCGGCGGCCGCTGACTGCAAGGACTGCAGGGTATGGGTCGACCTTGCCCCGGGCGCGCAGCTGCAGCTCCTGGCCACGCCGCAGCAAGGCAGCCTGCTCATCGCTGGAGCAGCGCTCATCATCGGCGCGCTGGCCTGGATCCATCGCGTCAAGACCCAGATCCGCAGCGATCTAGGCGCCTGACATCACCGAGCCTCCGTCCCGCGCCGGGCCCCGGCGAGACCTACTAGTCCGCCCCTATTGCCCGGCGGAGCGGGACGCCGCCTCCACCGCTTCCTCGGCCTCCACCCATGCGGCCTCCAGCGACTCCCGCTGGCGTTGCAGCTGACCCTGGCGCTGGAGCAACTCGTGCAAGGTCTCGCGCTGAGCCTCGCTGTAGAGCTCCGGATCCGCCAGGCGCTCCTCCAGCGCCCGGTGCTCGGCCTCCAGTGCCTCGAGCTGCTCCAGCAGCTGCGCGGCGCGCTCACGGAGCGGCTTGAGCGCCGCCCGCTGCTCGGCCTGCCGGCGGCGCTCGGCCTTGCGCTCATCGGCGCTACGCTCCGGCGCCCCGGCCTCCGCTGACCGGCCTCGAGCCTCCTCTCGCCGCCGCTCGGCGAGCCAGGCGTGGTAGTCATCCAGGTCGCCATCGAAATCCCGCACGGCGCCATCGGCAACCAGCCAGTAGCGCTCCGCAGTGGCCGCGAGCAGGTGCCGATCGTGGGAGACCACCACAACCGCCCCGGCAAAGCCCTGTAGCGCCTGTGTGAGCGCGTGGCGCATCTCCAGGTCCAGGTGGTTAGTGGGCTCGTCGAGCAGCAGCAGGTTGGGCCTTTGCCAGGCCAGCAGGGCCAGCACCAGGCGTGCCTTCTCACCGCCGGACAGCGGTGCCACGGGCTCGGTAGCCTTGTCGCCGCTGATCGCGAAGCCGCCCAGGAAATCGCGCAGGCGCTGCGGTGGGGCCTCCGGCGCGAGGCGCTGCAGATGGATCAGGGGGCTGGCCGTATCGTCGAGCTGCTCAAGCTGGTGCTGCGCGAAGTATCCGACCCGCAGGCCCGGTGCCCGGTGGCTCTGCCCAGCAAGCGGGGCCTGCTCCCCCGCCAAGGCCCGTACGAGCGTTGACTTGCCGGCGCCATTGGGACCGAGTAGCCCGATCCGGTCCGCCTGGGCCAGGCTGCGGGTCACGTCGCTGAGCACCGCTTGGCCGCCGTAGCCGAGGCTCACCCCCTCCAGGGTCAACAGTGGGTTGGCTACCGGCGGGGAGTCGGCGAACTCGAAGGTGAACGGCGAGTCCGCATAGGCCGGCGCGACCTGCTCCATCCGCTCCAGGGCCTTGATGCGGCTCTGTACGGCCCGGGCCTTGCTCGCGTTGGCCCGGAAGCGGTCGACAAACCGCTGAATGCGGGCGATCTCGCGCTGCTGCTTCTCGTAAAGGGCCTGCTGCCGGGCCATACGCTCGGCACGCTGGCGCTCGAAGGCGGTATAGCCGCCGCTGTAGAGGGTCAGCTGCCGGTGCTCGATGTGGAGCACCTCGTCCACGACCCGGTCGAGGAGGTCCCGGTCGTGGGAGATGATCAGCAGGGTCCCCGCGTAGGCGCGCAGCCACTGCTCCAACCACACCACCGCCTCCAGATCCAGGTGGTTGGTAGGCTCGTCGAGCAGCAGCAGGTCCGAGGGGCACATCAGTGCCCGCGCCAGGCTAAGCCGCACCCGCCAGCCGCCGGAGAAGGCCGAGACCGGCCGCTCGCCATCCCCGGCCTCGAAGCCGAGCCCGTGGAGGAGCTCGCCAGCCCGCGCCCGGGCGCTATAGCCCTCCGCCGCCTCGAAGCGGGCGTGGGCGTTCGCGATGCGGTGGCCATCACCGCTCGCCTCGGCCGCCGCCACCTCCTGCTCGGCGGCCCGCAGCGCCCGGTCACCGTCGAGGACGTAGTCCAGGGCAGAGGCCTCCCCGGCCGGGGCCTCCTGGGCCATCCAGGCGATCTCCCAGTCAGCAGGGACGTAGGCCTCGCCGTGATCGGTGGCCAATGTCCCGCGCAGCAGCGCCAGCAGACTGCTCTTCCCGGATCCGTTGGCCCCGATCAAGCCGATCTTGTTGCCCGGCTGGATGGTCGCGCTAGCCCCCTCGAGCAGGGGCTCTGCGCCGCGGCGCAGGGTGATATTCCGGAGGTCGATCATGGCCGCACATCCTAACAGGGCACCGGCTGTCTAGCCGGACCGCCCGGCGGAATGCGCAGGGCGGTGAATAGCCATCAAGTAGCGATTCGTGAAGGCATCAGCGACCAACCGCGGCATCATCGCGCACCCCGTGTGGCACGACGTCCCCGGGAATTGACCGCTCCCCAAACTTCTTGATTATCTATTCCTGCAACACGGAGATGGTGCCTGCGACACGAAGATGGTACCTGCGCCATCTTCCCGCCTGGCCTAGATGGACGGGTGGCTCGGGGCTCACACCTTCACGCGGAGGCACACGCCTTCAACAAAAGGAGTAGCACTATGAGAGATCGTAACGAGATGGTGGATTTCGACGATCCGGATCGGGTTTGGCCGTCCGGCCTGACGCTGCCGGAGGCGGAGGAGCTGCACCAGTACGTGCTGGATGGTGCGCGCATCTTCTTCGGCATCGCCGTAGTCGCGCACGTCCTGGCTTTTGTCTATTCGCCGTGGCTCGGTTAAGGGAGGGCTGAATCATGTATAACGCTCGTATTTGGCTCGTTGTTCGGCCCAGTGTCGGCCTGCCGCTGCTGCTGGGGACCGTGCTGGTGCTCTCGCTGCTGGTCCACTCTGCGATCCTGACGAACACCGACTGGTTACCCAGCTTCTTCCAGGGCAGCAACGCCGCTGCCGAGGCCCCGGCCGAGGTTGCTGCGAACGAGGCTGTGCAGCCGAGCGCGTCAATCCTGTAACTCCGCTTCCGGAATACAGGCCATTGACGGCTTGCACTGGGGGCGGGATCCACGAGATCCCGCCCTTTTTCATTGGAGAGGAGCACCGGTATGGCGAGGCTGGATATCCTCGAGTACCCCGATCCCCGTCTGCGCCTGCAGTCCGGGCCTGTCGAGGCCTTCGATGACGCGCTCCATCAATTCGTCGAGGACCTCTTCGAGACCATGTACGCCTTCTCGAGCCTCGGGCTGTCCGCTCCGCAAGCCGACGTGCAGCAGAACATTATCGCCTGCGACGCCTCCGGCACCGGGCATGCCCGGCGCGTGTTCATCAACCCCGAGATCACCGCCAGCAGCACCCCCGGGTACGTACAGGAGACGTGCCTCTCGGTACCCGGCCGCAAAGGCCTCGTCAAGCGGCCCACCCGGCTCAGCGTACGCGCCCAGGACACCTCGGGGCAGCCGTTCACCGCCCACCTTCAAGGCCTAGAGGCCGTCTGCCTCCGCCACGAGATCGACCACCTGTACGGGATCCTGTTCATCGATCGCCTCTGGCTGCTGCGGCGCCTCGGTATCCGCGCGCGCACCTACCTGCAGCAGCGCCAAGCCGCCTAGGCTCGATGCCGGGGACAAGGGGACGACGTGGTACCTCATGTTGCGGGTACCCACCCCACCCTGCCCTCGGGGCTAACACCTCCGCATCAAGGTGCGAGAGCCGCCAGACAGCCAGCGGCTCCACGCCCTCTGCTACTCTGCTACCCGCTCAGGAGGAAGCGGTCAGCCAGCTGTAGATCTCGTCCTTGAGCTGGATGCGCCGCTTCTTCAGCTCCTCGAGGCTCTCATCCGTCACGGGGCCACCCTCCTGCTCGAGGCGCTCGACCTGCTCGTTGACCTCGTCGTACTGCTCCATGAGCTTGCGGAAATGCGCATGCTCCATCTTCAGCTCGTGGATCCGCTCCCGGTATTCCGGAAAATCGTGAGCGAGACCGTGGTGCTCTCCTAACATTGAGCTCTCCTCTATCGATGAGGTAACCGGAATGACGTAGTCAGTTGCCCTGCGCGCTGTCGTCCTGCGCGCTTTCGTCCGGCAGATGCTGCTCGAGCTCGGCAAGCATCTCCCGGTCGGGATCGCCTGGGTCTTGGCGCTTGGCGTCGAGGCTTGCCTGCAAGGCCTCCTGGCTCGGGACCACAGCCAGCAGCTCCTGGCTCAGCTCCTGGATCAGCGCCGAGGTCCAGGCCGCCAGATCGGCGTGAGGCGGCTGCTCCAGCTGCTGCTCAGCGCGCTGCATGGGCCCCTCCAGGCCGCCGCCATGGGCCTCGACAAGCTTCATGAAGTGCCACATCAACGTGCGCTCGGAGTCCGCCGGGCGCTGGGCGCGGAGCTCATCGATATAGGCCTGGAGGGTCTGCTCCAGCGCTTCGCTCATAGCTCACTCTCCCTTAGGCGCAGCGCGCCCTATCCTCGCCTCCGCCCGGAAGCCCGGGCAAGTACGGCTGCCTCGCCCCAGCCCTGCCACCGCCTCTTCTGCGGCCTTCGCGGGGCAACAGTGGCAGGGCCGACACAAAAATAGCCCGCCGGCAATCGGACGGGCTATCGTTGATCTGGTGCGCCGGGGAGGATTCGAACCCCCAACCTTCTGATCCGTAGTCAGATGCTCTATCCAGTTGAGCTACCGGCGCTTAATTTGCGTTATCCTACTAAGATATCGGAGCTTTTTCAAGCCTGCCTGGCGGAGAGAGAGGGATTCGAACCCTCGAAGGGCTTTCGCCCTTACTCCCTTAGCAGGGGAGCGCCTTCAGCCACTCGGCCATCTCTCCTAAAAGGGTATGGTAAAGGGGATTACCCTATACGTAAACCCTCACCCCTTATACGAACCGGTATCGGGCTCCGAGGCCCCATCCGGGAGGTCCTCATCTTGCTCATGGCGAATCCGCTCGTAGATCTCCTCCCGGTGTACCGAGACATTGCGCGGGGCATTGACCCCGATGCGCACCTGGTTGCCCTTGACCCCGAGCACAGTCACACTAATGTCGTCACCGACCATTAGTGTCTCGCCCACTCTCCTCGTGAGTATCAGCATCGAACCTGACTCCTTGTACCTATATGACCGCCACCAGCTTCTCTCGAAAAGGCATCCGCGAGCGCGGAGCCCAACCCAGGAGCCACATGCTGCCCGGATACCGTACCCGGATCACCGGCTTTAGCTCTCGGAGGCCTCTTCCTCAAGCTCCGGAACAGGCTGGACATCCAGCTCGAACGCCTTGTGCAAGGCACGCACACCCAGCTCCAGGTACTTCTCCTCGAGGACGACGGAGATCTTGATCTCTGAGGTAGAGATCATCTGGATGTTGATCCCCTCATCAGACAGCGACCGGAACATCGTGTTCGCCACCCCGGCATGGGAGCGCATCCCGACGCCGACCAGGGAGACCTTGGCGATCTTGTCATCTCCGAAGACCTGCCGGGCGCCCAGCTTCTCGGCGTTTTCCCGGACCAGATCCAAGGTCGCCTGGTAGTCGCGCTTGTGGACCGTAAATGTAAAGTCCGTCAGCCCCTGCTGGCTGATATTCTGGATGATCATGTCCACTTCGATATTGGCCTCGGACACCGCCCCGAGGATCTTGGCCGCGATGCCCGGCGTATCCGGTACGCCGATAATGGAGACCTTCGCCTCGTCCCGATTGAACGCGATGCCGGAGATCAGCGGCTTTTCCATTCCCTCTTCCTCGTAGGTAATCAATGTGCCGGGGCCTGCCTCGAAGCTGGACAGCACACGCAGGGGCACCCCGTACTTGCCAGCGAACTCCACGGCCCGGATCTGCAGGACCTTGGAGCCCAGGCTGGACAGCTCCAGCATCTCGTCGGCCGTGATCCGGTCCAGCCGCCTGGCCTCGGGCACGACGCGGGGATCCGTGGTGTAGACCCCATCCACGTCCGTGTAGATCTGGCATTCATCCGCTTCCAGGGCGGCAGCCAGCGCCACCGCCGTGGTATCGGACCCGCCCCGGCCCAGGGTGGTAATTGCCCCGTCCTCGTCGACGCCCTGGAAGCCTGCGACGACGACGACCCGGCCCTGGTGGAGATCCTCGCGCAGCGGCTCGGCGTCGATATCGAGGATGCGCGCCCGGCTGAAGGCGCTATCCGTCAGGATACGGACCTGGGCGCCGGTATAGCAGCACGCCGGGCAGTCGATCTGCTGCAGGGCCATGGTCAGCAGGGCGATGGTTACCTGCTCACCGGTCGAGAGCAGGACATCGACCTCGCGCCCCGGCGGGTTGGGATGGAGGGCCTCAGCCAGCTCGAGCAGGCGGTTCGTCTCCCCGCTCATGGCGGAGACGACGACGACCACGTCGTCGCCTGCCTCACGGCTCGCCTTGACCGTCTGCGCCACCTCTTGGATGCGCTCCGATGTACCGACGGAGGTGCCGCCGAACTTCTTGACTACCAGCCCCATGGGCGATCCTTCGTTACCGGGCGAGCCCCTTTTTGATAAATTCTAGCATAAAGAGGAGGCGCCATTAAATCAAATTATGCTCAACCCAAGCCTCTACGGAGGCCAGGGCCTCCGGGACAGCGCTCGGGTCCTTCCCGCCAGCCTGCGCGAAGTCCGGGCGGCCTCCGCCCCGACCCCCGACCTGGCTGGCCACGTGGTTCACGAGATCGCCCGCGGAGAGCCGGTCGGTCAGGTCCTTGGTCACACCGGCGACCAACTGCACCTTGTTCGCCTCGGCAGCGGCGAGGACGATTACCCCGCTGCCGAGCTGGTTCTTGAGCTGATCCAGCGTCTCGCGCAGCCCCTTGCCGCCGCCCTCGACACGGGTGGCCAGGCAGCGGACGCCGGCGACCTCGCGGGCCTCATCCAGCAGCGAGCGGCCAGCCTGGGTGGCGAGCTTCTGCTCAAGGCGCTCGATCTCCTTGTCCTGCTCCCGGACGCGCTCGTTGAGCTGGTCGACCTTCATGGCCAGGTTATCGGGGCTGACCCGCAGCGTCTCCGCCAGCCGCTGGAGCAGCTCGTCGGTATCCTGGACCCAGGCCAGGGCCTGCTCCCCGGTCACCGCCTCGATCCGGCGCACCCCGCCGGCCACGCCGGTCTCGACGACGATCTTGAAAAGACCGATATCCCCGGTGCGGGCGGCGTGGGTCCCGCCGCACAGCTCGCGGGAGTAGTCCCCGAGGGAGATGACGCGCACGGTATCCCCGTACTTCTCCCCGAACAGCGCCATGGCCCCGGCCTGCACGGCCTCATCGAAGCCCATGTGCTCGGCCTCGACCGGGTGGTTGACCAGGATCTCGTCGTTGACGCGGCGCTCGATCGCGGCGAGCTGCTCGCGGGAGAGCGCCTCGTAGTGGGCGAAGTCGAAGCGCAGCCGATCCGGGGCCACCAGGGAGCCCTTCTGCTGGACGTGCTCGCCGAGCACCTCGCGCAGGGCGGCATGGAGCAGGTGGGTAGCGGAGTGGTTGCGCACCGTCGCCTCGCGCGTACCGCGATCCACCCGGGCGCTGACCTGATCGCCGACCGCGAGGCTGCCCGACTCCAGCCGCCCGAGGTGCCCGTGGGCCTCGCCCTGCATAACGGTATCCTCGACCCGGAAGCGGAGCCCATTGGCGAGGATCTCGCCACGGTCGCCGACCTGGCCACCGGCCTCGGCGTAGAACGGCGTGCGATCGAGCACCACCATCCCCTCGTCGCCGGCCTCCAGGCGCTGGACCGAGCGGCCGTCCTGGTAGAGGCCGATGACCGAGCCGGTATCCTCCAGGGTCTCGTAGCCGGTGAAGCGGCTCTGGCCGGCGTCCACGATCTCCTCGCGCGGCCCCCCGAAGCGGCTCGCCGCCCGCGCCCGCTCACGCTGCTCGGCCATGCGGGTCTCGTAGCCCTCGTAGTCCACCGCCAGGCCCCGCTCGCGGGCGATGTCCGCGGTCAGGTCCACAGGGAAGCCGTGGGTATCGTAGAGCTTGAAGACCATCTCGCCGTCGATGGTCCCGCTATCGGTGCGAGCGAGGTAGTCGTCGAGGAGGTTGAGCCCGTCCTCCAGGGTCTCGCGGAAGCGCCTCTCCTCCTGGTGGAGGAGCTTCTCGACGAAGGCGCGGCGCTCGCCGAGCTCCGGGAAGGCCTCGCCCATGATCCCCTCGAGGGGCGCCACGAGGCGGTAGAAGAACGGCTCGTCGATGCCGAGCTGGTAGCCGTGGCGTACCGCCCGGCGGATAATCCGCCGCAGGACATAGCCACGCCCGTCGGTGGAGGGTAAAACCCCGTCGACGATCAGGAAGGCGCAGGCACGGATGTGGTCGGCGATGACCTTCAGCGACGCGTTACGGCGGTCCGCAACCCCGGCGATCTCGCCGGCGGCGTCGATCAGCGGCACGAACAGATCGGTCTCGAAGTTGTCGTGCACGCCCTGCATCACCGCGGCCAGGCGCTCCAGCCCCATCCCGGTATCGATGGACGGGCTCGGCAGCGGATGCAGCGTCCCCTCGGCGTCGCGATCGTACTGCATGAACACGAGGTTCCAGACCTCGATATAGCGATCGCCCTCCTCGTCTTCCGAGCCCGGAGGGCCGCCGGGCACCTCCGGCCCGTGATCGTAGAAGATCTCCGAGCACGGGCCGCAGGGACCCGTATCGCCCATGGACCAGAAGTTGTCGTGGGCGCCGATGCGCCGGAAGCGCGCCGGGTCGATGCCGATCTCCTCCAGCCAGATCTGCGCCGCCTCGTCGTCGTCCTCGTAGACGGTCGCCCACAGGCTCTCCGGCGGCAGCCCGACCACCTCCGTAAGGAAGGTCCAGGCGTAGTGGATAGCGTCGCGCTTGAAGTAGTCGCCGAAGGAGAAGTTGCCCAGCATCTCGAAGAAGGTGTGATGCCGGGCCGTATAGCCGACGTTCTCCAGGTCGTTGTGCTTGCCGCCAGCGCGCACGCAGCGCTGGCTGCTCGCCGCGCGGCTGTAGCCGCGCTGCTCGCGGCCGAGGAAGACCTCCTTGAAGGGGACCATCCCGGCGTTGGTGAACAGCAGCGTCGGGTCATTGGCTGGCACCAGCGGCGAACTCGGCACGACCTCGTGCCCCCGCTCCCGGAAGAATGCCAGGAAGGCATCGCGCAGCTGCGCCGAAGTCATCTCTCCACCCATACGGGCCCTCTACTCGTCTTCGTCTGCTGCGGCCGCAGCCGCACGCGCTTGCTCTGCCGTGAAGCCGCGCCGCTGCAGGAACTGCATTTGCCGGGCCGCCTCGTGCCGGTCCGCCGGGACGGCCTCGCCATAGCGCTGTCGCCTCACCGCACGCGCCTGATCCCGCCAGTCGACATCTGCCGCGGCCAGGGCCTCGTCGGCGAGCGTCCGCGGCACACCACGCTGATGCATCTCCTGGGCGATGCGTACCGGCCCCTGGCCTCGCTGGGTCCGGCTATGCACGAAGGCCTCGGCGAAGCGGGCCTCGTCGAGCACGCCCTCCTCGGCGAGCGCTGCGAGCGCCGCCTCGACCTCCTCGAGGTCGTGCCCGCGCCGGGTCAGCTTCTCCTGCAGCTCGCGCTGCGTATGCTCACGGCGGGCCAGGAGCCGCAGGGCCGCCGCGCGGACGGCATCGGCTGCCGGCGCCGCATCGCTCATGGGGCCTGCCCGCTATCCCCGCTGCCGTCCGCGTCGCCCTCGCCCTCGGCCTCGCCAGCGGAGGCGCCCAGGACCTGCTCCCGGAGGCGGCTCTCGATCTCGGCGGCGATCTCCGGATTGTTGCGCAAGTACTGACGAGCGTTGTCCTTGCCCTGGCCGATGCGCTCGCCGTTGTAGCTGTACCAGGCGCCGGACTTCTCGATGAGGCTTTGGGAGACGCCCATATCGATGATCTCGCCCTCGCGCGAGATGCCCTCGCCGTAGAGGATCTCGAAATCCGCCTGCTTGAACGGCGGGGCCATCTTGTTCTTGACCACCTTGACCCGGGTCTCGTTGCCGAGCACCTCGTCGCCCTTCTTGATCGAGCCGGTCCGGCGGATATCCAGGCGCACCGAGGAGTAGAACTTGAGGGCGTTACCGCCAGAGGTCGTCTCCGGGCTACCGAACATCACCCCGATCTTCATGCGGATCTGGTTGATGAAGACCACCAGGGTGTTCGAGCGCTGGATACTGCCGGAGAGCTTGCGCAGCGCCTGGGACATGAGCCGCGCCTGCAGGCCCACGTGGGAGTCGCCCATCTCGCCCTCGATCTCGGCCTTGGGCGTGAGCGCGGCCACGGAGTCGACCACGAGCACGTCCAGCCCGGCGGAGCGGACCAGCATGTCGGTAATCTCGAGCGCCTGCTCGCCGGTGTCGGGCTGCGAGACCAGCAGGTCGTCGATGTCCACGCCCACCGCCTCGGCGTAGTCCGGATCGAGGGCGTGCTCGGCGTCGACAAAGGCAGCGGTGCCGCCGGCCTTCTGCGCCTCGGCGATGATATGCAGGGTCAGGGTCGTCTTCCCGGACGACTCCGGCCCGTAGATCTCGACCACGCGGCCGCGGGGCAGCCCGCCGATCCCGAGCGCCACGTCCAGGGCCAGTGATCCCGTGGAGATGCTCTTGACGTCGCCGCGCACCGCGCGGGCGTCGCCCATGCGCATCACCGCGCCCTTGCCGAACTGCTTCTCGATCTGCCCTAGAGCAGCGCCCAGCGCCTTCTTGCGATCCTCGTCCATTTCCGGCTCCACCTCGTCGCGTGACTGCCCCGTTGACGGGCTCCGGCGCCTGCGGCTCCGGCCCGCTTCCCTGCTGCCGGCCCATTAAGGCGGCGCGATTATTCCACAATGCCACCAGGCTTTCTACCCGGCATTTGCGCGGCATTCTAACAGTCCCCCAGGGTCAGCGTATCCGGGCTATCCGGGGCGCGCGCCGCGCCTAGCGGCCAGCGGCCGAGAACCCGGTAGTCAGGCCCCGCGGCGCCTCGCTGTGAGGCCACCAGGGTGAGCTCACCGATCCGCCAGTGCAGCGGTACCGGCGGCGTCCGGAAAGCCGGCGGCGCGGCCTTGCGGAACAGGGTGACGTGCGGGCGCAGCGGCTTGTCGTCGAAGGCCTGCCCCAGGCGACGGAGCCGCTGGCGCAGCTCGCGGTGGAGGGCTACCAGCGGCTCCGGGGCCGCCTGGGTGCCGACCCAGACCACACCGGCACGGGCGAAGAAGCCGATGTGGTCTAGATCCAGGCGGGCCGGCGCTACCGCCGCCGCGGCCCGAGCGCCGGCGGCAGCCACCCGCTCCGGATCGCCGTCGCCGACAAAGAGGACGGTCAGGTGGAGGCGTTCCCGGGGTACGGGGCGGCCTGCTTCACCCAGATCGCGCTGCAGGTCCGCCAGCGCCGCCTTCACCCCCGAGGGCGGCCAAAGGGCGAAGAACAGCCGCACGCCAGCCCCGCTCATACCTGCCCCCGGCAACGCTGCAGCAGGCCGTCGAGGGCCGCTGCGACGCTCGCCCGGCGCACCGCGTCGCGATCCCCCGAGAAGCAGAAGCGCTCCGCGTCGACACCCTCCGGAGCGCCCCAGCCGATCCAGACCGTACCCACAGGCTTCTCCGGGCTGCCACCTTCGGGTCCGGCGACCCCCGTGATAGCCACGCCGTGGGTTACCGGCGCCTGGCCCAGCAATCCCCCGGCCAGGGCCTCGGCCACCGCCTCGCTGACGGCGCCCGCCTCCTGGATGACCGCCCCTCGAACACCGAGCAGCTCCTGCTTGGCGGCGTTGCTGTAGACCACCAGCCCGCGCTCGAACCACGCCGAGGCGCCGCCGCCGTCGGTGACGACCTTGGCCAGCAGCCCGCCCGTGCACGATTCTGCCACCGCCAGGCTCAATCCCCGGGCCAGGAAGGCCTCACCGACAGCGCGGGCCTGCTCTTGAAGCGTCCTGTCGTCGTGTATCATAGCGTCCCCCTTTCCCAGTGCGGCACCGGGTCGATCCTATGGCAGAGTCGAGCGAGGCCGAGCCACCCAACCTCGAGAGCGCGGCCGGGCATACGCCGATGATGCGCCAGTTCCTGCGCATCAAGGCCGAGTACCCGACGACCCTGCTCTTCTACCGGATGGGTGATTTCTACGAGCTATTCTATGAGGATGCCGAGCGCGCCGCGAAACTGCTCGATATCACCCTGACCACCCGCGGCGAGTCCGCCGGCGCGCCTATCCCCATGGCCGGCGTCCCGGTCCAGTCCGTGGAGAGCTACCTCGCCCGGCTCGTGCGCCTCGGCGAGTCCATCGCCATCTGTGAGCAGATCGGCGACCCCAACACCGCCAAGGGGCCCGTGGAGCGCCAGGTGGTCCGGGTGGTAACGCCGGGGACGCTCACCGAGGACGCCCTGCTCGATGAGCGCAGCACCAACCTGCTCGCTGCCGTGGCACCGGGGAGCAAGGGGCACTTCGGGCTGGCCACGCTGGAGCTCTCCTCGGGGCGCTTCACCGTGCTGGAAGCCCCCGATGCCGAAGGCCTCGATGCCGAGATCGAGCGCCTGCGCCCGGCGGAGCTCATCCTCCCCGACGACGACGCCACCCCGGCCCCGGCGGGTGGCTGCGTCACCCGGCGCCGCCCGCCGTGGCACTTCGAGCGCGAGCCGGCCCGGCGGCTGCTGCTGCGCCAGCTCGGCACCCACGACCTCTCCGGCTTCGGCGCCGAGGGCCTGGAGGCGCCCATCGCGGCCGCCGGGGCCCTGCTGCAGTACATCAGCGAGACCCAGCGGGCCACCCTCCCCCACGTCTGCTCGCTCGCCGTCGAGTCCCGCGACGAGGCGATCACCATCGATGCCGCCAGCCGCCGCAACCTGGAGATCGAGCGCAACCTCTCCGGCGGCACGGAGCACACGCTAGCGGCGGTGATCGACAGCAGCGTCACCGCCATGGGCGGCCGGCTGCTGCGCCGCTGGCTGCAGCGCCCGTTGCGCGACCAGGACACCATCGCCGCCCGGCACGCCGCCGTGGCCGCCCTGGCCGAGGGGAGCTTCGCCGAGCTACGCGCCAGCCTCGACGGCTGCGCCGACATCGAGCGCATCCTCGCCCGCGTAGCCCTGGGCAGCGCCCGGCCGCGGGATCTCATCGGGCTGCACGACGCCTTGGAGCGCCTGCCGCAGCTACAGCTCCAGCTGCGCCAGCTCAACAGCCACCGCCTGCAGGCGCTCACTCGTGAGCTCGATGAGCACCCGCAGACCGCGGATCTGCTGCGCCGGGCAATCACCGACACGCCGCCAGCGACGGTCCGGGATGGCGGGGTCATCGCGGACGGCTACGACGCGGAGCTCGACGAGCTGCGCTCGATGTCGCGTAACGCCGACGACTACCTCGCCTCCCTTGAGGCCGAGGAGCGCGCGGCCACCGGCATCCCTACACTCAAGGTCGGCTTCAACCGCGTGCACGGCTACTACATCGAGGTCACCCGCAGCCAGAGCGACCAGGTCCCGGAGCGCTACATCCGGCGCCAGACCCTCAAGTCCTCGGAGCGATTCATCACGCCGGAGCTCAAGCGCTTCGAGGAGCAGGTCCTGTCCGCCCGCGAGCGCGCCCTCGCCCGCGAGAAGGCCCTCTACGAGCAGCTCGTCGAGCAGCTGGCCGAGGATCTATCGCCGCTGCAGACGAGCGCCGCCGCCCTGGCCGAGCTCGACGCCCTGGCCGCCTTCGCCGAGCGGGCCCGCACCCTGGACTACGTCCAGCCTCAGCTCTGCGAAACGCCCGGGGTGCGCATCGAGGGCGGCCGCCACCCGGTCGTCGAGCAGGCCCTGGACGCCCCCTTCGTCCCCAACGACGTGCGCCTGGACAGCCGCCGGCGGATGCTGCTGATCACCGGGCCCAACATGGGCGGCAAGTCCACCTACATGCGGCAGACGGCGCTCGCCGCCCTGCTCGCCTACGCCGGCTCCTTCGTCCCGGCGCAGCGGGCGTCCCTCGGCCCCATCGACCGGATCTTCACACGCATCGGCGCCGCGGACGACCTCGCCTCGGGACGCTCCACCTTCATGGTGGAGATGACCGAGACCGCGAATATCCTCCATAACGCCACCGCCGAGAGCCTGGTGCTCATGGACGAGATCGGCCGCGGGACGAGCACCTTCGACGGCCTGGCCCTCGCCTGGGCTACCGCCGAGCGCCTGGCCACGCATATCCGCGCCTTCACCCTGTTCGCCACCCACTACTTCGAGATGACGGCGCTGGAGCAGCGCCACACCGGCGTGGTGAACGTCCACCTCGAGGCGGCCGAGCACGGCGAGCGTATCGTCTTCCTCCACGCCGTGCGCGACGGCCCGGCGAACCAGAGCTACGGCCTGCAGGTGGCGGCGCTCGCCGGGGTGCCTCGGGAAGTCCTGCAGGCGGCGCGGGCGAAGCTGCGCAGCCTCGAGTCCGGCGAGGGCGCCGATAGCGGCTCGGCGCAGCTGCCGCTGTTCGGCCCTGAGCCGGCAACCGAGCCGCCGGCGCCGGCGCCCGAGCCGGAGCCCGACCCCGTCCGCGAGGCGGTGGCGGCGCTCGATCCCGATGGGCTGACCCCGCGAGAGGCCCTGGAGGCCCTCTATCGGCTCAAGGAGCAATGCAAGGAGTAGGTAGGAGCACCGGGGATAACCCGTTAGAATACCTGCGACGCGGATCGGCCTCTGCGGAGCGCCGACCCTGGCAGGTGCAAGGACCTGAAACGGCAACGGAGCCAGTCACATGACCTACGTCGTCACCGAGAACTGCATCAAGTGCAAGTACACCGACTGCGTGGAGGTCTGCCCC
>Ga0207714_1000459_pt1 | contig 28286 bp, 32 predicted proteins | sample PonA232FremontCA_2_FD_187270 | JGI IMG/M metagenome (GOLD analysis project Ga0207714, IMG submission 187270) | Marine sediment microbial community from Fremont, CA, USA - Pond A23 Sediment 2 (SPAdes) | ecosystem: Environmental > Aquatic > Marine > Unclassified | place: USA: Fremont, California...
ATAAAGTTAAATATCAGTGGTGCTTCGTACCGTGTAGTGGATTTAGTCGGGAAGCTACTTTCTCTCACAGGGGGATGGCGTGAGGGGGACGTAGACGTCTCTCCGTCACCTTCGGTCGATACCTCCGCGCTCGAAAGTATCTCAGACGGGGGAGAGGCTCCGGACACTGTCGCGGGTTACAGTCTCGACATGAACTCGTCGATAAACGTACGTTGGAAGGACGGGGGTCGCTCCGTCGAATGTAGCCATACAGGGGAGGTATGGAAGACAAAGGTCACCGACGGCGAAACGACGGCTGTCGTCGCCAGAAGCTCCACGAGACGGGACGCAGTGGAGACGGCTATCGAAGTTATGAAGGGTAGCTTCGACGCCACGTCGGAGGGGGACGTAGAACAGGATGGTGACGAAGAAGGCGGGAACGACGGTGCGCACATGTCGGGCTTCGAGGAGGAGGTCGAATCTATACTCGACGACGTCGACACGGAGTCGATCAAGGAAGTCAACGAGGCGTTCGGTGACTAACCGGCGTTCGGACGGATTTGAGTAGTATTAATACGACAGACGAAATAACCCTGACAGATGAACGAAGAAACCGGACGCAGGGGCTTCCTTGCCATGACAGCGAGCACGGCGGCGGTCGGGACGGCGGCGGGTCAGGAGGGGGGCGGCGACGCGAGCGAGTACGAGGTTGAGGACGGTGTCTACGAGGTTGCGATGGTGTCCGACGGTTCGGAGTACATCTTCGACCCTATCGGTCTACACGTCGAACCCGGCGACACCGTACGGTGGGTTATCGAGTCAGGGGCTCATTCGGCGACCGCCTACGACGAGGGCAACGGCGGCGCGACGGAGAGACGTATACCTGAAGGCGCGGAGGCGTGGAACTCGGGTACGCTCCTAGAACAGGGCGCGTCGTTCGAGTACACGTTCGAGGAGGAAGGGACTTACGACTACTTCTGTGTACCTCACAAGACGCTCGGTATGATAGGACGTATCGTCTGTGGCGAACCCGGTGGACCCGCTGAGGGGAGCGAGATACCCGACCTCGACGGTCTTCAGGCGGGCGACTTCCCCTCTTCGGAGGCTATCGTCGAGGGTGGCGCTCTCTCGTATCCGTACGAGTCCTCCGCCGGAGGCGGCGGCGGAAGCGGAGGGCTTCCCGTCTCTGTAACACAGCTAGGTATCGGTGCGGTGGTCTTCGTGGGTCTCGCGGCGATCGGCAGGTACTTTTCGGACAGGTACAGTAACGCGACCGCGGCGCTTGTGGTCAGCGTCGCCGTCGGGGTTCTTCTGATAGCCGCGGTTGTAGGAACGCTCGTCACCGCGTAGCCGAAAGCGAAAACATATCCCCGTCAGTCACCTATCTAAGGCGGTGAATGGCACGGTCGAAAGCGACGGCTGAGACGCAGGAGGGTTGCGCCCTCTGCGATCTCCCCCTCAACGAAGCCGTAACCTCCGACGAGGTCGACGGCGTTTTCTGCTGTCGCGGCTGTATGGAGGTGCACCGAACGCTCGGCGACGTTGATATCGAGGAGGAAAAGAACGACGCCGGTACGAAGGAGATACACGAAGGCGCCGAGGAGGCTTTCCTGTCCGTCGAAGGTATGCACTGCTCCGCGTGTGAGGTGTTCATAGAGTCGCGTGCGGAGGAGCGCGAAGGTGTCGAGGACGTGGAGGCGAGCTACGCCTCCGAACTCGTCAAGATGGCTTACAGACCCGATGTCGTCGGACGCGAGGGACTCGTCGATGCCGTCGACGGATTCGGATACAAGGCGCACGATCCGGAGAGGGGCGACGAACGCGACGACGAACTCGCCGAACTCCTGACCATAGGACGTCTCGTCGTCGGCGCGTGGCTCGGTATGATGGTGATGGTATGGTACGTCGTCTTCCTATACCCCGAATACCTCGGTATGTCGGCGCTCGTAGAACGTCCGGGACCCCTTCTCGATCCGTTTACGTCCTACTACCTCGTTCTCGGAACCAGTGCGGTTCTTTTCGTAACAGGCTATCCGATACTACGTAGCGCGTACGTCAGTCTACGTTCAGGCACCCCTAACATGGATCTGCTTGTCTCTCTCGCCGCCGTAAACGCGTACGTCTACAGCCTAGGCGTTCTTTTCGTCGGCGGCGAGGAGGTCTACTTCGACATCACCGTCGTCGTCGTTATGGTCGTGACCCTCGGTAACTACTACGAAAAGAGGATAAAGAGACGAGCGAGCGACCGTATGGAGGAACTCACGAGGGAACGCGTCGACGAGGCACGCAGGCGTACGCGGAACGGTGACGAGGTCGTGAACGTCGACGAACTCGAACCCGGCGACGAGGTCGTTGTCAAGCCGGGTGAACGCGTACCCGTCGACGGCGTAGTTGTCGAAGGTAGCGCCGCCGTCGACGAGTCGCTCGTAACGGGCGAATCGTTACCCGAGGAGAAGAAACCGGGCGACGAGGTCGTCGGCGGTTCGGTCGTGACCGACGACGCCCTTGTGGTCGAGGTTCCTGAGGAGATGGTAAGCACGTTCGACCGTCTCGTCAACTTCCTCTGGGACGTACAGAGTTCGCGCCCCGGTGTCCAACGTCTCGCCGACAGGCTCGCGGGCTTCTTCGTCCCTCTGGTGCTTCTGATCGCCGTGGCGACTTTCGGCGTACGTACGTACCTAACGGGCGACCCCGCCGGTGCCATGCTGTCGGCGCTCGCCGTACTCGTCGTTTCGTGCCCGTGCGCGCTCGGACTCGCTACACCGCTCGCCGTCGCTTCGGGCGTCCGCGAGGCGCTCGAACAGGGCGTTGCGATAACCGACGGCTCCGTCTTCGAGGACACGCACGAGTACGATGTCGTCGCATTCGACAAGACGGGGACGCTCACGACGGGTAATATGCGTCTGGTCGACGCGACCGCCGACGACGGTGAGGACGCCGACGAGGCGTTACGCCGTGCAGCCGCGGTTGAGACGTACTCCTCGCATCCTATCGCCGACGCTGTCACCGAAGGCGCAGGGTCGGATACGCCCGACGCAACCGAATTTAGACGACACCCCGGAAAGGGGGTTAGCGCGGTCGTCGACGGCGAACGCGTCACCGTGGGTTCGGAGGCGCTCGTCAAGGAGCGCGAAGACGAACCGTCCGAAAGCCTCCACGATACGGCGGAACGCGAACGCGGCGTGGGTAACGCACCCGTCTACGTCGGATGGGGCGGCGATGTACGCGCCGTACTCTCCGTCGGTGACAGACCACGTGACGAATGGGAGGAGACGGTCGCTGAGATAGACGCGCGCGTAGCCGTCATAACCGGCGACGACGAAGCCGCCGTCGGCTACTTCAGGGAGCACGACGGCGTCGACGATGTATTCGCGGGCGTCCCGCCCGAAGCGAAGGCGGAGACGGTCGAACGTCTCCGTGGTCACGGAAAGACGGTCATGGTCGGTGACGGTACAAACGACGCTCCGGCGCTCGCCGAAGCCGACCTCGGCGTTGCTCTCGGAACGGGGACGGCGACAGCGGGCGACGCCGCTGATGTCGTCGTGACGCGCGACGACCTGACTAAGGTCACCGACGTTCTCGAACTCACACGGAGCACCAAGCAACGTATCAGACAGAACCTCGGCTGGGCGCTCACGTACAACGCCGTCGCCGTACCCGCGGCTGTCGCCGGCGTCATATCGCCCGCGGTCGCGGCTTTTGCGATGGCTACGAGTAGCGTCCTCGTGGTGGCGAACTCGTCGCGTGACCTCTAAGAGAGGGGCTGGTAGTGCGGGAGACGTAACGGTATAGGCAGACGTATACCGAGCGACATGAAGCCCATCTTGAGAGTGACGAGACCGAGAACGACGAAGACGACGCCGAGAACACGGTGGAGCGTCTGTCTATGCTCAGGACCTATGGATCGGACTGTGAGACCGTAGAGCATCAGCGTGGGGAACGTACCCGCGCCAAGGACGGCGAGCGATAGACCGCCTTCAAGGGGCGAACCGCGCGCGAAGGCGTACAGGAACGCCGGGTACAGAAGAGGACACGGAAGGAAGCCGTGAACGGCACCGAGACCCGCGATACCGAAGCCGTTGACGAGACCCTCGACGCGCCGGCTTATACCGTCGTGAACGCGCCTGAAGAGACGCCCCGTACCCGGTATCTCGACCACGGTTCCGCGCGCGAAGTAGGCGAACCCCGAAGCGATTATGATCGCACCGATGGCGACGCCGGCGACCCCGCGTACAATATCACCAACCGAGGCGACGGCTGAGGCACCGAAGACGACCGCTCCGAGAGCGCCCATGACGCCGCCTATCGTCGTGTAGCTTACAGTCCTCCCGAGGTTGAAAAGGGCGTGCTGGCGTACCTCGTGCCACGTTAGTACGTCGCGTCCCGACCGCGACGCCCTCGACTCCATCTTCTCGGAGTACATCGTTACGAGGGGTCCGCACATACCGAGGCAGTGAGCGCCCCCGAACAGACCTATGAGGAAGAAGACGCCTAAGCCGACCTGTCCCGATACGTCGGTAGGTACTACCATCGTCGTAGCTACGTCGGGAAGCTACAAGAGAATACCGGAAGGACGGGGAGAGAGGGACGCGAAGGGAGGGAACGGGTGAGGCGACGCGAGGGGAAGTCAGGTTATGGAGAACGACGCCGCCGCCGTCAGGAACATCACAGCAACCAGACCGCCGAGTACGAGGTACGTAACCGACCTCGGCTCGAACTTGAGGTGCTGGTAGTAGGCGGCTACGAAGTACGCCTTTATGACCGACAGCACGGCTATTGCGCCGACTGCGAGCCAGTAGGCGCTGTCGAGGAAGCCCATCATCTCGACAGCCGCTTGGATCGTCGCGAAGACGAACAGTACGCCGAATATCGCCGTGTACAGTTTCCAGTTTGAATCTGACATTCTTTTTCACCTTAGAGTATGTAGAACAGCGGGAACAGGAACAGCCACACTATGTCCACGAAGTGCCAGTACAGCCCGAAGTACTCGACCGGACGGTCGTCCTCCATGTAGGCATCGTCGAACCACGCCCTGTAGATGAGGAAGACGAGTATCAGCATACCGAGGATGACATGTAGACCGTGCATACCGGTCGTGAGGTAGAACGTCGACGACGCTATGTTGGTGCCGAGCCCCCAGCCTTCGGGGAACGCATCTGTCGAGATATGGAACAGGTGTTGCCACTCTAACCCCTTGTTTACGAGGAATCCGGTCGCGAGTGCGAAGGTGGCTACGAGGGAGCCAACGAGACCCTTCTTGCTGTTCTTCTCGATCGCAACCAGAGCCATCACGACCGCGAAGCTACTCGTTAGCAGGAGGTACGTGTTGATCAACCCCGGCATCGTAACGTGCGCCTCAGGGATGAGATCTTGGTACCATTCCTGCCAGCCGTACGCGAAACGCATGAATATAGACGCGCCTATGAAAGCGCCGAAGACGACGATGTCGGAAAGCAGGAATATCCAGACACCGAGCTTGTTCTGCTCGACGCCCTCGAAGGGCCACTTGTTGACGTTCAGCGGCGCGGGCGCGCTGAAGCCCTCGAAGCCGAACCACACGAGTGACAGTAGCATACCGACGCCACCTATTCCCGCGACAGCGGCGTACAGGGGCGCTATGGTCGCTGTCGTCGCAGGGTCGCCGTCGTGGAGCGCCTGAACGTTCTGATGGACACCCGAAAGACCGAGGAACATAACGAACATAGAGAGCGAGATCAGGAACGGCGTAAGGCTTGCGTGGTCGGTGTGTTCCTCCTCAACGGCGTGACCCCCATCGGTTTCGGCTTCGGTGCCTGAGCCGTCGGTTGCGGGGTTGAGCATACTGAGCTTACCGCTTTTGAAGCTCGGGGTGCCGGAGAAGTTTTCGAGAGGGGGTGGCGACGAGACGGACCATTCGGCTGTCCACGCCTGCCACGGGTTGTCACCTGCGTCGTCGCCGTACTTGAGCGCGTGTACCATGATGCCCACTATCATCAGGACAGAGAGTCCGAGTATGAAGCCCCCGACGGTCGCTATATTGTGGTACATCTTGATCGAGGTTTCGTAGACGAATACACGGCGCGGCATCTCGTAGGCGAAGAACAGAGGGAAGTACAGAAGATTGAAGCCCACAAAGAAGGTGGCGAACTGTATCTTTCCGAAGGTTCGGTTGTACATCTTCCCCGACATCTTGGGGAACCAGTAGAAGATGGCACCGACGAGCGCCGCGGCACCGCCGAACATAACGTAATGGAAATGTGCGACGACCCAGTAGCCGCCACGTAGGTTGTAGTCGAGCGGTATCGCACCGAGGAAGACGCCCGTTATGCCACCGATTATGAACAGCACGAGTGTTGCGATGCCGTACAGCATCGGTGTAGTCAGACGTATCTTACCCTTTATCATCGTGTAGATGAAGCCGAATATCATCAGGTCGAAAGGTAGGGAGATAGCGATAGTCGTCGCCATGAACAACGTCTTTGTCTGGAAGTTTAGCCCCGTTAGGAACATATGGTGCATCCAGACTATGAAGCTCTGAACGGCGACCAGACCGAGAGCTATCATTATCCACTTCCTGCCCGCGAGCCTGTTACCCGTGAATGTCTTGAATATCTCGCCGAGCACACCGAGGGCGGGGAACAGGACTATATAGACCTCCGGATGACCGAAGAACCAGAAGAGATGGAGCCAGAGGAAGCTACCCGAACCCGCGACGGTGGTCGTGAAGTACGTGGTTCCTATGATATGGTCGGAAGCCATCAGTATGAGCGCCGCAAGGAGCGCCGCGAACGCGAAAAGCATCATCCAGACGGTGAGGAGTATACTCCATGAGAAGATGGGTAGGTCACGTATACGCATCCCTTCGGCGCGCATCGAATGCAACGTCGTCAGGAAGTTGACCGACGATACTGTGGTCGAGATAACGAACAGCATGACGCCGAGAACAGCCGCTGTTGAGCCGACAGCGGGCATGTACGCAGGGGAGTTCAGGGGCGCGTACATCGTCCAGCCGCCTGAGAAGCTACCCCCGCCGAGGAAGAAAGACGAGCCGAAAAGAGCGCCTCCGAAGAAGTAGAGCCAGAAGCTGAGCGCATTAAGACGTGGGAAGGCGAGATCCTTCGCACCTATCTGTAACGGTACGAAGTAGTTTGCGAACGCGAAGGCGAACGGCGATATGAAGAAGAAAAGCATGATGAGACCGTGCGCCGAAACCACCTGATTGTACGCCGCACCCGAAAGTATCGTACTACCCGATTCGAGTAGTTCGAGACGTATCAGGAGGGCGAGAACCCCGCCGAATACGAGGTAGAAGATAGAGGTTATCAGGTACAGTATGCCGACGTCCTTGTGATTCGTCGTCGTCAGCCAACGTTTTATCGACGACTTCGACGGCATATGATCTTCGTGTTCGTCTGACTCAGCGTGTGCCATTAGATCTCACTCCGTTTGTCTTTGCCGTTCATTGTTCCGTTCCGTTGCCCCAGTTGTCGAACTCGTTCTTGGGTACGACCTCTACCTGCGCCGCCATCTGCGAATGTCCCGAACCGCAGAGTTCGTAGCACTTGGCGGTGTACGTCCCGGTCTCCTGCGGGTATATCCACATCTCAGTGATCTGTCCCGGTATCGCATCGCTTCTGCGGTCGAAGTACGGTAGACCGAAGTTGTGCATCACGTCGTCCGACGTTACGTCGAACCTCACCACCGTGTCGTTAGGTACGGTCAGTCTGCCGAGCGACTCCTCGCCGTCGGGGTAGTTGAACCTCCATCCGAACTGGAAGCCAGTGACCGTGACGTCTAACTGATCCTCAACCTGCTGTTCGGACGGACCTTGTTCCATCGGTATGAACCCCGCGAAGTACGTCCATCCGACGAGCGTTATAACGATGACGGCGCTCGCGCCGAACGAAAGGAAGAGCTTCTTTCCTTTCCCCCCGCCCTCAAGAGGCGGTATCTCCCCCATATCCGGCGTGTCGCTCTTGGTCTCACCGTCCTCCGAACGGTTCTTGTACGCCTTCTGTAATGTGTACGCGATGACGACGACTCCGACCAACGTCCCCGCCACTATGAACGCTAAGAACAGCTGTCCGAATATGTCTGAGGTACCGTCGACGCCCGCCTGAGCTATCAAACCGTCCCACGAACCGGCGACCGGTACAGGTACTTGGGTCGTCATTGGTGTCTCCTATATGCGTAGTAACTACTGCTTCCGTCTATATAAGTTCCCTGAAACTGACCGACGGACGCCGGGAAAGAAAACGGTTTTACCTCCAGCGAGGGTATATACCCCATCAGAATGTTCGACTTCGAACTCGTAGACATCATAGGCGTGGTCATACTGTTGCTTCTGGTGTCTTCGGTGGCTATAATAATCGTAGCCACACCGGAGGTAGCCGACACGCCCGAAGCGCCGGAGTCGAACTGGAGCATCGACAGGGTGAACCGGAGCTATGCCACGGTAACGCATGAGGGAGGTATGCCTATAGACAGAACCAACCTGACCGTGATAGTGGAGGAGTATCCGAGACCCACCAAGTGGTCGGGCGAGGCGGACGGCATGGTTGCCGAAGGTGACTCCGCAACCGTGCAGGTCAGCACCGATCAGGATATAGCACTGTACTGGACGGGAGTCGACACCGTTAGAAGGGAGGTTCTCGCTTCCGATGGGGGTCCGGAATGAGCGCGGAGACGGCATCGGGCGGAAAGGAGGCTGTAAAGAGACATCCGGTCGCTGTGACGGCGGTTCTGAGCGCCGTCGGGTACGCCGTCGTGATAGCCACGTTCGGCGGCTTTCTGCCGTATCCGGATATAGATCTGAGCACCGTCAACACGATGTCGCACGCCATAGCCGCGGTCAACACGGTCACGCTTCTGTGCATACTCGCGGGATGGCGGTGGATACGCCGCGGTGAGGTGAAGAAACACCGTACAGCGATGGTTTCGGCGGTATCGCTCATAATAGTGTTCCTCGTCATATACCTGTTCAAGATAGGCGGCGGGGGTACGAAGGAGTTCGTGGGTCCGACGCTCGTACGTAACTACCTCTACCTGCCTATGCTTGCGATCCATCTCGTTCTGTCGATCGTCTCCGTTCCCGTCGTGATACACGCCGCCGTACTCGGTCTTTCGCACACGCCGGAGGAGCTACGTGAGACGGCGCACGCCCGTGTCGGACGTATCGCCGCGGGTGCATGGTCGCTCAGCCTGTTTCTTGGGGTCGTCGCGTACTTCCTTCTTAACCATGTCTACAGCTGGGACTACCTCGGTCTACTCGTGCCATGGTAACGCGTAAGCGCCCGCGGCGAAGAGGAAGGCGCTAAAGACGGTGAGTAGAGCGAGTGACGTTACGAGTTCCGCGCCCGAACCACCGGTGAAAGTAGCTCCGCGTACGGTACGTGAGAAGTAGGTGAGTGGCAGGAGTTCGACGACGGGCGCACCGACGCCGAGCGTATCAGGAGCGACGAAAGTGTCGGCGAGAAAGAGCATAGGGAAGCCGACGCCGTTGCTGACGGCGATAGCGCCGTCCTGCGACGAGACGGCGCGTCCGATGAGTGCACCCAGACCGCAGAACCCCGCGGAGGCTATGAGGACCGACGCGGCGGTAACCACGACCGAGACGAGTGTTAGGGTGAGGCTGGCACCGCCGACGGCGACGAGTAGGAGGGCGATCAGCCCGGAGGCGGCGAGTATCAGACCGCCGTTGACGGCGACGTGCGCGGTCAGCCATTCGGCGCGCGTCAGGGGTGTCGTCGCAAGCTTCTCAAAACGCCGTCTGTCGCGTCCGCGTGCGACGGTGCTACTCAGACGTGAGAGGGGTGTCAGGAGAACGACGAAGCCGAGGTATCCGGCGAAGTAGTAGCCCTGAGGCTCCTCGAAGAAGCCACTGCCCGCGCCGACGACCACGGCGAACAGTGCGACGAGTATAGCCGGGAAGACGAAGGTGAAGAAGACGGCGGCAGGCTTGCGTAGGAAGGAGCGCCACTCCGCCGACGCCTCACCGCGGACACGCGACGGCTTCATACCTCCCCCGTGAGGTGCAGGTACGCCTCCTCAAGACCCGGTTCGCGCCAACGTACCTCGTCGTACCCAACACCCGCACCGTCGAGGGCGTCGAGCGCATCGCCGATACCGTCGACACCGACACCTTCGAAGACGAGTTCATCCCCCTCCACCGTCGCGTCGAACCCTTCGATGGCTTCCTCTGCGGAACCCACCGTGCGGACGACGAGGCGGGGTTCGCCCGCGTGTTTTCGGATAACGTCGTCTGTCTTCCCCACCTCGACGAGCTTACCGTCGTCTATGAGTGCGACACGGTCGGCGAGACGTTCGACCTCGCGCATGTAGTGGGTGGTGAGGAAGACCGCCGTGCCTTCGTCCGCGAGACGTTCGACGACGCGCCAGACATCCTCACGTCCTTCGGGATCGATTCCCGTTGTGGGTTCGTCGAGGAAGATGACATCCGGGTCGTTGACGAGCGAGACGGCGACCTTGAGACGGCTTTTCTGTCCGCCCGACAGGTCGCCGTAACGCGTGTCGACGGCGTCGGACAGACCCATCTCGTCCACGAGCGCGTCGGTATCGCGTGTCTCGTCGTCGGGATAGAGCGACGCGTAGTAGCCTATGAGTTCGTCGGGTGTGAGACGTTCGGGTGGCGTGAACTCCTGCGGCAGTAGGCTGACACGCGCCTCGTCGGTCTGTTCGGGGGACGTGCCGAGAAGACGCGCCTCGCCGTCCGCCGGGCGCGCGGTTCCTGTAAGGCAACGTACCAGCGTCGTCTTCCCCGCGCCGTTGGGTCCGACGAGCGCAAAGACCTCGCCCGCATCGACGGAGAACGACACGCCGTCGACAGCGACAGTCTCACCGTACGTCTTGCGCAAGCCGTCCGCCTCGACCTGTTCCATACGGCTGATTGTCCGGGCGACGGAGTAAGAGTTACGACGTGTACCTGTACAGGACGCCGACGGCTGTAACGAAGACGATAGTCGAAAGACCGTACGAGTACGACTGCACGAACGCCGTCACGCCCGCGCTCCCGACGACCGACAGAGCACCCGCTACGAGAGTCCATGTGCATCCGACGCACGAGACGAGACCCACCGCCGCGCCGACGAGCGACGACGCCGTGTCGGTGAGGGAGACGAAGACGAGGTATGCAAGGGCGGCGTAGCCGACGAACTGGAACGGTATGATACGGAGGTAGACGAAGTCACCCGAGTAGGCGAGTATAGGACCCCAGCCCGGAGAAGCACCTGAGACGGTGAACGTAGCACCCGGCGACGCCGCCGTACCGACGAGACCCGCTAACCAGAGGAGGGCGACGAAGTAGACGCCTGAGACGACGGCGACGACGGGTGCGTACCACGGTAGTTCGTCGGGTAACGGCGTCTTGAGAAGAACCCACGCGCTGAGAGTTACCCAGACGACGGGAAAGAGCGCGTGCCGCGCGGTGACCGCGACGGCGTCGGTAAGGAGGAAGTAGAGAGCCACAGCGGCTACCTGTACGGCTACGAAGACAGCCCATGGGGCGATACGTCTCTGTCTCTTGTTCATAACACGAACGTTTCTATCGCGAGTACTAGCATGACGGCACCGAGGAAGGCGTTCGACGAATGGAAGGCACGCATAGCGGCTGTACGCGTACGCTCACGGTGGAGACGTACGACAAAGTAGATGAAGACGGCACCTGCGGCGACCGTGACGCCGGCGAACGCCCAGCCGAGCTCGGAGACGTACGCGAGCAGGGAGACTGAGAGAAGCGTCGCACCGAGGTAGAGGTTGATATGCCGTAACGTCGTCTCGTCGCCACGTACGACGGGAAGCATCGGTATGTCGGCGCGTTCGTAGTCGTCCTTGTAGACCAAGGCGAGGTTGTAGAAATGCGCGGGCGTCCAGAGGAAGATGACGCCGCCGAGGACGAGAGCAGGGACGCCGACGTTGCCCTCGACAGCCGCCCATCCGATAAGGGCGGGTAACGCGCCGACGGCACCCCCTATGACGACGTTCTGATCCGTGTGCGGCTTGAGTATCACGGTGTAGACGACCGAGTAGAAGACGATCGCGAGCATCGTCAGCGCCGCGGCGAGAACGTTTACGAATGCGACCACGACCGCACCCGATGCGACGGCGAGCGCGAAGCCGAAAGCGACGGCGTTACGGACAGGCACGGCGTCGTTCGCCATCGGTCTGTCGGAGGTACGCGCCATTCTGCGGTCGCGGTCGCGCTCTATAACGTGGTTGAACGTGCCGCTCGCGCCTATGGCGAGGCATCCGCCGGCGAGCGTCGCCACCGCGGTTCCGAGTGTTACGGAACCGCCGCCTGCGACGGCGAGTGCCATACCGGCGACGGCGACGAGACAGAGAAGCCACATCAGACGCGGCTTGGTCATGTCGATATAGGCGCGGACGGTAGAGTTCGCCGACGGCGTACCGTCGTCGGGTTCGGGCGCGGGCGTCTTGGCTCCGGTCTCTACCTCACCCTCGCCTGCGTCGGTTTCGAGACGCCATGTCAGTGCTACAAGCGTCAGCGTGAAGATAGCCATGGCGGCGACGAGATGAACCGATGGGAGGAACTCCTGACCCGACAGGACTGTTAGACCGCCTATAGCTACCTGTGCGGGATAGAGAACGAGGGCGGCACCGAGTGCGAGACGTAGACGCCGTGACGCGTCAACGACGAACGACGCCGTTACGGACGCAACGAGAAGCACCCCTGCGACGAGGGCGGCAAGACGGTGACCCCAAGCGACGAACGCGGCGTCACCCGGCGCGACGAAAAGAGCGCCGTCGCACGTGGGCCAGGTACCGCATGCTGTGGTCACGTCCTGTAACGAGACGGTCGCGCCCACAACTATGAGGACGTAGGTCGCCACCGACGTGACGGCGAGTAGGTTGGTGAACCTTCTCTCATCAATCATGTTTAGGCTCCGTTACGGTACGTTTCATTGTTGTATACGTGGGGTCGAAAGCCCATAAACGCTTCTTATTCGGCACACGCCGTGGTTACGGTGCGACGAGGGTTGTGAGTGACCCCGAACTTGTTCGGTGTAGCTAACGCACGACGGTGACGGGCACGGGCGACCGCCGTGTCACGTTCTCGGCGACGCTTCCGAGGAGGACACGTGTCACACCGCTACGTCCGTGGCTACCTACGACGACATGGTCAACATCGTGTTCGTCGGCGTACTCGACGATACCGCGTGACGGGGAGTCGCCTTTAGCGTAGTCGCTCGACGCCTCGATACCGGCTTCCTCAGCCTCGTTGACGAAACGCCGTAGGAAGTTCTTGGTCTCAGAAAGGACGCCTTCGTAACGCTCCTCGCCCACGTCCTCGCCAGACATCTCTACCGCCTTCTCGAAGTACTCGGGGTCGGAGAGGTCGACGACGTTGAAGACCGTGATACGCGCGTCCTCACCCTCATACTCGTCAACTGTCCATTCGAACGCCTTTCTTGACTGTTCCGAACCGTCTACGGGAACCAGAACGTGCTCTGCCATGCGCCTACTTCTGCACCCTACCTAATATTCTTGACGGCTGTTCGGGTGTTCACGGACGGCTACGACGGCGGGATCTGCCCTCCGTACGTCCTCGTCGTCGAAGCTTCTAAGTACGCGCTCGGAGACACGGGTTTTGAACGCCTTCTCGTTACGGACATCGTTGACGTACGCCTTTCCACGTACCGCCGTATAACCGCCCGCGTCCTCAAGACGTGACACGACGCCGTGGTCTTCGGATAGGTAGACGTAACGCGAACTCTTGAGTGCATCACGTATGATCCCCGTGGCTCGATCCGTATCGGCGTCGGGTGAGACGTAGAACTCGACGACGACCATCATCTCAGGCGCGCCCGCGTTGGCGTTCGAGAGCGAGTTGGTGAAGAAGAGGTAGTTGGGTACTGTAACGACGGAGTCGTCGGGCGTCAGGAGCTTAGTCGATCTTATCCCTATGTTGGTGACCTCACCGTAGTGGTCGCCGAACTCGACCTTGTCGCCCACCGTGTACGGACGTTCGAAGGTTATGACGATCCCGCCGACGATGTTTGCGAACAGATCCTGGACGCCGAGCGCAAGTACAGCGCCGAAGACGGCGGAGAAGGCGAGTATCTGGTCGGGGCTAAGCTCAAGAAGAGGGACGAGGACGTAGTAGACAGCCGCGGCGTAGACGACGAACCTCGTGATCGGTACGAACATCTTGAACGTGATACGTCGCTCGACGGAGCGTTCGGAGAGACGCGTTAGGACGTACGTCAGTACACGGGCGGCGAGTACGGCGACAGCGAGGACGAAGACGGCGGCGACGACGGTGGAGAGATCGACGCCGATAGGTTCAACCTCGACGGGTTCGGGAACGCCCGTCACCATACGAGACGCCTCCTTCTGAGATGCGAGACGACACGGACGAGGCTCTCGGCGCGGAGCGAGACGGAGCCGTCGGTGGTTTCGACGAAACCGGCGTCAGACAGATTACGTAGTGTTCTCGGAAGCGAATCGGGCTCGACAACCGAACGCAGTACGTCGCGCCCCACGGTTTCCTTCGAAAGGGCGACGCGGAGGGCGAAGGCGTCCTCGTAGCTCAGGTCGGCGTCCTCGTTCTCTTCGTCCCAAGACCGTTCTTCGAAGACGGAACGTGCGACGCCGGGGTTTCCGGACGACGCCGCGGATATCTTCTCAAAGATGTTGTCGGAGCTTTCTTCGAGCAGACGCCCGAGACCGAAAGGAAGGCTGTCGTGGAACGACGTCTTCCGGTCGGCGGTAACACGGTTGAGGTCATCGCCGAACTCGGAGACGTCGTACTCCGAGTCAAGGAGCCTTGCGATCTGAGAGGCATCGAGCTTAGGTACGCGAACCGTGTCGCCGAGAACGCCGAGGTCGACGGCGTGACGGACGTAGTCCCACGCGTACGCGTTCCACGACGTTACGAAGGTGGCATCCGAGACAGCCACGTCTTCGGCGAACCGTTCAAGGGGTGCGAAGCCGCCGACACGCCGCGTGTAGAGGTAACGGGATCCCTCGACGACACAGACGCCGTCGTCGGGTATCTCGACGCCTTCGTCGGAGACGGAGGGTACGGAGACACGTCTCACACCGGCTTCCGTGACGGCTTCGTCGACGACCGTCCGGCGTCCGCCGAAAGGCTCGGAGGCGACGACGACGTTCTCACCGCTCTCGACCGCTTCCTTCGCCGCGTCTATCTCCTCGTCAAAGGCTTCGTCTAGCACGACGGTTTGTAACTCGACCGCCTTCGGAATATACCTTCCCCTGAGGTCTTCGACAGGTGAACCAGTACGGATATGTCCGTGTCGGTGGTATCCGTTGGCAGGTGAAGCCGAACAGAAGAGTCACGGTAGCCGTCGCCGTCTGTCTGGTGTTCGTAGTCGGTGTCTTCGTCGTCGACCCCGGAACGACACCGGAACCCGTGAGCTTTGAGGACACCGTACAGATAGGTATGTCGGACGCGGGTATGAGGGAGGCGGAGTTTGAGGGTTACGAGGTTCCGAGTGCTCAGGTGTTTTACTCGCAGTACAGCTTCGTCGTGGGCTATACAGGTCTCGAATCCTTCGCGCGTAACGTCGGCGAACGCCGTTACGAACGCGTCTGGGGTGTGCCGACCAAGGCGTACGTCACCGACTTCTCCGGTACCCAACCGTCGCCCGTCGGCACGGGCTTCGTCGAAACGTCGACGGATCCGGGGTGGACAGACGCGTCGGATGCGAGATACGTCGTCGGCGCGGGTCCCGTCGTCGCATTCTCCTCCGAGGACGACGCGCGCCTCTACGCCGACGAACACGGCGGGAATGTACGCGGATACGCGGAGGTTCTCGAAACCGAGTTTGAGGAGCCTGATATAGAGAAGGCGGCGGACGAGGTTATCGCCGGAAGGTCGCGCACAGCTGACGAGAAGGTACGGAAGACGCACCGTCTTCTCAGCCGTAACGTCTCCGTGGTGGTCGGAGAGGAGCACGAGACGGTGCAGTCGGCGGTCGACGCCGCACCGCCGAACAGCTCCGTACGCGTCCCTGAAGGTGTATACAGGGAGCATGTCGTCGTTGACAAGCCCGTAACGCTCGTCGGAGAGGATGACGCGCGTATCGTCGGATACGGCAACGGTACGGTCGTCACGGTTGAGTCAGACGGCGTCGCCGTTTCGTCGGTATCCATATCCGGTGTGGGTAACGCGACACGCGGCGAACCGATGCGCGGCGGAGGCTGGGACGAGACGATACAGGAGGCGTACGGTAGGTCGGACGCCGCCGTACTTTTTAACGAGACCGAGAGGGCGTTGGTACATCAAGTGACCGTCGATACGTCGACTACGGGGGTTCTGTTTTCGGAAGTGGACGACGGCGTCGTGGCAGGGACGACGGTGAACGGAACCGAGGAGTGGGTAAACGGATTCATGGGCGTTCTTGCGATACGGTCGCCCGTTGTCGTCCAGAACTCGACGTTCAACGAGGGACGTGACGGCGTATACTCCCACGCCTCCGACGGTCTCGTGGTACGCCGTAACGTTATGAGAGACGGGCGTTTTGGTGTCCATCTGATGTACACGTCCGAGACGTTGATACGCCGTAACGAGGCAAGCGGCGGGGCTATCGCAGGTATCGTGATCATGACGCGTCCAACTTCGAACTACATCGTCGGTAACGAGGTTCGGGACAGTCGGAACGGACTGTCGACCGTGGGTAGCCGTTCGTACTTCGCCGACAACGTCCTCGTAAACAACACGAATGGTCTACGTATGGGAGCGCGCGCCTCCGTCTTCACACGTAACGTCATGTTAGGAAACCGGTACGGCGCAAGCGCGTCTACGGTACTTCCGTCGAACGAGGTGACGAGAAACGACTTCGTTAGGAACGAGGTTCAAGTCACGTCCGCCGAGGGTGCTATGCGTGTCTGGGGTGGTAACGACGATGGCAACTACTGGAGCAACGCACCGCCGGGCGCTAACGTCTTCCGTCCGACCGATCGCGTCGACTCGTCGGTTACCTCGACCGACGGGATGGTGACGTTCCGCAGATCGACCGCGTACAGTCTCCTGCATGGTCTGGACACCGTGGTTCCGGGTATGCGTTCGGGCGGTGTTGTCGACGAGGATCCGCTTGGTAAGCCCGCGGTCTACGACAGAAACACGACGGAGGATACAGAATGAACAAGACCGAGTCAGCGGCGGTTCTCGAAGCAAACGACGTCTCGAAGACGTACGGCGAGCTGGAGGTTCTCAAGGACGTATCGATGGAAGCCGAACGGGGTAGGGTGTACGCCCTCATAGGTCCGAACGGCTCCGGCAAGACGACGTTTCTCAAGATACTCGCGGGTCTCCTACCCCCCGACTCCGGCGAGGTTCTTAGACGGACGGGCGGTGCGGAGCGCGCGGTGGGATACCTGCCCCAACAGCCGTCTTTCAGGGACGGCTTCACCGTTGCAGAGACGTTACGTTTCTACACGCGTCTGTTGGACGAGAAGATGGGTGACGGATACGTCAGCGAGGCGCTCGGTGATGTCGGTCTCTCCGACGCGAGCAACAGACGCGTATCGGGTCTTTCCGGAGGCATGACACGTCTCCTCGGTGTCGCGCAGTCAAGGGTCGGCGATCCGCCGATAATGGCGGTCGACGAACCGACGAGCGGTCTCGACCCTGAGATGACCGGACGTATCTTCGAGACGCTCAGCGGTGTCGCCGATAACGGAACGGCGGTGCTTCTGACGACACACGACCTCGACAAGGTTGGACGACACGCCGACAAGGTGGTTCTTATATACGACCGCCGTATTGCGGGGTCGGGATCGCCCGATGAGTTGGTGAACGAGCATGAGAGGGAGAGCCTCGCGTCCGTCTTCGACTCCGTCGTCCGTGGTGGTGGGAGAGGATGAGCAGAGCACAGGGGAGTAGGACGGTACTTAGACGCGAACTGCTCACGGTTCTACGTACACGCGCATACCTCGCACTCGGCGTCGGATACGCCGCGGTCGTCGTCGGCGCGGCGTGGTTCAGCGGCGGCGCGGAGAGCGGATACCTGCCTACAGCTTCGAGCCTGACGACGCCCACGGAGATCCTCGTACCCGTGGTAGCGTTCGCGCTCGGATACCGTGTCGTGCTTACCGACCGATCGACGGGTGAACTCGACGTTCTCAGGACGTACGGTCTCGGACGCGCCGAGTACGTCCTGAGCCTCTATGCAGGACGCCTCGTTGCGCTTTCCGTCGTACTCGTCGCGCCGCTTGTCGTCGTCGGCGGTCTCGTATGGACACAGAGCGGACCTACCATCACCGTGATAGCGTGGCACGGGGGCGTCGACTCGCCGTTGTTGCTCGCCCGTTTCGGCGTACTCACAGTGGCTTTCGGCGCGGCGGTACTGTCGGTCGCTGTCGCCGTCTCCGCCGTGTCGGGTACCGTCCGTACCGCGCTTGCGCTCGCCGTACTCGTCTGGGTCGCAGTCGCCCTCGGCGCTGACCTCGGCGTTATCGCGGGTGTCGTGACCGAAAGTCTGGGCGACGAAGCCGTCGTCTGGCTCACTTCACTCAGCCCGAACACGGCGTTCCGTGGTCTCGTTCTCGAAACAGTGGTAGGCGTCGCTTCGGGCGGTGTGCGCGCAACGTCGGTGCCCGCAAGCGTCCTCAGCCTCGTTCTGTGGACTGTCGCACCTCTCGTCGTGGCTGTCAGAAAAGTCTGGAAGTAGCTAAAGGGAGTCAACGATACGTTCTGTGACATCGCCGAAGCCGATAACGTCGCCGGCGTACTCGTCAGAGAAAGCCGTCGCGTCGTCACCGTCCGTGAACGGAATCAGGCTCGGTCCCATAGCCCCTAAGGCGTCGGAACCGACGACGACCGTGGTTCGGCTCGCGTCGGCGAAGTCCTCGGCGTTCAGATGTGCGGAAATATACTTCGACCGTCGTTCGGTACGTACCTCGTACTCGACCGACGAGTAGTCGGTAACGTAATGTACGAGAGGGTTCCAGTTTTGTCTGTTGCCCGCGTAGTAAAAGTCGAAGAGACAGACGGTGGAGCAGAAACATGCAGGCTCGTCCTCGTCGCGCCCCTCCGGCGTGTTGTCGCGGTAGTACGTCTGACCGACAGGACCCGGATGGTCGCGTACTATCATACCGCATGTTTCGCACGACCTTCCGGTGTCGAGCGAGATGGGCTGTGGTAGTTCCTCCGTACTACCTCCGAGGCATCCCGTTGCGAGAGCCGCGGACACAGCGAGGAAGCCTCTACGCGTCTTCGTTCGCATCCTCACCACTCGGTGTTAGCTGTCCGCGGTAGATGTCCGCCGTCTCGGCGTCGAGCTGTTCGTACCCTACTATATCGTCCTCGGTTAGGTACTCTACAGCGTCAACGTACTCGACGGCGTCGTTACGCTCCTCGAAAGGCGCGGGGTTGAGCATCATAACGTCGTCGACGCGTTCGGGGTCAGTTTCGAGAGCGTAGAACGCCTCCGCCCCGTCGATCAGCTCACGCGTCTCGTAGCCCGTGACCCAGACGGACGCGGTAGGCGCGGACGAGACAGCGAACTCATCGGGGTACGTCTTGTACGCGACGGTACAGCCCGACGAGCAGAGGTAGGCACGTTCGCCGTCGTCGTGCGCGACCTGAGCATTCCAGTCGGGGTAGTCGGCGGCGACCATGTTACAGACAGCGCAGTTGGCGTCCGCAGGGAAATCCACGGATTCTGTCGTCGCGGCTTCGTCGGCATCCGTCTCGTTCGCGCCTCCCCCGTCCGACACGTTGTTATCGGCTTCCTCACCGTCCTCCATCCCCTCGTCCGCGCCGAGACACCCCGTCGATACGCCCGCTCCGATAACGGTCGATGCACCGATATATCTGAGTAGTTCGCGTCTCCTTCTGTCGTTGGCTTCCGGCATAAGAGCGTCTACACACCGCACGAGAATATACCGTGTGGTTCGAACGTCCAACGGTTTCGGCGGACGTACCAGAACGGGTTACAGTCGCCGGACGGTATATACGGTGATGGAAAGACGAAGGTTTCTACGAACGGCGTTCGTAGCGGGGGCGACAGCCACGACGGGCTGTCTCTCCGCCCTCGGAGGCGGGAACGAGAACGTCGTCCTTCCGCCACAGGAGGATCAGCTGGGCGACAGCGAGGATCTCGCGTACCCGGCGTACGGTCAGGGTTTCCCTGAGTTTTCGCTCCCAAACCCTCTCACGGGCGAGACGGTCGAGTCGATCTCAGAAAACCACGTCACCGTAGCTACGCAGATATACGCGACATGCCCCGCCGAATGTATCGTCACGGGCAACCAGCTCGCTGGTGTGCAGGCGGCGCTCGACGAACGCGGTTTGGGCGACTCGGTTCGTTTCCTCGTGGTTACCTTTGACCCCAGAAACGATACAGCAGAGGTTCTGCGCGACTACGGTGAACGTATGGGTGTAGATCTCGACGCCGGTAACTGGGAGTTTCTGCGCCCCGAAGGACCAGAAGAAGCCGAACGCGTCGTAACCGACAGCCTCGGTATCGCTTTCCAGCGTCAGGGTGCCGAGTTCATACATCCGTCGGTGACCTTCCTCGTCAACCCCGACGGCTACACGGAGCGGGCTTACCAGGGCGAACGCCCTAAGGTGAGCCGCGTCGCGGACGACGCCGAAACCGTCGCCAACGCGCACAGCCTCTAATGGCGGCTACGTGCGCACCCGCCGACCCGACGTACGGCTCCGCGCCTGTCGGTCTCGTCGGCTTCTTTCTTCTGGGACTTCTCGGAGGGGCACACTGCGTTGGTATGTGCGGTCCGCTCGTGAGCATGTACTCGGAACGTATGAACACGGCGTCGAACCGTCCGGACGTACTCAGTCTCCGAGAGGTCAAACAACATTTTCTCTTCAACCTCGGAAGAGGGGCTAGCTACACGGCGATAGGTGCGGCGCTCGGACTCGCGGGCGAGGTCGTCTTTGTCACCGCAAGGGACGTGACGGCGTTCGTGACCGAGATCCGTGCGGTCGTAGGTCTAGCCGTCGGTGTCGCGGTTATAGGGGTCGGTATCGGCTACGTCTCATCAGGGACATCAAGGAGTCTCGTTCCCGCCTCATGGGTCTCACGGGGCACGAGGTATCTCCATAGCCACGTCACGCCCTATGTTGACGAATGGGTAGGTGACAGACGGATAGCCGGCCTTGGTGCCGTCCACGGGCTCCTTCCGTGCCCCCTTCTGTATCCAGCCTTCCTCTATGCCTTCGTACAGGGGTCGGCTATAGGGGGCGCGGTCTCGCTCGCCGCACTCGCCGCGGGAACGTTTCCGGCGGTGTTTCTGGTCGGGGCTATCATGAGCTCGGCGGACGTGAGACACAGGAGGAACCTACACCGCGTCCTCGGCGTCGTCTTCGTCCTCCTCGGGTACATACCCCTACAGCACGGTCTTGCGTCACTCGGGGTTCCCCTGCCGCACGTCCCTATACCTTACTACCAGCCGTGGTGACGTTCGTATCGCCGGTGATATACGTCCGGACAGCCTACTACGTAAGTAATACCATGTCAGAGACAGCCGACCCGCGGAAGACGATACTCGACTACGTCTCCGAGAACCCCGGTGTACATTTCAACGAACTCGTAAGGTCGGTCGAGATGGCGACGGGTCAGGTACAGTACCATATGTACCGTCTGACGAAGAGGGGCGATATAGACGGGGACAGCCTGTACGGTAGGACGCATTACTACCCCGCTGAGTATCCCGAAGACAGAAGAGGAGCGGTCGCGCTCCTGAGACGAGAGACGGCGCGCGAAGTCGTCGTATATATCGTCGAAAACGGCGAGACCAGACCCGACGAGTTAGCCGAGGCGCTCGACGTTGCCCGGAGCACCGTTGAGTGGCATCTTGGGCGTCTTGAGGAGCAGAGCCTCGTGAGTAAGAGCCGGGGTGACGGGGGAAGGGTAACCGTCTCGGCGGTCGACGAAGATAGGACGGTTGAGATGCTTTCCGACATATCTCCGTCGCTCGCCGACACGGTCGTCGACAGGTTCGTGACGATGGTCGACAGGATGCTCGAAGAGACGTAATGACGACCCCCGCGGCGAACCGGCTCGGTGTTGAAGGCTCCCCGTTCCTTCTTGCAGTGCTGGTACTCGCAGGTATAGGTACGACGGCTGTCTTCGCGCTTAGCCTCGTTGCGTACCGGAGAAGACGCGGGAAAAGCTACCTTCTGATATCCGTGGCTATCGGTCTCCTCGTGGTGCGCACGCTCGTAGGCTTCGGTACGGTTCAGGGTGTTATACCGATGCTGTACCACCATCTCGTCGAGCATACGCTCGACTTCCTTATAGCCGCGCTCGTTCTCACAGCGGCGTACGTCGGTGGCGCGGACGCGGAGACGTAGGAACTTTTATGTTAACATGACGAACGTCCGCCATGGGACACCATACGTTCGACCCGGAGAAGGCGGATCGCCTTGACGACGCCGAGAGGCGTTACAGATACGTCTCGATGGAGGAACTCGTCGGCGCTCTCGACCCCTCGCCGGAGGACGTAGTCGTCGATCTCGGGAGCGGAACGGGCTTCTATACCGACGACGTTGCGGGCTTCGCAGGTACTGTATACGCGGTCGACGTTCAGGAGGAGATGCACGACCGGTACCGTCAGAAAGGCTTGCCCGGAAACGTCGAACCCGTGACAGCGGGTGTCAGCGGGATGCCGTTCGGTGACGGTTCCGTCGACGCCGCGTACTCGACGATGACGTACCACGAGTTCGCGTCGCCTGAGGCGCTCGCGGAGATAAGACGTGTTCTGTCCCCGGACGGTCGTCTCGTCGTCGCCGACTGGTCTGCGAACGGTGACGGCGACCGGGGACCACCGACGGACGAACGTTACGACGCCGAGGAGGCGATCGGTGCCGTCGAGGACGCGGGGTTCGAGGTCGAACGCGCCGACGAACGTACGGAGACGTTCTTTACCGTCTCAGCCGTCGCGTAGCGCCGCCTTGTCGATCTTTCCGATGTCGGTTAACGGTATCTCGTCGACGAACTCGACCTCGTCGGGAACGGCGTGTTTGGCGACGCGGTCGGCGAGGAAGGACGTTATATCCTCCGGCGTGAGATCTGCTTCTTCCTCCGTCCGGACGAAGACCTTGACGCGTTCGCTACACGGACGTTCGGGGTCGGGTACACCGACCGTACCGCCGCGTTCGACATCGGGGTGGGCGTGAAGCTCCTCGTCAACCTCCTCCGTGTAGACCTTCAGACCCGATACGTTTACCATGTTCTTGACGCGGTCGACGACGTAGAAACGCCCGTCGGTATCGAGACGGACGAGATCGCCGGTGCGGACGTAGCCCTCACAGGAGCCGGAACGATCCTCGTGGGCAACTGAACCATTCGAGTCACGGAGTTTATCGAACCCTTCGTCGCCATCGACGTAGCCCTTCATACGCTGGGGTCCGTCGAGGAGCATCTCGGCGACCGTATCCTCCTCAGCCGCCTCTTCGAGAGGTATGTCTTCACCCGTCTCCGTGTCGCGTAGACGGACACGTGTTCCGGGTACGGGAACGCCGACCGTCGGATGGTCGTAGCCGGGTTCACGCCTGGAGACGCCCGCGATAGACTCGACGAGCCCCTCTATGTCGAAATGCGTGACAGGTGACATCTCAGACAGACCGTACCCCTGCGTCATACCGCGTGCGTCGTCCTCGAAGCCGTCGCGTGTCTCCGACGCGAGCGGCGCGGAACCCGATATACCGACAACGTCCATCTCACCGTCCGTCTCCATCTCCATGAACTGCGTGGGGACGCCGACGACTGCGGTCGGGTCGCGTTCGGAGACGTACCCTACGACGGAGTCAGTGTCGCGCGGGTCGGCGACGAGTATCTGTGTCACGCCCATACGTACGAAGGCGTGCGCCATCGAATGCCCGTAAGCGTGGTACAGCGGTAGTGCGTTGAGTACCTCGGCGTTCCCACTCATGACGGACGCGGCGCGCGACATCGAAGCCTCGATCTGCCCCGCGTTCGCGGTTACGTTTCTGTGGGTCAACATGCATCCCTTGGGCGTGCCCGTCGTCCCTCCGGTGAACAGTACGGTGTGAACATCCTCGGAAGGTTCAACGTCGACGGGTTCGAGCGGATCGGCTCCACGGACGACGGCTTCAAACCCCTCGCCCGCACTGTCGCCGACGGTGACCAAGGCGTCCGTACCCAGATCTTCTTCGACCGTCTCGGCGAGTCCGACGTATCTTCCGTCGGCGATCACCGCTTCGGGCGATAGCTTGCTCAGGTTCTCGACGAGTGTTTCCTCGTTTTCGAGAGGGGAGACGGGTGCATGCACACCGCCCGCCACGGAGACGGCGTAGCTCGTAACGAGAAACTCGACGCCCGTAGGTAGGAGCGATACGACGGCGTCGCCCCTTCCGACGCCGCGTTCACGCAGAGCGCCGGCGAGACGGCGCGCATCGTCCCACGCTTCGGGGTACGTCGTCTCCTCGCCGTTCTGAACGAGAGCCATGTCGCCGTACCCCTCCACAGCGTCGCGCAGGAGCGCGTGAACGGCTTCGTCACGGTGGTCGAGGCTCTTCTCAACCCCGTACTTTTGGTAGACGGATGACCAAGGTACGTTCACTTAGACGAAAGACGTGTCTGCTTCGATAGTGTCTTCTGCCGTGTATGGAAGGCTTTTATTTCAGGAACCCGTATCGGGTATATGCGGTACTACCGGTACGTACTCAAACCGCCCGGCGGCTACTTCCATCCGTTGGAGGAGGAGATACTCAAAGGACTCGACGTGGAGCGCGAGACGGTGTTGCACGTATCGCTTCTATCAAACCGCGACGGCGTCGTTGTCTACGGATGCGAGGGGGAGACAGACGAACTCGCCGAGAGGCTCGACGAGAACACGGAGATAGTCGAAAGCGAGATCTTCAGCGTCGACGGTGACGGCTTCAACCTGTACGTCCGTTTCAAGCCGGGGAGTCCGGCTACCGACCTTCTCGAAATAGCCGACGAGAACGGTCTGATCGTCGACACGCCTTTCGACTTTACGGACAACGGTATAGAGATGACCGTCGTAGGAAAGAACGAACGCGTACAGGAGTCACTCCCCGAGTTCATGCGTCTGACGGAGAACGCCGAGACGGTTCTGAGTCAGGTGGGTAGGTACGTTCCTGAGGAGAGCGAGTTCGAGCGCACCCTAACCGACAGACAGCGCGAGGTTATCCGTGCGGCTGTCGAGGTGGGCTACTACGACAACCCACGGCGCGCGACACACGAAGATGTCGCCGAACTTCTCGACTGCACAGCGAGTACGGCGGGGGAGCATCTGCGTAAGGCGGAGGCGAAGATAATGCCCCGGACGGTTACGAATAAGTAGCCTCTTATTCAGGGGACAACCGACTTCCGGTCTACACCGCTATGGAAAGTATGTGTCACGGTGATGTAGACAGACGCCTCGGTACCTGCCGACGAGGGAGGAGCTGAGGCATGAGGATAGACGAGGAGCGACGTTTCTTCCGCGACAGCCTCCGAGACTTTCTCGAAGAAGAGGTCGCGCCCGATGTGGACGAGAAGGACGACGAGGCGCTTTCGAAGGACGAGATCATAGGCTACCAGACGAAGATGAAGGAGGAGTTGGGGATCGGCTTCTCGCCCGACGTTGCCGACGACTACTTCGGAGACCTCGCCTTCTACGGAATCGGCTCCGAGGAGATCTCACGCGTCTGGCCCTCACTAAACGTCACTCTCAACATGTCGTTCCCTGCGATGTTCGTCGAGTTCGCCTCCGATGAGACGAAGGACGCCATGATGGGTAAGCTCGAAACGGGCGAGATCATCGGGGGTCTGGGCGTAAGCGAGCCTAAGAGCGGAACGGATACCGTTCATCTCGGTACGACGGCGCGTCCCGACGGCGACGAGTATGTGCTCAACGGACAGAAGACGTGGGTCTCGAACGCACCTGTTGCGGACGTTCTGCTCGTCGCGGCGCACAACGAGGAGACCGACGCGCGCGAGATGTTCCTCGTCGACAAGGAGAACTCACCGTTCGAGACGAGCGAGCTTCACAAGATGGGTTGGAAGGCTTCGCCGACGGGTGAGGTCTACCTCGACGATGTCCGCGTGCCGGAGGACAACAACCTGTCGAAGATGATATCCAACGCCGTTGTCGAGGGGAAGAGCCTCAACGAGATGCTTCCGTATCCCCAAAGCGTCGTCGACCTGTTCTTCGAACTCAAGCCCCTCAACGCTATCTTCGCGTTCATGCGTACAGGGATGGCGCTGATGGCGACGGGTATATCGCAGGCGGCGCTCGACGACTCGGTGGAGTACGCAAAGGACCGCGAGTCGTTCGGGAAGAAGATAGGCGAGCACCAGCTTATACAGGAGAAGCTGTACGGTATGAAGGCGAAGACGGAGGCTTCGCGGCGTCTGGCGTACCACGCCATCGACCTCCTGAGCGAGGCTGACGAGGACGCGCGTCTCATGTCGTCGCTCGCAAAGGGGTACGCGTGCGAGAAATGCAACGAGGTGACGTACGAGGGTATACAGGTTCACGGTGCGATGGGGCTTTCGGAGGAGTACCCGCTCGAAAGGTACCACCGCGACGCGCGCGTTATGACGATCCCGGACGGCACGACGGAGGTGCAGAAGCTCATCGTCGGTAACGAGATGCTGGGTATGTCGGCGTACTCCTGATCCGTCCGACGACATGGCTTGCGCCGAGGCTTCGGTGTGCTAAGCCGTGAGACCGTCGCGCAGAGAAACCGAAGAGACAAACACCGACTGATCCGTACCGGTGAAGGAGAGGCTACCGACCGTTCAGGAGGGATGTAAATGACAGACGAAGAACTCGAACGCGAGTTAGACACGGCGTACGACCCGGTTGGGGGTATGCTCGAAGGTCTTTCGGAGGAACAGAAGCAGGAGATAGTCGACGAGGTGGGCGAGCGCGTGGTTCAGAGCCTCAAGGAGGAGAACCGGGAGAGCTTTCTACGCGATCTCGAAGACGCCATTATAACCAACCTCCCCGTCGTAGGTATGTCGGAAGCCGTACAGGACTGTATACGCCGCGGCGTGCGCGCCGTCTTCGACGACCACACGGAGGAGATGATAGAGGACGCGGGCGATGTCGTGGTCGAACGTCTCTCCGAGTCGCATTCGGACGAGATAGTCGAGGACGTGGTACGTACGACGGCGGTTAAGATACGCCGCGAGTGAAACCGCGTAACCCCTCGGAAGAATACCTACCTGACGAAGACCTCGTCGACACGTCACCGTCACCGAACCCGTCGAATGCGCGATCGCTCGGAAGGCTGTCTACATAACGAAGACCTCGTCGACGTAGCCCTCGATCTCGTACGTTTCGAGCGCCTCCTCTGCGTGGACGTTTCTTCCGACGACCTCAGGAACGCCGTCGGGTCTGAGACGTTCGTAGCCGGCGACGGCGACGACCACGAGAAAGCCCAAGGCGGAGACGAGAAGCTCGCCGAGGTAGTAGCCCACGCCGGCGACGACGCCCGCGACGACGATACCGACGCCGAGTCTGCGTCTCCTGTGGCGCATAGCCTCACGTGAGTGCGCGCCCACGACCTTGGTTCCGTCGTCGCCCGGAACCATCATGTACGTAGGATCGGCACCGGGTTCGCCGTAACGGAGAACGTCTACCGTCGTCGGGAGTTCGTCGGTGTCTATACCCCCCATCTCAGGTTCCTTCGTCGGCGTCGGTGAGAGCACCGTCTTCGACACCCACCTCACGGCGTAGGTCTTCGGCGTCCTCGATACCGCCCTCGTTCCGGTCGTCGCGCCCTGCGAGTTCGGCGTCAAGGCTCGTCAACGCCTCGTCACGCGTACCGCCGTGCGCCGTTACGCCCGTTCCGACATCGATCGCTACCCAGACGCCCGCCTCGTGGACGAGACGTATCTCCTGTTCGCGCATAGACCTCTTAGAGACTCGTGGGTTAAATTCGCGTCGTTACCCCGCCCCGCACGACAACGGTTATTCTTCTCCGACATCCACCTCGCACACAGCACCGTCGGCGAGTCCTTCGTCGTCTATGTACGCCGACAGACACGCGTAGTTGCAGAATGCACCGGTTTCGACGCGTCTGAACTCACGCTCCTCCATGACGAAGACGGGTTCGTCTCCGTACACGTCGTTTCCGCAGTAGTCGCATTCGGTCATGGGCGTCGTACGTCACTCCACGGTAAGACTGTACGGGTCGTGAGACGGCTTCCCAAACCGGCTGTTTAACACAAGGGCTTTATAGATCCCCGCGGAAGATAGACTGCCGCATGACAGAAGGCACGATCGGCTTCTTCCATGATAGGAAGGGCTACGGTTTCATAGAACGTAACGACGACGACGACTCCGAGGACGTTTTCTTCCACATGGAAGACATAGAGGGTCCT
>Ga0207714_1000460_pt1 | contig 28275 bp, 24 predicted proteins | sample PonA232FremontCA_2_FD_187270 | JGI IMG/M metagenome (GOLD analysis project Ga0207714, IMG submission 187270) | Marine sediment microbial community from Fremont, CA, USA - Pond A23 Sediment 2 (SPAdes) | ecosystem: Environmental > Aquatic > Marine > Unclassified | place: USA: Fremont, California...
TTGTAATCGGTTTTATGATAACCAAAAGGTAAATTGCTCCAATCCATATTTTTCATAGTTCATAGTTTTTATTTAAAAGTTGTGTAAACTTATAAAATTTTGTTAAAAATTATTATGTCGTATACCATAAGTGATATTTTAATAGACATAACTGAACTTGATAGGGTTTAATCAGATTTAATAATCGAAATCCAGATCGAGGTCTTGCTTCAGTTTATCTAACAGTTGATTTTTTTGTTTTAAATGTTGATATTTTTCTTCTACGGTATATAGTCGTTTTTCGTTTGATGTATCCTCGCCTTCTTCTTTTATCTTTGTTTCCAGGGTGATTTTATCATTTTGGAGTTCTTTTTTTAAAAAGAAGAGCAACTGGTTGTATATTTTTTCTATAATTTCTTTTTGCAGTTGGTTTTCAAGTAAAATTTGAATCTGATAATTATCTTTCAATTCCGGTGTTTTTGAATTGAGCATATTGTACAAACGTGGTTTTTCCTTTACCGTTTCAGCGAAATTCAGCCATGCCTGTTGAAGTTTATGCTGGGAAAAATCTTCTGATTTAGAAGTGGTATATTGGTTATCCTTTTCTTTTGCCTGGTTTTTGATTTCTTTTGTGTGGCTTTTTTTCTCTGCCTCTGTGGATTCTGTTTGTCCCTTTAGAGCATTGTTAATGGAGAAACTTTTAGGCGCAGCTGATGGTTTGCTTTCAGTATCTTTATTTTTATTACCAAAATTATCCTTGTTTTTTTTAGGCTGTTTTTGTTCTGCAGTGCTTTTTTCAGTCTTGTTGTTTTTGCTTTCTTCTAAGCTTTGCTCACTTGCTTCTGTCCTGTCTTTTTTTTTTCAGTTTCTATCCTTGAAAGTTCGATAAGCGCTAATTCAATATGTAAGCGTTGGTTCATGCTTGTGCGGTAACTTACATCATACTGATTTGCTATGTTTAGAGCCTTTATCAGAAAGTCAACGCTAACTTGCCCGGACTGGGTTTTGTATTTTTCTTTTATCCCTGCTCCAACCTCTAACAATTGAAGGGTTTGCTGATCTTTACATACCAACAGGTCCCTGAAGTGTTTGCTTAGTGCATTAATAAACTGATGTGCATCAAATCCTTTTTCCAGTATTTCATTGAAAATGATTAATGCATCCTGATGGTTTTCATTCAGGAAAGCATCTGTTAATCTGAAATAATAGTCATAATCAAGCACATTCAGATTATCTATTACTTTTTCATAGGTGATGTTATTGCCTGAGAAACTAACTACCTGATCGTAAATTGAAAGTGCATCACGCATTGCCCCGTCAGCTTTTTGAGCGATAATCGTCAATGCATCTTTTTCATACTGAACATTTTCCTTTTGGCTTATTTCTTCAAGATATTGTACCCCATCCTCCACGTTTATCCTGTTGAAGTCAAAAATTTGACAACGGGATAAAATGGTTGGTATAATTTTGTGTTTTTCTGTAGTAGCAAGGATGAAAATTGCATGAGCCGGAGGTTCTTCCAGTGTTTTCAGAAAAGCATTAAAAGCGGATGCAGAGAGCATGTGAACCTCATCGATGATATATATGCTGTATTTTCCTACTTGTGGGGGGATACGTACCTGATCTATTAAACTTCGGATGTTGTCAACAGTATTGTTTGAAGCAGCATCCAATTCATGTATGTTTGTAGAGCGATGATTGTTAAAAGCTTTGCATGACTCGCACTGATCGCAGGGTTCTAAGTTTTCGTTAAGATTTTCGCAATTGATTGTTTTAGCAAAGATTCTGGCGATGGTAGTCTTTCCAACCCCTCTTGGCCCGCAAAAAAGATAAGCTTGTGCCAGGTGATTATTTTTTATGGCATTTTTTAAAGTAGTTGTTATTGAACTTTGGCCAACAACAGTATCAAATGTTGCCGGGCGATATTTACGGGCTGATACGATAAAATTTTCCATGTTGATCTCTTAACTTTTAACTTCTACAAAAATAAAATTTAAGAACGATTTATCAATTGAATCTTGTAATAATACTTTTTTGTTCTGATTGTTAGTTTTTTATTTTATTAACAATTTGTTTGAGATATCCATTTAGATCTCATTCAGTTCTAAAAGCTGTTGTTTATTCATTGTTTAGTTTTTGCTGTATCTTATTTAAAGTATTTAGACATTGATCTATTTCTTTTTTTGAAAGGTCAGAGTAGGCTTCCTTTAAAGTTTTTTCTGCAAGAGGGGCAAGTGTTAAATATAGTTCTTCGCCTCTGTGAGTAAGCTCTACAGTGTTTTTTCTTTTGTCTTTTTGAGAAATGTTGCGTTTGACATATCCCTGTTTTTCAAGATCATCAATAATTCTTTTTGTCCTTACTTTATTTTCGCTAATAAATTCTCCGATTTCTTTTTGATTGCTTTCTTTGTTATAGTATAAATAAGATATTGCAGTCCATTCTAAAGAGTTTATGTTGTAATTGTAATCAGTAAATTTTTTCACAAGCTTTTTACCTAGACCTTTTGATATCTGATGCGTTATTTTCCCAAGCGATTTATCAAAAGAGTACTTCATAAGTTTTATTGGTTTTTTTAAATCCATCAAATTTACTAAGAATACTAAAAATATAACTATTGAAAAAAATAAAAAATAGTTGCATTTGTAACTAAATTTTGGCTGTTTTGTTAATAAAGAAGGCATCTAATGAAAAAACTTACGAATAAACTTTCGAGGCGTGAATTTGTGAAATATAGCGATCTTGTAGGGGCAGTATTAGGCATTGGTGGGGCAGACGGAGCAGGTTATTTTTTAGGTAAAAGCAAGGAGAGTTGCACCGGATGGGGAAAGAATGCTTATTGGAAAACTAATTATTTAACCGATAGCCTTCTCGTGTAAACTTCCCTGCTTATGAGGATAAAATAGATTCAGTTTGGGAAGATACAGAATTTATGCAGTGAATTTGTTCTAAATATTTATGCTATTTAATAAATTATTTGAAAATCTATTTTTTCATCTGATCAAAAATTGCATGTATTTTTTTTGAATTCCAGTTATGAGCCCCTTCTTTTTCAAATATAATTTTTTGTTCGTTGGATATCATATACGTCGTGGGTAAAACGGAGTATGAGAAAGCACCTCCCGGCTTTGACAACAATTGATAAACTGGCAAATTATAATCGTTCTTTTTCAGGAAATCTTGCTGTGTTGTCATATCTTGATTGGAAACGATTAAAAAATTAACAGATTCATTGTACTTATTATAAAGTTTCTGTATGGCCGGCATTTCAGCCCGGCATGGAGGGCACCAGGTCGCCCAGAAATTAATAAATACAGGTTTGTCAAGGTGAGCATCTAAAGATGACTGTCTACCAGATGGGCTTTTAAGGATTAAAGAATTTTTCTCTTCTTGCCCTATTGCAACTTCTTCCTTTTTTACGGAAGTCAGGTGCATTTTTATTTTTGAGGCATAAGTCATTAGCTCTTTACGGGTAGCAGGGATTAATATCAGTATAATTAATACAATAGTAAAGATATCAAGAGCTTTACTATACCACGCCTTTTGCCTGAACTTTTTAAGTTCTTTTTTAAAGAAATTCTGAATTGAAGACAAAGTCTTTAAGTAATTTGCGGGTTCGTTCTTTATTGCCTTTTTGTTGTAATTCTTCAGGAAAATCTTCAGAATTTCCTTTGTATCCAATAGCAATCATTGCTACAGGAGAATGGGTCTTTGGAATTTTTAGACTTTCAATTGCTTGTTCTTTGGAGTATCCTCCCATTTGATGTGCATAAAGCCCCATAGATGTTGCCTGCATCAATAAATTGCCTACAGCCATGCCTGTGTCGTGAAAAGCATACGGATTTTCTTTTTGGGTTGTCGGGGAAATCATGTTGGCAACACTTAACATAAGTACCGGTGCATATTTTGCCCACATTTGATTTGGTTCAAGCAAACAGTCAAATAGTTTATCATAAATTTCATCTTTACCTTTCAACCCGTAAATAAAGTTCCATGGTTGGTCATTAAAACTAGATGGGGCCCATCGTGCAGCTTCAAAGAGTTGAAACAGTTTTTCTTCCTCTACGTTTTGGCTTGAGAATGTTACCGGGCTATATCGTTTTTCAATCAATTTATAAATATTTTCCGGTGTTAAGTTTTCTTCATTCATAATAGGAGATTTTGGACTTGTTAAAAAAATAAATAATTACACATAATTTAAGAAAACCCTGAATTCAAAATATATGTTATAAAATAGACTTATATATGACAAAAATAATAAGTTAAGGTTTGATAATCAAAAAACTTTTCTTTAAGATTGTGCCACTAAAAATTAATAAATTGTTAATTATATAAATATAAGGACTATGGCTAAAATGACCACACAAGATTACATCAAAAGAGAGGATAAGTACGGAGCACACAATTATCATCCTCTGCCGGTAGTTTTGGAAAAAGGCGAAGGCGTTCATGTATGGGACGTTGAAGGAAAGAAGTATTTTGATTTTTTATCAGCATATTCAGCATTAAATCAGGGACACGGGCATCCTAAAATTGTTGAAGCTCTAAAAGAGCAGGCAGAAACGCTTTCTTTAACATCTCGTGCATATCATAATAATGTATTTGGCGAATATGCTGAGTATGTTACCAATTATTTTGGTTATGATAAAGTCCTTCCTATGAATACAGGTGTTGAAGCCGACGAAACGGCAATTAAACTATGCCGTAAGTGGGGCTACAAGAGAAAAGGAATACCTGAAAATAAAGCAAAAATAATTGTGTGTGAAGACAACTTTCACGGAAGAACAATCACGGTGGTCTCAATGTCTAGCGACCCTGATGCCAGAAAAGACTATGGTCCTTACACTCCAGGGTTTGTGACAATTCCATACAATGATCTCGATGCACTGGAGAAAGAATTACAGGACCCGGATGTAGCTGGTTTCCTCGTTGAACCAATACAAGGTGAAGCTGGTGTTAATGTTCCGGATGATGGCTACATTAAGAAAGCGGCTGAATTGTGTAAGCAAAATAATGTACTTTTTATTGCTGATGAAGTGCAGACCGGTATTGCAAGAACAGGAAAACTGCTGGCATGTGATCACGAAGGAGTACGTCCTGATATTTTAATTTTAGGTAAAGCGATTTCGGGTGGATTATATCCTGTTTCTGCAGTGCTAGCTAATGATGATGTAATGCTCACTATCCAACCAGGTGAACATGGTTCTACTTTTGGAGGAAATCCGGTTGCCTCAAAAGTTGCTATGGCTGCTTTAGATGTTGTTAAAGAAGAAAAACTTGCTGAAAATGCAGAACGCCTTGGTAAAATTTTCCGGGATGAGTTCAAGAGCATAAAATCTGAGATGATTGAAACCGTTCGCGGAAAAGGATTGCTCAATGCAGTTGTAATTAAAAATAAAGAAGGAAAAACTGCATGGGACGTTTGTGTAGCCATGAAAGAAAACGGAGTGCTTGCTAAACCTACGCATGGAAATATCATTCGATTTGCTCCACCGTTGATTATTAACGAAGAACAATTAAGAGAAGCAATGGATAAAATCAAAGAAACATTCAAAGATTTTGAATAGGTTTATTTAGGACTAATTAAACGGTAGAATAAGGAAGCTGTCTAAACACAAACTAGACAGCTTTTTATTTATTAAAATTTTAAAAAATCGAATAAAATATGAAAAGGAATGTAAATTTTTTATTAATTAGTATTATGCTTACAAGTGTACTATTTTTTGGGTCTTGTTCTCAGGATAGCCAAAAGAAAGAGAAAGACCTGAATGTGGATTATATCAGTACAGATGTAAATCCAGGGGACAACTTTTATAAATTTGTGAATGAAGGATGGATCAAAGAACATCCGATCCCGGATGATGAGAGTCGTTTTGGATCTTTTGATCTATTGGCAAAGAAAACGAAAGAGAAAGTTAAGGTTATTCTTGAGGAATGCCGGGATAAAGATGCCGAAAAAGGGAGCATAGAACAAAAGATTGGTGATTTCTATGAATTGGGGATGGATACAAATAAGATTGAGCAAAAAGGATTGAAACCCTTAGAAGAAGAACTTTCACGGATTGAGTCCATTAAGACAACCGAAGATGTTCAAAATCAGTTTACTCATTTTCATAACTTTAGTATTGGATCTTTTTTTGGAATAGGCGCAAGCGCTGATGCAAAAAATAGTGATATGAATATTGCACAGCTTTCGCAAGGCGGTTTAGGGATGTCCGACAGAGATTATTATGTAAAGGATGATGAACGATCAAAAGAAATCAGGAAAGCTTATAAGGATTATGTTTCACGTATATTCCAACTTGCTGGTGACAGCAAAGAAAAGGCTGAAGCTAAGACAGAAACCATCATGGAGCTTGAAACCCGGTTAGCCGAGGCATCAATGACCCGCCTGGAAAGAAGGGATCCGAAGAAAACCTATAACAAGATGAAATTGGCTGACGTCAAAAATAACTATTCCAATTTTAATTGGGACAATTATTTTAATGGTTTGGGTATTGATGTTCCTTCAGAAATTAATGTTCGCCAACCAGGTTTCTTCAATGAAGCAAATAAAATGGTAGTAGATGTTCCGGTAGAAAAATGGAAAACCTATTTTCGTTGGAATTTGCTGAATAGTTCTGCCAATTACCTGACAGAAGATTTTGTTCAGGCACATTTTGATTTTTATGGAAAAGAAATGCAGGGAAAAGAAGAAATGCAGGAGCGTTGGCGAAGAGTACTCGATGTAACGAATTACATATTAGGTGATGCTGTTGGAAAGAAATTTGTAGAGAAGCATTTTCCTCCTGAAGCCAAAAAACGTATGGTTAAATTAGTAGAAAATTTGAGAGATGGGTTTTCTAAGCGGATTGATAACCTTGAATGGATGACTGAAGAGACAAAAGAAAAAGCTCATGAAAAGCTGGCTACCATGAATAAAAAGATTGGTTATCCGGATGAATGGAGGGATTTTAGTGAGCTAGAAATAGGGAAGGACTCCTACTTTCAAAATGTGATGGCTGGTCGTAAGTTTCAGAAGCAATATCAGCTGGATAAAATAGGAAAACCTGTTGATGAAGACGAATGGTTTTTCCCTCCTCAGACAGTTAATGCTTATTATGCTCCTTCAATGAATGAAATATGTTTTCCTGCAGGTATCCTACAGCCTCCATTTTTCTATCTCGAAGGTGATGATGCCGTAAATTATGGTGCAATTGGTGCAGTGATAGGCCATGAAATGACACATGGTTTTGATGATCAGGGAAAACAATACGATAAAGACGGAAATCTAAATAATTGGTGGAAAGAAGAAGACAATAAAAATTTTAAAAATCGGTCTCAGGTTCTTGTAAAGCAATATGATAAAAAGACAGTGCTTGACACTGTGCATGCAAATGGAGAGCTTACATTAGGTGAGAACATTGCAGATCTGGGTGGCTTAAGTATTGCTTACACTGCCTTCCAAATGGCTACAGAAGATAAGGAACTACCGGAAAAAATAGATGGTTATACACCCAAACAGCGATTTTTCCTTGCATGGGGAAGAGTATGGGCGCAGAACATCAGAGATAAAGAAATTTTGAGAAGAACGAAAGAAGATGTTCACAGTCTTGGAGTTCACAGAGTGAACGGCCCGATAGCAAATATGGATAGATGGTATGAAGCATTTAATGTTTCGAAAGATGATTCATTGTACTTACCAGAAGACAAACGCGCAAAGATTTGGTAAGCGTAAACAGTGATTTACAACTAAAAACATCCTCAATTATTGGTTGGGGGTGTTTTTTTTGTATTTTCATTTCGTAATCAAAAAATACTTTTAACATGAAACGAATTATATCAACATCAAAAGCGCCAGCAGCTATAGGTCCCTATAGCCAGGCAGTAGAAGTTGGAAATACCCTTTATATTTCGGGGCAGTTGCCGTTGGATCCTGAGTCTATGGAAATGCCCGATGATATAAAAGAACAAGCTGAATTCGTGATGCAGAATATCGGAGCAATTTTAGGGGAAGCAGGTTACTCATACAGTGATGTAATTAAATCGACAATTTTCCTGTCGGATATCAAAAATTTTCAGGCAATGAATGAGGTGTATGGAAAATATTATACTGAAGATCCTCCGGCTCGTTCAGCTTACGAAGTGGCTAATTTGCCGAAAGGAGCAAAAATCGAGATTGAAACTATTGCTGTTAAAGGATAGAGAAAGAGTCACAGGCAGATTCAAAAGTAGATGCAAATGTTAAAACGACCATCAATTTGCTAATGAGTAAGTAATTAGTTGCAGTTAGCAGCAGTTGGCAGCGTTTGAACAGAGTAAGCAGTAGTCTGCAGTAAACATAGAAAGAGGCACATTCAGGAGTAAGCAATGATTTAAATACAGGAAATAAACGACAAAATTAAGGAGGCAAATTCAGAAGTATCAGCTATATTTCTATAAAAATTCAGAACCCAGAACTGAATGCGAACTGTTCTGAATTCCGAATTCTGTCTTCTTATAAATATTTAGCCATTGCTTCTGAAACTGCCGAAATATGGAGCATAAAAAGAAGAAGCTGGAATCATTTCCAGCTTCTTTCTTTTTCTTCCCTGATAAGTATTGTTAGATTGGTTCATATTCCCCTTTTCCAACACCACATATCGGACATTTCCAGTCATTTGGTATATCTTCAAATGGTGTACCCGGTTTGATGTTTCCTTTTTTGTCCCCTTCTTTGGGATCATAGACGTGGCCACATACTCTGCATTTGTACTTTTTCATAATAGGTTGATTTTAGGATTAATAAGTGTTTATTTTGGATTTTTAACTTTTCGAACTTTGTCCAGTACCGTACCATCTACCCATTTAACTGCTGCAATTATTTCATCCTCAAATTCGGGCTTCTTCGGCTTTCCGCATATTTTTTCCGCTTCTTCTTTTAATTCTTCAATTGATTTTATGGGAAGATTGGAATTTTTTGTTTGTTCAATAAGGTCTTTTCGGTTTGGATTAATGGCAATACCTCTTTCTGTAACAATTACATCAATCATTTCACCCGGGCCGCAGATTGTTGTTACTTCATCGGTAATAACCGGTATTCTGTCCCTGAATAATGGTACAGGAAGAATAACCGTTTTTGAGAACAGGCAGTTTTGCCATCCTCCGATACCATGTAGCAGATAGCCGTCAGAATGGGTTACGACATTCGCATTGAAATTCACGTCGATTTCTGTTGCGCCTAACACAACAACATCAACCATTCCGGCAAAATTCCCTTTACCATGATAATTGTAACTTGTAAACGGGCTGGTCCATACATGATTTGGATTGTCCCTCATGGACCTTACACCTTCCAAGTCAAAGGTTTGTCCATCGAGGATATAGTCAACCAATCCATCCTCCAGCATTTTGACAAGGTACTTGTTACTTCCGCCTCTCGCAAACCGGGCTTTTATATTCTTTTCTTTCATCTTTTTTGCAAAGAATTCTCCTGCTGCCAGTGAAGTTCCTCCGGCACCCGACTGAAAAGAAAATCCGTCGCGCAGGATACCTGCCTCGTCGCAGAATTCTGCTGTTAAATCAGCTAATAGCAGACGATCAGGGCTCTTAGTTATTCGTGTAGTGCCGGAAATAATCTTTTCAGGGATTCCTAATTTCTCGAGTTCAACTGTGAAATCAACATGATTGCCCTGAATTTGCCAGGGAATGCAGGGGAATTCTACCATGTTGTCTGTGGCCACGATTACTTTATCAGCATATTCTGAATCTGCAAGTGCAAAACCCAATAATCCGGTTGCAGATTGCCCGTATAATCCGTTTGCATTGCCAAATGGGTCTGCACATCCTGCTCCAATCACAGCTATGTCAATATGTACTTCACCGTCTTGCACAGCTTGGTATCTTCCGCCATGAGAACGCAATATCCCTGTGCCTTTCATTTTACCTTCAGTAGTAAATTTGCCCAGGGGGCCGTTCATGCTTCCTTCGATATGATGAATTGTTCCATCTTCCAGGTATTGGATGAGGTGTTCGTGGCAAGGAAAGGAGGCAGAGGGGAACCATCTTAAATTTTTTATTCCTAGATCTTTAGCTGCATCAAATACCATGTTTGCAACCAAATCACCATTACGAAAGTGGTGGTGAGTTGATATCGTCATTCCGTCTTTGATGCCAGCCTTTTTTAAGGCTTCTTTTATATCTTTAACCCTTTTGTCTCCATTAGATGGAAATTCTGCACAAGTACTTATTTGGGGGCTATGCTTTGTTGCTTCTGGTATATGTTTTCCAACGCCTTTAAATGGAATTACTCCTTCTCCGTTTATTTCCTGCGGTACATATCTGCCTGCAGCGTTTTTGACAAGATTTTTTGATGGTTGTCCCATAGATGCCTGTGTTTTAGAGTAAATGTATTCCAGTTTTGGTTGTTTGCTAACAACTTTTGTAAATATATAAAGATTTGTAGATATAAACAATTATCCCACTGGTATTTCTGGGATAATTGTTTATAAATATTCAGGAATTATTCTTCTAATTTTCTTACTACGTCCAGAACAGTTCCGTCAACCCATTTAATGGCCGCAACCACTTCTTCGCCAATTTTTGGTTTTTGAGCTTGCCCGCAGATAGCTTCGGCTTCCTCTTTAAGTTCCTGGATTGTATGGATGGGCAGGGAAGAATTTTTCATTTTTTCAATCAGATCCTTTCGTTCCGGATTGATTGCAATGCCGCGTTCTGTAACAATTACGTCAATCATCTTGCCTGGGCCGCAGATGGTAGTTACTTCATCTTTAATAACAGGGATTCGATCGCGGAACAAGGGGACAGGAATAATGACGTTTTTCGCATGCAGACAATTTTGCCATCCTCCAATGCCATGAAGCAAATAGCCATCGGAATGGGTTGCTACATTGGCGTTGAAATTCACATCAATTTCTGTGGCTCCCAGGATCATAATATCCATCATGGAGGTAAGATTTCCTTTCGAATGGAAATTATAGGCATTGAATACGGAATATTGATGGTGATTGGGGTTTTCTGCAACACTCTGGACGGCATCCAGATCAAATGCCTGCGCGTCCAGGATGTGTTCCATCGATTCATCTTTTAACATCTGTACCATATATTTGGTACTTCCACCAAATCCCAGCCGAGCCTTCCAACCTTTTTGTTTTAACAACTGATGTGAAAAATAACCGATAGCCAGCGAAGTTCCTCCGGCTCCGGATTGCATATAGCAGCCGTCATGTAAAATTTCTGATTCGAGTAGAAAATTGGAGGTCATTTCAGCCATGTGTAAGCGGTCAGGGCTTTTGGTGATTCTGAGAGTTCCTGAGACAATCTTTTCAGGTATTCCTATGTTGTCTATCTGTACCACATAGTCTACGTAGTTGCCTTCAATTTCCATAGGAAAATTCGGGAAGTCAACCAGGTTGTCGGTTACGACAATAACTTTATCGGCATAAAGATAATCAGCCTTGGCGTACCCAAGCACGCCGCATGCGGATGGGCCATACTGTCCGTTGGCATCACCAAAGATATCGGCAGATGGGGCAGCAAGTACGGCAATGTCGATTTGTACTTCTCCATCTTGTATTGCCTGGACTCTTCCGCCATGCGATCGAAGGATACCGGTTCCTTGCATTTTTCCTTCGGTGACAAATTTTCCGAGCGGGCCATTCATGCTACCTTCTATATGATGAATAGTACCATCTTCCAGATATTGGATTAAATGACTGTGACAGGGGAAAGAAGCCGAGGGAAACCAGCGGATGTCTTTTACACCCATATCATGAACGACATCAAACAGTTTATTACTGACAAGATCTCCATTTCTAAGATGATGATGGGTCGAGAGGGTCATCCCGTTTTGGAGTCCGCATTTTTTCAGTGCTTCTTCCAGGGAATCCACTACTTTGTTCCCGTCGTCCGGGTAATCTAGGCACGTAGGAACTTCTGTTGAATACTTTCTGCCTTTGGGCCGGTGTTGGCCGATACCTTTGAACGGGATTACTTCTTCTCCGTTTATTTCTGTTGGAATGGTGCGTCCAAGCGCGTTTTTTACATACTTACTCATGGCTAAATTCCTCCCTCCAGTTTTCTGTGAGTAATCCCAGGTAAATGGCAAGATCAATGTTTTTCTGTGCCCGCTTCACTACGGGTGGGTCAATCATTTTTGAACCCAGTGAAACAACGCCCAATCCTTTTTCTTCTGCTTCATAATACGCGTTTACAATTTTCTTGGCTTTTTCAATCTCTTCTTCATCGGGAGCAAAGCTTTCATGGATTACTTTAATTTGTCTTGGGTGAATACAACCCATGCCTTCAAAGCCAAGAGATTTGCTTTCTTTTACGGTTGCTCTTAAACCTTCTTCATCTCCTACGTCAGAGAATACAGAGTCAATTGCCTGAATTCGTGCTGCTTTGCAAGCGTTTACTATTCGTGTTCTTGCAAAGAACGATTCTTTTGCGTCGGTTGTCCGCTTAGCCCCGATGTCAGCAGTGTAGTCTTCAAGGCCAATTGCCAGGGCAACAACTTCCGGAGCGGCAGAAGCTATTTCGAAAGCCTTTTCAACTCCCATTGCACTCTCGATGATGGGCATCAGATATATCTCATTCTCGATTTTTCTGTCTGCTCTTATTTTGTCAATTTCTTCCTTTACTGCATGAATGTGGTCAGCTCCTTCGCATTTGGGAACCAATATCAAATGGAGGTTATGAGGAACAATATATTTAAGATCTTCTAATCCTTTCGGGAATTGATTTATTCGTACCATTCGCTCAGCGCCATAGAAATTAAACCCTCTGAGTGCATTGCGCACTATGTAACGCGCTTCATGTTTTCTGTCCGGAGCCACTGAGTCTTCTAAATCAAGGATTACACCGTTTGGGTTATGAATCCCTGCATTCAGCATCATTTTGGGAGCATTTCCTGGCAAATACAATCTGGAGAATCGGAATTGTTCTTTTTTGGAGCCATATTTATTTTCTTCCAATAGAGGAAGGAGATATTCTTTTTCGGTATCCAACAGTTTTTTGATTGCAGCTTCTATTCTTGCCGCTAAGACTGGAGTAACAGCTCCTGTATCTATAATTTCTAAGTAGGCATTATTTATCTCGAAAAAATTCAGAATATCTTCTGCCAATTGTTTTATAGATTGGCCATACATAGTATCAACCTTACTTTGGATATTGATTTCTTTTCCCCCGGAATCTTTCATTTCGAAGGTAACAAAACAGTCCGAACGGATTTTGTCGCCTTTATTTCCGGCGTAAGCAATTTTTTTACTCATATTTAAACGGTTTTATGATGGTTACTTCTATTTTACTTTCATTTATTCTGAAACACTTTTAAAATATAAATTATTGAAGTGGAAATCATTAATTGGCAGATCTATTTTAAAGCCTTCTACTTCCCTTTTTGAATTGAAATCAAATGTAATAAGGCCGAAAGGAAGAAACGGATCTTTAAAATCAACTCTAAAAGTGTCATGGTGCCAATGCTTCATCTTACTTGTAAATATTTCATTCGCGGGTTCTAGTGTCAGTTTTAGTGTATTGTTTGTCATATCAACTGTCGCCTCTCCATACATTTTATCTCTAAAAGTGCCTGTATATTTTGTGAGTTCCAAAGAAGGGGAGGTGTTCTCGACTTTTTGTTTTAATCGCTGTTTTCTTTGTTTTTCTTTTCTTTCCTGATATGAAGTTTTGGCTTGCTTGTATTTTTTAATCCAGTCTTTTTCTTCTTCAGGCTGAAGAACATGCTCCATAATTTGGTAGAGTAAAGCACGGTGTACGAAAACTTCGAATCCATTGTTTAAAACAACAATCCCAAGGTTCTCTTCCGGTATAATGGTTGTTTTACTTATATATCCCGGCATGCCGCCGTTGTGTTCAATAATCTTTTTCCCTTGGTAATCAAATACTTGCCAGCCGAGGCCATAAGCTTTGAAATGAGTCCTGTTATTACTATTAGAAACAGATAAATTTGTTTTTGGGGTGAAACAATCTTGCAGAATAGATTGACTGATAATGGTATCTCCTTCAAAAACCCCATTATTTAGTAGCATTCTTGTCCAATGGCTTAAGTCTGTTATATTCGACATAATTGAAGCGGCAGCTTTAGTGCCATTGAAATCGTAAAGTTCAACCTGTTTTCCTTTTAGGTGAGGATAAGCCAGTTCATCATTTTCTGTTAATTCATCGTTTGAGGGTTTTGTGGAGTGCATTTGTAAAGGGTCGAAGATATTCTGACTGACAAATTCGCCCCATGTCATTCCTGAAACTTGTTCAATAATTTCTCCGGCAATCATAAACATATTGTTCTGGTATCCAAATTCTGCCCGGAAATCATTTTCTATGGGAAGATACTCCATCCTCTGGATAATATCTTCATTAGAATAATCTGTGTTATACCATAATAAATCACCTGTAAAAGTGCTTAATCCGCTTCGGTGGGATAATATATCTGCTATAGTTAATTTATTTGTAATGTATGGATCCTTGAGTTTGAGCTCGGGGATGTAATCAGTAACTTTATCGTCCCAGTGAATTTTGCCTTGTTGAACCAGCAGTCCTATAGCTGTCGATGTGAAAGGTTTTGTGCATGAAGCTATATTAAATAATGATTCGTTCGTTACGGGTTTGCCGGTTTTTGAACTTCGTTTCCCGAAGGATCTTTGAAGTATGGCTGTGTCATTTTTTACAATGGCTACAGAGAGCCCGGTTGGCTGAAATGTCTTGTAAGCGTTTTCGACTATTTTATTTAATTCTGAAATATCATAACCTTTATTTTGCCCTTCCGCAGAAAGAATAAAGAGGAAATTCAGTAAAAAGAATGGAATTAAAAATCTTACTTTCATAATTTTAAAAGATTAAGTGTATAATTATCATCTATAAAATTAAGAAAAACCCTCTATTATACAAAATGCTTGATATTAAAAAGGTTGTTAGAATATTAATTGCTCCGCTTTGTTCGCAGTAATATTTTTCGTATTTTTTGATAGAATTTGACGGCATTTATGGATATAGAGCAGATACAAAACTTTTTGAATAACGGAAACAATGAACTTGTTGATTTACAGGAGGTTGAGCTTCAGCCTGTAAAGCAATTTAAGTCAAAAGAATTGCAGCCATTTGTAATTTATTCACAGAGACTTAAAAGTATTTTGGAACATTTGGAAAGAATGAAAATTTCACCACGTGTGCCTCTTTTAATTACCGGTGATACGGGTTCAGGAAAAGAACTGATAGCTCAGTTTATGCATTATGAAGTAGGCGAAGCTTCCGGGGAATACATAGCTGTGAATTGCTCCAATATGAACAAAGAATTGTTTGAGGCGGAATTGTTTGGATATGAAAAAGGGGCATTTACGGGAGCAGACCAAAAAGGTAAACCTGGCTATATTCAGCAGGCTTCAAATGGAACATTATTTTTAGATGAAATTTCAGAAATTGATCTGGATATACAGTCAAAACTTTTAAGGGTTCTTGAAACTGGAGAATACTATAAATTGGGAGGACGAAACAAGCAGAAGACACAATGCAGATTAGTTTTTGCTACAAATAAGAATCTACATGAGCTTGTAGAAAAGGGAGAATTCCGTGAAGATTTATATTACCGACTGAATATAGTGAGTGTGGATGTTCCACCTCTCAAGCAAAGGAGAGAGGAGATAATTCCTATGGTGATATTCTTTATTAAACAAATGAATAGTGAATGGAATAAAAAAATTAAATACATAGAAGCACAAGTGTTAAAATTGCTTTATGCCTATAAATGGCCTGGTAATATAAGAGAGTTGAAGAATTTCATTACGCAGATTATGATATTTGTAGATGGAGACACAATCAAATTTGAGCATTTGCAGATGAAAGATGAACTTGACCGATATACTACTCAAATACAGAGTCCGTTTGTTGAAAAAAGGGTGGAAGGTGAAGATGAATTGATAGATTTACTAATGGAAAAACCTTTTAATCTTGAAGCGTTTATTATGAAAATAGTTAAGAGGACGCTGCAAAAATTTGATGGAAATAAAGCAAAAACAGCACGGTTTTTAGGATTGAAGAGGGAGCAATTATACAATCGTTATAAGGTTGATTGAAAAACGGTTTTGTTTATTAACCTTGGAATTCTGTTATTTAAGGTTTTTTTAACTGATAAATAAATAAAATGATATGATTATGGAAACATTAAAATTGCATAACGTTACCCCCGAAGCAACACGAATAGGAATAGGAACATGGGCAATAGGAGGCTGGATGTGGGGAGGAACCGATGAGAAAGACTCCGTAAAAACGCTACGAAGCGCTTTGGATAAAGGTTTAAATCTTATTGATACAGCTCCTGTCTATGGTTTTGGCACTTCTGAGAAAATTGTTGGCAAGGCTCTTCAAGAACATGGAAAAAGAGACGAGATAGTTTTGGTTACAAAAGTTGGATTAGACTGGAAAGGTCAGCAGCCTTTCAGGAATTCTTCAAAAGAACGCATAGAAAAAGAGATAGACGATTCGTTGCAACGTCTTAATACAGATTACATCGACGTTTATATGATACACTGGCCGGATCATGCTGTTCCTTTTGAAGAAACTGCCGAGACTATGCAGAAATTGGTGGATAATGGAAAAATTAAATCCATTGCGGTTAGTAATTATAGTCCTGATCAGATGGATCAATTCCGAAAAGTAGCACCAATACATGTGTGTGAACCACCTTATAACATCTTTGAACGGGAGATAGAGCAAGATGTACTTCCTTATTGCCAGAAAAATGATATTAAAACCCTAGCATACGGTGCACTGTGCCGTGGATTACTCTCCGGCAAAATGAGTGCAGACAGAGTTTTTGAAGGAGATGACCTGCGTAAAATGGATCCTAAATTTAAGGGAGAACGGTTTTATCAATATTTGGATGCTGCACAGAAGTTAGATGATTTTGCCAGAGATAATTATGGTAAAAGCATTAAAGATTTGGCGGTTCGATGGATATTAGATAAAGGAGCAAGTATCGCCTTATGGGGACTCAGGAAGCCATCTCAGCTTGAAGGAATTGAAGATGTTTTTGGATGGAAAATTGAAAAAGATGCTATGGATGAGATTGATAAAATTATAGAAAAGACAATAAAAGATCCCGTAGGACCTGAATTTATGGCGCCACCAAAGTAAGGAATGCAAAAATCCTGTTTCCCTTTTTGCTTTGAATCCGCAATATCTTTGCGGATTCTTTCATTTCTATTTTTTTTTGTATTTTTAGGTAACGATTTATTTTTAACCCAAATTGAGCGATTCCCACTTAAGACACAGAAATTGTATGGTTTTCACCTCACCTGTTCGGTAAAAACCGACAATTTCTAAGTCGGGGTTTTGCCGAAGTAAAGCGCTTTTTCACTTCGTTCAAACCGCTCAACTTAGGTTTAAGATAATAGCACTCTTATTATCGATTAAAAAGAAAAAGCCGATGAATAAATCAAAAGCGTTTTAAGCTTATGAGATTTTAAAAATGTCGAAAATGATATATGTAATTCGTTTACTTTCAAATTTTTAATTAAAAGATGTCCCAATGAATGAATTTCCTAAACCAATTGTAGTGATTAGTAAATGTCTGGGCTTTGAAAAATGCCGTTATGATGGTTCTGTAATTAGTGATTATTTTCTGAAAGCACTTAAGGATTATGTTCATTTTATTCCTGTATGTCCCGAAATGGAAATAGATTTGGGTGTTCCCAGAGATCCTGTAAGATTAGTGCAGGAAGAAGGACAAAAGCGACTCTTTCAGCCCGCCACAGGAATTGATGTGACAAAAAAGATGAATGATTTTATTTCAAATTTTTTGGATAATCTTGAAGAAGTTGATGGTTTCATCCTAAAGCATAAATCGCCTTCATGTGGTTTAGGAAGTGTGAAGATTTATTATGGATTTGAGGAAAAGGTGAACCATTTTAGAGGTAGAGGAATGTTTGGTGAAGCTATTGTTAATAATTATGGGATGTTGCCCGTTGAAGACGAAGGCAGGCTCAGAAATTTTTCTTTAAGGGAACTTTTTCTTACAAAATTATTTACAGTTGCAAATTTCAGAGAGATAAAAAAACATCATGAGCCAAATAAGTTAGTGGATTTTCATACAAATAATAAATTTTTATTTATGGCTCATCATCAGAACAAAATGCGTGAATTAGGAAAAATTACTGCCAATTCCGGGGGATTGCCTCCTAAGAAATTGTTTGACTCATACGAGGAGAAGATGCTTGAACTTCTTGATATAGTTCCTAAGTTCACCTCTTGGATCAATGTCTTGCAGCATGCATTTGGTTATATTTCTGATGGATTGAATGCAGATGAAAAACAATTTTTCATGAAATCAATTGAAGAATACCGTGATGAACGAATACCATTGAGTGTATTAATCAAGTTGATTAAATCGTGGGCTTTGAGATTTGAGAATGAATATTTATTGAGGCAGAGTTTTTTAAATCCATATCCAATGGGGCTTGTAGAAATCACCGATTCAGGTAAAGGGAGAGAGTTTTAGTTTTTGGCCTTTAGCTGCTTTGGCTTTGGCTTTTGGCATGTAGAAACTCTATTTTATCGATATCAATCTTTTTCTCCTCGCTGCTACCGCAACTGCGACTGCTTACTCATTAATCAAATGATGGCCTTTATAATATCTACCTCTACTCCTGAAAATGCGTATATAGTTCTGTAATAAACTAATAATTAAGTCTTTATGATTTTATGAATGTGCCTGCTTACTGAAAATCAAGGATGATATTTGGATATAGATAAAATCTTTTGATAATCGCTTTCATTCATTAATTCCTTTAAATTTGCGTTTGATTTTCTTTCCATATATGTATCAATTATTTGCCAACCCAGCCAGTTAATAGCCTGGCCCGGGGATTGTCTCGGAAATCCTGATGTGAAAGGTGCCGGATTTACCAGTTTGTTAATTGTCATATAATCAGTCGAATATAGCATGTTTTTGTCGATCAGGTATTCCCACATGTGTTTTTCATTGGCTTTGCACCATTCAAGTTCCTTGCCTGTGAAGCCGGTAATTAATGTATCATGAGTATTGGGATACATTGCTCTTGTAAAGTAGAGCAGTTTTCCATTATAAAGCATGTTAGATAAAACATTGTCGGTAGAGTCGTTAAAGACCCATTCTGTTTTTGCCCACGATTTCATGCAATCAGTTGGAATTTTTTCTCTATACATATTTTTTTGGCGGTATTCTTCCCATCCCAACTTATCGTATATTTCGCAATTTCTTCCCAGGTATTTATCCAAACCTATGGCAATGACACTGTCCGCAATCACAATGGATTGATTAAAGCCTCCAAGAAAACTATATACAGCAGGAATTTGTTTTTCAGGGAAATAATACCTGTAATGCTTGAAGCCATTTGTTAATTTTTCTTCCAGATCACCTAAATCCGGATATTTTTCTTGTACTTTTTTGTGCGCATCATTAATTCCGTAGTCGCTCCGGAATGCCTGCAGATTATCGGCGTATGCTTTACTGTTGGAGTTGCCAATATTTATTACGCGTTGATTATAAATTTTGAAAAATTCTCCGTATTTTTCATTTAGGCGCGGGATTTCCTTGTGAATGCTGTCTGTTTTTACCTGAAATATATCCTGATCCAGACGTTTTATATCTATAGTTACGTCAACTTCAGAAACATCAACATCAAACTTATTTTTCTTTCCACAGCCATAAGCAATCAGAAAAAGAATAAACAAGATGGAAATTTGTTTTTTCATAGTTTTTGAATTTTGTTTTGTTAAAACCAGTTATTTGAAATCTGGTCAATGCTTTGTTTATATTATAATTAACAGAACTCTGGCTTTTTTATTTTAAATTTGTCATGAGATTGCATTTTATATTTTGGTATAAATATTGAGTAAATCTTATTTTTGAAACAAGTTTAATTCAATTTAATTAAAGGTGAAAATTATGAAAAAATATTTATTCATTTTAATACTGTTTAGCTTCACGCATAGTTTATACGCTCAAAATGAATATACATTTACTGTTTTTGGCGAACCACAAATTTCATGGATGTCTCCTGACTCTAGAGATGTGGAAAGTGATGGTTCACAAATCTGTTTTAACGCCGGTTTTAATTTTGATAATTTTTTTGCAGAGAGGTATGCCTATTCAACGGGTCTTTCCATCAACAAAATTAAAGGAAAACTACACTATAAGGATAGTAGAGATATTTCGGCCCAAGATACAACTTATAAAATAACAGATGACGTTGTAAGTTATAATCTTCAGTATTTAGATATCCCCCTTGGCTTGAAATTTAAGACTATTGAAATAGGTTATACCAGCTTTTTTGCTCATCTGGGCCTTAATGCAGCGATAAATATAAAATCAAGCGCTGACTTGCCCGGGAGTAAAGACGTGAATGTAAGTGATGAGGTGAACTGGTATAATCTTTCTTATTATATTGGGGCCGGAATAGAATATTCAATTGGTGGCAGCACCGCATTGGTAGGCGGAATTACCTATAAAAACGGCTTTCTTGATATAACAAAGAATAATAATAACAAAGTAACTTCGGGTAACGTTTCCTTACGATTGGGAATTTTGTTTTAATCAATATTGTTAAAAACTGTTTTAATTATGAAGATAGCACTGGCTCAATTAAATTATCATGTAGGAAATTTTGAATATAATAAAAAGTTGATCCTGGATCACATTCAAAAAGCCAAGAATGACGGGGCAGATTTGATTGTTTTTTCTGAATTATCTGTATGCGGCTATCCACCACAAGATCTTTTGGATTATCAAGTTTTTGTTGATCAGTGTGATGCCACAGTTAAGGAAATTGCTAAGTCCTGTTATGGAATAGCTGCTATTCTGGGAGGTCCGCGAATTAACCCTGATGCGAAGGGAAAACTTTTGCTTAATTCAGCATTTTTCCTGGAAGAAGGTGAAGTAGAGTCAGTACAGGATAAAACTTTGTTGCCTACGTATGATATTTTCGATGAATATCGGTATTTTGAGCAAAACAAGAAGTTTGATATCATCGAGTATAAAGGTTACAAAATTGCTATGACAATATGTGAGGATCTTTGGGATGATCAGCCTTATGAGAGTCTGTTCGGACGAAGAGAGTTGTATACTGTTTCCCCAATGAAAAAGTTGCAGGAATATAATCCCGATATCCTCATTAATATTGCTGCATCTCCTTTTTCTTATACAAAAATATGGGGCAAGAAGAATATATTTTTAAGAAAAGCCAAGGAATATAATCTGCCTGTCTTTTATGTAAATCAGGTAGGAGCCCAAACCGAACTTATTTTTGAAGGCGCTTCACTTGCAGTTCATCCGAATGGGTTAATTGTGGACGAAATGGATTGGTTTAGTGAAGATTATAGAGTGTTTGAATTAGAATCGATGTTGAAAGATGAAGATAATCATAAAACACATGATGCGTCCAACTATATTGAAAAGATTCACAATGCGCTTGTGCTTGGTTTAAAAGATTTTTTCAGTAAATTGGAATTTGATAAAGCGATTGTAGGAGTTTCTGGTGGCATTGATTCAGCAGTGGTATTGGCTATTGCCGTTGAAGCATTGGGAAAAGATAATGTACAGGCGATGCTGTTACCATCGGAGATTTCTTCTGAAAGTTCTGTTTCAGATGCAGAAGAATTGGTCAACAATTTGGGAGTAAAGTATAATACGATTCCTATCAATAGTATCGTAGAATCATTTGATCAGGCATTGTCTGATCTTTTTAAAAACACTGAACGCGACACAACGGAAGAAAATATACAGGCAAGAGTCAGAGGAACACTGCTTATGGCTGTTTCAAATAAGTTTGGCAATATCCTGCTCAATACTTCTAACAAGAGCGAGTCTGCTGTTGGTTATGCAACATTATATGGAGATATGAATGGCGCTGTTTCTGTTCTTGGTGATGTTTATAAGACAGATGTCTATAGACTTGCAGAGTTTATAAATTCACAAAATGAACTCATTCCGGTTAATATCATTAAAAAGCAGCCATCAGCCGAGCTTGCTCCGGATCAAAAAGACAGTGATACACTGCCGGAATACGAGGTGCTTGATAAAATCCTTTTTGACTACATCGAACTTCAAAAATCAATAGACGATATTTATGAAGAAAGAGGTTTCGACAGAGATTTGGTTGAAAAGATTGTTAGAAAGGTTAATAATAGTGAATATAAACGTTATCAGTCACCACCAGTGTTAAGAATTTCCTCAAAAGCTTTTGGCGTAGGACGCAGAATGCCATTAGTAGCTAGATATTAACATTTCGAAGATTGTTCTGAAAGATCTGAGATGTTTTAGTTAAGGTTGATTGATTTTTCTGCTGGAATTAGGCTTTTAGCCTTTGGCCTTTAGCTATTGGCTATTGGCTTTTGGCCTTCTTGTTTTCATTTTCGTTTGCTAGCACCGCTGCTTGGCCTCTTTTTAGTATTATATCATTGCTTACTACTCACTGCTCAATAACTACTTCCCGATTGCCACTGCAACTGCTAACTGCGATTGTCTTTAGCTTTTAGCGTATATTTTTTCATTTTTGTTCTTTGGAACTGCCGCTCGGTCCGGTTTTTGCTCCAAGCGCTGACAGGCCCGGAAAGTGCTGTCAGGTGTCTATTCGCTACCTTATGCCACTACTACTGCCACTGCAAGCTGCAACTGCCACTGCAACTGCAACAGCCACTGCCACTATGCTCACTACTCACTCATTGCTGCAAGCTGCCACTGCAACTAATAATCCCCCTATAAAAGGGAGCTTTTCTTAAAAACCTTATCTTTTTTCTCTTTTTTTAAATTAATTTCCGACATTTGTATTGATATGACTTTGATTTGCAGATCTTATTATAGTTTACGTTACGGTGTTATTCCTATTGACAAGCTTGTAGGCCAGGCATCTGATTATAAGCTGAAAGAATTTTGTTTGACTGACATCAACAATACTTCCGGAATTATTGAGTTTGTTAACGAATGTAAGAAATATAATATTCGTCCCATCGGAGGCATCGAGTTTCGTAATAAAGATAAATGGCTGTATACAGGTATTGCTAAAAACAATGAAGGTTTTAATAATCTCAATCGGTTTTTTAGTAAATATTCCCTGAATAATTCATTTTTTCCAGAAGAAGCCCCAGGAATTGATGATGTTTATTTTGTTTATCCTTTGAGTGAGAAACAACCAGATGACCTTGCTGAAAATGAGTATATAGGTGTAAGTTATGGTCAAATAAACCGAATGTTCTCAGAAAATTATAAAAATTATCAGCATAAATACATTTACTTTAATCCGGCAACTTTTTTGGAGCCTTATGAATGGGAGGTACATAGACATCTGCGAGCTATTGATCATAACACGCTGCTTTCTCAATTGAAAGAAGAATGGCTTGCCAGTCAATATGAACTTTTTTATAGCCCGTTTGAAGTAAAAAAAGCATGCCGTAACTTCCCTTTTTTAGAAGAGAATGCAAGCAAATTAATACAAGAATGTGGACTTTACTATGATAATTCAATAAAAAATAAACAACACTTTACAGAGAATAAGGAACTTGACAGAGAACGTCTTTCTAATCTTGCAAAGCAGGGAATGGTTCAACGGTATGGGAATAATGATTTTCAAATAGAAGAACGAGTTGATAAGGAGTTAAAAGTTATTGATGAACTGGGTTTTTCGGCTTATTTTTTAATTACCTGTGATATTATCCGATATTCCATGGAAAACGGTTTTCAGCATGTAGGGCGCGGTAGTGGGGCTAATAGTATTGTGGCCTATTGTTTATATATCACAGACGTTGATCCTATTGAACTTAACTTATATTTTGAGCGTTTTATTAATCCGAAACGTAGTAGCCCCCCGGATTTTGATATTGATTATTCATGGAAGGAAAGAGATCAGATCCTGAACTATATTTTTTGGCGGTTTGGTCATGAATACACTGCATTATTAGGAGCTATCTCTACTTTCAAAGGAAGTTCCATATTGCGTGAACTTGGAAAAGTTTACGGCCTGCCAAAATCCGATATTGATAATCTCGTGACTCAACCTGGTTTCTATGTAAACAGCGATCCGGTTTATGATAGTATTTTTCAGTATGCCCGAAAGCTCACAGATTTCCCTAATATTCGTACCATTCACGCCGGAGGGGTCTTGATCTCGGAAAAGCCCATTACTTTCTATTCGGCACTTGATATGCCACCTAAAGGTTATCCCACTACACATTGGGATATGTATTCAGCTGAGGATATAGGTTTTGAAAAACTTGATATTTTGAGCCAGCGCGGAATCGGTCATATTAAAGAAGCAACAGAAATTATTGAGCAAAATCATAACGAACATATTGATATACATCAAACCGATAAAATCAAAAATGACCCGAAGGCAAAAGAGTTATTACGATCTGGTGAAACCATGGGTTGCTTCTATATTGAAAGCCCGGCAATGCGAGGGTTGTTGAAAAAACTGAATTGCGATAATTACATTACCCTTGTGGCAGCTTCCTCAATAATCCGTCCAGGAGTAGCAAAATCTGGTATGATGAAGGAATACATTCGCCGGTATCATAACCCGAATGATTTTGAATATATCCACCCTGTGATGAAAGAGCAGCTTAGTGAGACTTACGGGATTATGGTATACCAGGAGGATGTGTTAAAGGTTTGTTATCATTTTGCCGGCCTTGATCTGGCAGATGCCGATATTCTGAGACGGGCAATGAGCGGAAAATTTCGTTCAAAAAAGGAATTTAAACGCATTGAAGAGAAATTCTTTTCAAATTGCAGAAATAAAGGTTATTCTGAGAAAGTCATACAAGAGGTTTGGAGACAAATTGAATCTTTCGCCGGTTATTCATTTTCCAAAGCCCACTCTGCTTCATATGCTATGGAGAGTTTCCAGAGCTTGTATCTTAAAGCGCATTATCCATTAGAGTTTTTAACTGCCGTTATTAATAATTTTGGCGGATTTTATAAAACCTGGGTTTACCTGAATGAAGTGCAACGTTACGGGGCGGAGATAAAGCTTCCTTCAGTGAATGAAAGTAATTATTTGACACGGGTTGTAAATAATACTGTTCATCTTGGTTTTGTTCATGTTAAAGGGTTGGAGCTTACTGTTGTTAAGGAAATTCTTACAGAAAGACAAAAAAATGGAGCCTTTGCTACTCTGGAGGATCTTTTGAAGCGAACTGCAATACCAAAAGAGCAAATGATCATTCTGATCCGTACAGGGGCACTAAATTTTACGGGCATGCCTAAGGCGGAATTGCTTTGGCGAATGTATATTGGAAATAAAGATAAATCCGAATCAAAAGAACCAGAGCTCTTTGAATACAATGAATCTAAAAAATATACGCTTCCTGAATTTGAGCAAAATAATATTGAAGATGCTTACGATGAAATTGAGTTTTTAGATTTTCCTGTTACTTTAAGTTATTTTGATCTGTTGAATACTGGATTTCGCGGAGAACTGAATGTGAATGAAATGCTCAATTATGTCGGGAAAAAGGTGCGTTTAATCGGGCAGCTGGTTACAATCAAGTATGTCCGCACAGTTAATAAAGAAATTATGAACTTTGCAACTTTTGTTGATTCGAAAGGCGACTTTTTTGATACCGTCCATTTCCCGGATGCATTAAAGACTTATCCTTTCAGAGGTGATGGTGTATACTTGCTGCTGGGTAAAATTGTGGAAGAGTTTGGACACCCGAGCATGGAGGTAGAGAAAATGGCTAAGCTTGAGATAGTAAAAGATCCGCGGGAAGAAAACTAAATTGGACTGAAGTTTATTTTTCTGGCATTAGATGAAATTAGGTTTAATATTTAAACTGGGAAGAAACATTTTTTTAATTTAGCAAGCCAAATAACTGGAGCGATTGAAATGATTTTATGAACCGAAAGAATAGAAATATATTACATACCATAATTGGCGTTTTAGTGGGTTTTTTGTTCCTTTTTCTTACTTTGCGAAATAAACCATTGGACCGTATCTGGGAAAGCATCACACAAGCAAAGTGGCTTTATGTGTTTTTGACAGGAGCTTTTCTTTTGGTTACCTTTATTTTAAGAGCGTTGAGGTGGAGAATACTCATTCATAATCTTGGGTATGATGTTAAAAAAAGACATATCATAACTTCAACTATAATGGGTTATTTTGTTAATAGTTTTACTCCAAAGTTGGGTGAAGTCGTTAGATGCGCCACACTTCAAAAAACAACAGATGTTCCATTGACAAGGAGTTTTGGTTCAGTTGTTTCTGAGCGTATTTATGATGTCCTGGTATTGGGTTTGGGACTTTTGACACTTTTCATCCTTGAATTTGACAGGTTAATCGGATTGTTTGAGACCTATCTGGAAAATCAATCGTTAAATCCGAAAGAGACCTTTTTCGAAGCCTATTATCTGTATTTTATTGTTGCTTTTGTCGTCCTTATTGCTATTGGTTATTTTATTATTTCAAAAGGCTATCATGTAAAGCTAAAGAGAATTTTGAAGGAGATTTTAGTAGCTATAAAGCAAACTTTGTATTTAAAAAAGTACAGGCAATTTCTATTATTAACAGTACTTATCTGGATTGTTTTGATTTCAATGAATTACTTTGCACTTAAAGCGTTACCTGCAACAAATGGGAAAGGATGGTATTTTGCCGTGATTGTCCTTTTTGTAGGAGGAATAGGCTGGGCGCTTCCCACACCCGGTGGTATAGGGACAACCCACTATTTAATCTATCAGCTGTTTTATATTTTCAATTTCGATCCCAACGCAGGCGTAAGCTTTGGAGTCCTTTCCAACGGACTTACCTTCATTTATACATTAATCACCGGATTTTTGGTGTTGTTCTACTTTCTTTTAAGAAGAAAAGAAATTGTTAGTTAGTTCCCTTTGCTAGGGCGCGTTTGCAATGCATGCGTCAAAAATCAGTGTTTTTATTTATAAAAAGAATACCAGGATTTAATTTAACTTTATAAAAAATGAAAAGCGTATTATTGGTTTTATTTCTAATTGCTGCGGTAATCAGCGTTAATGCCCAAATGGATTTTAAAAGGAAAGTTGAGGCCGGATTTTTGAAATATCAATATAACATCGTGGATGTTGACCCGGGACCCGATTGGAAGGGCTATAATCTGGATAATGAGCAAAATGGTATTGACATAAATTTTATACATGGTTTAAGTTTCAAAGATAAGTTTATGCCAGCTATTGGATTAGGTTATTTAAATTTTGAAGGAATCAACGGAGTTTCAATGTTTACAGATATTACATATTTGCCTTTTGAAACCAGGATCAACCCATTTATAAACCTGAAGGCCGGATATAATCATATTTGGAACCAATATGAAAATGGAAGAGGCAGTGGTCTTGGAGAACTGGGAACAGGTATTCATTACAAAATAAACAAAAATATTGGGGGATACTTACAATCAGGGTTTTTATTTACTCAACAATCGTTTTTAATACCCATAAGAATTGGAGTTGAATTTTAAAATAGCTTTCAACCCTTGCAACTCGTGCCTTTCCCCCGTTTAGCGTAGCCCCCGTTTAGCGTAGCCTCCAGGCTACGCTGGGCTAAACAAGGCCTCCGGCCTGATTTTCACCCTAACCGTTATTCAGATATTTCAACGAAATTTCTTATTTTTACACAGCAAACGGCATCAAAATAGCGCGTATGCTCTCAGGGGCGACAAGCGATCCAACCTATTACATGGGAGCATTTGAATACAAAAACGACCGGTTGAACCAGGTTTTCACCCAAGAAGGCCGTATTCGCTACGATGATGCCAACGATGACTATTACTACGATTACTACCTGAAAGACCAACTGGGCAACATCCGGGCAGTCTTCACCGGCGATGGCAACGGCAACGCCGAAGCCCGGCAGGTAAACAACTACTATTTATTCGGCATGCGCTTTAACCAGTCGGTGCTAAAATCAAATATCCGTTTTAACTGTAGGGAAAAATAAAATTATACCTAAATATCTAAAACAAAAATAATGAAAAGTGGTTTATAATGCTTATATTTAGGGTGATAAAACAAAAAAAACAAACATTAAAAAAACCACTTTTCAGATGAAAAATACAAAAAAATACATAAGACAGCAAATTGGAGTTATAAGACACTCTTTTTCAGCAAATAGGCTAACTATGTATTCGGGATTGAACGTGATAAGCAAATATATTCACAGGCAGAAAATAGACAGGAGGATCAACCATTTATTCCCCACCCATTTGTATAACTCAACGAAATTCGCATATAATCAGATTTTACTTTCCATATTGCTGGCCTCTCTTGCAGGTGTAAATAGAATAAACCGGATAGCAAATTTTAC
>Ga0207714_1000461_pt1 | contig 28201 bp, 19 predicted proteins | sample PonA232FremontCA_2_FD_187270 | JGI IMG/M metagenome (GOLD analysis project Ga0207714, IMG submission 187270) | Marine sediment microbial community from Fremont, CA, USA - Pond A23 Sediment 2 (SPAdes) | ecosystem: Environmental > Aquatic > Marine > Unclassified | place: USA: Fremont, California...
AAGGCATCCCGGTCTATTTTACCCGGCTTATAAGGGATGATCTGCTCTACCAAAGGGATTTTTCGGGGGGTGAGTTCATTGAAGTCTGGCGCAACAATGGGGGGCAATCCTGGCATGCCCTGGCCACCATGCACCTGAATGTATGGCTGACCGCGAGGATGTGGTGGAACGCCGATCAAGACCTGGATAGCCTCCTTGGCGATTATTACACCAGGTTTTACGGGCCGGCTGCACAACAAATGAAGGCATTTGTTGAATATTGTGAAGGCCACTGGCAGAAGGCCAACCAGGATGATGCGGTTTGGCAGCGGATGCGGGTCTTGCTTTCATCAGCCATGACGGCAGCAGGGGAGAACAACATTTACCGCGAGCGCATTGATATGATTGACCAATTCATGCAGGCCCGCTTAAAAGTAAAACAGAGCGTTTTTTTTAAACATATGTTCAGCCAGGATCTCAAGCACCAGAGCATCTACTTCTCATTTTATTCGATGTTGTTATATTTATTGGTGGTGCTTATCCATTAAAGAAAAGTTGAAATGGAGTTATTTGAACTAAAACCGTTGTTCCTGAAATCCTTAACCAATAAGACATCCTGAAAATGGCTTTATCCACCTGGCTTTTTTCTTTTTACATCCATCGATTCTATAAGGATTTGATTGGTTTCCTTTATTTTAAACCGTTAGTTATTTTTGTGGATTAAACCCGTGGTTATTGTTGCTTTGTTTTTCTCAGTATGCGCTATTTATTGAACAATTCTTTTGGGCTGGAATGAGTATATACCCCCGGGGCTTGTCTTTTTATAATAGAGAAGCCAAGGGGCATTTGAATCCAAATCCGAACCATTTTTTCTTCTTTTATCTGCAATTCCCCGGAGAATCGCACGTGTTATGGCCTATTTAATCATCCACAAGCTACGGGATGAAGGGAGCGGAGCTATATATCTGTTTAAAAGCTATAAAAAAGTATTGATAGGGTGCCGGATAATTGGGGAGGCAATCATTTTCTTTGATTTACAACCATTTGTTTTCAACCCCCATATAAAGGACGTTTGGTATTCGAGGGCGGTTTTTACACTAAAGGAGGTTTTTGGGTTAAAGATTGTATGAATCTCTAAAATAACGCAATAGAAAGTCACTATATTCAATGTCCCTTAAAGATAAGGTTATTAATGGATTATTATGGAGTTTTGCCGAAAAGTTTGCAGCCCGACTGATCAATTTTATTTCAGGAATCCTACTTGCCCGGTTGTTAGTTCCCCGCGATTTTGGTCTTATCGGGATGTTGATGATCTTTATCGAGCTGGCCAACACGCTGGTCCGAAGTGGTTTAAATCAGGCATTAATCAGAAAAACCGACTGCAGGGATGTAGATTATTCCACATTGTTTATTTTTAATCTCATTGCAAGTGCCGGTATCTATGGACTGCTGTTTTTGGCTGCCGGTTTGATCGCCAAATTTTATAATGAACCCCAGTTAGAGCTTTTAATCCGGGTTTTGGCCCTGGGTATTTTCATCAATGCTTTCACGATTATACAGCGAACCCTGCTTGTCAAACGTTTGGATTTTAAACTTTTAACCCAGATCTCTATTCTTTCCTCGCTGATTGCCGGCACCGGTTCCATTGTAATGGCCTATTATGGCCATGGGGTGTGGAGTTTGGTCTATAAATACCTTTTACAGTATTTCATTGCCTTTGTGTTGATATGGTACTGGAACAAATGGTGGCCTCGATTAACTTTCAGCATTTCTTCCTTCAAACAACAATTTCGTTTTGGTGGCTACCTGACGGTATTTGAGATTCTCAGTGTACTGGACAGACAGATCTATCAGGTGGTGATTGGTAAATTTTACCCGGCGGCTCAACTGGGCCAATATACCAAAGCCTATCAGTTCAAACAACTTCCCAGCGAATCGGTAGGAAACATCATTGAAAGTGTCAGTTATCCTGCGCTTTCTTCCATTGCCAAAGATAAAAACAGATTGGGTTTAACCTTTAACAGGCTCATAAGGAGTACAATGCTTGTATCATTTGTTCTTATGGTAGCAATGGCGGCAGTTGCCAGGGAGTTGACCGTTGTACTTATGGGAACCAACTGGATAATAGCCGGGGAATATCTTCAGTTGCTCTGTTTTTCGGCACTATTCATTCCATTAAATAAGTTGAATTTAGCCATGCTGAAAGTGGCCGGGCGGTCTGATCTTATATTGCGCATCGGCCTGTATACCAAATTGCTGCTAATTCCTGTGTTGTATATTGCCGTTTACTGGGGCATCAGGGAAATGATTTATGGTATGATGGTCTATGAGTTGGTGCTTTATGGAACCAGTGCCTATTACTCAGGCCTTTATTCCGGCCATGGACTGTCCCGGCAATTGAAATACATGGTGCCTTCTTTACTGGTGGCTGTACCTTTGTTCACGCTAACCGTCCTTGCGGGCAGGCTTTTGGACTGGTCTTATCTCCTGACCCTGGTGCTCAAGGTCGTATTGGGTGCAGCAATTGTCATTGGCATCCTTGAAGGCAGTAAACTGGACGATTACTTGTATTTGAAGAAAATAGCCAAAGAAAAGTGGAAGGGCTAAGATCAACCCCAGGCATTTTGCCAGAGCTCCCTTTGGATTGGCTTGGGTGATGTAGCTTTTCGACCCGATTAACCAGAATGCATGGAAAAAAAAGTCATACAGATTGGAGGAACTGTTAGAAGTGGTACAACCCTTTTGGGCTTAATCCTTGCCAATGCCCCCGACGGAATGGCCCTGGGTGAAGTATTCCACCTTTTTTATCCCACCCGAAAAGTCCATCACCAAAAAATTGTCCAGTTGAAAAAAGATCCCATTTGGGGGGCAATCATCTCCGATAAACCCCAAAATGTATACAACAATATTTTTAAATACTTTCCCCGAATCAATCTCATCACTGATACTTCTAAAGATCCATTTTGGTTTAAAAAACTAACCCCCTCCAGGCACGCTCATTATGACCTTTTGAGGGTGGTTGCCTATAAAACCCCGCACGAATTGCGGACCTCTTTTCTTAAAAGGGGCATGCATAACTGGCAAAAAGTATATAAGAATTATTACAGAAGATATTTTAGCATTTTTGATCCCACCCTCACCGTCCATATCAATACTTTGCTGAAGGATAGCAGCTGTTTGGTATTCATTTGTAACTGTTTGGGCATTCAATACCACAAACAACGATTGAATTACTGGGAATATCAGCATCCCAATTTTTTTGGGAGTGCTACTGTCAAAAAGAACAAGATCGTGGTACCCACCAATGGACAGGAGGAGGAGTCCACTCAATTGTCTTTGGGTTTATTAAAAGTCTTTGGTTTTTTAAAGAGCCATGATCTGTTTTCCAGAACTGAGCTGTTTTATGAAAAATTTCCCCGGGATTTAAAGTATAATAAGTTCATGCTATGTCTTTTAAAAAGAAATGACAAAATCCAATCCAAACTGTCTTCGTCCAACAACCCTCTGGTATACAGCAGGCAAAAAACTGATTTATTCATTTAAATTAAAAGGTTATGAGACTCTTTGTTGTTATTTTTGTTCCCTTTTATGCTTTTATAGGAGAACTGGTCCGATTTTTTTCCGGACATGTGAACAAATTTATCATTTGGTTCAGTTCGGGGGTGTTTGGGTTGAGTTATGCCACCTTCAGTGAATCGCCGGATATTACCCGGATCATTTCTGAATTTGAACTCTATACCCATCGCAACATCTCCTATTTATTTGAACACATTATTAGTGTGTTTCAGCTTCAAGAAGGGCATTATGATTTTGTCCGGGATATTGTTCTTTTCCTGATTTCAAGGATATCACATAATCCCAAATTCATGTTGTTTATCCTGGCGATCATCAGTGGTCTGTTGTATGCATTGGTATTGAGCAAAGTTGTAAAACTGATGTCGGGAAAGATCAAAAAGGAACTGTATTTATTGGGCCTGTTATTTTTGGTTTTTCTTTTCCCCACACAAGTCATTAATCAGTTTAGATTTTGGAGTGCAAGTCTGCTCTACATCTGGATTGTGCTCAATCTTTTTGAAACTGAAAGCAGAAAGAAGACATACCTGAATCTGGCTTTGTTCATCCTGCCTGTATTTATCCATATAGGCATGTTGCTGCCTATAGCAGCCTTTATGATTGGTTATTTACTGGTGAAGGTGGAAAAAAGACTCATTTTAATCATCATCCTGATAACGGTCTTATTGAATCTGGGATTAAAGGAGATGCTCGAACCCATAGTTGCCCTTATTGGGGGTTCTGTTGAAGACAAGTTTCAGGACTATACCAGTGGCAAAGTCGACATGTACCTTGAATCGTTCAAAAGCAGGATCTGGTATGCTTCTTACTGGCGGGAAGTGATTTTTTATAGTTTGAGTTTGATTACGGCGGTCATTGTTTATCAGAGAAGGAAAAAAAGCAATGTTTGGGTGGATCATTTATTGAGCCTCAATTTGATCTTTATTCCATTTGCCATCATGATGCAGGACTTTTACATGCATTACCGTTACCTGGAATTGTTTGCCTTTGTACAGCTGATCATCCTGCTGATTTATTTGAACAACTATGAGGAACATTTTTCGGTGCGTTGGCTCAGATACCTGGCTTCCCCCATTTTTATTCTGATTTTGCTGCTTAAAGTGGCTTCCATTATGCAGATGCAATCTTTTGTCCTGTTTATTAACAACTACATCATTGGATGGTTTTATGAGGCCTCAGTGAGCATGTGGAGTTATATTGATATCTTATAGGTTCAAATGCACTTGTATGGAAAAGGGGATTGCACGTTCCTTAAAAAAATACATCCATCTTTGGGGGTGGAAAACCCCGAGAAAGCTGGTGGTTTTTGAATCGGACGACTGGGGTAGTGAGCGCATGCCTTCCAAGAAAGTTTTTTACCAGCTGAAAAAGCAGGGGATTCCTGTGGAGGACGATCCCTATTGCAGGTATGATACCCGTGCCAGCAATCAGGACCTTGATCTTTTATATGAAATCATGGATTCCTTCAGGGATCATAAAGGAAATCCCCCTGCTTTTACGGTGAATACCATCATGGGCAACCCCGACTTTAAAAAGATTTCACTCGATGATTTTAAGGCCTATTCTTATGTGGCCTCTGCTTTTCCCGGCAGCTTTTATGAGGGGATAAAAAATGGATTCATCAAACCGCAGTTTCATGGACGTGAACACCTCAATGTGAAGCAATGGATGAAAGCCCTCAGGCAAGGTGACCGCGATGCTCTTGTTTGTTTTCACCACGGGGTATATGGTTTTCCCACAACCAAGAAAATATTGAACCGCAGATATGATTATATGGCAAACTATGATGTGGAAAGGCAGGAAGATTATGATTTGATTGAGCAGAGCATTAGCCAGGGGCTTAAAATATTCGGGGATACCTTTCACCAAAGACCTGCCTCTGCCATAGCACCCTGTTATATATGGGATACCCCGGTGGAGAATTGTTACCACCAAAACGGCATCCGATATATTCAGGGTCATCGGTTTCAAAAAATTCCCGTAGCCCGCAATGGCTCCTACCGAAAAAAGTTCCATTTTACAGGACAAAAAAACAAGTTTTCCCAGCTTTACCTGGTCAGGAATTGTTTTTTTGAACCCTCTTTTACACCGGATGAGCAGAACGTGGAGAATTGTTTGAAAAGGATGCATTTTTTATTCAAATACAACCGCCCCGTGATCATGGCTACCCACAGGGTTCATTATATTGGCGGGTTGGATGTTCAAAACCGCGATAAATCCCTTAGACTGTTTCACCAACTGTTAACCCGAATCCGGCATTTATGGCCTGACATTGAATACCTCACTTCTGAAGCGTTGGGTCATATCATCAGCATGAAGAACCAGGAACCCCATCAAATGTACGTATCGTGAAGGTTAGGTTGTTATTTGTTATGCCCTCTTTGATCGGAGGCGGAGCAGAAAAAGTGCTGATTACGCTTTTATCCAACTTAAATCAACAACAATATGATATCACGCTTCTGGTGATCAGCAACAAGGGCATTTATTTTGATCATATACCCCCGGGCGTTACCCTGTGTACCCTGTTTAACAATGACCTTTTACAGAGGGGCTTGATTCATCTTCACCGGAAAATCAACCTGTCTTTCCTTTTTAAGTATTATGTCAACCGTAAAATTAAGACCGAATATGACATTGGCATTTCTTTTCTGGATGGGGTCTACTCGGATTTTTTGATTGTATTGGATAAAAAGGTACATAAACTGATCACAGTGGTCCATAGCAGTTATAAATCCTACATCAATCGAAGTAAGTTTATTGCAGGGGCTTATAAAAAGAGGTTGGTGCGGAAGTACCATAAATTTGATGCCATTGTCTCAGTTTCCAACGATGCCCTCAAAGAATTTCAGAGCATGTTGGGAAGCTACAAAAGGATGGCGGTCATTTATAATCCTGTGGAGAAAACGCAGATCATGGTCCAATCCCGGGCATTTGAGGTAACCTTTGCCAGGGAACAGATTCATTTGATTGCGGTGGGCAGCCTTCTTCCGGTAAAGGGGTATGACAATTTAATAGCAGCCTGTAAAAAGTTACAAACAGATGGATATCGTTTTAAACTGAGGATTCTGGGCCGGGGGTTTTTAAAAACAAAGCTGGAGGATCAGATCCGACGTGCCGGTCTGAGTGATTATGTTCAACTTCTGGGTTTCAAGGCCAATCCCTATCCTTACATTCGGGGTTCGGACATCTTTGTCATGTCGTCGGTAGCTGAAGGATTGCCCACCGTTTTGATCGAAGCCATGGTGCTGGGGCTTCCTGTCCTGGTCACAGGCTGTCCGGGGTGCAGGGAAATCGTTCAGGGCGGGGAGTATGGGGTTATGGTGGAGCAAGGGGTTCACGAGCTTTATCAGGGGTTAAGGATGTTGATGGACGATAAAGGGCTCAGGGAATATTATCACTTTCAATCTTTGCAAAGGTCGAAAGACTTTGATAAGCAAACATCGATTGCTCATTATGAGCAGCTATTCCATCAGATGCTACATTTACCCCAGGAGGTTTAAATTCAATTTGATCGCATGAAGCAACAAGTGTTCAATCACGTAAAAAATTTGAGGGGTTGGAAAACCAGAAGGCGGATCGTGGTTTTCGCGGTGGATGATTATGGCAATGTGCGGGTCTCCTCTTCCCTTGCCCGGGAAAGGATGAATCGGGCAGGGCTTAGGGTTCATTCCCGGTTTGATGCTTTTGATGCCCTGGAAAACCACCATGACCTGGAGGCTTTGTTTGAGGTGCTCTCCTCTGTAAAGGATAAGAGGGGCCATGCTGCTGTTTTGACAGCCTTTTGCGTACCCTGCAACATCAATTTTGAAGCTACATTGGAAAACGGCTCTTTTGATTACCAGAAAGAATTGCTGCCAGCGACTTACAAAAAACGGGAGGCGGCTGATCCTAAGGCATACACCGGGGCCTGGGGGCTTTGGAAAGAAGGCATGGAAAAAAAATTGATCCACCCCGAATATCATGGCCGCGAACACTTTAACCTGAAGGTGTTTCGGGAAAAATTACAGGCTGGCGACAGAGAACTGATGACCGCCTTGAGGCATCATTCCCTGACCAGCATATCGGGTACGGGATATTCCACCATTTCATTTGCCGCTGCTTATGAATTCGACCGTTTAGAAGAAAACAGCCGGTTTCAGTACATCCTGCTTGATGGTTTGGATGCCTTTGAGCAGGTTTTTGGCTTTCGTGCCCGAATCTTCAATCCTCCCGGCGGAAGGGAACATCCTGTTATTCACCGGTTCCTGAATGAAGGGGGTGTCAAATGCCTGGATACGCCCTTCTTGAAAAAGGAACATCAGGGCCGTGGTAAATATAAATGGATATTGAATTATACGGGCAAAAAAAATGCACTGGGACAGCTTTTCCTGGTGAGAAACTGTGTTTTTGAACCCAATCTGAACACCCATCTGGATTGGATACAGTATACCTTTAAACAGGTGGAAACCGCTTTTAAATGGCACCGCCCAGCCATTATCAGTTCTCACCGTGTCAATTTCTGCGGGCATATTGATCCCATCAACAGGAAAAAAGGGCTTTGGGCTTTAAAAAAATTATTGAAAAAGATTGTTGATCGATACCCTGATGTGGAATTTATGACCAGCCTTGACCTGGCTCACTTAATAGAACAGAGAAAAAGGAAACCCCCGGCTCATCACAATAAGAGTGATATAATCATGGTGAAGTGAGCCTTATTGATTAAGATATGCGTATCATTATAAATAATGGCTCCACTTTTAAAGGAGGGGCGGAACAGGTGGCGCTCTCATTTATTGAAGAGTGTAAGAAATACACCGACAATGAATATTATGTAATCATTGGCCAAACCCTGGCACCTCAAATTAATATTCATGAATATCCGGATAATTTCAGGTTTTTTATATTAAATAAACGTCCGGCCTCCGGCCTCATTACTTTTATTAAATCCATGCAGTGGTTTAGGAAACTGGAAAGAAAAATTCATCCTGATTGTGTGATTTCAACCGGGGGGCACGGTGGTTATTGGAAGCCCAATGTTCCAACAATTTGCGGTTTTAATATCCCCCATCATATTTATCCCGAATCACCGTATTTCAAATTGATATCTTTAAAAAAGCGCATATACTGGGAAGTTCGTAAATATATTGATTTTTTGTTTTTTAATAAAATTGATGCCATTATTGTTCAAACCCGGGATGTGGGTGAACGTTTGAAAAAGAATGTCAGAAATAAACCCATTTATACGGTTTATAATACCATCCATTCCGCTTTTATCAATGGTCAATACAGCATAAAAAAATTGCCTGAACAACCTTCTGATGAAGTTAGATTTCTTACCGTGAGTTCCCATTATCCGCATAAGAATCTGGTTGTTATAAAAAAGGTCATTGAACTGCTAAAAGAAACTAAGTATACAAATATTCGATTTGTACTGACATTGCCCGATGAAGTTTTTAATCGTTGTTTTGAAGATACATACAAGGGTTTTATTTATAATGTCGGGCCCGTTCCCATTAAAGAAGTACCCGCCTTATACAGGGAATGTGATTTTATGTTTCTTCCGACGTTGCTGGAGTGTTTTTCTGCATCTTATGTAGAAGCCATGCATATGGGAAAGGCCATATTAACTTCTGACCTCAGTTTTGCACATGCTGTATGCAAGGATGCTGCAATATATTTTGATCCCATCGATCCATATGACATTTATTATAAAATGATGGTTTTGATTCACAATGTGCCATTACAAAAAGAACTGATCGCAAATGGCAAATCGCGGCTTGCTTCATATAATACCCCTGCGTTAAGGGCTCAAAAATATTTGGATATTTGTCGCATTACAGCAGGAACCCATCTGAATATCAACAACAAGAATGTAGCATTCAATAAGATGGTTTATGTCAAAAAGTAAAAAGATATTGTTTGTTTCCATCGCCTGGCCAGAAAATGGTAGTGGAAATCTTTATAAAGACCTGATGGATGAATTCAGAGATCATGGTCATCAAGTCTTTGTTGTATGCAATGATGAAAAGAAAAATCACAATGATCAGGTTTTCAATGAAGATGGCATGCATGTGCTCAGGGTCAAAACAGCGCCAATAAGGAAAGTAAACAAGTTAAAAAAGGCCCATTCCCTGTCAACCCTGGGGACAAAATTCAAACGTCAAATCAAAAGGCATTTCAATGATGTGCGATTTGATTTGATCATCACCCATACCCCAACTATTACCCTGTCAGGCTTAATGAACTATCTTAAGCAAAAAAATCAGGCCCTGTTCTATTTGTTGCTGAAAGATATGTGGCCACATGACCAGGCCAGCCTTGGTACCATTCGCAGGAAAGGCCTTATATGGCATTATTTCAGGTGGCATGAGAAAAGAATTTATAGATATGCTGACTATATAGGTTGCATGTCTCCCGGAAATGTCCGCTACTTGCTTGAGCATAATCATGGTATTGATCCGGGTAAAGTGGAAGAAAATCCCAACACCATTCATCCCAGGGGGATTGGTTATAACAATAGCGAGCTTGTGAGAAGCAAATACAACATCCCTGTTCATACAACTGTATTTATTTTTAGTGGCAACCTTTCCAAAGGGCATAATCTTGAGTTTTTGATTGCTTCTATAAATGCCCTGAGGGCCTATCAACATGCCTATTTTGTGGTGGGTGGCAGTGGTTTGTATTTTAATTATCTAAACCAGAGGATCTTGGATCTTAAACTGCCCAATATTTTCCTCTATCATTATCTCCCTGCAGAGGAATTCAAACAAATTTTAAGTGCTTGTGATGTTGGATTGGTATTGCTGGACAGCAGGTATGAGACGCCTGAATTTCCATCCCGTTTACTGGCTTATTTGGATGCGGCTAAACCCGTTTTGTGCTCCATTAACCAGGCAACCGATATAGGAGACATAATAGAGAAAGCCGGATGTGGCATCTCTACTTTGAATGGCGACTTCCAGGGCTTTATTGATGCCATTAAATATTTGGCTGAAAACCGTCACATTCGTTCCCTTATGGGCGAAAGAGCAAGAAAACTGCTTCATCAAAGATACCTGGCAAAATTTTCCTACGATACAATCCATAAACATTTAACCAACCGGCAAAGCATTGGTCATCCTACAATGCTGAATTGCAAATTTTAATCAGGCCATTGCCCCATGAATATTTTGTTGCTCGACCACGGTCGTCAATCCTTACCCTTTATACAATCACTTTATAAAGCCGGTCACAAGGTAACCCTTGTTTGTTTGTCAAGACTTTCGGAAGGGTATTTTTCGGTGTATCCGGCAAAACGATTGATTTGGCCTAATTACAATACCGATAAAGAAGGTTTTAAAAATGCGCTCATCCATTATGTAAAAACCTGGAAACCGGAAATTACCCTGGCCCTGGGTGATGTTTCCTCAGAAATAATAGCCAACAACCGCGAGGAGATCCTGAAGTACACCAAAATAACCGTGCCTCCTGAATCAGTTTACTATATGGCCAAAGACAAGAATAAGACGATGGCCTTTTGCATGGACCAAAAAATTCCATGTCCTAAAACCTACAACCCCGAGGTTGATCACATTGACTCTATTGCAAAATGCCTGTCCTTTCCTGTTGTTGTTAAACCTGCCCGGGGACTCGGAGCGATAGGTCTGCGGCGTTTTTATTCGGCGGAAGAATTATTATGTTACCTCAGATCACTCAATGGCCAATTAAAAAATCTGCTGATCCAGGAATTCATTCCCCATAAAAACGGCATGCAATACCAGGCAGAAGCATTTTTGGATTCGAACAGTAAGGTGAAAATCTGTTTGGTTATCGAAAAACCCCGGTTTTTCCCCTTAACCGGCGGAACCAGTACAGCCAATGTAACGGTGTATCGGCCAGATATCGTCGAGACAACCCGCCAATTACTGGAAGGCATCAAGTGGGTTGGGGCTGCTGATGTGGACTATATACTGGACCCCCGCGATGGAATACCTAAAGTTATTGAGATCAATCCAAGGGTGACGGCCGGCATTAAAATTGGATTCGCCGCCGGTATCAATTATGCTGATCTTCATATTAGACTTGCCAACGGAGCGCCTATTCCCGAAATGAAGGACTACAAATTAGGGGTATATTCCAGGAATATTATTATGGACTTGCTTTGGTATTTTAAAGCCTCCAGGGAAATGAGACAAACGACATCCCCCTCGTTTTTTAAATTTTTTGGCCCCGATATCGTATACCAAACATTCAGTCTTAAGGATCCCCTAACGGGCATAGGTTTCACGCTGGGGATGTTAAAAAAATTTTCTCAGCCCGGTAAATGGAAAGAAAAAATGGGAAAATCGCTGAATTAAATGTTTTTTCCGCTAACAGATTCACCTGATCATACTATGATGAGCAACACCGCGGATTTTCATAATGCCTTTACCATTGATGTCGAAGATGGGGTCAGCCTGGCCATGAAAAATTTTTTTGGCATTGATACCTCACAAACAACCCGGGTGGTTACTTGTACTTATCAAATCCTGGAGCTTTTATCCCGGTACAATGCCAAGGCTACATTTTTTGTGGTGGGGAAAGTGGCTGAAGATTTCCCTGAGCTGGTAAAAGCGATTCATAATAATGGGCATGAGGTAGGTATTCATGGGTATAACCATATCCGATATGATCATCTTGATTATCAAGCAGCCTATAACGAAATCAATGATACAAAGAAAATGATGGAGGATTTGATCGGAGCATCCGTGAGGGGCCATAGAGCTCCTGCTTTTTCTATCAATGAGAAAACATATTGGGTGTTGGATATTTTATCGGAGGTGGGGCTGATGTATGATAGCAGCATAGTCCCTGCAAATCGCAATGGTTATGGTTATTCCGGGTTTAATAGAGATATTGTTGAAATAGCAGCCCCTTCCGGGGGTGAACTCATAGAAGTGCCATTATCCGTAGTGGGATTTCCGGGTAGAGGTTTATTTGCATTAGGAGGAGGATATTTACGGATGTTCCCCTATATTTTTACGGATTATGCCGTTAAAAACATTTCCCGTATCCGACCGGTTATTTTTTACATGCACCCCTATGAGTTAGATACTGAACGCTATCCTGACTATTATTTTGAGGCTTTAAAAGACCAGCCTCTTAAGAAACAAATCACCATGAGATCCAAATGGATCAACCGAGACACGGTCTATGGCAAGGTTAAACGTTTGCTGGAGAATCATCGCTTTACGTCAGTTATTCATTTGATCGAGTCCTCATTTCAACCTCAAACCTCGCTTTAGGCTAACGTTCCTCAATGCGACACAACGCATTTCGAAGCAGTACCCCATTTTGACCCAATACCCTATCCCAGGCTGATGCCTTATTTCAGGCTGATGCCTTTTCTCAAACCATTCGCTCATTTCCCACGAATACTCCATCCCGGTCTAAGACAAACCACATTGCTGTCTTTCCCGGCAGATTATGATTCGATTCCCGAATCTTTGAAGCGGTAACCCTTTTTGATTAAAATCTAAATGTTGGTTGGTTTTGCTGAAGCGCCTTTTTCAAACCAGCGATGGGGATGATGGATTGTAATATATATTTATCATTGATCATCAGCATTGAAAATGACAGTCCACCATCCTTTAGGATATTATCTCCTGTCTTAATCTAAAATAAATGATGCGTCCTGGTGAACAATTAAGGAATATGGGCTTCTGGAGCCTTGACTTTTTGCTTGGGAGAAAAGTCAAAGCGCACCTGGATGACATCAAGTTGTGTCAGGAAAGTTATTATAACAAGGAAGCCATTAAAAGGCAAGAACTATACTTAAATAATATATTAAAACATGCAACAGAAACCACCTCCTTCTATAGTCCATATACAAATTTCAAATCATTGTTCGATTTTCCGGTGGTTGACAAATTAACCATTAAGGCGCATTTCGATGATTTTAGGAGCAGCAAGTATTTAAATAAAAAAATCTTTAAATCTGTCACCAGTGGATCAACAGGTACGCCTTTTGTAATTTTTCTGGATCAAAACAAGAAACAGCGTAATACGGCAGACACCATTTATTTTTCTGGACTTGCAGGTTTTGAAATCGGTCACCGGCTGTATTATATAAGGATCTGGAATGAATTAAATCAGAAACATACCTTCACAAAATGGGCACAGAATATCATCGAATATAATGCCTTTAATCAATCAAAGGAAGATATCAATACATTCATCCAACAAATAAACAGGGATAAGAGTAACATTGGGATTCTTGGATATGCATCGGTTATAGAATCTATTGTAGATTTCATGATTCAAAACAATTTAAAAATATTCAGTCCTGTAAAATCAATCATTACCATGTCTGAGACGCTGAGTAAGACGGCTCAAAAGGATGCAGTTAGGTTTTTGAATGTGCGGCCTGTATCGCGTTATTCAAATATGGAAAATGGGATTATAGCGCAACAATGTCATCATGAATGTGGTGAATTCCATATCAATAGAGCCAGTTATTTTGTAGAAGTTTTAAAGCTGAACAGCGATGAGCATGTTGCGGTAGGGGAACCGGGAAGAATTGTAATAACTGATTATTTTAACTATGCCATGCCTTTCATCAGATATGATACCGGCGACATTGGTGTTTTGGCAGATGAACCAAAGTGTGGGTATGCTACCCCTGTATTTCGTATTATAGAAGGCAGGAAAATGGACCAAATATATAATACCAAAGGTGAGTTGGTATCCTCCTTCATTGTTACCAACAGTTTATGGAAATACACTGAGTTGGATCAGTACCAGTTTATTCAAAAAGGGCCTCAGAGTTATCTTTTTAAACTGAATGTTCACAAGCAGTTTAACCGAGAAAAAGAGTTAATAGACGAATTTAAGGGCTATCTGGGTGCCAAAGCCCGGATAGCGGTTGAATACGTCGATGAGATACCTGTTTTATCTTCCGGCAAACGTAAAAAAGTCGTGAATTGCATGGATGTTACAAGTCAATAAACGATTCCGAGGCATCTCATCTACCTCTATCCGTAAATCATGATAAAAAGCCTTATTTATTCTCCCGTCCCTGTGAATGAATCAGCCATTGTATCAAAAGTTCATTAAAAGGATCATTGATGTCTCGGTTGCTCTCTTGGTGCTGATTGTTACCTCCCCCCTGTTTCTGCTTGCTTGTATTTTATTGTTTTTTCAAAACCGGGGTAAGGTTTTCTTTTACCAGCAAAGGCCTGGATACCAGGAGAGGCCATTTAGGATCATCAAGTTTAGGACCATGACTGACAGGAAAGGTGGGGATGGGCAATTGCTGGCCGATGTTCAACGCATCACTCCCATTGGCCGAATATTGCGCAGCCTCTCTATCGATGAGCTTCCTCAGTTGATCAATGTCTTGAAGCACGATATGAGTTTAATCGGTCCAAGGCCCTTGCTGTTTAAGTACATTCCGCTTTATACCCCTGAGCAAAGGAGGAGACATAGTGTGTTACCGGGGATTACCGGCTGGGCTCAGATCAATGGCAGGAATGGCATAAGCTGGGGAGAAAAGTTCAAACATGACCTCTATTATGTGGATCATCTCTGTTTTGGCCTGGACGTCAAAATCGCCTTTTTGACCATGCTGAAGATTATCAAACGAGAGGGCATCAATCAAAGCGAGAAGCGTCCAATGATGCCTTTTGATGGAACCAATTAAAAACCAATAAATTTCTGAAAACCATGAGTGCGCATACGATATTGATCACAGGCATAGGGGGCTTGACCCCCCGCTCGATTGCATCGGTATTAAGGGATAAATTTCCTGCCAAGCGCCTGATAGGTATTGATAGCAATTTCAAGGCCATTGGCTTTTTTATGGATCATTTGGTTGACAAATATTTAATTGCACCCCGTGCCACCGCTGAAGAATACTGGCATTTTATTGAGCGGGTGATTGAATCGGAAAGGGTTGATATGGCTTTTGTTCAGCCCGAATCCGAGGTAATCGAGTGGGGCAGGTATTTTCAAAGCCATGGCCGCTTTCCCGTGAAGGTTATGATTCCACCATTGGCCCTGGCCGAGGTTCTTGTCGATAAGAGCAAGATGTCCGTTTTGCTCCAAAATACCGATTTTATTCCTAAAACCCTGGTCATTTCACATGCCGATCCCAAGATTGAGCAGGTGGCCCGGGAGATTGATTTTCCCTGTTGGATCAGGGCTACAAAAGGTTCCGGAGGTTTGGGCTCCCTGAGGGTGGAGAATAAAAACAACCTGGAAGCCTGGCTGTTCCTTCACAAGGATATTCCTGCATTCACTGTCAGTGAGTACCTGCCCGGCCGCCACCTGGCCAATCAGATGCTTTATTATAAGGGAAAATTTATCAAGGGCGCTGCCCTGCAATGTGCTGAATATGTAATGGCTGATGCGGCCCCTTCAGGAGTGACCGGCAATACTTCTTATGGCAGGATGCTCAATGAAGATGCCATCCTCGAGTTTTCGCGACGTTGCCTCAAATATATTGCGGGAAAAGTTAATGTTCAGCCACATGGGGTTTTCAGTTTTGATCTGAAGGAGGATAAAAGCGGCGATCTAAAAGTTACAGAAATCAATGTCCGACATATGGCCTATACGGGAGTTATGGCCAACGTAGGCTTTGACCTGATTTCCGACACCCTTGCCCTGCTGAATCATTCCGAACAATGGATACCCCGGAAGGGCTATCATCATTATGATAAGAATTACATCTTTCTAAGGGATGTAGACATCGAACCCATCGTCCTGACGGAAGAGAAGATCAAGCAAACCTACGGCTATTTGCAGGAATCCCGATAACCTGCCAACCCTGGTTTAGGGTTCGCCGCCTTACAAGAGCTTCTTTTGAATGCTTTCCTTTCCCGCTCTCAGTATGCAGTGTATGTTCCTGATTGTTCCTCCCCCATTGAATAGATACCTGATGGACAAAATCGGTCAAAAGATCGCCACACGAAGGATGTACCTGTCGTCTCCTCATATGAGTGGCAAAGAATGGAAATATCTGAAGTCGGCGTTCAAAAAGAACCATGTCTTTCCCCTGGGCGAAAATGTAACCGGCCTGGAAGAAGACATCCGGCAATATACCGGTGCAACCTCCGCTACATGTCTTTCCTCCGGCACAGCAGCCATCCACCTCTCCCTGATTAACCTGGGGGTGACAAGTGGCGACGAGGTGATTTGTTCATCCTTTACCTTTACGGCCTCTGCCAACCCCATCGTTTATCAACACGCTGTTCCGGTATTTGTCGATTCAGAAGCGGATACCTGGAATATGAATCCTTTGTTGCTGGAAAAAGCCATTCAGGATCGCATCAGAAAAGGGAAGCATCCCAAAGCGGTTTTACTGACCCACCTCTATGGAATGCCAGCACGGATGGATGCAATCATGGAGGTGGCCATGAAGTATAACATCCCTGTTGTGGAAGATGCTGCCGAAGCCCTGGGTTCGCACTATAAACACCAACATGTTGGCACTTTTGGGGTTATGGGTGTGTTGTCTTTCAATGGCAATAAAATCATTACCACCTCAGGGGGAGGCGCACTGATCTCCAATAATCCCCATTTTTGTCAAAATGCCCTTTTCCTGGCTACCCAGGCCCGCGATGACGCCCCCTACTACCAGCATTCCCGTATTGGCTATAATTACCGCATGAGCAATATATCTGCCGGTATCGGTAGGGGCCAGATGGAGGTCCTGGCGGAGCGGATAAAAAAACGCCGGGAAAATTTCCGTTTTTACACCACAGCCTTAAGCCAGATCAGAGAAATATCTTTCCTGAAAGAGCCCAACCGACATTACTACTCCAACCACTGGCTCACCACCCTGCTGATCCATTCCCGCTCAAAAACGAGCTTTGGATTGCGGGAATTCTTAAATGGCTTTAACATAGAAACCCGCCTGCTTTGGAAACCTTTGCACCTTCAGCCGGTTTTTCAGGATGCACCCGCCTATCTCGACGGAACTTCTGAACAATTATTTGCAAAAGGCCTTTGTATTCCTTCCAGTTCAAATCTTACTGATGTGGATAAGCATTTTCTGGTGGAAAAAATTAAGCACTATTTTACATTATAAATCCCTACCAATTGTATTTTATAATAAAGGTCTGGCTTTTAAAAGACCAATTTTGCCGGTGCCATTTCTTATGTTTAATTCTCTTTGATCCGTACCCGCATGCACATGCAAAATCTTACAAATGGTTTACCTAAAATCCATGCAATGAAACTCATTGATGTCAAGACCTATACACCCCGTTGGATCATTTTAACCCTGGATCTTCTTATTTGCTTGTTTTCTGTTTCAATTGCCTATCTTATTTGGTTTAATTTTGAGCTCACCCTGGCTGTTATCCGTGAGATGATGGTTGCTGTTCCCTTCGTACTTGTAATAAGGGCTTTGAGTTTCCTGGTTTATAAAACCTATGCAGGTACCATCCGATTCACCGGAACAAAGGATGCGGAACGGGTTTTCCTGGTAACATTTTTGGGATCCCTCTTTTTATTGATGGCCAATCTGGTACTCCATTCCTTTTTTATCAGAAGCCCTCATTTACCCTATGCCGTTATATTTATGGATTATCTGCTGACCAGCTTCAATTTGGTGCTATTCCGTTTGCTGATTAAGACGATCTATTATGAGGTGTATTGTCCTTCCAAAATCCGTTCTGATGCCATTGTTCTGGGAGCCAACGGTTTTGGGTTGATCACCAAAAATGTCTTTGAGAACGATACCCACGCAAAAAACCGGGTGGTTGCTTTTGTTGATTTTAACCGCAACAACGCCGGGATGAAGCTGGAAGGGGTAACGGTATATTCAACGGATAAGATTGATTATCTTTTGAATAAGTATAAGATTTCCAACCTGATCATTTCACAAAATGAAAACAACCGGGCTTTAAAAGAAAAATTGATTGAAAAATGCCTGGAAAACGGGGTTAATATATTGAAAGTACCGGATAAGAGCCAGTGGATCAATGGAGAATTGAGTTATAAACAAATTAAAAATGTACAGATTGAAGAGTTGTTGGGACGAGAAGCCATCAAGCTTGATAAAACTGCCATCATCAAAGACCTTCATAAAAAAGTGATATTGGTTACCGGAGCCGCCGGATCCATTGGCAGTGAGATTGTTCGTCAGTTAACCGCGTTCTTCCCGGCAAAAATCATCCTTTTTGACCAGGCAGAGACCCCCTTGTATGATCTTAAGCTGGAGTTGACCGAAAAGTTTGATTTTCATAATTTTGTGGCTGAGCTTGGAAACATCAACAGTTTTTTCCGATTGGACCAGGTATTCAGAATCCATAAACCCTCGATCATTTACCATGCAGCAGCTTATAAGCATGTTCCCATGATGGAGTTTCATCCGGCCGAAGCCGTGAACACCAATGTCTGGGGTACCAAAAACCTGGCTGATCTGGCCATCATCCATAAGGTGGAGAAATTCGTGATGCTCTCGACCGATAAGGCGGTGAATCCGATTAGTGTAATGGGGGCCACCAAACGTATTGCTGAAATCTATATTCAGTCGATGAATCATAAAAATGCAACGGCCTTTATTACGACAAGGTTTGGGAATGTTTTGGGCTCCAATGGTTCGGTTATACCCCGATTCCAAAAGCAGATCGAGAAGGGAGGCCCCATTACCATAACCCATCCCGATATTACCCGATATTTTATGAGCATTCCCGAAGCCTGCCAGCTGGTTCTTGAAGCCGGTACCATGGGCAAGGGAGGGGAAATATTCATCTTCAATATGGGCCGGTCCCTGAAAATCCTTGACCTGGCCCAAAAAATGATTCAACTCTATGGTTTGACCATTGACAAGGACATCAAAATCAAGATCACCGGTTTGCGGCCGGGAGAAAAACTTTATGAGGAATTGCTCAGTGATAAAGAAAACCTCATGCCCACCTATAACCCTAAGATCCTGATCGCGAAAGTGCCCAAATATGAACCGGAAGAAATACAAACAAAGGTAAAATCCCTGCTCGATCTGGTGGTTGTGAATCATTCAAAACAAGAGATTGTAGAGAGAATCAGTGCTATTGTTCCCGAATATACCAAAAGGTCAGAATACAGCCAGGTGGTCTATCAGATCACCAGTTATGATGAAAAGAAGATTGTGAAATGACCCTTTCTCCTCCACTTAGGACATTTTCCCGCACCGGTTGCCGGGGACATAGATAGGAATAAAAAAATCCAGGGCCGTTGAGTCCTGGATTTTTTTTGTTTTACGGATAACCCTGTCCATTGACTGGTTCTATCGGCCGAAAAATTATGGTCTGCTTCTTCAGGTTAAGGATTTAAATTTCATTTGCTCCTGGAAGTTATTCACTGCTGGTTAATTCCTCATGGCTTTCTATTATGCCCCCGGCCTTTTGTATGTAACTGGCTGTTTGTTCATGCTTCCTTAAATCCTCGATCAACTGCCTGGTGAATAATTCAGAGCCCTTTTTGTTGAGATGTTGGGTGTTGTAAAATAATTCCTTTCTATAGGATATGAGGCTGTCCGAATAGTCAAAGAATGGGATGTCGTGTTTTTCGGACAGGTTGTTAAAGATTGAAACGATTTGATCCCTGTTTTCTACAAAATGTTGTCCTTCTATATATGTGGGACTGTATACAAAAATCAGGTCTATGTTTTGCCGGTTGATGACCTCAATGAAATGCTCCAAAAAGCTGATTAATGCGGTATCGATTTGGATGGTATAGGATTCATACTTTTGTTTTGCCTCCCTGAAATCCCTGGTCCATTCTATGTTCATTCCCCGGTGCCCTTTATATCTGAATGTACCTGTTTTATGGGTTTTCAATATTTTTGGGGAATCCCCCACATGGGTTTGCCGGGCATTCACTTTTAATAATGATCTGAAGAGGTTGGTCTCACCAATCAGGTTACTAAGATACAGATACCTTATCAATGGCATGATGTAGTCAACCCCCTTATTGACGTTGTTGTAGCGTTTCAGTTCTCTGTAAATGTCCATTCTCCATAACATGTAGGGCATATAATAATTGGTTGGGGTGGTTTTTCTGATTAATGTATTAATATCCAATGAGAGAATGATCAGCTTAGGGGGTGGGTTAAATTTGAGGTATTCCTTGTGTCGAATATGTTGCCACAAAATGTTGGAAGCGTTTAATCCCAGGGTATAACAAGGTAGGTTAAAAGCCTGCTCAATCATCACCGGATTAAAATGGGTCCAACCTTTAGATGATCCATATATTACAATGTCTGCTTCCACTTTGCCCTGGTATATCTCATTCCATACCTCATTTTCCCAGGGATGATCGCTTGAGTGTTTCATTTTACCTGAAATGAACAGGTCTAAAAGTATGGCGATGCAAAACGGAATCAACAGGAATTGTAATATTTTCGTAATAAATTCTTTCATTTTTCGGGCAGGTGAGTCATTGGATTTTATTAAAAGATGGCCAGTTTATAGGTATTTGTTTTTTCAGGTGTCTTTATACTGGCAATATAATAACCGGTTTTTTTCATTGAGAGGGTTTGGGTTCCGCTGAGCATTAAGCTGTTCTCATATACGATCCTTCCCAGCATATCGACGATGGTGATCTTTGCCCGGATGGGCTTTTTAACGATGATATAAATTTTCATTCTGTGGCTGTACACTTTACAGATGTTGTCATCAGGAGACTGAATCCTTGTCATATTGCCTGATGAGAGTTGATTGGTCAAAGTGAAACGACTGGTATTGATCTGGGCCTGTTGGGTAAAATGATAAATGGAGTCTGAAATCATAACCTGTTTGTTGTATAAATTGTCTGTGATATACAGGGTATCGGTTATATTACAGACATCCTGCAGTTTTAAAGAATGGCTGCCATCCTCGAGCAAGGCCATTCCAAGAGGTATATTGAATTCCTGTTGATGGGGGCGGGTATTGATGGATACATGTTTTTGATCTTCCCCGGTCAAAGTAAAAACACCTGGTGAGAGGGGTTTTCCTTTGGGTGGGACAGGCATGTGGAGGGCATCGTACTTGGAATCGAAAGTTTCCCTGGCATACCCATTAAAAATGATCAGGGTTGAATAAGAGCAGTCTCCGTCGGAGAGTTGAACGTTGATGCTTTTGTAATGCTGCGGGGGATCATTGGTCATTTTAAGGCTTGGAGGTTCAGATGACAGGGCCGTGTCGGTGATGGATACGGTTCCTTCCTGATGGGCATATACCCAGAACGTTTCCATCGGGGCTATGATTCCGTCGGAACAACCTTCCGGATTGCTTTGCCCGTTTACATAAGCGCAGGGTTGGCCATTGGCCTGGCCATAAAAATAGATGCTGTTGGCGATATGGGATTTGTCCCACCCTTCGCTATTCCAGTTGGCGGGGGCACAGTAGGGGTTTCCGATCAGATTCCAGCCCTGGTACAGGGTATTGTTGGGATTGATCAGCAAATTGAAATGCTGGGCCCCCTGGTTGATTTTACCGGGAAAGGTAATGATGGTATCGTTAGAGCGGTTTCTATAGAGGTATCCCTGCATGGGCCGGAGCGGGGTAGAGTTGTCGGTAATCTGGGTGTAATGTCCTGTGGCCACTTCCCATTGGTATAATTCGCCATGAAGGCCGAGGTTTAAATCTCCGGCCCGGGCATTGGAGACCGGAGGTGAGATAGGGGTCCAGGAATGGCCGGGGAAGAATCTTTCTATTCTTGCCCCATAGGCAAGATCCAGCAATCCATGATTAAAAAGGGTGGCGGTCTGGAGGGTATCGGTTTTCGATTTCAGGGTCAATATTTCCCCCGACAGGGTGGCTCCATGGTTGAGGATTAAGCAGCCTTCCGGTTGGATGGTAAGGGTTTTACACACCCCATCGGATGCCACCGTTACGCATGCCTGATTGGGAATGACGGCATCTGTATTGGATTGTGGGATGCCATTGTCCCAATTGGCCGGATCGCTCCAGTTGCCATTATCTCCAGTAAAGACCGATGATTCGCGGGCTGTGCCTTCCCAGCCTGCTATTGTTGCCCACATGTGCCATGCAGCAATCCCTTTCAGTACACCATTCAGACAATGGGTTTGGCTTAATTGGCAATCTTCAGGATTTGCTGCCTGGGCCAGCAGCGTTAATGTGTCGTTGGGATTTTGAGCGACCCAGTTTTCAGCCCAGTTTTCGCTTCTTTCGTAAGGAGGTTCTCCGTCGGGGTCATACTTGCAGGCGCTGTTGCCCCCGTATTCCTGGTAGTTGACATCCCGGTCGGGGCTGTATTTTTCAATATCCGCAAAATCGAACAGGATTTTATTGCGGGCTGCACAGAAATCCCGGATGGAATCGTTGGCTGTTTTGACGGGTCCATTGGGGCCAAGGCCCTCCAGGGGACCGGTCATATAGATAAAGCTCACGCCCGGATATTCTGTCTCCAGCTGTTGCATGGGCTTGAGATAGCCATTGAAGATGTTTTGTTCGGATACTGTATTGATGAGCCCGCTCCAGGCCCACATAATTACGTTGCATTCGGGGTGGGCCTCCAGGTATTCGCGGGTTTCCTCTTCCCATCCCGGGGTGCTGCAGTCCATTCCCATCCATCCATCCTGGCTGGTGGAGTCGCCCTCAAATAGATGCAGGCTGGAGGGTGTATCGGAGTGGCTCCAGGCAAACCGCCCGTCGGAGAAGAAATCATGAAGGGCTTTCATGCCGGTCGATAGCTGATGGCCATGGGCCGTATGTCCGTAGGCGATGTGGAGGTTCTGTCTGGCGCTGTCAAGCCAGTTTACAGGCAGGTGAGAAAAATCCGTATCGAGGTGGTTGATGAAAATAGGCTGATCCAATTCAGTAGGGGACTGGTTGGTGAGGATGAACCGATCCGGGGTGATTCCCGGGGAAGCGTTGAATGAATAGGGGCCATTGGAGGTAATCTTTGTGGAGGTGCCACTGACTTTGTCGATCAGGTAAAGGGGCGTTTGGAGGTTGTTTACTTCGAGGGCTTCAATGGAATATTCCCCTGAGGATAAAACCGAAAACCCCATGAAGATCCGGATGCGTTCTTCTTCCGGCAAGTGGTTGATGGAAAGTTTTTGCCCCGCGCTGTCGAGGGAAAATAACCCGGGAGCGACGGTTTGCCCGGGCCAGGGTACGGGCATATGAAAAGCATCCAGGTGGGGGTCAAAACCGCCTCGGGCTTCATTGTTGAAGATGATAAGGCTCTCATAAGAAGATCCGTTATTCTTGAGCCTGAATTTTATGCTTTTAAAGTCCTCCAAATTGGCTTTTCTCCGTTTATTTGGGCGATCGGCGTATGCCCTGGCATCGACCGACAATGTGCCCGGCTCCCTGGCATACACCCAGAAAGCTTCCTGGCCCGGGATGATGCCAGTAGAAGCCCCCGAAGGATTGCTGATTCCGTTCACGTAGGCAACGAGCTGGGAAGAGTCTGGGGGGTAATAATAAAAACTATTGGCTATGTGGTTTTTATCCCAGCCTGCCTTTTCCCAGTCCAATGGAGCAGTATAGGGATTGCCCGCCATGTTCCATCCCTTGTAAAGGGTATCGGTTCCGCTTGTGGTCAGCTCATAATCCTGTCCCCCCTGGTTGATGCTGCCCTGAAAAGTCAGAATGGTGTCGGTGGCTTGATTTCTGAACAGGTATCCCTGCATCGGTTTCAAGGGGGTTGTATTGTCGGTGATCCGCTCATAGCGGGATGTATTTTCACTCCAGCGGTACAGTTCCTTTTCCCGGGCATTGAAAGAAAGGGCAGTGGCATTGGTTAGCCCAGAGGTTAAAGGGGTCCATGCCTCCTTTTTTGCATATCTTTCGATATGAGCACCATGGGTCAGGTCTACGAATCCCTGATTGATCAGTAAGCCTGTTACAGCGGTCTGTGGCTTTGTCTGAAGGATGAGTTGGGCAGCGGTAAGGGTGTCGTCCGGGGCTGAAACCATCAATGTTCCTTGAGGTTGTATGGTTAGATTTTTACAATGGCTATTGGAGGTTAAACTTACCTCGGTATGGTTGGGAACGACTACGTTCATGGTGGAGTCGGGCAGGCCATTGTCCCAGTTGGCCGGATTGTTCCAGTTTCCGGTATCTGCGATGAAGGTGGTGGTATCGGTGCCGTTCCAACCGGCAATTCTGGCCCATAAATGCCAGGCTGCTATGCCTTTTAATACACAGTTTAATCGTTCTGAGTGGAGGCAGCTGCCGCACTGCCCGACAATTTGGGTGTACTCATGATCCGGATTCGCGTTGATCCAGTTGACTGCCCAGTTTTCGCTGCGATCGTAAGGTTCGGTTCCATCCGGGTCATAATTGCATCCATCATCGCATCCATATACCTGATAGTTGGTATCGGCCGCCGGACTGTATTTTTCAATGTCTGCAAAATCATACAATATTTTTTGGTGGTCCTTACAATAATCTCTTATTTGTTGATTGGCCTGAAAAAGACTCCCTTCCGGTCCTTCTCCTTCCAAATGACCGGTCATATAAACAAAAGTTACCCCGGGATACTCGCTTTCCAGCTGATTCATCGAATCCAGGTAATGGCTCTGCAGGTCCACCTCATTGACCTGGCTGCACCACGACCAAATGATGACATTACACTGAGGAAAGGAATCGAGGTATTCTCGTGTTTCATCCGCCCAGCCCTCATATCCGCAATCCTGCTCCATATACCCGCTCTGGTATCCGGCCCCTTCAAAAAGATGCAGTTCATCCTCCCCGCCCGTATGGCTCCAGTTATAAAGGCCACTGGTGTCATATTCCTGCAGGGCATTCATACCGGTGATGAGCTGGCTCCCATGGGAAGTATGCCCGTATGCGATATACAGGGTGCTTTTGGCACTGTCGATCCATGATGAGGGAATTTTTGACAGATCCCGGCATTGATGATCCACCAATATGCCATTTTGGGCATGTCCGTACCCAATATGCAGGAGGAAGATCAAAGAAAAGACCAGTCTTGTTTTCATTTTTTCCACGTTTTTAGAATTGAAAGTACACAAAATTGGTACCGGTGGACTGTCCAAAGATCAGTACCGAGAGGATCAATCCATAATACAGGGCCCATCTGATTGCGGGTTTGGTATTCAGTGTCTTTCTGATCAGGATGCCTTTTTCATTGAGATAATCCACCAATATTACGGTTAGGGTACCAAACATAACAGGGATATAATCAATAACAGGCAGTCCCAGTCTTTGTAAAGACTCCAGAATATTCCATTCGAAGCCGCTAAAAAGATGGATGATGAAATAACAGGCGTCTGAAAGGCTTGATGCATTGAAAAAGATCAGGGTAAAGGCGAAGAAAAGGAAGACCCCTACCCGACTGAACAATTTCACCCAGTAAGGCGGCAATTGGGCAGCCATTTGCAAACGTTGTTTCTTGGTGAAAAATTCGTAATTAATGGCTACACCCTGAAGAGCCCCCAATACCACAAAATTCCACCCGGCACCATGCCAAATGCCCACCACCAGAAAAGTGATAAAGACACCATAGACGGCCGCCCATTTTTTCCACCTCATGCGTTTAAGCAGGATCCTTTTAAAAATGTAGTCATTGCACCAGTTGGTCAGGGTAATATGCCATTTGCGCCAAAACATCGAGACACTTTGGGCCAATAAAGGACGCTCAAAATTGTTGGTCAAACGCAAACCAAACAGCTTGCCCATGCCTAAGGCTATATCCGTGTAACCGGAAAAATCGAAATAGATATGAAATACCTGGAGCACAAAAGTAATGATTAAAGGCATCCCGGAGAATTCGTCCACGTTGCCGTAAACCTGGTTGACAATGATGGCGATCCGGTCGGCGATGACCAGTTTTTTAAATAAACCCCAAAAAATTTGGATGAGCCCGTCTGAGAGCAATGCCGGATCCACCTGATGGGCTTTTTTTAACTCCGGGATAAATGATCTGGCTCGCTCAATGGGACCGGCCAAAAGCTTGGGAAAAAACAGAATGTAACTGGCAAAAAGGCCCGGGTGTTTTTCTGACTTCGAAGATCCCCGGTATACCTCAATGAGATAACCGATACATTCGAAGGTATAATACGAAATACCCACCGGCAGGATGATGTCCATGTAAGCAAAAGCGTTCCCCTGATTAAAGATCCCGATAAAAGCATTGAAGTTTTCAATCAGAAAATTGATGTATTTAAAAAAGACCAGTTGCCCGATATTGAAAACGATGCCCCCTATATAGAGGTGGTACCTTCTCTTTTTGTCTGGTTGCCGGTCAATATACTGGCCGAGAAAAAAATTAAGGGCAATCACCAGGTAAGTGTAAACCAGGAAGTTAACAGATAGATGGCCTAAAAACACCGAACTGGCAAGCAACATGACGAACCATTGGTGGCTCTTTCTGACCTGGTAATACAGCAGGATCAAAACAAACAGGAAAACGATGAATTCCAGAGATGTAAAGATCATTTTCTTTAGAAAAGGTGGGTGATGTTTTTCAAGGCTTTTTTATCTATTTTTCCATGAGCCGTTTTAGGAAGTTCGTCGTAAATTTCAATGTACTTTGGCACGGAGTAAGGCTCAAGGTTGTTGGCACAATGTTCCATGATGGCCTTTTTGTTTAATACGGCCCGGGCATTGGGAGCCACAAATACTTTGATGGCCTGACCCAGGATATCATCTTCGACGCCTATGGCAGCACATTCGTTGACCTCTTCAATCTGATTGATGATGTCTTCAATTTCCTTTGCGCTGATGCGTTCGCCCCGCGATTTGATCATGTCGTCTTTTCTTCCCAGGAAGTAGAGATATCCCTGGGCATCCATTTTAAAATAGTCGCCGGTAAACAGGAGCTTCTCCTGAAAACCCAATCCTTTGCGGAATGTTTTGGCGGTTTGCTCAGGGGCGTTCCAATAGCCTTTCATCACGTTGGAACCGCGCACGACCAGCTCACCCGATTCACCGTTAATCACGGGCTTCTCATTTTCATCGACAATAAACACCTCACAGTTGGGCATGGCTTTGCCCACCGAGTCGGGTTTGTTGTCGATTTCCCCGGGAGGGAGATAGGCGATTCGTTTACATTCGGTCAATCCAAACATCGAATATATCTGTACATGGGGGATGAGCCCTCTTAACTTTCGGATGTGTTCCACCGGGAATGCAGCACCGGTATTGGTAAGGTAGCGTAAAGGGCTTAAATCGAATGATTTTAGCCCAATGGTTTTAAAGATCATGGCCACAATGGTGGGGACAATGGGGAATCCTGTTACCCGCTCCTGTGCGATGAGGTTAAGGGTGTGCGAGAGGAAAATAAATGATTTCTCTAATACCACCGTACCTCCAAACATCAAAGCCATAATGACCTGATATAACCCGTAATCAAACGAAAGGGGTAGGGTGTTGAGGATGATGTCGTTTGGGGTGTTTTCCAGGTACTGGATGATGCTGCGGGCCGCTGAAATGATGTTGTAATGCGATTCCATCACCCCTTTGGGTTCTCCTGTGGAGCCTGATGTATATATCAATCCGGCCAGGTCGATGTCCAATACCCTTCGGTGCGAAAATTTTTGAAGCCCGAGGTTCGCCATGTTATCCCAGGTTGGTGCTGTGATGTCTTTCCATCGGTGTGCAGGCAATACAGGATCAACCGCAGATGTTTGACGATCACTTCCCGTCCAAATAAGGGTGCAGGCGTGCTGATTGTTTTGTAGGGCCTGAAGGATGATGCCTTCCTTTTTGGCATCGGCGATAATCACGGCAGGTTGACAGTCGCC
>Ga0207714_1000462_pt1 | contig 28098 bp, 29 predicted proteins | sample PonA232FremontCA_2_FD_187270 | JGI IMG/M metagenome (GOLD analysis project Ga0207714, IMG submission 187270) | Marine sediment microbial community from Fremont, CA, USA - Pond A23 Sediment 2 (SPAdes) | ecosystem: Environmental > Aquatic > Marine > Unclassified | place: USA: Fremont, California...
TGGCTGGTCTATCTGCCGCATCGACGGGGTGGTCACTTACGTCGCACTCGCCGGCGTATACGGCGTTCTCACCCTGACCCCGGGTGTGGCGTGCTCGGTGCCTCGAGTCGCCCGCATATCGTAGTGCGACCCTCGCCGACGGTCACACGTTCTGTCTCCCCCCCGGGGTCGGACCCGGCGGCGGCCGTCGAGTACGTTGAGCGCGCCGTTCACAGCCACTCGACAAACGAGCCCTCGATGAGTGTCTCTGCCTGCCGGTCGATGTACTCGGACTGCATCCCCCAGATGGCCTCGGTGAGCGGAACCCCCTCGTCGACGCTTCGCCGGACGTGGTCGTGTTGCCAGCGCGCCGGGGTGTGGCCGCGGTCGAGTCGCTCACGGAGCGGCCGGAGATACTGTCGTGCCTCCTGTGTGTCGATCCCCCGGAGTTCGAGTCCGTCGCGGGCGGATTCGAGACACTCCGCACAGATCTCTCGGATATCTGCCGTCTCCTCGCCGCTCCGGTTGAGCCAGTGCATATCGGCGTCGAGGCCGTTTCGAACGGCGCTGTAGAAGTTCGCCTCGGCCTGCTCCCAGTCGAGGGCACGAACGGGGTGGTCACGCCGGGGCAGACTCTCCATGAGCCCGGCAAAGGCAGCCTCGAACGCGACGGCGTCAGGAACCGTCGGCTGTGCCGGGAGCGGCCGGAACTCGATACGGGCGTTCGCGTTCGAACGTGTCGACCCGTCGAACACCGGGCGGACCCACCGCCAGTAGCTCCCGTGCTTGTGTCGCAGGTTGATGAACTGGTCGTCGAAGCGGGTGCCACGCTCCAGGTTCATCGGCACGATACACGTGTCGGCCGCGATGTCGTCGATAGCGTCCCCGACCGTCTCGAAGTCGGGGGGGAACCTGACCTTGCGGTCTGCATCCTCCCCGGTCCTGGGGTTCATCACCGACTCGAAGACGTCGATGCGGTGCTCCATGTGGGCGTCGGCGAGAATCTCCTCGGCCGGAACGTCGTCGTACAGCTCCGGCGGGAGAAACGGCGAGTTGACGCCGAGGGCGAGCAGCGGGCCCGCCACACGGAGCGCGTAGCGAAAGTACTCGGGCAGATCCGGCGCGTGTGCGACCTGGTAGTGTGGCTGGATGGAGGCGCTCAGACTCTCCGGCATGACCGTGTCGGCAGCCAGGGTGACGTTGGGTGCCTCGAGCGTACACCGCGATGGGTACTCGGAGTTGGCCATCGTGTGGTAACGAACCGAGTCGCTGAGGTTCGTCCCGAGGTGGACACCGTCCTGTTCGATGCTATCGGTGAGATACGCGTCGGCAGACTCCCCGACCGGCGGGACTGTCCAGATACCCCCCGAGGCGAGGCTGATATGCTCTGTGGCCGTCTTCTCCAGTGCGGGCGCGAGATGGGCCTGTATCTCCTTTTGTTGGGCGGCGAGCCCGTAGGTGGTCAGGGGAAGCGGTGTCGTCTGCATCTCGGCGTTGTGTAGACCGAGCTCCTTTTCGAAACCGATGAGCTCGAGGAGCTGTCGAGGAACGCGCCGGAGGGCGTCGGTCCGGTCGTCGGCGGCGTAGAACTCCAGTTCGAGCCCGACGAGCGCCTGTGAGTTGTCGAACGTCCCGGAGCTGACCTCCTGTTTGAGCCGTTCTGCCTCGGCCACCGTCTCCTGCTCGAACGTCTCGGGGTCCACGTCGAGTGCCTCGTGGACCGCCGCGGCCAGTTCGGATGCCGACATGCACGCCCATTCATCTGCCAGACATTTCAATGCCGTGCCCGGAGCAGTAACACAGTAGCTAAACGGGCCGAGTGGCAACCTGGGGTATGGTCGAGGTTCGCTATCTCACGAGCGAGGAGACGGCCGACCTGGCAACCCCGGGCGAGTACGTCGATGCGGTTCGCGAGGGCTACCGGCAGCGCGGCGAGGGGGCACCCGCGGAGCCCCGGACCACGCTCGGCAGTGACGACCCGCCGGGAATGTTGACGGGGTACACAGCGGTCCTGCCCGAGACCGGTGTCATGGGTGGGTACATGTACAGCGCGGGGTTCGAGAGCGGAGACGCACACTTCGTGTTGCCGCTGTTCGATGCGGCGAGCGGTGAGCCGCTCGCGATACTCGACGGCGCCCGGATGAACCCCGCAAAGACCGGGGCTGTCGGGGCGGTCGGTGTCGACGCACTCGCCCGCACGGACGCCACCCGTCTGGGACTGCTCGGCAGCGGCACACAGGCCCGGGGACAGCTCCTCGCCACGGCGACGGTTCGCGATCTAGAGCAGGTGTCGGTGTACTCGCCGACACCCGAGAGCCGGGCGGCGTTCGCCACCGGGATGAACAGCCGCCTCGATGCGAGCGTCGAGGCCGTCGACTCGGCCGCCGACGCCGTTACCGGGGCCGATATCGTGGTCACCGCGACCACTGCCGTCGAACCGGTGTTCGACAGCGACCACCTCGCGCCCGGCACACACGTCACGGTGATGGGACAGTACCACCCCGAGCACTACGAGGTGGACGCCGAGGCGGTTGCCCAGTCGACGTACGTGGCCGACCTAGAGGGGCGGCTCGACCAGGATGCCGGCGCGTACCTGCACGCCCTCGAGACCGGCGCAATCGAGCCCGGACACGTCCACGCGGAGCTGGGTGCGGTCGTCGCGGGGACCGCCCCAGGTCGGACCGACCCCGACGAGCTCACGATGCTCGACAGCGGCGGGACGGCAATCGAGACAGTGGCGGCCGCGAAACTGCTGTACGACCGTGCGGTGGCGACCGGTCGCGGCCGCAGTCTCGACCTGTCACCGGCGAGTGAGGCCTTTCCCGGTGGAGAGTCACGGGAGTGAGTGCCGAAACCGACTTGCACGGCCGCGTCCACGTTCCGTCTATGACGCGGGTCTGTCTGGTCGGTGAGCGAAACCAGCAGCTCTCCTACGAGCTGCTCTCCCGGGAGACCGCCCGCGACGCGCTCGCCGCCTACGACCGTCGCGAGCCCTACCACAACACCGTCGCCGTCGAGACGGTGAGTCTGGGTGCGGCGGTGTCGCTGCTGAACGACCTGGCGTGGTATCTCGCTCGCTTCACACGGGCGGCGATGGTGCTCGAACCGTCGGTCAGTGAGACCGAGTGGCTCTCGCGACCCCTGGCGACAGCCATCCGTGACGGGTCGGTCGACCCGGCGGAGACCGGGCGACTGCTCAGGCTGTACGGGCTCCAGTACCCGGACCGCGAGGGGGCAACCGCCGGTGACGACCCGGCACACGACAGCGAGCGACCGACGGAGGTGACCGAACCCGGGGGTACCCCGGCGGACGGTGACCCCGACACCGGGGGTGGTCCACCGCGTCTGGTCGAACCGATGTTCGTCGCACGAACGGGTGGTGGGCTCCCCGAGTACGACCTGCGTGACGTCGACGGCACGCTCCGTGTCAGGGTCACGGCGGCCGAGTTCGAGGACTGACAGCCTACCCCGAGGGGTCGCCGTACCCGCCGCCACCGGGGGTCTCGACGGTCACCGTCGTTCCGGCGTCGACGTCGAGGGTGACCTTTGCGGGAACCGGTTCGCCGTCGACGAGATTCCGGCCGGGTTCACCGTCGCCGCCGCCCGAGACACCCCGCGGGGCGTGTCGCCGACGCTCGGTCAGCAGCGAGACCGTCGCCGGTTGTTCGACAGTCACCGACCGAACGAGACCGTCTCCGCCGTCGGTGTGGCCCCGGCCCCCACTCCCTCGCCGGAGCGCGTACTGCTCGACCCGAAGCGGGTAGGCCGTCTCCAGCGCCTCGACTGGTGTGTTGAGTGTGTTGGTCATCCCGACCTGCACACCCGAGTGGCCGTCGCTCCGGGCGGTCGCCCCGGCACCGCCGCCGACCGTCTCGTAGTAGACAAACTCCGAGGACCCGACGACGAGGTTGTTCATCGTGCCCTGGCCGCCGGCGGGGACCCGCTCTGGGGCGGCCCCCGAGAGTGCCGCAAACACCACGTCGGCCACCCGCTGGCTCGTCTCGACGTTACCGCCGACGACCGCCGCCGGCGGTTGCGGGTTCAGCAGACTCCCCTCGGGTGCGTGAACGGTCACCGGGTCGTAACAGCCGCGATTCGGCGGGATTCCCGGGTCAGTGACACACCGGAGCACGAAGTACACCGCGCTCTTTGTGACCGACAGCGGCGCGTTCACGTTCCCCGGGACCTGCGAGGCGGTCCCCTCGAAGTCGGCGGTCATCGTCGGGCCGTCGACGGTCACGGCAACCCGAATCGGGATGTCCCGGTCGGTGTTGCCGTCACCCTCCATGACGTCACTCGCGTGGTATGTGCCGTCGGGGACCGCCCGGAGTTCGGCCTCGACACGCTCCCGGGCGTAGTCGATGACCGCGTCGAACGCCGTCAGCAGGCGGTCGCCGTGGTCTGTGAGCAGTTCCCGCACCCGTTCGCCCGCTCGCTCGTTCGCGCCGCGCTGTGCCCGCAGGTCCGCACGGCGCTGGGCGGGGTTGCGCACGTTCGCCAACAGCAACCGCTCGACGGCATCGTTTCGCTCGCCGCCGGCGACGTACCGAACCGGCGGTATCCGGACGCCCTCGACGTGTATCTCGCCCGCACCGGCCGGCATACTGCCCGGTGTCGCCCCGCCGATATCGGCGTGGTGGGCCCGGGAGACGGCGTACGCCACAATCTCCCCGTCGTCGGTGAGCGGCGAGACGAGTGTCACGTCCGGCAGGTGTGTACCGCCCTGAAACGGGTCGTTGAGGAGGAACACGTCGCCCGGCCGGGGGTCGCGGTCGAGCACTGCCGCCACCGCCTCCGGCATCGCCCCCAGGTGGACCGGGATGTGCTCGGCCTGTGCCACCATCCGCCCCTCGCTGTCGAACAGCGCCGTCGAGCAGTCCCGGCGCTCGGTTATGTTCGGCGAGTAAGCACCCCGCACGAGCACTGTCCCCATCTCCTCGGCGACGCTTTCGAGCTGTGTTCGCAGAATCTCCAACTCGACCGCGTCGAACCCGTCGGTCACGTTGCCCCCTCCCAGTCTATCCGTAGTGTACCGTGGTCGTCGACGGTCGCGCGCCACCCCGGCGGGACGACGGTCGTGCTCTCGCCGCCTGCCACGACCGCGGGCCCCGCAAACGACGCGCCGGCCGGTGGGTGACCGTCGTAGACGGGCGTCTCGTGGAACTGCCCGCCGAACGAGACGTCGCGGCGCTCGACCGGGTCGGTGTGCCCGCCGGTGTGTCCGAGCGGCGGCGGGTCGCCCGGAACTGTCGCGGTGACCCGGAGTGTGAGCAGGTCGACCGGTTCGTCGAGCCGGTAGCCCCGCCGTTGCTCGTGAGTCTGGTGGAAGCGTTCTGCCACCCGCTCGGGGTCGAACCCGTTCGTGACCGAGACGGTCAGTTCGTGGCTCTGACCGGTGTAGCGCAGATCCGCCCGGCGTTCGACCTGTGCCCGCTCGGTGTCGCTCACCGTCTCGAGTGCCCGCTCGACGAGACGGCCGTAGCGGTCCGCGACGGCGTCGGCGTCGGCTCCGTCGAGCCGTGTCCGGTGGGTCCGGGAGACGTCGCGGCGCTCGTCGGCAGCCAGCATCCCCAGCGCCGAACAGACACCGCTCGCGGCCGGAACCGCGACTGTGCCGATGTCGAGACGGCCGGCGAGATCGGCAGCGTGCATCGGGCCGGCACCGCCGAACGCGACCAGTGCGAACGACCGCGGGTCGTGCCCGCGTTCGAGTGTCACCCGGCGAACCGCGCGGGTCATCGCGGCGTTCGCCACCCGCAACACCCCACGGGCCGCCGCGACGGGCCCCTCCAGGTCCGCCGCCGCCGCGAGGTCGGCCAGCGCGGCCGCCGCCGCCCCGGCATCGAGTGTCAGGGTCTCGCCGAGTGTGGTCTCGGGACCCAGGCGGCCACAGACCAGCGCCGCGTCCGTAACGGTCGGCTCGTCGCCACCCCGGCCGTAACAGGCCGGCCCGGGGTCGGCACCGGCGGAGCGGGGTCCCACACGGAGGGCACCACCGGTGTCGACCCACGCCACCGAGCCGCCGCCGGCCCCGACCGTCTCGACATCGACCATCGGAATCCCAACCGGGTGCCCGCCGACCGACGCCTCGGTCGTCCGCTCGACGGCTCCGTTCCGGACGAGACCCACATCGGTCGATGTCCCACCCATGTCGAAGGTGACGACACCGTCGGTATCGTCCGGTGTGAACAGTGACCCGCCGACGGCACCCGCCGCCGGCCCGGAGAGCACCGTCGTGACCGCCTGCTCCCGGACCGCCGCGATGTCCGCGATACCGCCGTTTGACTGCACGATCTCCGGGTCGACGAGCCCCCGTTCGCGGGCCCGGTCGAGGAGTGTGTCGAGGTACCGCCGGACCACCGGCGTCACGGTTGCGTCAACAACGGTCGTCGCGGTCCGCTCGTACTCGCGAAACTCCGGGAGTGTCTCGTGGGACGCGACAACCGGAACGTCGAGTGTCTCGCGGAGCCGTCGGGCGACACGCCGCTCGGTCTCCGGGTGGGCGTAGGCGTGAAGCAGGGCGACCGCTACACTCTCGACTGTCGCGTCGGCCGTTTGCTCGCGGAGCCGGTCGACAAGCGCCGCGACCGCGGCGTCGTCTGGCTCCCGCTCGATACCGTCGACTGTCGCGCGCTCGTCGAGTTCGTACCGCAGGTCGGCCGAAACCAGCGGCTCCGGCCGGTCGGCGTCGAGGTCGTACAGGGCGGGCCGGTCCTGTCGCCCGATCTCGAGGACGTCCTCGAACCCCTCGGTGGTGACGAGCGCCGTCTCCGCGCCCGCATCCTCCAAGAGAGCGTTCGTCGCCACCGTCGTCCCGTGCCGGAACCGCTCGACCGCCGCGGGGTCGATGTCTGCCCGCTCACAGACGGTCCGGACCCCCGAGACCACCCCTGCGCTCTGGTTGTCAGTCGTCGACAGCTTCGCCGTCGTCACAGTTCCGTCTGCGACGAGCACGACGTCGGTGAACGTCCCGCCGACGTCGACCCCGAGCATCGGGCCGCGCTCGCTCATACTCGTCGGTGGTGGTCGAGCCGTTTCAACGCACCGCCTCCGACAGTGGACGGTGTTCGGAAGCCGGCAGGACAGTCTGTCCTGGAATTCAAGGGGTTCTTTATGCCGGACACGCTGTGTGGTGTATGGACGACAGGCTCATCGACAGCGACCGGCTGACACTAGAGCGGCGGTCACTGCTCCCGGGCGAGGGCTTTTTCTACCCGGACTCCCTCCAGCAGGAGCGTGCCGAACAGGAGGCCGTGACGGCGTTCGCGGAGGCCGACACCGTGGTTATCGCGGACCCCGACGCCGACGGACTCGCGTGTGTGGCCCTCGTTCGAGCGGCCCACGGCGAGGGGGCGCTCGTGTCTGCCAGCCCGCACAACATCGACGAGGCGCTCACCCAGGTCAGCGAGTACGGAACCGGAACGAGGGTGTACGTCTGTGACCTCTGCCCAGACAGCCCTGCCGATGTCGAGGCGTTGCCCGCGGCCGTCGAGGCGGCGTCGTCGCTCAGCTGGTACGACCACCACCAGTGGGACGCAGAGCTCACAGACCAGGTCCGAACCGCAGGTGCCGAACTGGTCGTCGGTGAGTCCGACGCGGTCTGCAGTGCCGACGTCACACTCGAGGAACTCGACGCCACGTTCGACGAGCAGTACACCGACCTGGTCGCGGTCACACGGGACCACGACCTCTGGCTGCGGGAGGACAACCGCTCTGACGACCTCGCGGACTACGCCTACTGGGCTGACGACGAGACTTATATCGAGACTGTCACCGAACACGGGGCGGACCTGCCACCCGACGTGCAGGAGATGCTCGCCGAACAGCGCGTCGAGAAGTCCCGGCTCATCGAGAAAGCCGTCGAGCGCGCCCGGTTGCGCGAGATCGGGCCGTGGACTGTCGGCGTCACATACGGTCGCTGCTCGCAGAACGAGGTGGCCGAGGCGCTCCGCGAGCAGGGGGCCGATGCGGCGGTCGTCGTCAAACCATCGGGGTCTGCCTCTATCCGGGGAACGGACAGCTTCGAGCGCTGTCACGAGGTCGCCGCACAGGTAAACGGCGGCGGCCACCCGAAGGCCGCCGGCTGCAAGCCCGACGTCTATCACGACATGCTCGACTACGCCCACCACTGGAGCACCCAGGGTGCGGTGGCGAAACAGACGATCATCGACGGATTCCGCCGTCTCGCCGACGAGACGGCCTGATCCCTGCCGGCCGGCACAGTTCCCCGGTCGACTTTTATCCATACAGACCCGAAACAGACCTGATGTCTCCGCCCTCCCGACACACCCGTCGGCGCGTGCTCGCCGGTCTCGCCGCAGCCGCCGGGAGCGGCGTGTTCGCGGGCTGTCTCACGGGCGACTCCGCGGACGACCCGACCGACAGCGTCACGGGTCGTGACACCACACCGGGCAACGGTGGTCCGGGGCCCGAGAGCCCCGACGAGCGCGACGGGACCACGCCGGACGACGGTGGCCGGGTCGACTGTGCCGGCGCGTCGGTCCACGAGGGGTATGCCGAGACCCGCGTCGGCGTCACGACCCCCGACGGTGAGACACTGGGGTCGGTGACGGCAGCGGTCGCCGACACCGGTGAGACCCGACAAACTGGGCTGAGCGAGACGGCGTGTCTCCCGCCGGACCGGGGAATGCTCTTTGTCTACGGTGACTCACAGGCACTCAACTTCTGGATGATAGATATGTCGTTCGGGCTCGACATCGTCTACGTCGACGACGAGGGGGTGATAACGTCCATCCACCACGCCGACGCACCCGGACCGGGCGAGTCCGGTACCGAGGAACACCACCAGTACCCCGGCACGGGACAGTACGTGCTCGAGGTAACCGAGCACTGGACGACAGAGCGCGGTATCGAGGCGGGCGATGTCGTCCGTTTCGACCTCTGAGCCGGTCGGGGTCGACTACCGGAGGAGCGGTGAAACCGCGAGCGTGGCCGCGGCCACGAGCAACAGGTAGTCCGGCCACCGGAACCGGAGACGTGGCGGTGTCGGGTTCCAAGCGAAACAACGGGCCCGGAGTGCGAGTGAGAGTGTCGCCGCCCGCTCGAATGCCCGGCTCAGCCCGGTCTGTGCCAGCCGCCGGCTCCACTCGACGCGCCCCAGTCCGTGGCCGCTCCGGGCTCGCAGTGCGAGCCGCGCCCGCCGGAGGTCGTCGAGCAGAACGGGAAACAGTCGGAACACGAGCGCCACCCCGACGCCGAGTAGTTGCCCGAGCCGTCCGGGCACGTGGTGCTGGATAGCCGCCCGGGTCTCCCGAACCGGTGTCGTCCGGACGTACGCCGCCGAGACGAGCAACACGAGCAGCACCTGGTAGCCAGCGACAACAGAACCGGGGGCCTGCTCCGGGTCGAGCCACGGCGGGCCGAGCCTGAGACTCGCAAACAGCGGCGCCGTCGCCAGCAGGACCAGCACGAACCGGTAGCTCCACAGCACACGCCAGGGGGTAAGTCGGGCGGCGGCGAGCCCACCGACTGCGAGTGCGGTCAGCACACCGAGCACGGGGGGTGTGTCGGCGGCGAGCGCGGCGACGGCGAACCCGAACTGTCCCAGCAGCTTCGACCGCGGGTCGAGTCGGTGTAGCGGTGTCGTCTCGCTCTCGTAGCCTATCATCGCCCGTCCGGGACCCGCACGTCGACATCCCGGAGCGGGGAGAGGTCGGTCGGTGTCGTATCGGCGACGAGACCCCCGTTACTCATCGCCAGCAGCCGGTCGGCCCGCTCCAGCAGGTCGCGCAGGTCGTGTGTGACGACGATGATACCGGTTCCGGCCTCGTGCAGGTCGTCGAGTCGGGTGAGCACAGACCGCCGGGCGGGCAGATCGAGCCCAGTGAACGGCTCGTCCAGAACGAGATGTGAGGGCTCCATCGCGAGCGCACCGGCGATGGCAACCCGGGACTGCTCACCCCCCGAGAGCCGGTCGACCCGGTCTGGTTTCCGGTCTACCATGTCGACTGCCGCGAGGGCGTCGTCGACACGGCGTCGTATCTCCGCCCGGTTGAGGCCGAGATTCTCCGGTCCGAACCGCACGTCGGCGCCGACTGTCGCGGCCACGAACTGGTCACGGGGTCGCTGGAACACCATCCCGACACTCGTCCGTGCCGCGACCGGTTCGTCGCCGACGTCGTGCCCGTCAACGGTCACCGACCCCTCGTCGGGTGTGAGTAACCCGTTGAACTGGCGAACGAGTGTGGTCTTTCCGCTACCGTTCGCCCCGACGAGCACCACGAACGAGCCGTCTTCGACTGTCAGTGAGACATCGCCGACGGCGGTCACGTCACCGTACCGGTGGCTGAGACTCTCGACGGTGATCATCGCCGGTCGGCGATGGCGACGTGACCACCACGGACCAGTGTGAGCACCACGGCCGCCTTCAGCAGGTCACCCGGCACGAACACGAGCGCCCCCTGTACCGCGGCGGTCCAGAGCGACTGGTCGGTCGTGGCCGCGAGCCAGGGGACCCCGAGAGCGTAGATGAGGCTGATGCCGGCGACCAGGGCGAGCACCTGGAGTTCGACCCGGACCCGGGTCAACGACCGCGGTTCGACCCGCCGGTGGACGAGTCCACCGACGAGTGCTGCCGCGAGTGGATAGCTGACCAGATACCCACCCGTCGGCCCGGTGACGACACCGAGCCCGGCACCGAACCCCGCAAACACCGGCGCACCCGCGATGCCGGCGAGCAGGTACAGCACCATCGACAGCCCACCCCAACCCGGGCCGAGTGCGAGTCCCGCGAGCACCACCCCCGCGGTCTGGAGTGTGAACGGCACCGGTCCAAACGGTATCGTCACCTGTGCGAGACCCGCGGTCAGCGCCGCAACCACCGCCGCGAGCACAAGCTGCTCGACTGTGCTATCTCCGACGAGCTCGACCGAGTCGTACTCCTGCCGTGCCATACACCACTCTGGCCGGTAAACCGTAATATACACTCTGGTTTACGAAGCGGTCGGCCGACGACCGTCCCGCGACCCGGCGGTGTCGGCCCTGTTGCTCACTCGCGGACAGTCGCCCCCGTGTCGCTGGGCCGGACCAGCCTGACAGTTCCGTTGCTGTCGACCGCTTCGAGCGCCCGCTCGGCGGCCACCCTCGCCCGGTCGGCGTCCCCGGCTGTCGTGACACCGTAGACCGCCGGCCCCCAGGAGGACTGACCCGCACCGACGACACTGTCGGCGTCGGCAAGCCCCGCGACGAGTTCGTCCGCTGGTGGTCGGTAGACCCCGCCCTGCTCGTCGGTGTACCAGCTGCCGTTGAGCCGACCGAGACACCCGACCGCTCGGCCGAACGCCTCGATGTCACCCGTGACGGCCGCGGGTAGCAGCCGACGTGCCAGCAGCGTCGCGATCTCGTCGGCGACCCCCGGGTCTGCCTGCTCGACGACTGCCCGCATCTGGCTGTCTTCCCCGTCGCCACTCGGTCCCGGGTCGACTGTCGGCACGACGAGAACGAACCGCAGTTCCTCGGGCGGACTCCACCGGCCGAGCAACGGGGGGACCTCCCAGGAGTCCGACCGAGCCGGGTCGGAACTGAACCGTGCCGTGGGATGGCCGATGTCGACCACGAACCCTCCTCGCTCGAAGGTCGCCACTCCGACGCCGCTGCGACCACCCCGTCCGAGCGCCGGTGCTCGCTCGCGTGGCGCTGGCTCCCGGCCGTACGCCCGGGCGACACCGGCCAGGCAGGCGAGTGCGAGCTGTGTCCCGCTCCCTAGACCAACGTGGCGCGGAAACCGCTCGCGAACGGTGACCCGTGCTCCGCCGACATCGAGTGTCTCGACGGCCGCCCGGAGATACGGCTCGACGGCGTCGTCGTCACACTCGACAGTCGACCCCCGCTCGGCGTCGAGCACGACCGAGGGCTCCTGTAGACCGACACCGACGCCGCCGTAGAGCCGCGGCTGTGCGAGCGAGAGGTTCTGGAACCCGAAGTGGAGCCGCGCACCCGTCTCGACGCTCACCATACGTTCTGTTGTATCGCGTCGACAATAAGCGGTCGGGAGCCGTTCCGGAGCCCGTTCCGAACCCCGTGACGGGTCAGTCTGTGTGTCTCGTCGGCCCGTCGAGTCGGTCGTGTGCTCGCTCGACCGACGCGAGAGCTGCCTCGCGCTCCCCCTGGTAGACGAGATGTGAGTCACAGTCACAGTCCGAGCAGCCGAACCCGGGTAGCCGCTCGCCGTCGAGCGCTCCGGCGACGGCACACTCACCGTCGACGCCGGCGGTCCGGACGACACCTGCAACCGAGGCCACCGGGTGGCCGAGCAGGGAGTCGATATGCCAGTGGCGGGTCTCGCGCTCGCCGGCGGCGAGTTCGCGGTGGCGCTCGACACGGCTGAACCCACCCGGCCCCCGCGCGCTCCCGACGTAGGCGTACCAGCCCCGCTCGAACCCTCGCTCGCCGAGTGCGCCGACCTCGATGGTCGCCGCCGCGTCGAACTTGACGACGAGTGTGTACGTCCCGCCCGTCTCGCCCATATCGAGCTGAACGGGACGGACCCACGTAGCCGTTGTGGACCGCGGCGGGTCTGTTCGCCTGCTGTCGAGCCCCGCAGGGGACGGGGTACATGTCACGGCTCCTGTCCAGTCCCGGACTGGCATCGGGCGGGTGTACAGGAACAATCTTTTTAAGCTACCGGTCGGAACAACGTACTATGCCAGACACGCGCCCGTCGCTGCCGGTCACCGCCGCGGTGTTCGCCGGGGCAGCCGTCATTGTCGGGGTGCCGGTGACGGTGCTCACGTCGACGCTGTTCTGGGACCTGCTCGTGGCGTTCGGTGTCGTGGACAGTATCGAAGCAGCCGGTGTGGCGGTGACTCTGCCTGCTTCTCTCCTCTCTGTGCTGGTCGGACTCCAGGTCACACGCGAGACGACGGCACTCCAACTGCACGGGATGGGAGCACTCCACCGGGGGTCACGGCTGGCGGTCCTCGTCCGCCACGTTCTCCTGAGTCTGTGCGTGCTCGCTGTCCTCGCAGGCCTGACGCGGTTCGGTCTGTCCGTGGTACTAAGTTCCGAGAGACGCCTGGTGGCAGGCCTCGGTGCGTTGCTTGCCCTCACTGTACTGTGGGTCGTCCTCCGGTCTGCCCGGCGGTTTGCCGACAGCTATCGGGGTGGGCGAGAGACCCGGTGAGCTCCTGTCTGCTCCGGCCAAACAGCCATCGGCTCGCCGATATTGCGACCGACTGCCGTACAAGACTCAGAGGATGCATGCAGCAGCCACGTTAGATTGATTCCCACTGATGTAGGTGGTGACGCTTGTGGTATAATACCCAGACGGGAAAGACATATTATGACACAAACTAAAGATACAGTTGTGACGGATTGGACCCTCGGTGATACGTTAGGAGTATTAATTGTGTTTGGAACGACGCTTTCTGCCGCGGGAGCAGTGGACGGAATCGCACAGGCACTGATCACGCTGGTGGGTGTCGTCATCGCTCTGCTCTGGATCGGTAATTTTGTGCTTCGCGGCTATACCGAGGCCCTACGGACATCAACAACAAACTGACCGACTGTCCGAGGATGTCGTGGGTAGTGGGATGCACACGCATCCTGTATCTCGCATTGTATATCGTATCAGAGCTCGGCATACCTGTTTCGCTGCTTTCGCGTGTGGTCAATCGGTATCCGGAGCCGGGTGTTCCGGGATGGCACGAGTGTCACGCCACCCGAGAATATAGGGGGTGAACCGCACCCGCTCCGACGCGTTTAATCGCCCGAATCCCCTACCGATGGTAGATGAGTGATAGCGAACTCGCTGGGGCTGCGGCGTTTACCGCGCTCGGCGACGAGCTACGGGGAGCACTCTCGGAACGGGGGTTCGAGACACCGACAGAGCCACAGCGCCGCGCACTCCCGGCGCTTGCAGACGGTGAGAACGTCGTCGTGGTCGCGCCGACCGGGAGCGGCAAGACCGAGACGGCGATGCTCCCGGTGTTCGACTCGCTCGTGGGAACCGACCGTCACGGTATCGGTGCGCTGTACATCACACCGCTGCGTGCGCTCAACCGGGATATGCGCGAGCGCCTGGAGTGGTGGGGTCAGACCCTCGACCTCGAGGTCGACGTCCGGCACGGTGACACGACCGACTACCAGCGTCAGAAGCAGGCAGAGGACCCGCCGGACGTGCTCGTGACCACACCGGAGACCTTACAGGCGATGTTCACCGGCAAGAAACTGCGGCGTGCACTGGCGGATGTCGAGCACCTCGTCGTCGACGAGATTCACGAACTCGCGGTGTCGAAGCGGGGCGCACAGCTCGCGATCGGGATGGAGCGGCTGCGTGCGCTCGCGGGACCGTTCCAGCGTGTCGGGCTGTCGGCGACGGTCGACGACCCCGGGGAGATCGGTGCCCTTCTGACCGGTGACCGGCGGTGTTCGGTCGCCGAGGTGTCGGTCGGGGCGGCCCTCGATATCGACGTGCGCTGTCCGGACGTCACCGACGAGGACGAGCGCCTCGGCCGGGAGCTGGTCACCGACAGCGAGGTGGCGAGTCACGTCCGGGCTATCGACGAGGTGGTCGGGGCGAACGAGGCGACGCTCGTGTTCGTCAACACGCGTCAGACAGCAGAGGCACTCGGCTCTCGGCTCAAGGAGTACGGCACCGACGTGGGTATCCACCACGGCTCACTGGCCAGAGACTCCCGGGTCGACGTGGAGTCACGGTTCAAACAGGGTGAACTCGACGCCCTGTTGTGCACCTCCTCGATGGAACTGGGGATCGACGTCGGTCACGTCGACCACGTCGTCCAGTACAACAGCCCCCGACAGGTTGCCCGTCTCCTCCAGCGGGTCGGGCGGGCGGGTCACCGCGAGGGCGACACGTCCTCGGGGACAATCGTCACGAGTCACCCCGACGACGTGCTCGAGTCACTCGTGGTCGCCCGACGGGCCCGCCGCGGGGCCGTCGAGCCGGCGACCATCCACCACGGGAGTCTCGACACCGTCGCAAACCAGATCGCCGGCCTGGTGATGGAGCGTGACGAGATTCAGGCCGCTCGGGCCTACGAACTCGTCACCCGGGCGTACCCGTTTCAGGACCTCGACGCCGAGACGTTCAAACGAGTGGTCCAGGTGCTCGCCGAGAACCGCATCGTCTGGCTCGACGAGGAGGCAGACCGGCTAGAGAAGCGGGGCGGTACCTGGCAGTACTACTACCGCAACCTCTCGATGATCCCCGACGAGTCGACATACACTGTCGAGGATGTCGCGAGCGGGAGCCGGGTTGGGACCCTCGACGAGCGGTTCGTGGTCAACTTCGCGGCCCCGGGTGAGGTGTTCGTCCAGCGCGGCGAGATGTGGCGTATCACCGAGATCGACGAGGAGGAGGAGACGGTGACAGTCTCGCCGATCGAGGACCCTGCCGGTGAGGTTCCCTCCTGGACCGGTCAGGAGATACCGGTCGCCCGCGAGGTGGCGGCCGGTGTGGGACAGCTACGCGAGGTCGCGGGTGCACAGCTCGAAACCGGCGCCAGGCCGGACGCGGTCGCGCGTGACTGCTGTGGCCGGTACGGGGTCGACCCGGAGACGGTACTCTCGGGGCTCGAACAGCTCGACGAGCAGGTTGCGGGCGACCACCGCGTCCCGACCGACGAGACCATCACCGTCGAGTCCGGTGGCGGGTCGGTCGTCGTCAACGCCTGTCTGGGTCACAAGACAAACGAGACGCTCGGACGGCTACTCTCTGCGTTGCTCGGCCAGCGGGTCGGCGCGACCGTCGGCCTCGACGTCGACCCGTACCGCATCGAACTCGACGTGCCCCGCGGCCTCCGGGCGAGTGATGCCGTTACCGTGCTGGAGGAGACCGACCCGGCACACGTCTGGGGGCTGGTCGAGCGCAGTCTGCGCAACGCAGACGCCCTGAAACTCAAGCTCGCGCAGGTCGCGACCACGTTCGGCGCACTCAAGCCGTGGCGTGGCTCCAACCGGTTCGGCCGGAACCGCCTGCTCGACGCACTGGAGGGGACCCCAATCTACGACGAGGCGCTACGGGAGCTCCGCCACGAGGAGCTGGCGGTCGAGAGTGCGGGCGACGTGCTCGCGGCGATTCAATCCGGGGAGCTGGCGGTCGAGGTGGTCCCGGAGCACACGCCGATCGGAACCGGCGGGCGCAGCGCCGGTCAGGAGCTGCTCACGCCCGAGAACGCCGATGCGAGTGTCATCAGCACCGTGAAAGACCGGCTCCAGAACGACCGCGTTATCCTGTTTTGTCTGCACTGTCAGGACTGGGAGCGAACAACGACGGTCAAGCGGGTGTCCGACCAACCGGGGTGTCCGGAGTGTGACTCGACCCGTGTCGCCGCGCTCAACCCCTGGGACGAGGAGACAGTTGCGGCTGTCCGGTCTCCACAAAAGAACGAGGAACAGGAGCGTCGCACACGACGGGCCTACCGGGCGGCGAGTCTGGTCCAGAGCCACGGCAAACAGGCCGTCATCGCACTCGCCGCCCGCGGGGTCGGCCCACAGAACGCCGCCCGCATCATCAACAAGCTTCGCGAGGACGAGACCGAGTTCTACCGTGACATCCTCACCCGCGAGCGGGAGTACGCCCGCACCCGCTCGTTCTGGGACTGACTACCACAACCCTCATATCCGGACCCCGCGTGACCTGTCGGCATGCCGTCCACCATCGTTCACCTGGCGCTCGCGGGACTGATCGCCGCGGCACTGCTCGGTCGTGCCTTCGACAGGCGGTCACTGGGAGTCGTTCTGGGGGCCGTGCTCGTTATCGACCTCGACTCGTTTATCGACCTCGTCGCCCCGTACGGACACCGGGTGGTGTTTCACAATCTCGTGCTCCCGGTTGCCGCCGGTGGGCTCGTGCTCGCCGACGTCTACCTCCGCGAGCACTCCTACATCCTCGACCGCTGGGGCTCGTGGGGGTACCGGGTCGCCTGGGTGACGGTTTTGTGTTACGTTGTCGCCGGTGTGTTGCTCGACCTGACCGACGGTGTCCTCAATCTCTTCTGGCCGCTCCACGACCAGTTCTACGCACTCGAGGGCTCCATCGAACTCTCGGACCAGCGTGGTATCGTGCAGACGTTCGTCGACCTGAGCGGTGGGAGCAGGGCTCCAACGCCGGAGGCTGTCGGCACGACAGAGGATGTCGATATCACGACGGGTGTCGACCCCGGTGAACCCGACACACCCGAGGAGGACCCCGAGCGGGTGTTCCCCGTTATCGGCTCCACGTGGGAGCTCCTGTTGTTTCTCACCGGGACTGCCGTGACAGTCGCACGTGTCTCACTCCCCACACTGCCGGATGACAGTGCAGACAGCCGCGAGTGACTGTGCTGACTCCCGTTCGGGAGCAGGGCCGGCTACACCGGTAGCTCCGCCAGAAAAAACGGTTTCTCGCTGTCCTCGGTGGTCGGGTCGTGGACGTTCCAGACCCCTCGGAGGTCGAACCCACAGCCTTGCAGTGTCTCACGTGTCGTCTCGGAACCCGCCATCGACCAGCGCATCTCCGTACCGCTGCCCAGCCAGTCCGGGTTCGAACCGCACCACGCCTCCTCGCCTTCGGTGACCAGCAGCGTGCCCCCGGGCCGGAGCACCCGCGCGAACTCCGCCAGCACAGTCCGGTGGTCGGACAACGGAACGTGGATTAGCGAGTACAGCGCGGCCACGGCGTCGAAGCTATCGGCTCCGAACGGGAGGCTGGTCATATCACCCCTGACGAGTGCCCCCGCGACACGGTTTCGGGCCAGCCCGAGCTGTTCCCGGGAGAAGTCCAGCCCGACACCGGCCGCTCCCGCGGCGACCAGCGGGGCATCGCCCGCTCCACAGCCGGCTGACAGCAGGCGGTCGTCACCGAGCTCCTCGCAGAACCGTTCGACCGGCTCCGGTAGCGGCCCGTCGCGCGCGTCGTCGGCGTACTGTTCGACGTACGTCTCGGCCATCTCGTCGTACGCACGCTGCACAGCACGGCGGTCGTCCATGGGACCGGTTGCCCAGGTAGACAGATTAATCCTGTTGCCCGGGGCGACGCAGGGGCTGTTTCTCCCCGTAGGTGAGTGTCCGCCAGAGCCACTCCACCGGGCCGAAAGAAAAGACCCGGAGCCACAGCACCGACAGGAGCACCTGCACCACCCAGAACACGGCGACCATCCCCAGGGCCGTCGCCCGGTCGACCGACCCGAACAGGCCGAACCCGTGGCCGTAGAACACCGTCGTCGCGACGACCGTCTGGAGCAGGTAGTTGCTGAAGGCGGTACGACCAACAGCCGCGAGCGCACGCGAGAGCGGGCCACGGGGTCGCCACCGGGCGTACAGCGAGACGAGGCCGACGTAGCCGCCGGCGACCAGGAAGCTCCCCCAGTAGTTGAACTGCTGCCAGTAAAGCGCCGCCCCGGCGCTCCAGTCCCGGGATTCGATGTACAGGACCCCGAGCAGGACAACGGCGACACCGAGGAGCCCACCGGCGACGAGGCGGTAGTAGAACCCGGTCGACCGCTCGCCGGTCAGCACACCCCACCGGTACAGCGCCATACCGAGCAACACTGTGCCGCCGACTCGCCAGAACGAGCCCCCGATGAAGCCGACTGTCTGCCGCCGGATCGCGGCCGGCAGGCGATGGTCGAACTGCTCCAGCCAGCCGCTGCGGTAGGTGGCCACCTCGCTCTGGAGTGTCGTGGCCGCCGGCTCCCACTGGTCGGCAACCGCCTCACCCCCCATCGTCACACCCGCGAGCAGTTCGAGCGCCGACGGCACGGCGAGCAAGACCAGACCGAGCTTTGCCTGTGTCAGCGGCTCACGGTTTCTGAGCCCCACCAGCACGAGCCCACAGAGCGCGTACGGAACGAGGATATCGCCGTACCAGAACAGGTAGGCGTGTGCCAGCCCGATGACCAGTAGCCACCCGGTCCGGCGGTAGTGCAGACGGACACCGGCCTCGTCGGTCTCTTTATTCTCGATGAACAACACGATACCGAGACCGAACAGCGCCGAAAAGAGTGTGATGAACTTCAGTTCGGCAAACAGGTGACCGGCGAGCCAACTCCAGTAGTTCAATCCGGTAAACTCACCGTACACGTTCGGGTTGGTCAGTGTCAACTCGGGCATCGAGAACACCCGGACGTTGATGACCAGGATTCCAAGAACGGCGACACCCCGGAGCAGATCGAGACTCAGGATTCGCTCCGAGGGTGGTGTCGGACCCGTGTCGTCAGTCACACAGTAGTTGTAGACGGACGGACAGAGGAATAGCGTTGTGGTTCGACCGGCCCGGGTCGTGCAGACACCCCCGGTCACGGTGTGTTCCCCGCGGCCACTACCCCCTGACGACCACCACCTCCGGGTTGCCCCGCTCGTCGACCAGGTCCCCTCCGGAGGGTGGTATCACTTCGATATCGAGCGTGCCGCGGGTCTGGCCGTCACGAAAGTCTGTCCTCGCGGTGGCATCGGCCCCGGCGGTGTCGATACCGAGTGTCACCGCCGCGGTGTCGCCGGTCTGGAGGTCGACCGGCCCGTTCGCCAGCGGGAGCGACCCGCCGGTCACCAGCAGTTGTGCGTTCTCGACCGGTTGCCCCTCCTCCGTGACGACGGTCAGTGTCACCGTGTCCGTCTCCCCGAGAACGACCAGTTCGTCGCTCACCTCGAGGGTCAGCTCTGTCGTCCCGACGTCGTCGAACTCGGCGAGCATCCCCATCATCACTCCGAGTGCGGTGACACCGACGGCGACAGCCACGACGAGTCGGACGGGCAACCCCTCGATACCGCGCTCGTCCGTCCACAGACCGGTCATACGCCGGGTGGTCCGGCGCTCGCAAATAAACCCTCGTACCGGGGTTCAAACCGTGTGCCGCGACCACGGTCCGTGTGCTCCGGTACGTCCTGGCGGTTCTGCTGACGGTGGCGGTGCTCGGGGTCGCGGTGGTGGCTGTCGACCACGGGACGGCGGTCCGTGGGGAGCGACAGGCTGTCGCCGCTGTCGCGGCTCTCGACACCGCCGCCGTCGACCTCTACGAGAACGAGGCGCTCGCCCTCGACGGCGGCCACCCGCCCCGGCGTGCCGTCGAGGTGACACTCCCCGGGGCGGGCTACACCAGTGCCCCGGCCGAGCACATCGGCTTCGAGCGCGTGCCGGAACAGCCCCACACGCGGGTCACCTACCGCATCTCCGGACGGGCCACACGGGGGCGTGTCGTGGACGCACCACTCGTCCGGGCCGGAAAGAGTAAGTTCCGGCTCGACGGGGTTACCGGGCCGGTGACGCTGGTCCTCAGACTCGTCCCCGACGACGACGGTCGGCCGGTGATCTCGGTCACGGTCGATCGCTGACACGGTGTCGACCTGGGTTTCGTGGCACGTAGCGTACCGACCGAAACCTAAAACAGTCGCTCCACCGACGTTTGGGGTGTAGATGAGTATCGACGAGCGCACACACGACAGGACGTTTGTCCGGACGTTTTTCACCTCGCCGACGGCGGTGGAAGACAAGACCGACTCGGCGACGATGCTCCGGAGTGCCGCACAGCTACGCGGGATGCAGGCCCCGGACGTGTGGGTCCCCGACAACGAGGACGCGACGGCTCCCTCGATGCGCGACGAGGGGGTAGAGAACATCGTCTCGGTTGTCGCCGAGCACGGCGCCGGGTTCCCCGGCGAGATTCATCCTCGTGTCGTCTGGCACCGCGACCATCCCGGCACCCGGTACCGCGGGTTCGAACACATGCGCCGGATAACCGACCCCGAGCGGGGAGCCGTCGAACACATCGACGGGTTCGTTATCCCCGAGGTCGGCGGAATCGACGACTGGAAGAAAGCAGACGAGTTTCTCACCATCGTCGAGCACGAACACGGGCTCGAACCGGGGCGTATCGCGATGTCGGTGATCGTCGAGAGCGCGGCGGCCGAGCTGGCGATGGGACGGCTCCGCGAGGCGATGGGCAACCCGTCGAACAACCTCGAACGGCTGTTCCTGCTCGTCGACGGCGAGGTGGACTACACAAAGGACATGCGAGCGATCACACCGACGGGCGAGCTGCCGTCGTGGCCGGAGCTCCGGCACAACACTGCCCGGGCAGCCAGTGCTGCCGGTCTCATCGCGGTCGACGGCCCGTACGACGATATCCGTGATGTCGACGGCTACCGGGCGCGGATGACCGACAACCAGGCAAAGGGGATGCTCGGAATCTGGGCGCTCACACCCGGTCAGGTTGTCGAGGCGAACCGGGGGCCGCTCCCGCCGGCGGAGGGCTCTTGGCTGCTCTCGACCGGCGACGACGAGACGACGCTCGAAACTGCCGATGGCACACAGGTCTACACCGGTGACCGCGTCTCGCTCGCTGAGCAGGCCGACGGCTACCGGCTGACGGTCGCCGGCAACAGCCAGACCCTCGACGAGGCGGCGCTCCGCGAGGAGCTGCTCGATCTCGTTGCCTACGTTCCGAGTCTGGGGGACATCGTCGACTCGATGGAGGAGTTCGAGGCCGCAAAGGCGGCCGGAAAGGGTGCTATCGCGATGACCCGGTCGGCGACGCTTTCCATCGACGGTGTCGAGGTCGATATCAGCGCCGACCGGATGTGGGACGAGGCGACCTACCAGGCCCTACAGACGCCGATTACCCTGTTTCAGGATGTCTACGAGCACCGCCCCGACCAGCACGACGACCTCGCAGAGCTGTACGGTGAGGCGGTTCTCGAGCGGGCGACAAACGTCGGGTGAGCCGGGCGATGTCGGACGGGCAGGCCAGACCGTGAGCGGTAAGCCCCACGACGCCGAAAACAGGGTATGGGAGCGAACGCACTAGACGCAGACCTGCGTCGCCGGACGTGGAAACTCCTCCAGCCCGGGGAGCTCACGCTCGACGGGCTGGTCGTCCACACCGACCTCGGGCGGAGCCGGGAGACCGAGATGCACCAGGTCAGTGTCGAGGTGGGTGACATCATCGCCGACCACGCCGGCCACGACCCCCGCGAGACGTTTGTCTACTCGGGCACCGACGACCCCGAGTTCGCCTCGAACCAGCACCAGGGGCTGACACTCGACGGGGAGTCGTTTGTCTGGGAGTGCCAGCAACTGCTCCGTGACGGAACCTTCGACGTGGTGTTTTACTTCGAGGCCGACGCCGGGGTGAAGGGGATTCTCGACGACGTTCGTGATGCGGGACACGCGGCGACCGGTGTGCGCGGCGAGGCGGAGACGCCCGCGGGCGCCGCAATCGACGGCGACTGACCCCGAGACGGCGGCCGTATCGACCCCGAAACGCTTGTATGCAGGCGGTGACAACCCGGGACGATGACAGACGACGGGCCGGCGGACGCGGCCGACAGCGAGCCGCAGGCCCACACGCCAACCGACTCGACACCGCTGGTCGACGCCGAGGAACCTGCCGAGGCGGCCGGCGAGGGGTCGGTCACGGTCGTCGGGACGGCACACGTCTCTCAGGAGAGTGTCGACGAGGTTCGCGAGACGATCGACCGCGAGCGGCCGGACGTGGTCGCGGTCGAACTCGACGAGACACGGTACCGCCGGCTAAAGGGTGAGACACCCGACGATATCGACCCCGGTGACGTTATCTCCGGCAAGACGGTCTACCAGTTTCTCGCATACTGGCTGCTGTCGTACGTGCAGGCCCGCTTGGGCGACCAGTTCGACGTCGAACCCGGTGCGGACATGATGGCGGCCGTCGAGGCCGCCGAGGCACGTGGCAGCGGTGTCGCACTCGTCGACCGGGACATCCAGACGACCGTCCAGCGGCTCTGGACCCGCATCCGTCTGCGCGAGAAACTCTCGATTCTGGCCGCGTTACTCGTCGAACTGAGCGGCCCGTGGGGTGCCGGGGTCACGCTTGGCTACATCGTCGGGCTCCCGGTCGCAATACTCACCACGGCCCTCTCCGGACAGCTGTTTCTGCCGGCCGCGCCCGACAGTTCCCTTCCGCTCTTGGGCGGGTTGGCCGGAACACTTGTCTCCGCGCTCGACTGGCTACTGGTCGCGACGGTCGTCGCGCTGGCGGTTGGACTCCCGCTCGGTGCGTTGCTTGCACGCGCCACGGGGAGCGTCTCGGAGGCAGAGCTCGACCTGGACAGGCTGACCGACGCGGACGTGGTGACCGCGATGATCGAGGAGTTTCGCCGGTTCTCACCCGGCGGTGCCGAGGCGCTCATCGACGAGCGTGACGCGTTTATCGCTCACCGGCTGCTCGCACTCCGGGCAGCCGGCTACGACGTCGTCGCCGTTGTCGGTGCGGGCCACCGGGCAGGTATCGAGCGGTATCTCGCCACCCCCGAGGAGCTCCCCCCACCGGAGTCGCTCGTCGGTGCGGTGTCCTCCAGCCGCCTCGCATCGACCCTGTACAAGGGGGTCGGCTACGCCTTTACACTCGGGTTCGTGGTGTTTTTCGTTCTCCTGGCGGTGGCCGGTGTCCAGGGTGAGTTTCTCCTCCGGGTGTTCGTAGCGTGGGTGCTCGTAAACGGTGTCGTCGCCGCGGCACTCGCCCTCGTGGCCGGTGCCCACTGGACCAGCGCCGGTGTCGGCGGTGCGGTCGCCTGGCTCACGAGCATCAACCCTCTGCTCGCGCCGGGTTGGTTCGCCGGCTACGTCGAACTGCGCCACACTCCGGTCAACGTCTCCGACATCAGCCGACTCAACGAGATGCTCAAAAACGACGAGACACCGCTGTTGCGGCTGCTCCGCCGGATGCGCAACGAGGTCCCCCTGTTCCGGCTCATCCTCGTCGTCGGCATGACCAACATCGGGAGTTTCCTCGCGAGTGTCTTTTTCGCGACGGTGCTTTTGCCCTGGCTGGCGGCCGACATCGGGGGGGTGAGCGGGCTCGGTGAGGAGATGCTCGCCGGCGCACAGGAGAGTGCCGAACTCATCTGGGAGACGCTGACGTGACCGCACGCACGTACGCTCTCCGCGGGGTACAGTTCGACCGGCGGGAGCTCCGTGACCTGTCCGTTGCCTGGCTCGCACTCGGTCTGGCGTTTACCTTCTTTCTGGCACCACAGGAGACTCTCCAGCCCACACCGGCGGCGCTCTCCGGACTCACAGACCTGTTCGCCGCGAGTATGCTCACCGCCGGAACGGCGTTTCTGCTGCACGAACTCGCCCACAAGGTCGTCGCCGTTCGGTTCGGGCAGACTGCGGCGTTTCGTGCCGACTACGGGCTGCTGGCGCTCGCGGTGGCCTCCGGGCTGGCCGGGTTCCTGTTTGCCGCACCCGGCGCTGTCTACCACCGCGGGCGCATCACTGACCGACAGAACGGGCTGGTCGCCGTTGCCGGCCCGGTGACGAATCTCGCACTCGCGGTCGGATTCCTGGTGCCGCTGTTTCTGACCGGTGGGCTCGTCGCCGAGATCGCACGACTCGGTGTGCTCGTAAACGTCTTTCTCGCGGCGTTCAACATGCTGCCTGTCGGCCCGCTGGACGGTCGGACGGTGCTCGACTGGCACCCCGTTCCGTTTGCCGGTGTGTTGCTCGTCGCGGTCGGTTTCGGTGTGGTATTCGCGCTGACCGTGGGCCTGTCGGTCGGGCTGTGACCCCTATCTCGAACGGGGATTCTCGACCCCGTCGCGAGCGACGGGCTTTTGTCCGGGCCCGCCGGCCACCCGATAGTGACAACGGGAACCGACGAGGACACCGAGACCGACGGGGAGGGGCTCACCTACGCGGCGGCGGGTGTCGACATCGACGCGAGCGAGGCGGCGACGGCGGCGCTGGTCGGGGCAGCCGGCGAGTTCGAGGGTGACTACGCCGGGCTGGTCGACCTCGGTGAGTCGTATCTCGCGCTCGCAACCGACGGTGTCGGAACAAAGCTGCTGGTCGCCGAGGCGGTCGACGACTACTCCACAGTCGGTATCGACTGTCTGGCGATGAACGTCAACGACCTCGTCGCGCAGGGGGTCGAGCCGGTTGCCTTCGTCGACTACCTCGCCGTCGAGGAGCCCGACGACGAGACTGCCAAACAGCTCGGCGAGGGGTTGCGTCGCGGGGCCGAGGCGGCCGGTGTCGCGCTCGTCGGTGGCGAGACGGCGGTGCTGCCGGACATCGTCTCCGGGCTGGACGTTGCGGGTGCGTGTGCCGGGCTCGCGCCGAAGACGGCGCTGTTCCCCGGTGAGGCCGAGGTCGGGGACGCAGTCGTCGGCTGGCCTTCCAGTGGTATCCACTCGAACGGGCTGACGCTGGCCCGGGAGGCGGTCACCCGCGAGCACGACTACACCGACCCGTTTCCGCCCGACCCCGACCGACGCATCGGCGACGTTCTGCTCGAACCGACGCGGCTGTACACCGACCTGCTCGACCCGCTCCGGGAACACGGTGTACACGCGGCCGCCCACATCACCGGCGGCGGCTGGACGAACCTCTCCCGGATGGGACCCAACCGCTACGAGATCACCGACCCGTTCGACCCACAGCCCCTGTTCGAGTTCGTCCAGCAGACGGGTGTGGTCGACGACGCGGAGATGCACCGGACGTTCAACATGGGAACGGGGTTTGTCGCCGCGCTCCCGCCCGCCGACGCGGAGACGCTCGCGGCGGCGACAGACGGCCGACTCGTCGGGACTGTCACCGACGGTGAGGCGGTCGTGGTTCGGGGGCTCTCACTGTCCTGAGCCACGCGCTGTGTCGGTTCCCGCGGTGGATACGGCGGCACCCCGTCTCCGTCAGGAGATGTGTCGGGCGATGTCGGCCTCGGTGATGATGCCGACGACCCCACCCCCCTCGACGACGAGCACGGCGTCGTCGTGGTCGAGTTTAGCGTCGACGGTGTCGATAGTGGCGTCGGGTTCGACGGTGCTTATTCCCTCATCCATCACCGTCGCGACCGGCAAATCGCCCACACTCTCCTCCGTGTCCGAGCGCTCCCGGACCGCAGAGGTGGTTATCAGTCCCTCTGGCGTGTCGTCACGCACCACCGGTAGCTGTGAGTAGCCTCGCTCGGCCATCAGCCGGGTCGTCTCGTGGACGCTCTCGTCGGGTTGGACACTGGCCACCGGCGAGTGCATAAGATCTGACGCGCGGAGTAACCGCCCTTCTGCCTGCTGGAGTGCGTTGACGATGCGTCGGAGTGTCGACAGCCGCGGGTCCACGTCGCCACCCTCGATACGTGCGATGAGCGGCTGGGAGACGTCGGCCCTGTCGGCCAGTTTGCTCTGCGTGAGGTCAAGCTCCGTTCGGCGCTCGCGCAGGTCCTCCGGCGTCGGTAGCTCCATACAACGACATAACTCGAAGTAATACAAAAACCTATCGACGGCCCGACGACGACCGTTACTCCTCCTCGTCGAGTTCGGCAGTGTCGATAATCTCGAGTGGGATGTCCCGGAGTGCACCGCCGATATCGCTCTTTGCGATGCGCTGGGCGTGCTCTACACTCTCTGCGTTGAACACGTCCAGTTCGAGTATCAACCCGACGAGAGCGGTGTCGGCGGCGACAAACGCCGAATCGAACGGTTCGCCACACGCCGGACAGTTGGTGAACCCGATCTCGACCTCGACGTAGTCCATCTCCTCGCTGTTGAGACGCTTACCGGCCTCGCTCACGGCGACCCCGATAGCGTCGTCGACGTTGTCGACGTCGCGAACCAGCCAGGCGGCCTCTAGTACAACACGGTAGTTCATACTCCCTCATCGGGCCGACACTACTCGGCCTTTTTGATTCGGGCCTGCCCGGACTGGTGTTCTCACCCGGTCCGGCCACCGGCTCAGCCGAACAGGTAGCTTCTTACGTACGGGCCCACTACTGTGAACAATGCGTGATGGAACATTCTCGGGCGACCGAGCACACCCTGCACAGCGGTTCGAGAACGACCCACACGAGCCGGAACTCGGGAGTATCCCGGACGGCACGTCCGATGCGGACTCGGTCAAAAAGACCGGGACGACCACAATCGGCATCTCTACCGAGGACGCTGCGGTCATCGCAACCGACATGCGTGCGAGTCTCGGTGGCCGCTTCGTCTCGAACAAGAACGTTCAGAAGGTCGAGCAGATCCACCCGACGGCCGCGCTGACACTGGTCGGCAGTGTCGGCGGCGCACAGTCGTTTATCCGGAGCCTCCGTGCCGAGGCGAACCTCTACGAGACCCGCCGTGGCGAGCAGATGAGCATGACCGCACTCTCGACGCTCGCGGGTAACTTCGCCCGCGGCGGTCCGTTTCTCGCGATCAACCCCATCCTGGGCGGAATCGACGACGAGGGCGCACACGTGTACAGTATCGACCCCGCCGGCGGCGTGATGGAGGACAACTACACCGTGACAGGCTCCGGTCTGACAGTCGCGTACGGTACCCTCGAGGACCGCTACGAGCAGGATATGTCGCTCGAGGCTGCACAGCAGGCCGCCGTTGCGAGCGTCGAGGCCGCCGCCGAGCGCGACACCGGCTCCGGTAACGGCGTCTACCTCGCGACAGTCACCGGAGAGGGCGTCGACATAGACGACTACGACCTCGACGAGTTCGACACCTGAGCGGGCGATGAGCGATAGGTCACCTGTCGAGCGCGTCGGTGACCGGTTGCGCGAAACCGGTGTGATGGTCGCGGTGGCCGAATCGAGCACCGGCGGACTGGTGTGTTCCTGGCTAACAGACGTTCCCGGTTCGAGTGACTACTTCGACAGGGGGGTGGTCTCGTACTCGAACGCGGCGAAGGTCGAGCTGCTCGGCGTGGACTCGGCCACACTAACCGAACACGGTGCCGTCTCCGAGCCGACTGCCCGCGAGATGGCCGTCGGTGTCCGTGACCTGGCCGGGACCGCCTGGGGGATCTCGACGACCGGTGTTGCCGGCCCCGGTGGCGGAACGGCCCGTACGCCCGTCGGGACGGTCTACGTCGGTGTCGCACGCCGGGACGACGGGTCGGTCGTGTCGGCGGAGCGCTACGAGTTCGACGGCACCCGGGACGCCTGCAAGCGACAGTTCACCAGACAGGCCCTCACCGACCTGCTCGACGCGGTCGAATCCGGCCGCTGACAGCTGTCCCGACGCACTGTCGGAACAGCCTGTGACCGGACCCCGGGCCGACAGCAGTTCCTCTGGCCGGTTCACTCCTCGTGTCCGCTCGACGCTGGACGGCCCAGCTCCCGCTCGACGGCCTCGACCTTCGCCGCCGCCGCCTGGTCGCTGGCGAATGGCGGGTGCGGGCGGATCTGGAGCATGTGAGGG